>Ga0181538_10006507_pt1 | contig 10078 bp, 8 predicted proteins | sample PEATcosm2014_Bin_40_FD_119773 | JGI IMG/M metagenome (GOLD analysis project Ga0181538, IMG submission 119773) | Peatland microbial communities from MTU Mesocosm Facility, Houghton, MI, USA - PEATcosm2014_Bin23_30_metaG | ecosystem: Environmental > Terrestrial > Soil > Wetlands > Peat | place...
CCAGGCTCAGCCGCGGCGGGATCGCCTGGATCATCGGCAAATACCAGGCTCAGGCCGGCGACCCGGCACTCACTGAGGCCGACCTCAGCCCCCACGTGCTACGCCATTCCCGGGTTATCTGTACTGCCTCACCGCAGTGAGGGACGTGGGTTCGGCGGCACGACACGCCCGTGCCTTGCGAATATCCAGTACTTGTGTGACACGTGAGTTACGTTGTGTCACGTGACCGATTTGATTGACCTGCCGTTCCGGGCGGAGCGGGCGGTGTCTCCCCTTGACGGTGCCGAGCTGTGGGTGGTGCTCGATCCCGGGTTCGTCATGCACCGGGAGGCCAGCGATTTCCTGCGGGCGCTGCACGGGGCCAGCCGTTCGCCTCACACGATCCGTGCCTATGCCGGGCGGGTGGCGGGCTTCCTGGGCTGGTGTGCTGGGCAGGGGGTGGAGTGGTCCTCGGTCAGCCTGGCGGCGCTGGCCCGCTTCAAGCACTTCATCGAGGTCACCCCGGGCCGGGGCGGGCGGCTGCGTTCGGGGGCCACGGTCAATGCCACGCTCACCGCGGTGTGTGAGTTCCTGCGGTTCTGCGCCCGGACCGGGCTGATCGAGATGACGGTGGCCGAGCAGCTGTCGGAGCCGCGGTGGCTGCGGTTCACCCCGCCGGGGTTCGATGCCGGGGAATCCGGCCAGTTCCGCACGGTGCGGGCCCGGGCGCTGAAGGCGCGGGCGCAGGCACCGTTCCCGGAAGCGCTGACAGATGAGCAGGCCGAGGCGGTGCTGGCGTGCTGCCGCCGTCCCCGCGACCAGTTCCTGATAGTTCTTCTTCGGGACACGGGCCTGCGGATCGGTGAGGCGCTGGGGCTGCGCGGGGCGGACATGCACCTGCTGCCGGACTCACGCGCGCTGGGCTGCACGGTCGTGGGTGCGCATGTGCACGTGCGGCACCGGGCTAACCCGAACGGCGCGCTGGCGAAGTCCCGTTTCCCGCGGACCGTGCCGGCCAGCGACGCGGTGCTCGCGGCTTACGCCGACTACCAGCACGAACGGGCCGGGCTGGCCGGCGAGGACGGGACTGAGATGGTCATGGTCAACCTCTACCATCAGCCGCTCGGCGCGCCGATGACCTACCGGGCCGCGAAGGGCTGGTTCGAGCGGCTCGCGGCTGGATGCGGGTTCCCCGTCCGGCCGCACATGCTGCGCCATACCGCGGCCACGAACTGGGTCCGGGCCGGGGTCGATCTTGACGTGGTCCAGGCCCTGCTCGGCCACGCGTCGCTGGCCTCGACGACTGTCTACCTGCACGCCCGCGATGAGGACAAGCGCCGCGCGGTGGAGGCCGTCGCGGCCGGGAAGCGGTACCGGTGAGCGGACGCGCGCTGCGGGTTGTCCCTGACGACGCCTGCGGCGAACCGCGCGATGCCCAGGGCTGGGCCGGGTGGCTGCGCGCCCGGCTGGATCCGGCCTGGCGCGCCGGCGAATGGGACGGCGAGGCCTTGCTGTTTACCGGCGACCTGGACAGCGCGCGGACCGCGGCATGGCCGTGCCGCACCCCGGGATGCCCGACGGCGACGCGCCGCACGTCCGGGCGCTGCGATGGCTGCCGCCGCGCCCGGGTGGACTCGGGCCTGTGCTGGGCCGATTTCGACACCGCGCCGCCGCCGCGGGGCACGCGCCCGCTGCGTCCCGGGAACTGCTCGGTGCCCGGCTGCGAAGGCGATCTGCACTGCGCCGGCCTGTGCTTCCGCCATGAGCGCGCCTGGGGCAAGGACCGTACCGAGCCGGCTACGGCGTTCACCGCCCGGGCCCGCCCGCTGGCCCGGGCCGCGGAATGCCAGGTCGCGGGCTGTGACCGGGAGAGCATCGCCCGGCGCGGGCTGTGCCGCTTCCACGACCAGCGGCTGCACCGCCGGGGCATCCTGGCCGGTGACGAGCTGGCCGCCTGGGTGGCCAGCGAGCGGCCCCGCCTGGGGGTGCACCAGTTCTCCCTCGCCGGGCTGCCCGGGCTGGCGCGCACAGAGCTGCTCTACGCGCTGCAGCACCGTGACCAGGCACCGCCACCGCTGGATCCCACCGAAGTGCGGATCCTGCTCGCCCGCCTCGGCGGCGCGGCCTCATTGCGCGAGGCCGACCCGCAGGTCGTCTGTGAGTCCGGCGGCACGCAGTACAACGCTGGGACCCGGGGCCTGTTCCGTGGCCTGCGCCGGCACCTGGACCGGGCCTGGGCCCAGTACGCTGGCGCGGACCCGTTCGCCGGCGACGTGTGGCAGGTCGCGCTGCTCGACCTGCCCGTCAACGCCTCCCGCCGCTGGCCGGCCACCCAGGGCGAGATCGACTTCCGCGTGATCGAGCCGGCCTGGCTGCGGGAGATCGTCAGGGACTGGGCCCGTTCCACCCGCCCTTACCTGCAGCGGCTGCGGGAAACGCTGCGCGCGTGCCAGGCCGCCTCGCACGCGCTCATCACCGCCGGGCCCACCGACCCGGCCAGCCTGGGCGCCGGCGACTTCACCCGCATCCTGGATGCGATCAGCACCCAGCGGCGAGCCGACGGCGATCTTTACTCAGCTAACCACCGCAACCTGATGATCTACCAGTTCTGCCAGGTCATCGAGCATGGCCGGGCCAGCGGGCTGATGAGCGCGGTGCCTGACCCGTTCCGCCCCGCCACCCGGCAGCGGGTCCGCGAGGATCCCAACGAGGACGAGCTGGGCAAGGCCCTGCCCGAGATGGTGATCGGCCAGCTCGACGCCAGCCTGCACCTGCTCGGCCCGGCCGGGCGGGCCGGGGCGATCGCCGCGGCCGACCTGCAGCTGATGCACCAGGTGATCTACCAGGTCCTGCGCGACACCGGGCGGCGCCCCGGCGAGGTAGCCAGCCTGCGGGCCGGCTGCGTCGAGCTGATCAGCGGCCAGCACAACCTGATCTACGACAACCACAAGGCGGGGCGGATGCGCCGCCGGCTGCCGATCACCGCCGGCACCGCCGAGATCATCCTGGCCTGGCAGCAGCATCGCGCTTCGCTGCGCGTGCCCCCGGCGCTGGACCGGTGGCTGTTCCCCAGCCCGCTGCTGCGCGCCCGCCAGTCCCGCGGGCACATCACGCCGTCCTGCGTGGCCCGGGGGTTCAAGGCGTGGACCGGCCAGATCGGTGTCATCGACTCCGAGCTGCCCGGGCCCGGCGGCACCCCGGCACCGTTCGATCCGTCCCTGATCACCCCGTATGCGCTGCGCCATTCCTACGCCCAAAGACACGCTGACGCCGGCGTTCCGGTGGACGTACTCAAAGAGCTCATGGACCATGCGTCGGTGACCACCACGATGGGCTACTACCAGGTCAGCCTCAAGCGCAAGCAGCAGGCCATCCGCGTGGTCGGCCAGCTGGCCACCGACGCAGCCGGCAACCCCGCCCCGTTCGCCAGCACCACCGCCTACGAGCGGGCCTCGGTCGCGGTGCCGTTCGGCAACTGCACCGAGCCGTCCAACGTCAAGGCCGGCGGAGGCGCCTGCCCGATCCGCTTCCAGTGCGCCGGCTGCGGCTTCTACCGGCCCGACCCCTCCTACCTGCCGGCCCTCGAACAGCACATCGCCGGCCTGCGCGCCGACCGGGAAACCGCCCGGGCAATGGATGCCGCCGATTACGTGCTGGCCAGCCTCACCGCCGAGATCGACGCGTTCACCGCAGTGGCCGAGGCGATGCACCGCAAGCTCTCCCAGATGGACCCCGCCCAGCGCACCGAGATCGAGGAAGCCAGCCGGATCCTGCGCCGGGCCCGCGCCGGCCGCACCCTGCCGCTGATCCCCGCAGCGGCCCCCGCCACGGAGACCGCATGACCGCCCCCGGCCGCGCCCAGGCCATGCTGGCCGCCCGCGCCAGAGCCAGCCAGGACAAACGGCAGCGCGCCATGGACGCCGTGCAGGCCCTCGAAGCCGCCGGGATACCGGTCACCGCGACCGCGGTTGCCGCCGCCGCCCAGGTATCTGTCTGGCTGACCTACGCCGACGGCGTCCGGGACCACGTCGAGGCTGCCCAGCGCCGCCAGGCCGAGCATCAGCCCGGGCCCGGCCCGGTCGCTCCGCCGCGCTGCGGCCCGCCGGCCACCCAGTCCAGCCTGCGCACCGACCTCGCCATCGCCCGGAACGAGATCCGCCGGCTCCGCACCGAACACGACAAGCTCCGCAGCAGGCTCCGCCTCCAGCTCGGCGCCGAAATCGAAGGACCCGACAGGGCCAAGCTGATCGCCCGCGTCGCTGACCTCGAAGCCGCCACCCGCCAGCTCGCCGCCGAGCGTGACGCCCGCGCCGCCGAAGCCAGCCACGCCCAGCGGCAGGTCCGCGAACTCCAAGACGACCTCACCGCCGCCCGCGAAAGCCTGCGCCGCGCGATCCGCCAGGCAAACCGGTGACCCGCGCCGCAGCCCGCCCAGCGTCACCCACGTCGCTCACGTCACTGAGCAGCCAAAACCATCAACTACCAGGCACTTTTCAAGATCAAGTACAGATAACCCGGGGCACCCGCCTCATCAACCGCGACGTCCCCCAGCACGTCGTGCAGAAGATCCTCGACCACGACTCTGCTGAAATGACCGCCCTCTATGCGCGGCTGTCCGATAAGACCGTCCGGGAACACTGGGAGAGAGCCCGCAAGGTCGGCGCGTCCGGGCAGCCCGTCCAGATCAACCCCGACGGCCCGCTCGGCGACGCCGCCTGGACCGGCCAGCAGCTGTCCCGCGCGACGCAGGCGCTCCCGAACGGCTACTGCCAGCTCCCGGTCGTCAAGACCTGCCCGCATGCGAACTCATGTTTGACATGTCCGATGTTCGCGACTACCGCCGAGTTTCTCCCGCAGCACCATGCCCAGCGGCAGGCCACCTTGCAGATCATCTCCGCAGCCGAAGCCGCAGGCCATGTCCGCGTCGCCGAGATGAACCGGCAGGTCGCCGGCAACCTGGACAAGATCATCACCGCCCTCGAGGGAGAGGAGCCCGATGACAAGGGAGCAGCCGCCGGTGCGCATTGACCCGCTCTCCGAGGCCGCCGCCCGGCGGCACGAGCTGACCAGGGCGAAAGCCGTCCAGGCCCTGCGCGAGCTCGACCGGGCCGGCGCTCCCGTGACATTCGCCGCCGTCGCGCAGGCGGCAGGGATCTCACGGTCGTGGCTCTACACCCAGCCCGACATCAGCGGCCAGATCCGCCGACTGCGAACCAAGGCAGACGGGGTCGGCTCCGCCGCCATCCCCGCGGGCCAGCGGGCCACCGACGCGTCGCTGCGCGCCAGGCTCACCACCGCCCTCGACCGCAACAAGCAGCTTGCCGACGAGAACGCCCGGCTCCGCCGCCAGCTCGCCCGCGCACTCGGCGACCAGCGGTCGGCACGGGACCCGATCAGGTAACGATCCATGGGGGTGAAACAGCCGGGATCGCGCCGCGAGCGTCTCGTCGGCGACACTGTCCACGACGGGACGCCGCAGGTCACGGCCCCGGCTGACGCGGCCGCTAAAGATAACCTCAAAGACGGCCGCGCCCTGCGGGTGGAGACCGTCGTGAACGCGCCCGGCGACCTGGGCTGCCAGCGGCGCCTGCGCAACCTCGATGAGCTGCAGGCCCGGGCACGTGCGGTCGCCGGCCAGGTCTGCTGCACCGGTGACGACTCCGCGTGCGCCGGTGACCAGCGTCTGGGCGGTCTGGACGGCGATCTGGTAGCTGGCCCGGTCGGGGCCGGTGCCCGGGACGGTGGCGATGGCGTCGGTGATGGCGATCCGCAGCGCCTGGTAGAGGGCCAGCAGCGCCCACATCTCCTGCTCCAGCCCGGCCGGGTCACCCGAGCGCAGTACCCGGCCGCCCAGCAGGGTATGGCGCAGCGCGAGGTAGGCGATCTCGTGCTGCCACCGCTCGTGATACAGCCCGGTCAGGGCGGCGGCGGGCCAGGCGCGGTGATCGAGCAGGGTGGTGGCCAGCCGGTAGGTGCCGCCGTAGCTGGTGCCGTCGTGGCAGGTGACCGTCACCTCGGCGGTGATGACCCGGACTTTCACCCCGCCGATCAGCGACAGCACCGACCCGTCGGGCAGGCGCGCCAGCACGGGCGGGCGGCGGGTGGAGGTCAGCCGGACCAGGAACTGGGCCTTGGTGGCGGCGACCCCGGCCAGGAACTCCCCGGCGTCAAAGCCGCGGTCCATCAGCACCAGCATCGTGTCATCCAGCAGATGCAGCAGCTTGCGCGCCCAGGTGGTCTCGCCGTCGGCGGTCGTGCCGAACACCGCCCCGGCCAGCGCACGGGTGCCGGTCTCCACGAGCGTCATCAGCTGGATCACCGGGTAGCCGGTCACCCCGAGCGAGGCGTTCATCTTCCCCAGCCAGGCCCGGTTGCGCGGCGTGTCCGGCACCTTGACCGACCGGCACCCATCGAAGGCCACCGTCCGGTACCGGCCGAACCTGACTCCCGGCGTGGACGGCTGGCCCAGCGGCCCGGCCAGTACCTCGAACAGCGCCTTCAACGGCGCAGCGCCCACCCGGCGGCGCAGCCCCCGCAGCGCCCTTCCCGACGGCACGGCCAGGCCCCGCCCGTCCAGGGCCGCGGTCAGCTCCGCCCACACCCCCAGGTAGCCGGCCCGCGGGAACAGTCCCAGCGCCAGCATGAAGTACAGCCCCACCCGCGAGGGAAGCACCCGCAGCCGCCGCTCCCCGGCGCGGGCCTCCGCCAGCACCCCATCGGCCAGCTCGAACGGCACGATCCGGGTCAGTTCACCCAGATGCCCCGGGGCAAACACCCCCGACGCCACCGTGATCGTCCGGGTAATCGTCATAACGGCAGCACTGATGGCAGACTGAACGCGCAACGGAGGTCCTCGGCAACGGGTGGTCTTGGTCGATTCCCCGTCCTACCGGACCTCCGTTGCCATACCAGGCCGACACGCCGAAACCGGTGCTTGACCGACGCGCTCAGACCTTAGAGCTTGCAGATGATTAACACGCTGTCTTGATCTCTGGAGGCACGGTGATTTCCTCGGCGGTCGCGAGACTGTGGAGGTCGTCCAGGCTGGCGAGCCGGCGCGGGCCGGGCTGGATGGTGTGCCCGGCCTGGTCCAGGAGCTGGCGGATGTCGCGGATGCGCTTGTTGATTGTCTCGGGCCGGACGCTGAACAGGACGGCGATGGCGACCTGCGGCAGGGCGAGGCGCTGGTGGAGGGTGGTGGCCAGGAGCCGGTCGGCCAAGGTGAGGACGGGGCGGCGGCCGGTGCCGGGGGCGGCCAGCCGCGGGCGGTGGCCGCGGCGCTTGTCCAGGCTCGTCTCCCGTTGCTGGTCATGCAGGCTCATCAGCGCGGCGATCAGGGTGTCCCACTCCTGGGCCGGCAGCCCGGTCAGGGCCGGGTGGCAGAGCCAGGCCAGATCGGGGCTGGGCCGGTCGAATGGATCGGGGGCCCCAGCGTCCTGGTCGTATGACTCGGGGCGGAGGGTGTAGTTCCAGTCGCCGTGCCAGTCGTGGCGGGTCAGCGGCAGGGCGTCCATCTGCCGGTCGCTGACCTTGACTCCGGTGTCGTAGGTGCTGGTGTCGAGTTCGGCGCGCACCCGCAGCCCTGTCCGCGTCGTGGTCGCGGCGATGGTCTGCACGATGACCTCGTGGCTGGTCAGCGGCCGTCCCCGCCAGTTCATCGTGATGTGGGAGAACAGCCGGTGCTCCACCTTGTTCCACTTCGACGTCCCTGGCGGGAAGTGGCAGCAGGTGATCTCGAGCCCGGTCTCCGCCGCCAGCGCGGCCAGTTCGGTCTTCCACGCGCGGGTGCGGTAGCCGTTGGAGCCGCCCGCATCCGCGGTGATCAGCAGCCGCCGGGCCCGCGGGTAGTCGCTGCGCCCGGCCGGCTTCCACCAGCGGCGGATCGACTCGACGGCGAACGCGGCGGTGTCATGGTCGGTGCCGACGGACACCCAGCCGGCGTTGGCGGCCAGGTCATAGACCCCGTACGGCACCGCCTTGCCCGCGCTGTCCCCGGGGAAGTCGTGCGTGCGGGCCGCCACCGGCTCACCCTTAGGCCGCCATTCCCGGCCCGCGTTCTTGAACTCGCCGACCAGCTCTTTCTTCTTGGTGTCCACGCTGACCACCGGATCCGCAGCGCCCTGGTGGTCTTTGACCTGCTCGCTGATGTACCGGAACTGCGCATCACGGTCCGGGTGCCGCTGGCCCTCGATGGTCTTGGCGTTGCCCTGCAGGCTGAACCCCTCGGCCCGCAGCAGGTCACCTACGGTGTCGGCGCCGACCCGGTGACCCTGACCGGTCAGCTCGGCCGCCAGGTTGCGGGTCGACTTCGTCGTCCACCGCAGCGGCGGCATCGGATCGCCGCGCTCTTGTGGCTCGACCAGGGCCAGCAGCGCCGGGCGCAGCCCCGGATCCAGCTCCGCGGCCCGCTTGCGCCCGCCGCCCGGCCGGCGCGCCCGGCCCAGCGGGTCCGCCCCGCAGTCCAGCTCATCGACCCCGAGGGACACGGTGGCCTCGCGGACCCCGGCGGCCTGGGCCACCAGCCGGATCCCGCCGTGCCCCAGCGCCCGGGCCTCGGCCCCCATCAGCAGCCGCCGCTGCCGCTCATCCAGATGCGGGAAGATCACCTGAAACTTCGCCGCCAGCACCTGCCGGGTTTCCTCCATAGCGCCCAATACCACACCAATGCGCCCGAACCTGGGAAGCTACGGGTTATTTTTCTGCAGGCTCTTAACTCCCCGGCATTGGGCCTAGACCTGCGCACGACGATGTTTGCTCCATGTTTGCTCGGATGTCCGGTGCGGTCCGGCAACGGGCGGTACCACGCGGTACCCGGTCTCCCGGCTCTCCATACAGACCGGCAGGTCACAGCATTTCCCGGCACTATCTGACACGGCATAAATCGACGACCAGCCGACTCTTAATCTGCGGGTTCGGGGTTCAAGTCCCTGGCGGCGCACCCATTCTGACCTGGGACTATACCCGTTCCGGGTCCCCTCGTGAAGGCCGTTTTCGGGCCATGGTTGCTCCACGGTTGCTCGTCAGTCGGGACCTAGTCGCTGGGACCGCGCCAATCTCCTGGCATAGGGGCCGGGATTGGGCCAGGTGGTCTAGACCTTTCGCTCGAACGCCTGGGTCGGTCTACCCTACCGATGTCGCAACGCAGCGTGATACCTCCAGGCAGGCGGACGGTTAGAGCCGCCGGGCCGACGCGGCCCAGAGCCGCAGCCGACAGAGGCAGAATCTCCTTGTCCGCGCTCACGCCGGGACTTGAGGACCGGGCTCCCGCAACGGCGGGGCCAGCTCGGCCGCAGCCTCCAGCAGCCGGGCGACATCCTCCTGGCTGCAAAGGTAAGGCACGCGGCGGTGAGCGACGCGAGGGAATACCCCAGGTGGGTGGTACCTCAACGGCGGAGTCGATGGTCGCCAGGTAGGGGGCGAAGCCCCTACCTGGCGCGAGCGGTGATCGGCGAGCCGCAACTCGTGCTCACCGACGTGACCACCCACCCCGAGATGCTTGCGATCGCCCGCCTGCTGATCAGCAGCCAGCGCACCCCTGGTATCCAGCCTCAGGACATAGCCGCACGGCTCGGCTTCCCCTACACCGGCAGCCCGCACCCGCTCGACCCACTCCAGAGCCGCCCGTCCCGATTACCCCGCGCCAACGGAGGCGCCATGGCCATCAACATTCCCGCCAGGCTCCGCGACGAGGACTTCGCCACCTGCCTGGTGAAGCGGTATCTCGCCCCGACCCCGCAACGGGGCGCGCACGCTACTCCGGCGCGCACTTTGAACGGATGGGCGGTGGCGGAGACCGGCCAGAAACCGCCTGCCAGTTCACCGCCGAGGACCTGCTAGCCGTCACCATGCTCGGCGTCCGGATTGAGGGATACCACGCGCTGGAAGTCCTCTACTACCAGGCCTCCGAGTTCGACGACCTGCTCACCCGGATCCCGCCGGGCGTCGCCCTCCTAGACCCCCGAGCCGAAGCCCTCATCGCCGAGGGCGGCCCGGCATGGAGACTGTGGGACATGATCTGCGACATCGGTCGCGTCCAAGATCCGGTGTAAATGAGACGACGGGCGTAGGTTCCCCTTCAAGAGCTACCAACTCATCGAAG
>Ga0181538_10006511_pt1 | contig 10074 bp, 8 predicted proteins | sample PEATcosm2014_Bin_40_FD_119773 | JGI IMG/M metagenome (GOLD analysis project Ga0181538, IMG submission 119773) | Peatland microbial communities from MTU Mesocosm Facility, Houghton, MI, USA - PEATcosm2014_Bin23_30_metaG | ecosystem: Environmental > Terrestrial > Soil > Wetlands > Peat | place...
CCGGTAGACGCGCGACATTAGTCAGGAAGTCGCCGAATGCCTCGGCGTGTCCGCACCACAGGTGCGTCAGGCTGATCAGGCGGCTCAAAAGATTCGTCAGACACCTTCGGAGGCGAAGCACCAAGGCGTCAATGCTGGAGCGTCAAGAAGTTCTTCAGTCTTGATGAAATCGCGGACATCCGCGTTCAGGTGAGAAAGAATGTCGTCTGCTCTGTCCAGACTGAGAGGACGGCGCCTCCTCAGCACATTGGTGACATGACCTTGCGACATGCCGGTCATGGCCGCCAGCTTGCGCCCGCTCGTTTCTCGGTTTCGAATCTGCGCCCCGAGGTATTCCAGGAGCCGTTGTTGTAAGTCGCAGAATTTCATGGTAAATCATCCCCGCTGGGGATTGCGCAGGCATCTCGCGGGCGGCTCATCGCTCGCATACATGCGGCTGATTGCTCACATACATCCGGCGGCACGTCGGATGTCAGCACCGCGACGCGGATCCAGGGCCAGCCGTAACAGTCGGGGTCGAATCGATCCGCCCGGTCCGCCAGCTTGAATCTCCAGCGCCAAAACCTGTGGCCCTCCCGGCCTTTGGTCTTCAAAAGCCACGATTGACCCCGTTCTCTGGCGCCGGACGAGTCGTTCGCGGAGTTCAATACGCAGATGGCGAGCGCCGTTGTCCATGAGGACTTTCCGTCGCCGATGAACGATGGCCAACTACCGTCGGGGAGTTGGGCGCGCAGGAGGAGTCGAACAACGTGCGGAGCTGAAGAGGGCCGTTCCGCCAACACGGAGAAGGTTGCTAGGCACGTAGTTTCCAGATTCATCTGAGACGAATCGGAGAAGCTCCAACCTCCGCCGGGCAATTCACGACGGTGCAGTTCCTTGAGAGGGCCCACATAGTCCATGCCGCGATTGTGGCGGATGTTTCTGTAAACGATCAAACGAACTCTTCATCGAAGAGTCCGCGATGATCTCTTCTCAGAGGGGAGGTTTTTAGTTCCATGCCCTGTTGTAGACCATCGTTGGATTTTGAGCAAACGAAACGTCTGGATCACCAGCGAGCGGTTATCGCAGCGATATCGCAGCGCGGGATTTCTATGCCAGACCGGTTAAGCTATTGAAACGAGTGGTGGGCCCGCGGCGACTCGAACGCCGGACCTCTACCGTGTCAAGGTACTCCGATCAATCACTTACAGAGGTTCACACTGAAAGCAAAAGGGTTATGCGTCGTCGATTTGGACCTCAAATGGACCGCGGAACTGTTCTGGACCTCGACCGGACCTCACCTGGACCTCACACATCGTCGCGACGCAATGGCATCACACTTGCCTCGCGCGCGGTCGATACCGCCTTTTGATTGTTGTTGCAGTACAACAACAATTGATTTCCCTATCAGGATAGTTACCAAAGGTCCCGATGAGGGGATTTGAGGATTGTGAGGGAAAGCGGACCGACGGTCGCGGGACCGGTCTTGGCTAGGCCGCCGTATTCGTGCCTTTGATCTCGACGACCTTTGGCTGGAGACGTTGGCCGGCCTTCAGCCGTTTGCCCTGGATCCGCCGCGTCAGTTCTTCCTGGCGCCGCAATTGCACCACCGTGTATTCCTCGGTGATCTTGGTGTTGGCGTGGCCGGCGATCTGGGACGTTTCGATGCTGCTGCCGCCGACCTCCTGCCGCCACGTGATGTTCGCGCGCCGAAGGGAATGCGTGCCGAGGCCAGGAAAGTCACAGCCCTCCGCGGCCGCCGCGCTCTTCAGGGCTCGGCGAACGCCAGAGTCCCACATCGGCTGCCGCAGATCCTCGCCCTGGGGGAAAACCCATGCCTCGGGGTCACGGTGTTTGAGACTCGCGATCCAGGAACGATAGCGCTCAGTTAAAGACCCGAGCGCCAACGTCCGCCTGCTTCTTGCCGTTTTCGGCTCATCAATGTCGCCGCGCCAGTTTCTTTGCTCGATCCGAATGCAGCCCTGATCAATGTCAACGCGCTTAATTCTCAGGCCCGTCACCTCCGATATGCGCGTACCGGTATCCAAGCAGGTCTCACAAATGAGAAGGTGTGGATCTTCCAGCCTGGACAGCACCCGAACGGTCTGATCTTCAGTGAGAATACGCTTCTCGCGCACCTCCCACTTCCTAGACAGCTTCACGCGGTGCATCGGATTCGCAAAGGTGTCGGGCAATATTTCCCATTCCTGGGCCTTCGAGAAGATTCCGCTCATGATGTTCCGCAGGTCGGCCATCATGTGCCAGGATTCGCACTCGGTTTGAAGCCAATCCAGCAGGTCCTTCGCGCGGAACTCTGCCAGCCGTGTGTCCTTCCACCGCGGGAGGATGTGGTTTTCGAGGTGATTGACGTACTTCGCCCGAGTGGACGTGGCGATCAGAGCCCTCCCGCCAACTTCGCGTTCAACAAAGTCGCTACGCCACATCTCCGCGAGTTTGCCGAACAGGATCGCTCCGAACTCGGCCGGTTTCTTAGCCTTGATTGCGGCCTCGCAAGCCGTGGGCGCGGCATTTAGCTCGGATAGGAATGCGTCGCGCGCGCCTTCAGCCTGTTTCTTGCCGATCGCGTTTGGGCCTCGGCTGGGTCCGATGATGTGGCGCTTTCGCGTGGTCTTAACAGCGCCATCCGCAAGCAACTCATCATGCCAATATCGGAAGAACCAATACGGCGCGCCGCGATCCTTGCATTCGTTAATCTTCGGGTGTTGAACTCTTTGCTTCAGACGAACGCCTCCAGTCAGCGTCAGGAGGTTACCTTCATTCGTCGCAATCATTCAAGCGCCGTCTTTTCAGTCAGATTGACACAGCCATGGCGTTCTCCCGCTGACAAATGTAGAGCGTCTCCCGGGCGCGGGTAGCCCCCACGTAAAAGACACGAAGCACCGAGTCCCGCAGCGGGCCCGAGACTTGGTAATGCGAATCGCCGGCGCGGCTGAGATCCGGGAACAGGTAAACCACGTCTGCCTGGCCGCCCTTAACTGAGTGGACTGTGCCGACCACGATGCCTGGCTCCTCAATTAGCGAGTGCGGGCCCCGCCTCGAGACGACGTCGGCGGGGAACTGGACGCGGTTGCGAACCTCAGGATTGACTCGAACGCGCCACCACTTGAGAAGGGTTCTCCAATCGCCATCGAAGGTTTCGACCAGCGAAGCGAGCGGTCCCGCCTCGAATACTTCACCGAGCTGCTCGATCGTGACTGTCTCCTTCCGGTCGGCGGCCTCCAGCAACTTCTTGGCGCCGGCCTTGAAAATGCCCTGGCCGCAGAGCCACTCGGCCCACAGCGAGAGGTCTGCGTACGTCCAGGAACGGTAGCCCTCACCGTATCTCGGGTGCGCAACCAGGAGCGAAATTATCCGTCTTCCCGTGGTCTGTCTGCCGAGCCGCAGCGGATTCCAGAATCCATTTGCTTTTCGGTACGGGTTATGGAAAGGAATAGCGTTCTTCCGCAGCACTTGAATGAGCGGCTTAAGCATGTACGAGCACGAGGCCAAAAACATGATTGTCTTGCCGCGCTCCAGATGCTTCACCGCGGACGAAAGAATAGAGTACTCGGGTGACCTGTAGGTACCAGTGGACAGCCGTTGAACATCGCCCGCCGCCGGCCGCGGCAAATAGATCTTCTCCTGGCGCCGCGTCACCTGCCGGATTAGACTGTCCGCCAACTGGTGAATCGATCGTGGCACACGATAGCTCTGCCGTAAGATGACCTTGTGATCGTCCGGGATGTCGGGTTCAAGGATGACTTCCGGCGTAGCGCCAATGAATGAGTATATTGTTTGATCGTCGTCTCCGGCTAATACGTAGTAATCGGCTTGGCATCCCCATCTTCGGACAAGCCGCCCTTGCATGACGCTGAGGTCCTGCGCCTCATCCACGAACAGCGCGGAGGGATTGTTGGGTGCGCAGTCAACCTCGCGGAGGCAGGTTTCGATAAGGTCGCAAAAGTCCAGGAGATTGCGCTCGCGCTTGTACCGCGCCCACTTCCGCTCGAAATCGCGGATGTCGGGCCGCCACCGGGCTGGGTCAACCATCAGTCCCCGCAGCCGGTTCAGCTCCCGGAGCAACGAGTCACCAGGGCGATCAGCATTACCGGCATCGTCTTCCACGGAATCCTCACCGTCTAACCGTCGCTGCCCGCGTACCGGCGTGAGCGCCAAATGGGGATAGGAACAGTTCCACTCCTTCACGTGCGCCTCAGCGATGCTTGGTCTGCCCAACACCTGATAGCAATGAGAGTGCAGAGTGCCGAGCATGTCGGGATTGATGGGCAGGTCGCAGTTCGCCAACTCTGCCGAGGCCGCTCGGGAAAAGCTCGCCACGAGCACCTTGTTCGAGCCATATTTTTCAACGCCACGCCGCACCTGGTCGCTGATACTCCTTGTCTTTCCGGTTCCCGGCGGACCCACGATCCGGTATTCCGATGTGACCGCATGGTCCATCAGACCGATTCCCTCAACCGTGCCGGTGGCGCGCTCATTCAGCATTGCAAACGTCCTCGGAGTTAAATTGCGAATAGTCCTTCGGATCGAACTCATTGACAGGCAAGGCCCATCGGCTTTGCTCTTTGACGCCGCGAGGACGCACTCGCACAGGTTGGCCACCGATCGCGGCGAGCATTGCGGCGACCGATTTGACCGAGACGTTCTGCATGGTCGTCTTGATGATGTAAGTCTGCAAATTGGCCGCGGAGATCGCGATCTTGCCCTTGTCAATCAAAGGCTTGTACAGCTCCTGAGCACTGGTGCCTTCGAGAGACAAAATGGGTGGGTTTTCGGAAAGATACTTATCGATTTGAATCCGTGCCGCTCCTTCAAACTCAAGGTCGTCCGTGCCCTCCACGACGATACAAGCGTCGAGCAACATCTGTGCCAACCCTCTCCAGATATGCGGTTTGAGATTCGGGATGATCTTTCCGGCTTTGGCGGCTAAGGCGAGGCCCACGGATTTATGGGAGATGAGCTTGCCGACATCGAACTCAACGCGGCCCTCTTCCAAGTCCATTAGGAACACCGGTTCTTTGCCTGTCACCTTCACGATCCGAAGAACGCTCACCCCCAGTAGGCGCGATATGTGTTCACACAGCTTCGCCTTCCTGTTAGGGTCGTCGGCTTCCGGAGAGTTGGCGGCTTCGGCCACGGCCGAATCGACGGACGCATTCTGCGGCGCGGCCGTGCCAGGAGCCGAAGGGGGTCCGGGAGCGTGCGGAGCCGGGCGGCCAGTTGTCTTCTCCGCTTTCGAGATTGTCCGCTGGTAATAATCCAAGCGCTTGCGCCGCCTCTCGCCGTGCATTCGGCGGTGATGAACGATTAGATTCACGATCTCCTGGTCGCTGAGGCTGGCGTCCAAGCCGAAGTGCGCTAGGGCCAAATCGTATCCCGAACCCGACTGATCATTCAGGTCGTGGCGTTGCCGGTGCCACGTGTTTCGGAACCGCAGGTCCTTTTCTATCCAACCAGCGAGCCGGTCATCGGGAATCGCCGCGTCGAAGTCGATCACAAGCGGCTTCCCAGCGAACCGTTCCTCCATCTCCCTCGCAATCTGGTCCTCAGTCTCCGGATCTGGAATTGCCAGACTGTCGAGATACTTCTGGAAATCGGATGGGTTGTATCGGCGTCTTTCCACGGAGTACACCTCGACCGTTTTGGGCTTGCTGGGGTCCTTGGCGTTTATGGTGCCTGGCATCCGGAGCACGCGGGCTAGATCAGCAAGTCTGTCAAAGGCCCAACCTCGCTGCGACGAGTTGTAGCGGAGGAGGGTTTGAAGACGGACACTCAATGTCGCCGCCTGCTTCCGCTCTTCGGCATCCTCGAAGATCCAAGGTTCTTTGAAGAGCCACCACGCCTGCAAGCCGTTCCCGGTTGCGATGATGATGGTCGGAGGGAGTCCCGCCGGGATAGGCGATAGTGCCTCTTCGATGGTGGCAGGGAGCGCCTTGTTCGGGTGTGCTTCCGAGGCTAGATCGAAGTCGGCCCAAAGGCCCGCGATGGCAGCGACCTTGTCCGACGGACACCGGTTGTGCGGGCCGTAATCGCCGCCGGATAAGCCGACACCGACGTACACGTCTCTGCTGTTGGTGGACACGAACTTGGCGGCGGCGGCGACATCGCGGAACCACTGCGATTGTTTGCCGGCGCGCGTCCAGATCAGGATGAACAGACCCGCCAACTTTGCGCCCCAGAGCATGCGGAGAAACTCAAGCGGCGTCATAGATCTTCTCCTGTAACCTCAATGCCGACCGCAACGGCGACGGCCAGGCAAATGGCGAGCGGCTTGGTTCTGGCATGCGCTTCTGCGGTCGATCCGCTGACGCTAACTCTGGCGCAGAAGGCGCCGTTTGCGTCCGCGGCGACGGAATACTCCAGAGGTTTGGCTGCTTCCAGCAAACGGATTGCATCCGCCAGCTTTTGGGTTGGCTGAAACTTCCACCGCGGCACCCAACTCCGGTTGCCCGTCAGGAAGCGTTCCGGTCCGGCACGCCAACCCATGACCCGCGCTGCTAGGATCGCCGTCAGTTGATCAGTGGTCATGGTGGCTCGCGCTTGAATGGCGATAGGGATGGCGGTTCGCCTGCCTGGCGAGATATTCTTGCAGGTCCGGTTCGAACACCCGCCATTGCCTGCCAATGCGATACGCCTTCAAGGCCCCCGCTTCGATGAGCCGGCGTGCTGTTCTATCAGACACGTTCAAACGCTTGGCCACTCGGCACACCGAGAAAGCTGGTTCTCTATTGAGTTCTTCGTGCTGGTTCAATGTCCGCTCCATCACCTTCTGGCCGCAGTGTACAAAGCCCTGCACTGCGGGACGCAAGCGGACAAGAATGCAGGAATTGCGGGAATTGCAGGAAAAACTACAATTGACTGGCCGACGGCACCTTTTCCATGGCGCGCCGGATTAGCCGGTCATCGCCAGGCCGGTCCTTACCTTGCTTCCACTTCATGACGGGATCGCGAGTGTTCCATGCTCGATTCGCCAACTGCGCGAGCTTCCGTTCTGTCATCTTCACGCCGGCGTCTTTGCACTTCCGTTTGTATGCGTCGTAGGCAGTCTTGCGCTCATCGAGATCTGGCACTTCTGTGGGAGTCCCCTTCCTTTGGGTCGGCAACTCCGTTTCCGCGGGCACCGGTGTGCCATCTGCGGTTGATGGGGCCTCCGGCCCATAACTGGTCACCGGCATGCGCGAATTGCGCCCCGTCTTGGCCGTGTTCTCCGTCGAAACTCTCGCCGCTTTGCGATACACGGCGGCCATCAACTTCCGACGGCGCAGCTCGATTTCTTCCGCAAACTCACAGCCCTCCTTGCTTAGAGATACGACGCGTTGGGGCGGCACGCCGAAGACCTGGAGGTACACATTCCGCACCAAGAGTAGAAGGAGGACCGACACGGCGTCGGCCGAGTCCCTGCTCGAAACCAGACCAAGGAAAATCCTCGCTTGACGATTCAGGTTTTTCAGCGCCAGAGTACGTCGAGCCTCTGGGACCTGAGCTCTCTTAGATTCATTCGCCAGCCAGACGTTCGCGCGGCTAACAAGTTCCTGGGAACGGTCCCATCCCGGTTGGTTTTTGAGGATCTCAATAGCCTCGTTGATCGCCGCATCTTCTCGCTCGATCGAGAGAGACCTCAGCCTCGCGACCTCGATGGCATCGGTCGCGTCGGGAGTCGCCGGCGTAGTCCCCGGTTTGTCCGAGGAGCCTCGTTCCTCAACAGCCTGCGGCCCGCTGTCTGTCGGGACACCGCGATGGGGATCGGTCGTCGGCCGTGTTTCAGCGTTCGCAAAGGATGCCGGTTGCGCTGGTGCGGCATCGACCCGCCCCGGCTGCTTCGGATCGGGCGCCGGCCCCGCGGCAGGGAGGCAGCCGGCGTCTGGCACCGTGGAGCCTCCCGCCTTCGACCGAATCCACCATTTTGCGCGATCCTCCAATGTCTGGCGCAGAAACTCCGATGCCTCCTGCTGTGTAAGTCCAAAGTGGACGGCAGTCATCCGAACCTGAATGTAATCAAAAATGATCTCTAGCTGGAGCTTCTTGGCAAGGTCCAAAAACCACTGTTCGTGCGCCTTGCCGTTCGGACAGTGCTTCGCCTCGCAATCGAACATCGCGTCCGCATGTTCCCGAAGCTTCTGCTTGAGCTGCATTGGTCGGCCCGGCGGGAGCACGCAAGGTGCCAGGCCTAACCTAATCATTGAAAACTCACTCCAGTTCGACGTTGACAGGAACTTCTCCTGGAGCCGAGATTGGCACCTCTCGATCTGGACCAGCGTTTCCAGCGAAAACTCGGGCAACGGGATAGGACTCGCCGATGACGGCCCTTGAGGCGCGTCGGCATCACGAGTGTCTTGCAAGCCTTCGGCGGCCCCAGTGCCAGCATCCTCCGCTCCAGACTCGGCCACCCCTCCTCCGTAGCGGGCGGCATCAGGTTGGCTGGATGGATCATCGATGGTCGCTCCCTCGGCGATTCCGTGAGCAGGTATTGCCGCTAACCGGGCGGGGTCCCCGGCTTGCGCAGGCCCTTTGGCGATTGCGGTCTCTGCTGGCGTTGGATTCTGCGCCGCTGCGGGATCAGGGCGCCTAACCGGCGCGGCATCCGCAGGGTGCCGATCGTGCCTACGTTCGCCGGCGCTCTCCGTCGCTGGAGCCGGGTGTTTCCCGGCTGACTCATCACTCGAGGCTGGCTTGCCGCAGCCGCCTTCCGCCGCGCGCTTCCGGGCTTCGGCCCGGAGTTTGAGCGACAGTTCCGAGAGGGCTGCCCCGGTAATCGCTCCAACGTGCCAAGTGGCAGTCTGGTCCGAATCGGCGATTATTTCCCGTGGATTAACCCGCATGGTGAAGAACGTGAACCCTGCGTCCAGTTCCTCTCTCATAACGCCGTTCGCCAGCCACGGGTACTTTGACAGGCCGAGCCGCACGGAACCTACGATCTCGCCCCATAGTTGACGCTCGAATTCGTCGGCAGAGCTGGATACGGCCAAGCACTCCCGCGCCACAAGATTGTATCGGTATACAACGAGCTCCCTCAGAAGTTCTGCGTCACGGATGGGGTTCTTGTTGGCCTCACGCTCTAGCTTCGGAAGGTAGTCCGCAAGGAATGCCGCCGTCCCTGCTTCTATACGGGCCAGCGCTTCTTGCGGTAACTTGCCAACTAGCCCCGGCTTCAGGCCTGAAGCTTCCAGACGCGCCTCCGGGAGTTGACTCGGGAAGTGGACGACTTGTAGCTGGTCCATTTTCGCAAGGTCTGGAGGGATCACCTTCGTTGTGATTCTTCCTAACAACCGTTGCATCTCCATGCGCTCAGCTTTGATTCTTTGTGCTTCCAGCCTGAGCTTTCCTTCCCGCAGCGCTGATTGCCTGGTGCTTTCTAGTTCCCGACTCCCAACCGAAGGAATCGAGTGGACGCCTGTCTTCTTAGCCATGAGATCCAGTTCGCCACGAAGCGCGCTGAGCGTACTGGCAGTCATTTGCGCCGCCGCCTCTTCAAGTGCTTTTTCCGCACCTACGGGTAGCGGCACCGTGTAGGTTGTGCCAGCTTCTGCCCATGCGTCGGCCAACGTGAGTATCTCCGCCCGCAAGCGCTCCTGTTTGCACTGGATCAAAGCGGGCAGATAAGCGCCTGAATTGCCGCTCGCTCTGGCTTGAGCAAGCGTCTGAGCCTGCTTCTTCGCATAGCCCTCGATTCTGCGCTCAAGGTCTGCCTGAAATTTCTCGTTAGCGAGTTTCTCGATCTCAAATCGAGACGGCGGGTCCATGAATCGCTCCCTCTGCGATCCCTGAGAAGCAATTGCCGCCAACCGGGCAGGGTACCCGGCTTGTCGCCCTGCAGGAGCTAGGCGGCTAGAGACATTTTATGACGATTGTGTTTCGGGTGCACTTTGGTCCTGCTAGACTTGGACACGAGAGTGCGATTTTAAGACCCCAAGCAAAGATCGGAGGCCCATGCCAAAGAAACTGAACAGTGAGATTCTCGCGGCTGCCATCGAAGGATTCGAGGCTCAAAGGAAGCGCACCGATGCTCAGATTGCCGAGATCCGGCAACTGATGACTGGGGGTAGCGCCGAGTCCGCGGCGAAACCGGTGCCCGTGCAC
>Ga0181538_10006513_pt1 | contig 10072 bp, 12 predicted proteins | sample PEATcosm2014_Bin_40_FD_119773 | JGI IMG/M metagenome (GOLD analysis project Ga0181538, IMG submission 119773) | Peatland microbial communities from MTU Mesocosm Facility, Houghton, MI, USA - PEATcosm2014_Bin23_30_metaG | ecosystem: Environmental > Terrestrial > Soil > Wetlands > Peat | place...
AACCAATCAGCCACCCGTGCTGGCGGCGATTCCCAACCAATCCATTATGGCAGGCCGGACGCTGCTGGTCACCAATTTAGCCAGCGATCCCAATATTCCGCCACTGCCCTTGACCTTTAGCTTGCTGACTGCTCCGACCAACGCCGCCATAAATTCCAGCAGTGGTTTGTTCACCTGGCGACCGACCATTGCGCAATCGCCCTCTACACAGGCTGTCTCTGTGGTCGTCGTGGACAACGGTTCGCCCATCTTGAGCGCCACCCAAAGTTTCACGACAACAGTGATTCAGCCAGCCGTTCCTGTCCTCAATGCCATTTCCATCACCAACAGCCAGTTCGGGTTTTTGATCAACGGCAGTTCCGGACCGGACTATACGATTCAGGCTTCCACCAACCTGACTTCCTGGAATCCAGTATTCACGAGTAATTCGCCGGCATTGCCTTACTTTTGGGTGGATACCAACTCAGTGTCTTATCCATTTCTCTTTTACCGTGTCTTACTGGGCCCTTGACCCGCTGATCGCTTGATTACGCAGCGAAATCATTGAGGAAATGGAAAGCAGGAAAACGGGAATTCCCGGAACTGGTCAGGATATAAACGACATAGAAGGTTTACGGAAATGATGTGTTGGTGAGTGTTTCGGTCGTGATTTTATTTTGGTTCCCGGTGGTTTTGCTTTTCCTTTAAACGATTCGCGTTTAATATCGCCAGCGTTTATGGCTGATTTAACCATGCGCGCCGACGGTCGTTCTCCCAACCAACTCCGCCCGCTGCGTCTTCAAAACGATATCGCGCCTCATGCCGCCGGTTCGACGCTCATCGAGTGGGGCAGCACGCGCGTCATTTGCGGCGTGACCGTCGAGGAAGGCGTGCCGCGCTGGATGAAGGAACAAAAAGTCCCGGGCGGCTGGATCACCGCCGAGTATGCGATGCTCCCTTACTCCACCCTGGAACGCAAACCGCGTGACAGCACCAAAGGGAAAATTGACGGACGCTCGCAGGAAATCCAGCGGCTCATTGGCCGCGCCATGCGCGCCGCGCTCGATCTCAAAAAACTCGGTGAACACACGGTCTGGGTGGATTGCGACGTTTTGCAGGCCGACGGCGGAACGCGCGCGGCGGCCATCACCGGCGCATATGTCGCCCTTTCGATGGCGATGCAAAATCTTTTGCTCGAAGGGAAACTGACGGAGGACCCGGTCCTGCACGCCGTCGCCGCCGTCAGCGTCGGGATCGTGAACGGCCAGCCGCTGCTGGATTTGTGTTACACCGAGGACGTGGCCGCGGCGGTGGACATGAACCTGGTGATGAATTCCGCCGGCGAATTCATCGAAGTCCAGGGCACCGGCGAGGAGGCCACATTCAGCGAAAAACAACTCAACGATTTGCTGGTGCTCGGCAAGGCGGGCATTCGCGAACTGCTGGCCGCACAAGAGAAGGCACTGCTGGAGTTCAAGCTTTAGCTTGTTCCGGCCACGCCATAGCGTTAACTCCAGCTTGAATTTGAAACCCATGTCGCACTCAAATCGTCCGCAGCAAAAACCCAAACCACAACAGCCAACGCGGCTGTTGCTGATCCGCCACGGGGAAATCGAGTCGCGCCATCAACACACGTTCGGCGGACGCATTGACATGAATCTTTCGGCCCGCGGACACGAACAGGCGAAAACGCTCGCCAAATATCTGCGCGGCAAAACGATTGACGCGATTTACGCCAGTCCGATGAAGCGCGTCCAGCAAACGCTGGCGCCGTTTCTGAACAATGGCGCGCCGGCGCAAACTATTTTGCCCGATTTACGCGAGCTGGATTTCGGCGACTGGACCGGGCTGGGGTGGCAGGCCGTCAGCGAGCGGTTTGGATTCAGCGTTTATGAATGGCTGGACCAGATTGAATTCAAGGGAGCGCCGAACGGGGAAAATGGCAAGGCCTTTCGCGCCCGCGTCGAGCCGTGCCTGCGCGAAATCATAGGAAGGCATCGCGGACAAAACGTCGCTGTCTTTTGTCACGGCGGGGTGGTCCGCATGATGCTCGCCGTTCTCCTCGACGTGCCGCTGCCGAAGACCAACCATTTCGAAATTGAATACACGAGCGTCACGCAGGTTGCGTTGCATCCGCACATGGCCGAGGTGGAATTGCTCAATTTCACTCCGTGGCGCGACCTGGGGGCATGAAATGCTGCCGCATCGAAAGGTGGGGCGAGACTCCCGGCGAGCCGCGGCAGGGGTTGATTTTTCGGGTTTCAGCTCGCGAGGATACTCGCCCCACCAATTGGAAATATGAGATCGGTCAGACCACTCTGGCGGATTTCCGTCACCGCGTCGCACGAAGCCGAAGACGCTGTTGCGGAGGCGCTTGGCGCGATTTTAGGCTGTGCTGTTTCGTCCTATTTCCACGTAAAAACCGGCGTGAGCACGGTTTCCGCTTTTTGCGAACAAAGACCGGTTGCCGAAGTTCGCAAAAAAATTTCCACCGGACTCAGGCGGATCAAAGATTACGGGCTAAAAATCGGTACCGGCAAAATCACCCTTGCCAAAGTCCGGCGCGAGGACTGGGCGGAATCTTGGAAACGCCATTTCAAACCAATCGAAATTGGCAATGAACTGTTGATTAAACCGAGTTGGAGCAAACGCAAACCACGAAAAGAGCAAATTGCCGTCGTGCTCGACCCGGGCCTTGGCTTTGGCACCGGTCAGCATCCAACGACGGCGTTTTGTCTGCACGAATTGGTGCGCTGTGGAAAATTTGAAGCACGGCGGTCATTTTTAGACATCGGCACCGGCTCGGGAATTCTGGCAATTGCGGCGGCAAAACTCGGTTATTCACCCGTGCGGGCCTTCGATTGCGACCCCGAGGCGGTCCGGGTCGCGCGCGCCAACGCCCGCGCGAACACGGTACATAAAAAACTGCGGATTACGCGTGGGAACGTGGCAAAACTGCCGATTCCCGCGGCAAAACAATATGATTTGATTTGCGCAAATTTGATTTCGACGTTGCTGCTGGCCGAACGTCGGCGGATTGCGGCGCAATTGAAACGCGGCGGAACGCTCGTGCTGGCGGGCATATTGAAATCAGAATTTTCCGGGGTGCAAAGGGTTTTTGCGGGACTTGGTTTGAAACTTGCTGCCGTCAAAACCGAGAACGAGTGGCGTTCGGGTTCATTTTGTTACGCCAAGGAAAATTCTGTGGGGAAGTTTGAATGATGGACGCCGGGACCGGTCTCATAGTCAGGAGTGCGGGCAGTGGATTCTCGCCGACAAGGAAGGCGAGGCCCTGCACAACTCCACAACCAGAGTTGTATTATGAAAAGAATGATGGAAGTCATCACGGAAGCCGTTCGGGATCCAAAACACCCATTCCGCAAATTGGATCATCAGCCCAAAAAGCCGCTGAAAAACCGTTACGAACGCAGAAAAGTAAGAGAGTATCTCCATTTGGGTGACTGGCAGGAGGAGCCGGTGTAAAGGGATTGCCCAACATGAATGAATAAGCCGCGCAAGAGCGCGGCTTTTTCGTTTCAGGACGGCAAATTCATTGGCATTCCGGGCAGATGCCGAAAAATTCCAATTTGTGGCTGACGGCCTTGAACTTGTTTTTGGCGGCAATGCGTTTTTCAATTTCCGCCGGAAAGCATTCGTCAATCTCGACGACCCCCGAACATTTCGTGCAAACCAAATGATGGTGATGGCCGTCGTCGCCCTCGCCAACCAGTTCAAACCGCGCCGCACCGTCGCCGAAATCAAACCGCTTGACCATGTCCATCGCTTCGAGCAGGTGCATGACCCGATAAATCGTCGCCAGATCACAAAGGCCCTTGGGCAGGGCGGTAAAAATCTCCCGGGTGGTGAGCGGATGCGGATGCGCGCGCAAAATATTGAGGATGGCCTGGCGGGGGCCGGTGATTTTGCGCGCCTGCCCGCGCAAGCGCCCGGTGAGCACAGACAATTCCTGCCGCTTGTGCGGGCGGGGATGTTGGTGCGCTTTCGTCACGCCTGAAAAATCACACCGGTCACTCTCAAAAGCAAGCCGGCAAAAAATGGGGCAACAGGCAATTGGGACCGGCAGGTACGACCTGCTGGTCGTCCGGGGCCACGCAGTTCACCCCGACGCGCGGGTCGGGGCAGGTCACAGCCCTTCCATTCAAATCGCGAAACTGAAATTCAGAATAGTCCACTCCCAAAAAAACGAGAAATGGAGCCTGTGATGTTAGCCCGCCGGTTGGGCAACACTCCAATATGCTCTTACCCCGCTCCGTCCTTACTTCATCAGCAGCATCTGGCGGGCGCGCTTGATGGCGCGGGTAAGGCGTCGCTGATAATGCGCGGGCATGTTGGTGTATTTGCGCGGGAGGATGCGTCCCTGATCGGTCACGTATTGGCGCAGCAGATTGGTGTTTTTGTAATCGAGCGCGTCGGCGACGAAGTCAATCTTCGGCTTGGGCCGGGGGGTGCGGGCTTCCGTCATCCCGCGGCGCTGGCCGCGGCGTTCGGGTTTGTCGGTGTGGGTTTTGCGCGGCATAATTATTTGATTTCGCGGTGGAGCGTGTGGCGGCGCAGAAAACGATTATACTTTTTGATTTCGAGCTTTTCCGTTTTCGTCTTCTTGTTGCGCGTGGTCGTGTAGCGCGAGGGCGATTTGCCTTCCTTGCGCGCCTCGGTGCATTCAATGGTGATGATTTCGCGCGGCATAAATCACTCTTTCTCCTTGGTTTTTTCCTCCGCATCCTCGTCCTCACCGTCCACGTCGGCCACCGCCGCGCTGTCAATCGTGCCGAGCGCGCCCAACCGGCGCTGGCGCAAGGCGCCATCGCGCTCCAATTGTGCCTGCGCTTCGACCCGGAATCGCGTCCACGGAATGGCGTCCAGCCGCGCCCTGGGGATGGGCTTGCCGGTCAATTCACAGACGCCGTAGGTCTTTTTCTCGATGCGTTTGAGCGCTTCCTCGATTTCATAAACCGCGTCCTGGTCGGACGAAAGCAGGCTTAACGCAAAGTCGCGGTCAAAATTGTCGGTACCGGAATCGGCCATGTGCAAGCTGTAACCAGGGACTTCCTGGGCGGATTCCTGGGCCAGCCCGTTCATCTGGTGTAGCAATTGCTCGCGCAATTCGAGCAAGCGCTGGTAATACTTCTGCCACTCGGGCTTGATTTTTTTCGGCCCGGCGCTGGTGGCGCTCTTTCTCGCCATCGGCCGGCCAAGAATTGCCGCCGCCGTAGCGGGGGTTTGCTGCATCGCGTGCATCGGTTTTTTCATCGTCTTACTCATTTCGGTCACAGTTTCAAAATTCATTTCCGGCTTGCATAGCAATTTCCGGTCCATCAAGGGGGCGGGAATGTAGCAAAGAAAACCAAATAAGCCACAAAAATGTTGAAAAATATTTGCGCCAAAAAGGTTCAGCTCTTCTCAATGCACGCGTAGGCGTTGTGGTTGTGGATGCTCTCGAAATTTTCCGCCTCAACTTTATACCAGGTCACCAGCGGATGGGCGTTGAGCTTGAGCGCCACGTTACGCACCAGGTCCTCCACAAACACCGGATTTTCATACGCGCGCTCGGTCACCGCCTTTTCGTCCTGTCGCTTGAGCAGGGCATAAAGCTCCGAACTGGCCGAACTTTCAATCATCGTTACCACGTCCTCAATCCAGACCGGCTTCGTGAAACGGAGCGCCACCGTCACCAGCCCGCGCTGGTTGTGGGCGCCGTATTTGGCAATCGCCTTCGAGCACGGGCACAACGTCGTCACATGCGCCTTGACCGTCAGCGCAAAAACAATTTCATCGCCGCACGCCGCCGCGTCGAACCGCGCCAGGTAATCCATCAAACTCTCCATGCGTGATGCCGGCGACTTTTTGACCATGAAATAGGGGAACTCGATTTCCAGATGCGACGTGGCCGCGTGAAATTTCTTCTGCATGGCGCGAAGAATTTCGCCGATGTTTTCCACATGAATCACGCTGCCGTGTGCGTTGAGCACCTCTATGAAGCGGCTCATGTGCGTGCCTTTGAATTCCTTCGGCAAATCCACGAACATCCCGATGGTGGCCACCGTGTTCTGCACGCTGTGCGCCCGGTCGCGCACCTGGATGGGAAACCGCAACCCGCGCACGCCCACCTTGTCAATCCGCAGTTCGCGGTGATCGCGCTTGCTCTGCACGTCGTGCAAGGGTTCCGCGGCGGTGTCTCTTTTCGCCGCTCGCGCCGCGGGTCCGTTTGGGCTGATTTTGAGCATGTGAAGAATACTAGCAGTTTTGCCGGGTTTGGCAAAATTTCTGTGTGAAAAACCGGAGGTCCCTCGCCGGACGTAGCGTTAAAACGTGGGGCAGATTAAACGGAAGTATTGGGTGCCGCCGCCGAAGGGTAACATGACAACGTTTTGGTTGTTGGCGATGGAAACGGCGTTGGTGACGGTTGTCCATGAAACCGGCGGATTCAAACCGGCCGCCGATTGAAGCTGAAAACCGGTCGGCGCCACCGGCCAGGAAACGACTGCGTTGCCGTTCGTCAACCTGACGCTCAATGGCATATTGAAAACCGCATATGCCAGCGCGTAGGGTTCAGCGGCGGAAACCTGGGTAACGCTCCCGCTTTTCAACACCTGCAAATCGTATCGGCCTGCTGGTAGTGTCGGCAGAAAAATATGTTCGACGTTGTCCACCATGCTCGTGCTGCACGTCACCAGATTGCTGTTGGCGGTATTGTATAAAAACAGATTTAAATTGTTGATGTTGGTCTTGCCATATTGTTTGTTCCAAACCAGGGTGGCCGTCAGCGTGAAGGAATTGCCGCCCGGCAGATTGAAATAGTAATGTTTGGCCGTGTCACTGGTTGTGGTTGTCGAGTTCGTATTATAATCCCAGCCGGCGAGCACCGGTTCGTTGATGGTATTTGTGCCGGGTGGATGCGCGCCGCCGCTGTTGTTGGTCGTGGATTCGATGAAGGCGTGTTTGCCGCCTTTCAATTGCTCCCACGAATTGAAAACATTTACCACGCCTGCGCCGTAACGCGCGTCGAGGGGTGCGGACGTGCCGTTCGTCCAGCCGTTGGGCTTGATTGCGCCGTTGAGCAAGAGCGCCTTGATGGTGCGCAAATCGCCTGCGGCATTCGTGTTGGCACCACCGTCACCGCGATTGGCCGCCTGCACCAGAATCGCGGCTGAGCCGGTAACGTAAGGTGTGGCATAACTTACCGCGCCTTGGGGGTTATTCGTTTGGTCCGGAGCGCTAACGTCCGGTTTGCAACGGCCGTCAGTCGTGGGCCCAGGAAGATAAGCGACACCATAAGCACCCGCGCCGATGCCATTGTAACACGAGCCCGGCGCGCAGATGGGTTCAACGCCGTTGGTCCCGGCTATGCCGGAAACAAAAATCGTTCCGTACTGGGCGGCGTAGTTATCGTAGTTTGTGTTCACCAGGAGTTCGTCGGAGGGATCAAAAATAAAACTCTGATTCACAACACGGGCCGGTATTGAAGTCCCAGGGTAGGAAATGAACACGTTAAAAAAATCATCCGCTTCATAATTGTCCACATGGCTGACATTGGTGGCTGGCCCGTTCGTGATGCCGTAAAAATTTGCGGCGACCATGTCCGCATGCCAGGATTCGGTGCCGACACTATTTGGATAAACCGTCGTCGTGCCAAAACTGGAAATCCAGGTGAACAAGTTGGTCGGCTGGCCGGCGGCGACGGGATTGACCTCAAACGGTGGCGGAGAATCTGCCGAAACCGGTGATTCCGGTTGCGCTACTTTCACGCCGCTGCCGTTGAGTGTAGGGTCAACCTGCCTCAAGACCGTGATGCCGATGGTGTCCAAATCGCCTGCCTGCAAGGAAAACACGCCCGCGAGAAATAAAAGTGTGAAGCCTTTTTTCATTACATCTTTAACAAAGGGCTGGATATACATCTAACCCGACCTTCAGAATACTGCAATTTTTATGCCCATACTTTAGCAGGGTGGCCCGCTTGACCGCCATGCAGAAATGTTCTTTGACATGCTGCTATGCGACGATTATTAGCCGTTCATGTCCAAACGGTTTTTACTGCGACTCCCCGCCCTGGCATTGGCAATGACCTGTTTCGTTTCGGCCGGTGCCGATTGTTTCCGCGTCGCCACCTACAACGTCGAAAATTATCTCGACCAGCCGACCGAATCGCGTCCGCATGTCAAGTCCCCCGAAGCGCGCGCCAAAATCTGTGAAAGTATCCGCACGCTCAACCCGGATGTGCTTGCGCTCGAAGAAATGGGCGGCACCAATGCGCTGCTCGAATTGCGTAATTCGCTCAAGGCCGGCGGATTGGATCATCCGTATTGGGAATACGTCTGCGGCATGGATACAAAAATCCACGTTGCCGTGTTGAGCCGGTTGCCGATCGTCGCCCGCCATCCGCACACAAATGATGTTTATCTGCTCGACGGGCGCCGTTTCCGGGTCAGTCGTGGTTTCGCCGAAGTGGAAATCCAGGCAAACACAAACTTCACCTTCACGCTCATTGCCGCGCACCTGAAATCGCGCCGCCCCGTGCCCGAAGCCGACGAAGCGGAGCAACGCCTCGAAGAAGCCAGAATCCTGCGGGGCATCATTGACGCCCGTCTCACAAACAACCCGAATGCAAAACTCGTTGTGCTTGGCGATTTTAACGACGTGAAAGATTCCGATGCCGTCAAAGCCGTCATCGGTCGCGGACAGTTCAAGCTCACCGATACACGCCCCGCCGAACGCAACGGCGACAACCCGGCCAATGAAGATTCGCGCTTTGACCCGCGCAACGTCACGTGGACAGAATATTATGGCAAAGAAGACACCTACAGCCGCGTGGATTACATTTTGCTGAGTCCGGCGATGGCACGCGATTGGCTGACCGACGACACTTACATTTTGACCGTTCCGAATTGGGGTGTCGGCTCCGACCACCGTCCCATCGTGGCGGCGTTCAATGCGAGATAGAACAGGTAAATCCGCAAATCCGCGTTGTTCGAGGATAAAATCACAACCGCTCCGGGTGCGCCATCAAATCCGAGACGCGCTGGAGCAAACGGCCCGCCGCCCCGCCATCAAGCACGCGATGGTCGAAGCTCAACGTCAGGTTCGCCTCCATCACCGGCACGAACTGGCCCTTGACACCATCCCAATGGGGTTTGTGCCGCGCTGCGCCCATCCCCAGCACAAGTGCCTGTTCCGGCAGCGGAATCGGGGTCGCCCATTCCAGGCCGAACGTGCCGAAATTCGTGACCGTGGCAATTGAACCGCCGGTGGCGTCCGGAGGTAATTTGCGTGCGCGCGCCAAGTCAACCAGTTCGTTGTAGGGCGCAATCAAATCCTTCAGCATCCGTTTGTCCGCATCGCGAATCACCGGCACAAACACACCGTCCTCGGCTTCGACAGCGAAGGCGATGTCGATTGAAGAAGGATGCACGATTTTGGTGCCGACCAATCGCCCCGCGGGCGCGCTGTTTTCCGCCAGCGCCACCGCCAGCGCCCGCAACGCGCAAAGCGCCGGACCGGGTTTCGGCCTTGCCACTTTGCGATAAGCGAACAGCGGGTCAAGGCACACCGGCAAACCGACATGTGCGAGGGGCCGTGTCCAACTGCGCCGCATGGCATCGGCCACGGCCACGCGCATCGTCGAGGCCTGGCTCATTCTTTGCTTTTCGAGGTGCGCGATGAATTTTTCAAAATCTTCGACGGTCACGCGGCCCGCCGCGCCGCTCCCGGGGATGCCCGCGAGGTCGGCGGCGCTCAAGCCGAGTTCGTGCATTCGCGCCTTGAGCCGCGGCGAGAGATAACTCGCCCCCGCCGCGTTCGCCGGCACCGGCAAACCGCGCACGGTCGGTTGCACGCGATTTTTTCCGCCATTTGCGTCCGATTTTGAAAGGCGGTCGGTCTCGGAGGTTTTTACCGGTGCCGGGACGTCCAACCCCAATCGCGCGGCTTCCTCCTTCGTGATTTCGATTTGGCCGAGCATGGCGCCGACCGGGTAGCTCTCATTCAACTGAGCGGTGAGTTTTTCCAGGCGGCCGCGACACGGCGAGGTGACCGCCATGGTCGCCTTGTTCGTCTCGACTTCGATCAAATCCTGGTC
>Ga0181538_10006521_pt1 | contig 10062 bp, 8 predicted proteins | sample PEATcosm2014_Bin_40_FD_119773 | JGI IMG/M metagenome (GOLD analysis project Ga0181538, IMG submission 119773) | Peatland microbial communities from MTU Mesocosm Facility, Houghton, MI, USA - PEATcosm2014_Bin23_30_metaG | ecosystem: Environmental > Terrestrial > Soil > Wetlands > Peat | place...
ACGCTCGAGCAGGAGGTTCTGAACCCACAGGGCGAGGTGATCAAAACTCTATCGGTTTCCGCTCGCGTTCCGCCTCGCCAGCGTCTCGAGGTCACGCAAGACGCGGCGGTCGAGAACCCGCTGCTGTGGTCGCCGGACAATCCGAACGTTTATCGCCTTCGCTCCAGCTTGCGCGCCGGATCAGACTTGCTTGACACCGCCGAAAACCCCCTGGGATTCCGCTGGTTCAAATTCGACCCGCAGCGAGGGTTCTTCCTGAACGGCAAGCGTGTACAGTTGCAGGGGGCCAACTGGCACCAGGTTTACCCCGGCATGGGAAACGCCCTTCCGAATTCGCGCCACGCCTTGGACATGGAAATCATGCGCGCCATGGGGGTGAACTTCTGGAGGACTTCCCACTACCCGCACGACCCGGCCACCATGGAAGCCTCGGACCGTCTTGGCCTGATGGTGTGGGAAGAGCTGCCGGTCAATAAAGAGATCGGCGATCCGCGCGAATACACAGCCAACGTGCTGGCGATGGCCGAGGAGATGATCCGCCGGGATCGCAACCATCCGTGTATTATTGTATGGGGTATTGCTGGTGAAGTGAATGCCCCGGCCAGGGTGTCCCGGAAGGTTATTGGGGCCGTGGCGGCGCGCTATCGCCAGCTCGATCCTCCCCGGCCTGTGGCCATGCACGAGCCGCGGGGCGAGGAAATGGAGGCCCTGGTGGACGTGGTGGGCCTCGGCGTGGGCAAGGAGACCGACAGCAAACACCAGCGCTTCACCCAGCGGCCGTACCTCGTCGCGGAGTACGCCGCCTCCACCATGGGACGCGGAATTTACGGAGGCGGGCCGGAGAGCGAAGAACTGGCCTGCGAAAACCACGAGAAGTATTTGCGCGAGTTGTACCGGCGCCCCTGGATGGCCGGCGGCATGATCTGGCACCAGTTCGACTACGAAGGCGAGACCTACGACACCGTGATCCCTCACATCGTCGCGTTCGGCATGGGCGACGTGTACCGCATTCCCAAGGACGTGTACTACTTCTATCAGAGCCAATGGACGGCCAAGCCCATGGTGCACATCCTCGGCCACTGGACGTGGCCGGCGGCGGAAGGCACGGCGAGGACTGTGAGGGTCTTCAGCAATGCGGCCGAGGTCGAGCTGTTTCTAAACGGCAGGTCTCTGGGGACGAAAACCGACGCACCCGACGGAGAGTTGCCGCATCCGCCACGAGTGTGGACTGCCCCTTACCAGCCCGGAATATTAGTGGCGGTGGCTCGACATGCGGGTAAGGAGCTACGCGACGAGCGCCGTACAGCGGGCGCGCCGCATCACTTGGTGCTGGACGCAGACAAGCGCGAACTCGAGTCCGGAAACCTCGAAAGCCTTGCCTACATCACAGCCCGCGTGGTGGACGAGAACGGCGTGGTGGTTCCCTCTGCCGCGTGTCCCGTGACTTTCACCTCCGACGGGCCGGGGGAGCTTCTGCGGCAAAGCTCGCTTGGCCACGGAACGGGGTGGACGCTGGATACCGTGGCGGGGCTCGCGCAGATGGCCTTTCGCGCCTCCGACCGCACGGGCCACGCTACCGTTAGCGCTTACTCTGCCGGCCTGCGCATGGGCCGCATCGAGATCAGCGTTCAGGCGCCGGGCAAGCCCGACGAGATGGAATACAAGGAGAGGTTCGACAACGACGAGCCCTGACATGGGTGATTTGCGATTTGTGATTTCTGATTTGTGATTTGCGATTGCTGATTTCTGAATGACGCAAGCGGTCGCGACTCGCCAATCACAAATCAGAAATCGCAAATCACAAATCACTCTCGCCGCGTCCCCAGGGCGAGCTGTGGCGGCCGCTCGAAACCCGCTCCACGGAAGAGACGTCGACTTCCACGGCGGCGGACCGCTCCAGCATTTCCACGGAAAGCACCAGCCGATACAAGTTCTTCTGGCGGACCAGAATCCCCTCCACCCCTTGCAAGGGTCCGGCTATAACGCGCACCCGGTCGCCGCTCCGCAGAAATGGGTGAGGTTCAACGCGATTTCCCCATTCGATCGCTTTGCGGACCGCTTCGATTTCGGATTCAGGAATGACCGCCGGTTCACCATTGACACTCAGAATGGAAACGATCCCCGGCGTGGTCACCACCTGGAGCCGCCGCTCCTCCATGCCGCGCAGGAATAGGTAGCAGGGGAACAGGGGAAGCGAGCGCTGGACGGAGCGGTCCTTCCAGCGCCGGGTGCTGTTGTAAAGCGGAAGGAAGACTTGCAGCCCTTTGGCGGAGAGAACCTGGGCAATGGTCTTCTCGTGCTGATGGCGCGTGTAAATCGCGAACCACGGCTCGCTCGAGCCGGATAGCGGCGCCATTTGTGAATCCGTCACTAGCATAAAGCAAAGCTTCGCGAATTACAGGAGAACATGAGCGCGGCCCGGAGGTCAAGCCCTACGGCTAGCACGGCTCGCTCGTGCATGCTCGTAGCGCTGACTTTTCAGGTCAGCAGGCTGTGTGCCGGCCTAAAGGTTGGCGCTACCCGCCAGCTCACTTCAGGAGTTCGGCTATAAATCGCTCGTCCGCCTCCCCGAAAGTGCGGTACAGAAAGCCAGGCAAGTGTGGGACAACCCTCTGCAGCCAGTCAGTGGGGTCGCTCCAAAGCACCGTGCGCGGCGCCATCGACTTTACCAGGTCGTCCAGGTCCCAGTGAAGCGCGAATCCGGGGATGACCGCGTCGTGCAAGTCTCTGGTGATCGGAACGTCCAAAGCGGCTCGCAGGCTATGGGGAGTGCCGTCGAGCCAGATCTTGCCGATGCGCGCGTCGACAGCGGCCGCCATGAGCAGCCACACGCCGGATACGTCGCGCGCTATGGCACGGACCGAGCCGGCGTCAACGTCAGGCCGCGCTACCAGCAAGTCCACAGCCCGCTGAATGTCAAAGGCGCGCAGGCCGGCCATATTCTTCCCTATCACCCAGGCGCGGATATTCTGCTTGGCAGCGCCTTGATCTTCGCCGTTCGAGTGCAACGGAAGCCCTCGCGGATACAAGTTCAGAACTACAGCGCCGCCCGCCGCCAGGAGCTCCGCCGTTGCGGCATCCAAATCCACCAGTAACACCGCCGGCTTACGCCCCGAAGCGAGCGGCGCGTAGAGCCTGCCCGAGATTTCCAGCCCGGGCTCCACTTCCAATGCCAGTTCCTGAGTCCGAAACGCCTCGCCAGGGTCATCACGCAACACGTGCACGACCGGCGGCTGGCCAGCACGATCTTCGGACCACTTACGAATTTCCGCCAGCAACTGCTCAGAGTTCCCTTGCTTCATTCTCTCGCGGAAGCTTTGCTGAATCACTTGATACAACTCGCGCCCTTCCACCTGGCCGGATGGAGTCGCCAGGAGATCGAAATCCAGCGCCATCTCCACGGGCTCTTCACGAAAGTCCCCGCGGCCGTCCTTCAACCAGCGGATCATCCACTGATAGATCGCCTCGCGAATCTCCAGCGGAGTCCCGTGCGGCCCCGGACCGATAGCCCAACGGATATGGTTCTCCGCGTCGTAAATCCGATACCAGTCCAGCGCCTCCTGGTAAGCATGGCGCGCGCCCTCGATGGGGAAGAAATCGCCGACCGTGGAGTTGATCAGCCAGGGTTTCGGCGCAAACAGCTCGATGTAGTCCGCCACATCCAAACCGGAAGAAAGGAAGAAGGGGAAACTCTGCTCGGAATCGCCGGTGGGTCCGGCGAACAGTTGGCGCCAGGAATTGATGTAGCAGGCCGGCGCTGCGACCTTGATCCGCGGGTCGAGCGCGGAGATGTAAGCCGTGAGCGTTCCGCCCCCCGAGCAGCCGGTAGCACCGAGCTTATCTGCGTCGACTTCGGGTCGACTTACGAGGTAGTCGAGCGCGCGCATCCCGTCCCAAATGCGATAGCGCGCGAAGTTTTCGCCGGCCAGAATACTCTGCGCTCCGGCCTGAAAGTGCTGATCGGTTGCGCCTCCCATCAGGGATGCCTCGATCCTGCGGTCGTAGGCCTGCTGGCGCTCGCCTTGTCCCACCGGGTCGTAGGCCAGCGCGACGAATCCCTTCATAGCCAGGTTCGCGGCAATGGGCTGCGCGGCCAGCTTGCCCTGCTCCCAGTGACCCATGGGAATGAGCACGCCAGGATGCTTGCCGCCCGCCTTGGGCAGATACAAATCGGCAGTGACGTAGAACTCGGGCAAACTCTCGAAGACGACTTTCTCAATGGTGTAGCGGGGCCGCTCGATCCGGCCGGTGACGCGGGCATTGAGCGGCCCCTGGTAGTCGGGGAGGCCTCCCAGCAACTCCAGGATCTTGGCCCGCACCCACGCTTGGCGCGCTCTCGCTTCGCTTAAGGTGTGAATCCTCGCGATCGCTGCCTCGCGGTCGGAAAGCTGTTGCTGCGCGATTCTGTCCATCCATTGCAGCAAACGGTCATCCGCCGCGGAAAGCCTTGCCACGTTGAACGCGCAGATGGCGATAAGGAGAATCCTTCGCATAAGGTGAGTCCCCCGACAAGTGCCCGGTCTGAGCCAGACCTTGAGCCCGACGCCTTGCAAGTCTACACCATCGTCCCGCGTGGTGTCAGCGCCCGCTTGTCACCTGCTGTGGTGAGGGTGACCAGCCCGCGTAGCGCCGACCTTCGGGTCAGCACCAGGGATGCCGACCTGAAGGTCGGCGCTACGAATCTTACCAGGCATCAGTTATGATAGAAGCTACTGTAACCGATTGGCTTACGGGGGCAGGCCGATGAAGATTCGTATTTTAGGGGTGCCGCTCGACCTCGGGCAGGAACGCCGGGGAGTGGACATGGGGCCTTCAGCGGTGCGCGCCGCGGGGCTTAACCAGGCCTTGAAGAACCTGGGGCACCAGGTTGAGGACGCGGGAAATATTCACGTAAAGCTGCCGGAGGAACAGCACTTCGGCGACCGGCGAGCAAAATACCTGAAGGAGATTACTGAAACATCGCGGCAAACGGCGAGGCAGATTCGCGAGACTCTCGAGGCAGGTTACTTCCCAGTCTCGCTGGGCGGCGACCACTCCGTGGCAGTCGGCACGCAGGCAGGTGTCTCCAAGTTTTACCGCGACCGGAAGCAGGCTGTGGGTTGTCTTTGGATTGACGCGCACGCTGACATGAACACGCCGGAGAGCAGCCCCAGCGGCAACGTTCACGGCATGCCGCTGGCCGCGACGTTAGGCCACGGCCCACTTTTGCTGGCCAGGATTTTCAGCTATGCGCCCAAAATCCCTCCTCGAAACTGCGCCCTGATTGGGGTGCGAGAGTTGGATGCCCGCGAGGCCAGCTTTGTGAAGGAGTCCGGCATCAGCGTGTTTACGATGCGAACCATTGACGAACTGGGGATGCCTGCAGTGATGGAGAAGAGTATTGCGCTGGCCTGCAACGGAACGGCGGGTTTCGTCGTCTCGTTTGACGCGGATGTGGTTGACCCGGATGAAGCGCCCGGCGTCGGCACGCCCGTCCCCGGCGGAATCACCTACCGCGAAGCTCATCTTGCCATGGAAATGGTGGCCGACAGCGGTCGAATGGTGGCCTTCGAATTAGTGGAGATCAATCCCATCCTTGATGTCATGAACAAAACAGCGGTACTGGGCGTCGGTCTGGCCAGTTCGGCGCTGGGGAAGAAAATTCTGTGACAAAGAAAATCCGCTTGGGAGTTCTGTTTGGCGGACGGTCCGGCGAGCACGAGGTCTCCCTGACCTCCGCCGCTGCCGTGATGAAGGCGCTCGACCCGGAAAAGTACGAACTCGTCCCGGTCGGCATCACGCCCGAAGGCAGATGGCGCGTGGGATCTAAGGCGCTCGGCCTTCTAGCGGGGGCGGCGGGAGATAATCTGGCGCAGCGAACGGCGCCCTTACAGACCGTGCTCGAAGAAGGCAGGGCCGTCACGCCCTCAGTGGATCCAACCGGACCCAAGCTCCTTCCCCTAGCGAAGTCCTCCGGCGCGGTCACCTCTCGTCCCGAAGTTGACGTCATTTTTCCGGTACTCCACGGCACCTTCGGGGAGGATGGAACCATTCAGGGGCTGCTCGAGCTCGCAGATGTTCCCTACGTGGGTGCGGGAGTCCTGGCCTCGGCCGCGGGCATGGATAAAGACGTTATGAAGCGGCTTTTCCGGGACGCTGGGTTACCGGTGGTTCCCTGGGAGATGGTGCTCCGAAGGGAATGGGAGGACGATCCTGGGGGAGTTCGGAGGAAGGTCAAGAAACGGCTGCGGTTCCCGCTGTTCGTCAAGCCTGCCAATTTGGGCTCATCCGTGGGGATAACGAAAGTACATTCACCCGAGGAGTTTCAAGCCGGCATGGATCTGGCCGCGCAGTACGATCGCAAGATCTTAGTGGAGAAGGCCGTCGACGCCCGCGAGATCGAGTGTGCGGTGCTAGGAAACGACCAGCCGGAGGCTTCCCTCCCCGGCGAAATCGTTCCCGTCAACGAGTTCTACGACTACGAAGCAAAGTACATCAAGGAAGGTTCAAAGTTGCTGATTCCCGCCCGTCTCAGCCGCCGCCAAATCAAGCGCGTCCAGGAGTTGGCGGTACGGGGATTCAAAGCCATCGACTGCGCGGGCATGGGGCGCGTGGACTTTCTGTTGGACCGGAAAAACGGGAAGCTCTTTCTCCTGGAAATCAATACCATCCCTGGATTTACTTCCATCAGCATGTACCCGAAACTCTGGGAAGCGACCGGCGTCCCCTATACCAAGCTTCTTGACCGCCTGGTTGAGCTGGCCATCGAGCGACACCACGACAAGCTCCGCACGCGTTTCGATTACGCCCCGCCGAAGTAGGTGTGCGTGCTGTTGGGAAAGTGCTTTGGGTCGCCCCATGGGCAGCCACAAGGGTTATCCCTACAAGCATCAAACACCCGGCCTTGACAACTCAAGATTCGTATTGTATTTTAACTATCCGGTTAGTTAAATGCGAAACGGACAATTTCACAGACCGGCAACGCGCCCTGCTCGTCATCACGACAGCGAGTCAACCCGGGCGGCCATCCTGCAAGCCGCTGAGCGTATCTTCGCGGATGAAGGTTTGGAAGGGGCGCGCACGGACGCTATCGCCGCCGCGGCAGGCGTCAACAAGGCGCTGCTTTACTATTACTTTCGAAGCAAAGAGGGGCTCTACCGCGACGTCCTGGAGGGCTACGTGGCGGACTTTAACCGCAAAGCTTTGGAAGTGCTTTCTTCAGAAGGTTCGGCCCGCTCGGTCCTGCTCAGCTATATCAATCTCCAGTTCGATTTCATTGGCGCCCACCGCCACCACGGTCCCTTGTTTCAACGGATGTTGATGGCGGATGAAAAAACATGGGTGCGGCTGGCGCGGGAGCACGGCCTGCCGCGGATGAAAGCACTTCTCAAGGTCATCGAGCGAGGGATGCGGACCGGGGAGCTTCGGCGGATGGACAGCTTCCACATTGCCATTTCGTTGGTTTCTCTGATTGCGTTCTATTTCAGTTCAGCGTCCGTGTTGCGGGCGGTAAGCGGCGAAGATCCCTACACCAAGACCAATGTAGGACGGCGAAAGAAAGAAGTGCTGAAGTTCGTCCGTTATGCGCTCTTCACGGATGCGGAGAGTGGGGTGCAATGAAGCGCAAAATACTAATTCCGGCGCTCATTCTGCTGGCGCTTGGCGGCAGCGTGGCCTATTACAAAGCTACGACTAAGGCGCACAATATGGTGATCACAGGTATCGTCACCACCAACGACGTCATCGCCAGCGCTCAGATCCAGGGCCAACTGGCGAGACTGCTGGTTAAGGAGGGCGATACGGTACAGGCGGGGCAGCTCGTCGCGGTCATCGAACCGCAGGAGTTGCGCGCTGACCGGGCCTTCTACGTGGATTCGGAACGGGGAACTGCCGCCCAGGTTCAACAGGCGGAGGCTGCGCTGCAGTTTCAGGAGAAACAGACCCGGGATCAGATCCGCCAGGCTGAGGCCTCGCTGGCCTCAACGCAAGCCCAGGTGAACGAAGCGGAGGCTAACCTCAAACTCGACCAGGAGAATTTGGAGAGATCTGAGGGACTGTTCAAGGAAGGCATCGTCACGGCGCAATCGCTGGATGAGGCTCGCACCACCTATACAGCGCAGAAAGCCCATGTGGAGTCTCTCCACAAGCAAGTGGAGGCGCAACACGCCGCCGTAGCCTTGGCGCGGTCCAATGAGGATCAAACCACCGTGCGGCAGAATGAACTTCTCTCGATGCGGCGGCAGTTGGCAGCGGCGGGAGCGCAAATGTCGAAAGCTCAGGTCCGTCTCGGTTATACGGAAATCCTGGCGCCCATCTCCGGCTACGTGGCCAGCCTGCCGACTCGCCAGGGCGAAGTGGTGAATGTCGCTCAGCCGATCCTTGAAATCATCAATCCGGACGATCTCTGGGTTCGGGTTGATGTTGAAGAGACGTATATTGACCGCGTACGCCTGGGCCAGAAGATGAAGGTGCGCTTGCCTTCCGGGGCGGAACGCGAAGGGACAGTGTTCTACAGGGGAGTAGACGCGGACTACGCCACACAGCGAGACGTGAACCGCACCAAACGCGATGTCAAAACCTTCGAGTTCCGTTTGCGGGTAGATAACAGCGACCGATGTCTCTGGCCGGGTTTAACAGCGTACGTGGACGTACCGCTGCCGGAAGCCAGGTGAATGCGGAATTTCAAATTTGAAATCTCAAATCTCAAATCCCGCAGTCAGGAGAGCCCGTCCTCGCGGTCGAAGCCTTGGCCGAAGTGCGAGTGCTTTATGAAGTTCCTAAAATGAGGAGAGCCCGTGCCCGCGGTTGAAGCCTTGGCCGAAGTGCGAGTGCTTTTCGAAGTTCCTAAAATGAGGTGAGCCCGTGCCCGCGGTTGAAGTCCAGGAAATCAAAAAGTGCTTTGGGACGTTTTGCGCCGTTGACCGCTTGAGCTTCAGCGTCGAACGGGGCGAAATCTTCGGCTTGCTCGGCCCCAACGGCGCAGGGAAGTCAACGCTCATCCGCATGCTCACCACACTGATTCTTCCCACCTCCGGAGGCGCGCGGGTCAACGGTTTTGACGTGGTGCGCTCCGCCGCCGACGTGCGCCGTTCGATTGGCGTGATCCCTCAGGCGTTGACTTCCGACATGGAGCTGTCAGCGGTCGAGAACATGAACATCTTCGCGAAGCTTTACAGCGTTCCAGGCGAACGGCGCCGGCGGGTGGTGAAAGAACTGCTCGAAGCCGTAGAGCTCACCCAATGGGCGGATAAACCTGTCAAGAACTTTTCCGGTGGTATGCGGAGGCGGCTTGAGATCGCGCGCGGGCTGGTGCACGAACCCAACATCTTCTTCCTCGACGAGCCGACCACAGGGCTCGATCCTGCCTCCCGAATCGGCGTTTGGGATATGCTGCGAAAGCTCAAACAAGGCCGGGACCTCACTATCCTTCTCACCACGCATTACATGGACGAGGCCGACAAACTCTGCGACCGGATCGCCATTGTGGATCACGGGAAGCTGGTGGCGCTCGATTCGCCTTTGAAACTCAAGGCATCGATTCCCGGCAACGACATCCTGGAAATCAGCTTTTCCACGGTTCCGAGTGGCTGGTTGGAGACCCTCCAGAGCTTGCCGGATGTACAGAGCGTAAAGGCGGAGGATCACGTTTATCGCATCGGGTCGAATAACGGGCCGAAGACGACGGTAGCCCTGATGGAAGCGACGGGCCAAGCCAAGGTAGAAATCACCTCGCTTTCCGTGCAGAGCACCACCTTGGACGATGTTTTCATGCACTACACCGGCAGGCAATTGCGCGACGCCTTGCAGGACGCCAAGTATGATTTCGGGTTTATGCCCGCAAGGCGCTAGGGACGGATTAACATGAAACGCACGCTGGCCATCATCGAGCGCGATATGCGCAGGTTCATGCGAAGCCCCACCTTGATCGTGGTTTCCATGTTCCTTCCCATAGTGCAGTTAGTAGTCCTGGGCTATGCCTTCGGCGGGAAGATCAAGGAATTGCGCGTGGGAATCGTCGATCAGGATCGCGGCATTCCCACGGTGAAATTGCGCGAGATGTTTGGAGCCATCGCCGCCAATGCG
>Ga0181538_10006523_pt1 | contig 10056 bp, 8 predicted proteins | sample PEATcosm2014_Bin_40_FD_119773 | JGI IMG/M metagenome (GOLD analysis project Ga0181538, IMG submission 119773) | Peatland microbial communities from MTU Mesocosm Facility, Houghton, MI, USA - PEATcosm2014_Bin23_30_metaG | ecosystem: Environmental > Terrestrial > Soil > Wetlands > Peat | place...
CGAGCGCCGCCCGCGCGCCGCTCGCTGCGCAATGGCGCGGCTTCGCCGCCCAGAACGACCCGAAAGGCAAATTCGTCGAATCCGACGCGCGCCAGGCGGCCGAGCTGTTCACCGCTTATCTGCGCGCCTGCCGCGCCGAGGAATTCGGCTTCTCCAGTCTGCCGCCGGGGCGCTTTCTCATGCCGGGCGACCTCGCCGGATCGCCGGCTCTGACCTTTGCGCCGCTCGCCGTCGAGCCCAATGACGTCTTTGCGCCGAACTCGCTCGCCGCCATGATGGAGCGGCGCTACGAGGCCTATAAGGCGCATGTGGTCAAACCTTTCTTCCGCGACCATTTCTCGCGGCTCGACCGGCAAATCGTTCTCGTCGACGCGCTCGCCGCGCTCAACGCGGGCCCCGCCGCGATGCGCGATCTCGAAGTCGCGCTCGCCGACGTGCTGACCGCCTTCCGGGCGGGACGAAGCAATATTCTGTCGGCGCTGTTCCGGCCGAAGATCGACCGCATTCTTTTCGCGGCAACGAAAGCCGATCATCTGCATCACACCAGCCATGACCGGCTTGAGGCGATCTTGCGGCATCTGACCGCCAAGGCGATCGCGCGCGTCGAGGGCGTCGGCGCCGAGGTCGATGTCGTCGCGCTCGCGGCGGTGCGCGCGACGCGCGAGGCCAAAGTCGACGGACATGGCGGCCCCGCGCTCGAGGCGGTGATCGGGACGCCGATCGAGGGCGAGCGCATCGGCGGCGAACTGTTCGACGGCAAGACGGAGGCGGCGATTTTTCCGGGCGAACTCCCGGCCGATCCGAAAGCCGTGTTGCGCGACCCCGCCGGCGCGCACAAGGCGGCGGACATCGATTACCGCTTCGTGCGCTTTCGTCCGCCCATCGTCGCCCGCGCCACGGATGAAACAGCGCTGCCAGCGCCCCATATCCGGCTGGATCGCGCGCTTCAGTTTCTCATCGGCGACAAGATGACGTGACCCGAAACCGCTTCAAGAGGCGCCGCCATGGTTGACCCAAATGCCTGACCCCAAACGCCCACGGGCGTTTCGCCTGCAGGACCTTAATCTCGGCGAGGCCGACGCGACCGGAGATCCCCGCGCGCCGGTGCTGATCGAGCCCGCGCGAGACCCTTACGAAGCTGAGGTCGAAGCCGCGATGGCGACTGACGCCGTCGGCGCGCAGGAGGCCGCCGTCGAGGTCGCCCAGAAAAAAGGCCTCGGCCGGCGCTGGTTTTTGTCCTGGACCGGGATCTTCTGGTCGGCCGCCGGCGGGCTCGTCGCCATGAGCTTCGGCCTCTGGCTGACCCGTCTCGTCGATGATCTTTTCGCCCGCGCCCCAGCCCTCGGCCTCGCCGGCCTCGTCCTCGCGGGCGCCGCCGGGCTCGCGCTGCTTGTCCTCGCCGGCCGCGAGGTTGCAGGCGTGATGCGCCAGTCGCGCATCGCCGGGCTTCACATCGGCCTCGCCCGGGCGCGCGAGAGCGATGATTTCCAGGATGCGCGGCGCCTCGTGCGCGAGCTCAGCGCGCTTTATGCGACGCGGGCGGAAACCGCGCTCGCGCGCGACCAGCTGCGCGATCTGGCGCTAGACATCGTCGATGGCCGCGACCTCATCGACATCGCCGAACGCACCCTCGTTCATCCGCTCGATCTCGAAGTGCGCCAGGAGATCGCCAGCGCGGCCAAACGCGTCTCGATGGTGACGGCGATCGCGCCGCGCGCGATCATCGACGTCGTGTTCGTCGTCGCGCAGGCGATCCGCCTGATCCGGCGCATCTCGACGATCTATGGCGGCCGGCCGGGCCTCTTCGGCTTTCTCAAGGTGCTGCGCTCGATCGGCGCGCATATCGCGATCACCGGCGGCATGGCGGCGGGCGACAGCATCGTGCAGCAGTTTCTCGGCCATGGCATCGCCGCGAAACTCTCCGCGCGGCTCGGCGAAGGCGTGCTCAACGGGCTGCTTACCGCCCGCGTCGGCCTCTCGGCAATGGCGGTCTGCCGCCCCATGCCCTACGCGGTGGGCCGGGCGCCGGGCGTCCGCGACGTCGCGCCCTTCCTGTTCACCAAGGCCGAGGCGAAAGGCTGAACGCGCGGGCGCGCCTCAGCCGACAGGCTTCAGATCAAACGTTGAGCGCAGAACGGTCACCGCCGCCTTGCCGAAGCCATAGCTGGTAAGGAGGAGGCTCGTCAGCAGATAGACGAGAAAGACCGGCCCAAGAAGTCCCGGCGCCGGCGTCGGGCCGTCGAGAACGGGAAAAGCGCCCTGCAGGGCGAACAGGCTCGAATTGGTGAAGGCGCCGATGACCATCGCCCAGCGCACCGTGCGCGGCAGCGGCGTCTTCGTCGCATAGACGCCAAGGATCAGCGCGGTCATGATCAGAAAGTCGAGATGCGCCTGAAGGACGCGCAGGAACTTGCCCGGAAAGATCGCCTTGACGAAGGGAACGCCGAAGTCCAATCCGACGAGGCACCAGGCCAGAACCAGCGCGGCCAGCAGCCAGAGGCAGGCGCCACGCAGCAAAACGACATTGCCGGCGTGTCTTGGATCCTGTTTCACTTAAGTTCCTCCCGGTTTTTTCGCGCAGAGCGTCTCCACCCTCGGCCATTGCCTCGATATAGCGAGATGCGCGATAGTCGGCAGGCACGGGGCGGAACAAAAAATTGACTGTGACGGCTCGCGCGGCGGCGTCGATCCAGCAGAGGCATGCGATGAATATGCTCCCCTCCCCGCCGGAACCGGCAATCGCCAAAGGCGAAATGCAGGCCTTGAAGCTTTCGACGAGCGACATTCCTCCCGCCGAGCGGGCCGGCTGGCTGCGCGAGGTCATCTGCCGCGAATACGCCAATGTCGACGTGACGTCGCCGGTCCGGCAAACGCTGTCGCAGGACCTCACGATCTATCCCTTCGACAGTCTGCGCCTATCGGTCATCCGGTCGAGCGGCATCGGCCTCAAGCGCCGGCCCTTCGAGCCGCATCTTGCGAGCCACGACGCCTATCTCGCCATCGTCCTTCTCTCCGGCGACTATGTTCTGGAGCAGGACGGCAACGAGGCGGTGCTGCAGCCGGGCGACCTGGCGATCTTCGACGCAACCCGGCCGCACCGCATCCATTGCCCGGGGGATTTCGCCAAACTCATTTTATCGATCCCGCGTCCGTTGCTGCGGGAGCGCATGGCCGGCGTCGAACGCTGCGCCGCCCTGCGCATCTCCGGCGCCGGGGGGATCGGCGCGGTGGCCTCCAGCTTCGTGCGCTCATGCAGCCTGAACGCGGGCGCCTTGGCGGCGCATGAAAGCTCGGCGCTGGCCGAACACGCGGTCGATCTGTTGACGCTCGCCGCGGCCTCGGTGCGCCCGGCGGCCTTCTCGCTGTCGAAAAGCCGCGCGGCGACGATGGCGCGCGTCAAGACGCTGATCGAGGAGCTTCTGCCGGATTTCACTCTCGACACGGCCATGATCGCGCGTCGCGCCGGGCTGTCGCCGCGCTATCTGAACGGCCTCTTCGGCGACGAGGGCACCTCCCTCATGCGCCACGTCTGGCGGCGCAGGCTGGAGCGCTGTGCAAAGGACCTCTGCGACCCGCGCCGCGCCGGCGAGCGCGTAGCCGAAATCGCGTTCCGCTGGGGCTTCAATGACGCCTCGCATTTCAGCCGCGCCTTCAAACAGCAGTTCGGCTGCTCGCCGGGCGAGTTCAGGCAAGGGCGATAGGCGTCGGCGGCTTGGCGCGCGTTGGAAAGGCGCGTATGAGACGGATCGCTTGATCGCGTCGCAGAAATCGTCCCTGCTGGCCCTCTTCGGAACTGAGCAAATGACCAAAGCGACGATTGCGGCAGCGATTTTAGGTTCGATCGGCTTGCTGACCTCCGCCGGAATGACGGCCGGCATGACGGCGTCGGGCGCGCAAACCGCCGATTCCTCCGTCGGCCGGCATCTCGCCGAGACGGTCTGCAGCGCGTGCCATCAGACCAGCGCCGATTCGCCCCCGGGCAAGAACCCCGACGCCCCGAGTTTCGTCGACGTTAGCCAAATGCCGTCAACGAACGAACGCGCCATCAAGGTCTTTTTGCGCACCTCGCACCCGACCATGCCAAACTTCATTCTAAGTCCCGAAGAAATCGACTCGGTCGCCGCGTATATTTTGAGTCTTCGGAACTAGCTTCAACCTGGGGAGGCGCAGGCGGAACCCGCGGCCCGGCTCGGGGTTGATTCCCCGGGCCGCAAACGCTGGAGGCTGAGAGATGTCAAAGTTGACGACGGGGGAGCGCGACAAGCTTACAAAGGGTGAATTCGCGGGACCAGGCCGAAGTTATCCCATCCCGGACAAAGCGCACGCCGTGGACGCCAAGGCGCGCGCATCCCAGGCCGTCAAAACCGGCCGTATGAGCAAGGCTGAAGAAGCAAGGATCGACGCCAAGGCCGACGAGGTGATCGACAAGGGCGGAAAGAGCTAAGCCCCTGGCTAGCTCAAGCCTCAAACGCTCACGCGGCCTTCTGCTTCGGGGCGATCAGCTTGCGGTTGATCAGCACCTCCGCGATCTGGACGGCGTTCAACGCCGCGCCCTTGCGCAGATTGTCGGCGACGACCCAGAGAATGAGACCGTTTTCGACGGTCGGGTCCTCGCGAATGCGCGAAATATAGGTGGCGTCCTCGCCCGCCGCCTCATGCGGGGTGATGTAGCCGCCGGGCTCGCGCTTGTCGATGACGAGGCAGCCGGGCGCCTCGCGCAAGATGTCGCGCGCCTCCTCCGCGCTGATCGGGTTCTCGAACTCGATATTGACAGCCTCCGAATGGCCGATGAACACCGGCACGCGGACGCAGGTCGCCGAGAGCCTGATCTTCGGATCGAGGATTTTCTTCACCTCGACCATCATCTTCCACTCCTCCTTGGTCGAGCCGTCCTCCATGAAGACGTCGATCTGGGGAATGACGTTGAAGGCCATGCGCTTGGGGAAGTGCCTGGTTTCGACGCTATCGGAGACGAAGATCGCGCGGGTCTGCGCGAAGAGTTCGTCCATCGCCTCCTTGCCGGCGCCGGACACCGATTGATAGGTGGAGACCACTACGCGCAGGATTTTCGCCTTGTCGTGCAGCGGCTTCAGCGCGACGACGAGCTGGGCCGTCGAACAATTCGGATTGGCGATGATGTTCCGCTTCGAGAACCCGCCAATCGCGTCGGCGTTGACCTCGGGGACGATCAGCGGCACGTCCTGGTCGTAGCGCCAGGCGGAGGAGTTATCGATCACGACGCAGCCCTGCGCGCCGATCCGCGGCGACCATTCCTTCGAGACAGTTCCGCCGGCCGACATAAGGCAGATGTCGACGCCGCTGAAATCATAGTTTTCGAGCGTTTTGCATTTCAGGGTCCGGTCGCCGAAGGAAACCTCCGTGCCGATCGAGCGTGAGGACGCGAGCGCGACCACTTCATCGACCGGAAACCGGCGCTCAGCGAGAATATCAAGCATTTCGCGCCCGACATTGCCCGTCGCGCCGACGACTGCGACCTTGAAACCCATCTTGATCTCCATTGCGCGCCCGCCGCGCGCCGGTCCGCCATCCTCAAGGATCGGATCGCCGGCAACTCATTCGTCTTAGCCTGTACATAAGCGATGCGCCGCCGGGCTGCAACGAAAGCCGCCTGGCGGCGAAAAAGGCGGGGCTGCGCCCCATGGCGCCGGAAAATACGCGCCTAAAGCCGATTTTCTTCGCCCGAGCGTGAACGAAAGCATGACCCGTGCGTTTAATGCTTAGCTAAAGGGGATTCAAAAGGGCCTTTGTCATGAAACTCAAGACCATTTCGATCGCACTCGCCAGCATTTGCCTTGCGGCGGCGATCGCGCCGGCCTCCGCGCAAACGCAAGCGCAGCCGCAGACCAAGGTCCGCCGCCATGTCCAGCCGGTCGCCGTAGCCTATAGCGACGAACGCCCGCCGCTGACGGTCAACAAGCGCAGCTTTCTCGATCCCGGCCCGGTCGTTCCGGTCGGAACCATGCAGAATTACGTGACCGTCAGCACGATTTACAACCGCACGCCGGATCAGGTCGCGCAGCGGTCCAAGTACGGCAACGAGACGCTTCCCTGGCCACTCGAAATTCCGGGCCGCGCGTCCCCGATCTATGAATTCGAGACGCCGCCGCTCGACTAGCCCGACGAGAGCGGAATGAGGAAAGACGGAAAGGCGCCTTTCCTCGCCTCCAGCTCCAAGCCGTCGGAGTCAATCGCCTTCATGATTTTGGATTGTCCAATCCAAAATCATCGTGGTTTTGATCAGGTCGGCCCCCCTTGATCAGGACCGCAGGCAAAAAGGACCTGCTCGCCAATGGCGGCAGGTCCTTTTTGTGTTTTCCGGGCTTGGCGCTGCGAGGCGTGTGAAAACCGTTCAGCGCACCGAAATCCGCAGCTCTTCCAGAATGGCGTTGCCCATCTCGCTCGTGGAGAGGGTCGTCGTTGCGCCGCCCGCGATATCCGCCGTGCGCAGTCCCTTGTCCAGCACGGCTGAAATCGATCTGTCCAGCCGGTCGGCGAGATCGCCGAGGTTGAACGAATAGCGCAGCGCCATCGCAAGCGAGCTGATCATCGCGATCGGATTGGCGATCCCCTTGCCCGCGATATCGGGCGCCGAACCATGCACCGGCTCGTAAAGCGCCTTGGGCGCGCCCGTCACGGCGTTTTTCTCGCCGAGCGAGGCCGACGGCAGCATGCCGAGCGAACCCGTCAGCATCGACGCGACATCCGAGAGCATGTCGCCGAACAGATTATCGGTGACGATGACGTCGAACTGCTTCGGCCGGCGGACCAGTTGCATGCCGAGCGCATCGGCGAGCTGATGCTCCAGCTCGACATCAGGGAATTCGCGCACATGAAGCGCGCTGATGACCTCGTGCCAGAGCACGCCCGATTTCATCACATTGCGCTTTTCCGACGAGGTCACCTTGTTGCGCCGCTTGCGCGCCAGCTCGAACGCGATGCGGCCGATGCGCTCGATCTCGTAAGTGTCGTAGACCTGCGTGTCGATCGCCCGCTTCTGGCCGTTGCCGAGATCGGTGATCGTCTTCGGCTCCCCGAAATAAACGCCACCGGTCAATTCGCGCACGATCATGAGATCGAGGCCATCGACCAGCTCCCGCTTCAGCGAAGAGGCGTCGGCCAGCGCCGGATAGCAGATCGCCGGCCGCAGATTGGCGTAGAGCTGCAAATCCTTGCGCAGGCGCAAAAGGCCGGCCTCGGGACGCAGCTCATAAGGAACAGCGTCCCATTTCGGACCGCCGACGGCGGCGAGCAGAACGGCGTCCGCCGCCTGCGCCAGAGCCATGTCGGCCTCGCTGATCGCGACGCCGTAGACGTCGTAGGCGCTGCCGCCGACGAGGCCGCGCTCGACCTCGAATTTGACGAGCCCCTCGCGCGTCAGAAACGCCGCGATCTTCTCGACCTCGGCCATGACTTCGGGGCCAATGCCATCGCCTGGCAGAACGAAAAGCTTATAGGTCGGCATGTTTCATTGTCCGTACTGACGCCAACAGGGCGCGACCGGTTGGTCGCCCCCCGTAATATTCGCCTGACGCATAATTCCAATCGGAAAGGACTGCAACGTTTCCTGAGTTGCTCCGTCACGCCGCCGCGAGTTGGCGCAGGACGTAGGCCAGGATTCCGCCGTTCTTGAAGTAATCGAGCTCATCCAGCGTCGCAATGCGGCAGAGCAGCGGCACGGTCTTGACTTCGCCGCTGGCGTATTTGATCTCCGCCGTCATTTTCTGGCGCGGCTGGAGCGAATCGCCGAGGCCGTGGATCGTGACCTCCTCGTCGCCCTTGAGCCCAAGGCTCTTCCAGCTCGTTCCCGGCTCGAAGGTGAGCGGCAGCACGCCCATGCCGACGAGATTGGAGCGATGAATGCGCTCGAAGGATTCGGCGATGACGGCGCGAACGCCGAGCAGCTTCGTCCCTTTCGCGGCCCAGTCGCGCGAGGATCCGTTGCCATATTCGGCGCCGGCGAAGACGACGAGCGGCACGCCTTCAGCCTGATATTTGATCGCGGCGTCGAAGATCGACAGCTCCTCGCCGTCCGGCCAGTGCTTGGTGTAGCCGCCTTCCGCCACGGAGCCATCGGCTTTCTGGCGGATGAAGTTCTTGATGCGGATATTGGCGAAGGTGCCGCGCATCATGATCTCATGATTGCCGCGCCGGGTGCCATATTGGTTGAAATTCTCAGCCGAGACCTGGCGCTCGAGCAGATAGGCTCCCGCCGGCGAGGCGGCCTTGATGGAGCCCGCCGGCGAAATATGATCGGTGGTGATCTTGTCGCCGAAGATCGCGAGTATGCGCGCGTTTTCGATCTCCTTGACCGGCTCCGGCTCGATCTTCAACCCCTCGAAATAGGGCGGGTTCTGCACATAGGTCGAGCCGATGTCCCATTTGTAGGTTTCGCCCTCCGGCGCCTTGACCTTGCGCCAATGGACATCGCCGTTGAAGACATCGGCATAGCGCTCCTTGAACACCTTGCGCGTCACGAATTTATCGATGACGGCGGCGATTTCTTCATCTGATGGCCAGATGTCGGCGAGAAAGACCGGATTGCCCTTCTTGTCGTGACCCACAGGCTCCGTGTCGAGATCCTTCGCCACCGTGCCGGCGAGCGCGTGGGCGACGACGAGCGGCGGCGAGGCGAGATAATTGGCCTGCACATCGGGGCTGATGCGGCCTTCGAAATTGCGGTTGCCGGACAGCACCGCCGCTGCGACGATGCCGTTTTCGTTGATCGACTTCGAGATTTCCGGCGCGAGCGGACCCGAATTGCCGATGCATGTCGTGCAGCCGAAGCCGACCAGATTGAAGCCGAGCTTGTCGAGCGATTTCTGCAGGCCCGAGGCGGCGAGATATTCGGCGACGACCTGGCTCCCCGGCGCGAGCGAGGCCTTGACCCATGGCTTCGTCGTAATGCCCTTTTCGATCGCATTGCGGGCGAGAAGGCCCGCGCCGATCAGCACGCTCGGATTGGAGGTGTTGGTGCAGGAGGTGATCGCGGCGATGACGACGTCGCCATGGCCGAGCGTAAAATCCTTGCCCTCGACCTTGTAGCGCGTCTGCGCGTCGACGGTCTTGCGATATTCGGTCTCCAAGGCGGTCTTGAAGCCGGCACCGACGGCGCCGAGCGCGATGCGTCCCTCGGGGCGCTTTGGCCCCGCCATCGACGGCGTGACCGTGGCGAGATCGAGATCGAGCGTTTCGGTGAAGACGGGATCGGCCGCCGTGCGCGTCCGGTAGAGGCCCTGCGCCCGTGCGTAAGCCTCGACGAGCGCGACGCGCGCAGGCGTGCGCGCCGATGTCGTCAGATAAGCGAGCGTCTCCGAATCGACCGGGAAGAAGCCGCAGGTCGCGCCATATTCGGGCGCCATATTGGCGATGGTGGCGCGGTCGGCGAGAGAGAGATGCGAAAGGCCCGAACCGAAGAATTCGACGAATTTTCCGACGACGCCTTTCTGACGCAGCATCTGCGTCACGGTCAGCACGAGATCGGTGGCGGTGACGCCTTCGCCAAGTTCGCCGACGATCCTGAAGCCGATCACTTCCGGCAGCAGCATGGAGAGCGGCTGGCCGAGCATGCAGGCTTCCGCCTCGATGCCGCCGACGCCCCAGCCGAGGACCGAGAGGCCATTGACCATCGTCGTATGCGAATCGGTGCCCACGAGCGAATCCGGATAGGCGACCTCGACAGTTTCGCTCTTGCCGCGCGCGCCTTTCAGTTTCTCCTTACGCGTCCACACCGTCTGGGCGAGATATTCGAGATTGACCTGATGGCAGATGCCGGTTCCGGGCGGCACGACGCGAAAATTGTCGAACGAACCCTGCCCCCATTTCAGGAAGCGGTAACGCTCTCCGTTGCGGCCATATTCGAGATCGACATTGGTCTTGAACGCCTTGCTGCTGCCGGCGGCGTCGACGATGACGGAGTGATCGATGACGAGATCGACCGGCACCAGCGGGTTGATTTTCTGCGGATCTCCGCCGAGCTTCGTCATGGCGTCGCGCATCGCCGCGAGATCGACGACGGCGGGCACGCCGGTGAAATCC
>Ga0181538_10006526_pt1 | contig 10052 bp, 7 predicted proteins | sample PEATcosm2014_Bin_40_FD_119773 | JGI IMG/M metagenome (GOLD analysis project Ga0181538, IMG submission 119773) | Peatland microbial communities from MTU Mesocosm Facility, Houghton, MI, USA - PEATcosm2014_Bin23_30_metaG | ecosystem: Environmental > Terrestrial > Soil > Wetlands > Peat | place...
AAGTTTAGAGTCTTGCTCGAGCCGCTTTTCTGCGGGTTGCCATGCAGGATCAGGTTCTGCACGTTGCGCGAAAACTTCTCGAACGGCGTATCGAGATCGAATCCGTAAGCGGCCGCGGCGATGCGCAGCGTGCGCTGCAGGAACGACGAGCCGGAACCAGGGCCGAGCGCGCCTTCAAAAAGCGGCTTGGTCCAATCGACAATTACTTTTGCCGGATCGAAATCGTACTTCGAGCCAAGTCCATGGCATTCCGAGCAAGCGCCATACGGAGAGTTGAAGCTGAAGGAGCGCGGCTCGAGCTGCGGAACTGAAATTCCGCAATCCGGGCAGGCGAGCTTTTCGGAATAGACGCGTTCTTCGCCGCCAACGACGGCGATCGTCACGAGACCGCACGTGAGCTTCAAGGCCGTCTCGATCGATTGCTCGAGACGCTGCGCGACTCCATTCTTCATCAGCAAGCGGTCCACTACGATTTCTATTGTGTGGTTCTTGCGGCGGTCGAGGGGAATCGGCTCGTCGAGGTTCATGAGTTCGCCGTCGACGCGCGCGCGGACATATCCTTCCTTGGAGTACTTCTCGAGTTCCTTTTTGTATTCGCCCTTGCGCCCGCGAACCACAGGCGCGAGGACCATGATGCGGTCGTCAGGTTTGAGAGCGGCCACGGCCTGGACGATTTGTTCCGTCGACTGCCGAGTGATAGGCTTGCCGCATTTGGGGCAATGCGGAGTGCCGATGGCGCTGTAAATCACGCGCAGGTAATCGTAGATTTCGGTGATGGTGCCGACGGTGGAGCGCGGGGACCGGGTCGTGGTCTTCTGCTCGATGGCAATCGAAGGCGAAAGGCCCTCGATGGAATCGACGTCGGGACGCTCCATTTGGTCGAGGAACTGGCGAGCATACGCAGAGAGGGATTCCACGTAGCGCCGCTGGCCTTCGGCGTAGAGCGTGTCAAACGCAAGCGAGGATTTGCCGGAGCCGGACAGCCCCGTAATGACAGTCAAGGTGTTGCGAGGGATTTCCAGGTGGATGTTCTTCAGATTGTGCTGCCGGGCACCCCGGATAACGATTTTTTTCAGACCCATGGCTCAAGGAGTGCCCCACGGTGGGGCCCTCAATACACTGGGTAGAATGAGGCCAGCGTATCTTACCAACATAGCAAGCGCGGGTGACATTGGTCAAGAAATCGGAGGTGGAAAAGGCGAAGGAGGCGAAATGAGTGTTTTCACGTATCGGAAATTTTACTGGCACCTAGGACTTTTTACCCGGCTGACTGAACAGAAGGCTATTGTTTTCATTGAGTTAGTTTGGTTTTCAGCGTGCGGTACGTATTGGCGTCAGGGGGAGGAAAGCCGAGGATCCCTTTAAGGGGATTGAGGGCTGGGCCGGCTTCCTTCCCCCGGCTACCCTTCCGCCGCTTCTCCCCTACCCCTCCAACTATTATCGCGGCGGGGGTGTCTGCGACGTCCTCATCTCCTGACATCTGATTGACCGATTCAAGAAACTTATGGGCACGTCCTTCGCGAAACTCTGCCTGAATTACGCCAAATTCGATAAGATTCGGACCGCTGCTCTCAGGTTCGCAAATGGTCCTGAGTTCCGGTTGGGGCGTGGTCCAATTGGTAGGACACCTCACTGTTAATGAGGACGGTGTTGGTTCGAGTCCAACCGCCCCAGCCAAACTGATCGACCGAGAAGTCATCTCACAGAATGCTACGGGCCCCGTCCCAAGGACCCCCAGGGGTTAAAACCCCTGATTTTTTTAGATCCCTTTCGGCACGACTGAAGTCGTGCCCTGACACGAAGCACTTATGAAAAGTTTCCTAGTCTTTCACGACGGGAAAGCCGGCTTCGGTCCAACTGCGCCAGCCGCCGTCCATGGAAACGACTTTGTGGTAGCCCATCTTCTGAAGATTGTCGGCCGCCAGCGCTGAGCGGAAGCCGCCGCCGCAGTAAAGAACGATTGGAGTGTCCTTGTCCGGGATGGTCTTCTCGATGTCGCGTTCGATCACGCCTTTGCCGAGATGAATCGCGCCGGGAATGTGGCCGCGCGCCCACTCGGATTCCTCGCGCGTATCCACGAGAATGAATTTGTCGCCGGAATCCATGCGCTTCTTCGTGGCCTGAAAATCCTCTTCTTTGATGCGCTTTTTGGTATCGTTTACGAGCTTGAGAAAGCCTTCGGGATGGTTCGGAGCCATTTGCATTCACCTCGCCTTGTTGATGTTCGCTATTTTCCGTTTTCTCTTTTCCCATTTCAAATCATTTCATGTCGCGCCAATTCGGGCCGACTTTTGTTTCGGCGACGAGCGGGACGCGCAGCTTGTACGCTCCCTCCATCACTTCCTTGACGAGCTTCGCGAGCGCGGGAATCTCTTCTTCGGGCGCCTCGAAAAGCAATTCGTCGTGGACTTGCAGAATCATTCGCGATTTGAATTCGGCTGCGAGGCGCCGGTCGAGCTCGATCATCGCGAGCTTGGTCAGGTCGGCGGCGGCGCCCTGCATGGGCGTATTCATCGCGGTGCGCTCCGCAAAATTGCGCATGTTCGGCTGGGGTGAATTGATTTCCGAAATCGGGCGGATGCGGCCGAAGAGGGTCTTGCTGATTCCCGTTCTGCGAACTTCCGCGATCTGCTGGTCGAGGTATTTCTTCACACCGCTGTAGCGCTCGAAGTAGGCGGCGATGAATTTCGCCGCTTCCTTTTGGTCGATGTCGAGCTGTTGCGCGAGGCCGAACGCCGAGAGGCCGTAGATCACACCGAAATTGATCACTTTCGCGACGCGGCGATGCTCGCGCGTCTGCATCAGCGGGGGAATGGCGAAAACTTCCTGCGCGGTTCGCGAGTGAATGTCTTCCCCGCGGCGAAACGCGTCCGTGAGGATCGGGTCCTCGGAAACATGCGCGAGGATCCGCAGCTCGATCTGGGAATAGTCGGCGGAAAGAAGCTGATGGCCCGCTGGGGCAACGAACGCGGCGCGGATTTCGCGGCCCAGCTCCGTGCGAATTGGGATGTTTTGCAGATTCGGATTCGAGGAGCTCAGCCGGCCGGTGGCCGTTCCCGTCTGGCTGAAACGAGTGTGGACGCGGCCCGTGGCGGGATGAATCAGCCGTGGGAGCACATCCGCATACGTGGACTTCAGTTTCGAAAGCTCGCGATATTCGAGGACTTTCTTCGGGAGTGGGTGCAGCGGCGCCAATTCTTCGAGGATATCGGCGGCGGTGGAGCGAGACCTCGGACGGCCACGACCTTGCTTTGGCCCCTGCAAATTCAGCTTATCGAAAAGAACTTCCGCGAGCTGCGGCGGCGAATTGATGTTGAATTCGAAGCCGGCAAGATCGTAGATCGCTTTTTCCAGGTTCTCGATTTCTTCCTGCGCCTTCGCGGAGATGATGTCGAGCTCGTTTTTGTCGACGAGAACGCCTGCTGCTTCCATCCGAGCCAGGACCGGCGCGAGCGGCAGGTCGATTTTTTCGTAGAGGTCGACCAGACCTAGCTTTTCGACTTCTTCGCGCAGCGATGGAGCAATGCGCAGCAGGAAATCGGCTCGCTCACCCGGCGCGCCCGAGAGGGTGCGGTTCAATTGGCGCAGGACGACTTCGGCGAAAGCGTGGTTTGCGGTGGTGGGGCGCAGGAGATAGGAGTACAGGATCGTCGCGTGGCGGATTCCGGCCACCGCGTGCGCGGCGCCAGGAGAATCCGCACCCGAGAGCAGGTGAAACAGTTTTGGGTCGTGGACGACTTTTGGGTGCCTTGTGTCCGCGAGCCATTCTTTCATTGCGGCAAGACTTTTGTCTTCGATGTCATTCGCGGCGATGCGCGCGGTTCCCGTCTTGGAGGCGATCTCGATGCCAAGGACGCGAGTGCCGAAGCCTTCTTCGTCCGGATCTTCCGAGTCGAGCGCGAGCCAAGCAGAGGTTTCCTGGCCGCGAGGAATCGAGCCGAGGAATTTGCGGAGCGACTCGGGCGAGTCGAGGTTGGCATAGTCGGTTTTCTGATCGTCCACAAGCGGCGCGAACTCGCGCAGCAGCGAAGTGAAGCCGAGTTCAACGTACAGATCGTGAAGGGAGGGCAGATCGGGCGGGGCCATCCGCAGCGTTTCGAGCTCGAGCGGCACGGGTGCGTCCGTGGGAATGGTGGCGAGCTGCTTGCTCAGCTTGACGAACTCGCCATGTTTCTGGAGAGCTTCGCGATAATTCGCGCGCTTCACCTCGGAGGCGTGCTTCAGCGTTTCTTCGGCGCTGCCGTACTGCTGAATCAGTTGTCGCGCGCCCACTTCGCCGATGCCGGCTTTGCGGCGCTCGCCCGGAGCGGGCTTTTCGTTCGGGTCGCGGGCGCCGGGAATGTTGTCGATGGAATCGCCCATCAGCGCCATCACGTCCGGAACTTTTTCGGGCGGCACACCCATGATCTCTTGCACTTTTTGGGCGTCGAGAAGCAGGTCGCCCTTCATCGGGTTCAGCAAACGGACGGGACCGCCGACGAGCTGCATCAGATCTTTGTCGCTGGTGACGATGAAAACTTCGAAATTCTGTTCGCCAGCCTTCTTGGCGAGCGTGCCGATTACATCGTCCGCTTCGTAGCCGGGAAATTCGACTATCGGCAAGCGCATGGCCTGGCAGTAGCGCCGCACGAACGGGATTTGAATCGAAAGATCCTGGGGCATGGGCGCGCGCTGCGCCTTGTATTCGGCGAAGAGTTTGTCGCGAAACGTGGGCGCGGAAACGTCGAAGACGACTCCCAGGTAGTCCGGCTTCCAGTCCTTCACAAGCTTGCGAACCATGTTAGCGAAAAGATAGGGGACGTTGGTCGGGAGGCCCTTGGCGTTGCTGAGGCGCTGCGGCATGGGCGCGTAGAAGGCGCGAAAGATGTAGCCCATCGCGTCGATCAGGAAGAGGCGTTTGGAGTCTTTGGAAGCCATTCGAGTAGTTTCCGTGCGCGGGCAGACGGCGGATTGCTCCGGCGCGACGACAGGGTGCCGAGTATAGCAGAGGCGGCAGAGGCTTCAGGTGAAGCCTGAGGCGGCGAGAGGGTACGGAGATTGCCTACATGCCGGGATACTTGCCCAAGAAGATGAGAATGAAATCGATCGAGTCCGCCACTCCATGCGCGACGATAGGCACAGCGAGATTACGGTCGGTGCGCAGATAAATCAGGCCGAGCAGGAGACCCATGAGGCCTTCGTCGATTGCGCCGGTCGCGCCCTGGTAGATATGGGCCAAGCCAAACCCAACGTGCACGGCGATCAGGCTGATGATCCAAGCGCGATGCGTGCGATTGAAGAGGTCGGCGAAGCGGTTCATCAGGTAACCGCGATAGACCATTTCTTCTCCGAACGCCGCCAGGGTCCATGCGCCGAGGATCGCGAGCAAGGTCCATTTCAAATCTCCGTGAAGCGCTTGGAAAAGCTCGAGGTCAGGTTGCTTGTGCAGCAAACGGACGAGCAGCGGTTGCGTGACGAAGAGTTCGAGAGCCTCCATCGCGAGGCCAGCCGCGAGGCCCCATACGAGCGTTGCGAGCCAGCTTCGGTAACGGGAGAGGCCGACGCTCCGCCAAGTGAGCTTGCGAAGCCAGAGCGAGAGCCATGCGAACGGCAACAGGAAGATGGTCTTACTCAGGGGAATGAGATGGCGAGCGTCGGCGACAAAGATGAGAGCGACGACCAGCAGCTCCGCGAACGCGAGCCATTTGCTCTGGCGCCAGCCGGGAGCGTTGTTCGGCGGCACTGACTGAGTTGCGTCTCCAACCGGAGTTTCTGAACCCGAATTATTTTTGAGCACACTCATAGCGTTTCACCTTTCGGAGGCGATTTGTTCGGCAAATCAATTCCCCGGCAATGGACGCGACGCGCGATATCGCCGGGTACTCCAAATAGCGAAGCGAGTGGTGACCACCACCAGCCCACAGCCGATCACCAATCCGAGCGGCAAGATCCACCAACCGAGGAGTTCCTTGCCGCTGGACGGCGCAGTGGAAAAGCCCAGGCGCAGGGAAATTGTTGAGTCGCCTGAGGCATCGGGAATCAGCCACAATCCGGCGGTCCCCGGATGAAGCGGCTTCAAGAGCGCGCAAAGGAAGAATGAACCACCGAGGAAATATCCGGCGATCGAAGCGAGAAGCACAAAAAACCCCGCGACGCTCAGGCTGGCCCAGCGGAACAAGACGTCGAGAATTCGCACCGGTGAACGAGTGATCTCTGCTTTCGCCAGAAGGTTGTCGGTGATGTACTGGCCGGCAAGCTCTTCTGGAGCGCCAAGCGCGGCCAACGCGGCGTGAACTCGCGCGGGGGTGGCCCCTCCACTCGCAGCCACTTTGTCAGTGATGTGGCTTCGTAGCTCGGTGACGATGTCACGCACGTCGGTTTCGTCGATCCCGCGCAATCGCGCGCGCACACTGCCCAGGTAAGTTTCGATCTTCTGCTGTGCGTCATCGGCTGGGATCGTCATCTACTTGGCCTTCCCGAGCGGAGCGAGCAACTTGCTCATGCTCGACGAGAACTGCGTCCAAATCGCCACCATCTCGCGGGCGCGCTGTTTTCCGGCCGGCGTAAGTGCGTAGTATTTGCGGGGATGGCCGGCGTCGGACTCCACCCACTCGCTGTGGACCAGCCCAAGCGTCTTCAGGCGATTGAGCAGCGGGTACACCGTGCCTTCCGAGACGACCAGATCGGAGTCGGCCTCAAGGCGCCGAAGAATCTCGAGGCCGTAGAGCTTTCCGTTCCATAGCGACGCGAGGACGGCCAACTCAAGGCAGCCTTTACGGAGCTGGACTTCCCACGGGTCCGGTACGGATTGGCCGGTGGGATGGGAATCGATCACGGTCATACTATGTAATGCATAGTATCGTGTTGTCAACGGATTTGTTTAGAGCCGGAGCTTGAATCCCTAAACGATTTCGAGTTTGGGCGCTGCAACCTGACGAGGTGGTGATAAAGGGGACCTTAGGCGGGGCTGTCGCTGGCCCAGACAATGGGACAGGACCGTGACGCCGACCAAGGGCGGCCGGCGTCAGTCCTCGTCAGGTTCTTGGAACAGGTTGAGTGGGAGTGCGCGGGCAGCTTAAAAGGCTGCACCGCGCACTGTAGCGGTTGTCATTCGAAATGGAACAGGTCGAAGAGGTCGCCGATCGCTGGACTGTTGAGAGGCACGTAAGGATCAAAGAAATCGAGCGAAATCGGGTTCGGGAAATTGTCCCGGCTACGGTTGGTCAAGGGCTTCAAACGCCAGTTCCGCTCGATGAACTTCAATACGGAGACGTGGTCCGCGTATGTGTGGCTGACGTGCCCGCCCGTGCTGAAGGGCGAGATGACGATCAGCGGAATACGCGGGCCGTCGCCGAAGAAGTCGAGCGGCTGGATGTAGCCCGAATCATAGTAGCCGCCGCCTTCGTCCATAGTGATCATGAAAGCCGTCGAGGCGAAGAGGCTGGGGTTCGCCTGAAGGTGATCCATGATGTCCTTCACCATCGCCTCGAACAGATCTTCCTTGGAGCTGGCAGGATGCCCGTCGAGCAGACCGTCGGGCTTTACGAAAGAAACTGCAGGAAGCGTGCTGGTGTCGATGGCGTTGAAGAAGTCGGTGGTGTCTTTGATGTGGGTGGCTCGTTGGACCGGGTCGCCCATGATCGCGTTTGTGTAGGATTCGAAGTTGCAGATGTTGCAGTAGGCTTTGCCCACGGCGACGATCGGATTGGTACTCGTCGGATCGTGCTGAAGCGCCACGGCCGCATCGTATGCGCCGCCGTAGTACGCCCAAGAAATGCCCTTTTCGTTGAGCGCCTCGCCGATGGTGCGGACGTTCGTGGGCGGGATGGAAGCCCCCTTAGCGATGCCGGCAGTGTCTACCGTGCCATCCGGCAGGAAGCCCGGATTCTCATTGTTGATGAGGTAGTAGTGGTTGGGCTGGCAGTTTGGATTGGGGTGATACCACAGCGAAGCGAGGTAATCGCGGATGGGATCGATTCCGGGCTGACTCGGATCTGAGCAGTTCGTGAAATCGCCGTTGTAGCCGACGTCGACGGTATAAACGTCGTCCGTACCGGGGATCGGGTTGGGGTTCGCGATGACTCCTGCGGGCGGCACGGTGGGATTGCCATTGCCGTCTGACCAGAAGTAGGCGTCGCCCGAGCCGAGCATGACGTGATTGGCGCCTGTGCCGCCCATCACGGCCTGGTGATAGTTGTCGCTCATCGAGTACTGGTCGGCGAGGCTCTTAAGGAAGGGCACATCGCCAGCCTGCATGTTGTAGAACCCCATCGAGTTGCTGCCGCCCGCGTCGTCGAACATTGGCGGGTTGTCGAATTCAGTGTCGAGAATATTGACGTAATTGGTGATCACGAAGGGATACAGGTCGCTCAAGCAGCCCGAGGGATTGTGGAACGTGGCGTGGAAGATGCTGCAATCGGATTGCTGCCACATCTCGAAGAGCCGGTGCGTCGTATCTCCTGTGTACGAATCGTAGGGCAGTTCCGCGCCCTTCAGCGGGAACGGCCCGTTGGGAAGATCGTTGTAATTCTGGATGCGGGTGTCGTAGTCCCCGATGTAGAAAGTCTGGCTGAATCCGCTTGCGGTGCCCGTGAACAGCAGACCGAGATCGGCGGGCTCCAGCGAAGGCTCGGTGGCCTCGAGGATTGACGGAAAGGCGGCGAGTATCGGAGGAACCAGCGGCGCGGTCGGGGCGTCGTTCAGAGTCGGCTCAGGGAGAATTTGGTAAGGTGCCTTCTCCCAGGGAGCCAGGCTGATGAAGTAATTGGTTTTGTACGGCGCCACGGCCTGGAACTGCGCGGCCTTCGAAAAACTCGGGCCCGGCGTGCCGTCGGCATTGATGATCCCTTCGGAAAGCAGGTTGCGGACGTGTTCTCCGCTCGGTGAAACGTAAGTGGCGAAAAGGTGGTCAAAGGTCCGATTCTCACCGATGAGGACGATCACGTGCTGGATGGGCGTTACGGTTTCTTGATTATGAACATTGTTGCCAGCAGCGGAAGTTTGCGCTGACACGGGAGTAGCAAACGACGTAAGCGTGACAAAAAGCACGCCGGCCATCGCGCGCTCTTGCCACGTCCTTCTGGGGGACTTTAGGTACATGCTTTCCTCCATTGAGTAACGGCCAAAGCCGTTTGTGGAAGTGAAGGAAACAATGACCCACTGCTGTTGCGCAGCTATTACGGGCCGATTGGTGGTGCATGAAGCTCTTTATTAAGCAACTTGCAGGGGGGCGATCTCTCGGCCAGCGCCGGACCGGGATTTGCGTGACTTACTCCGCCGCGCCACGTTAACCTCTTATTATCATCACTGGGCGGGCCAAGTCCGGTATTTTGTAACATTTGTGAAATATTTCAGGGCGAGCGTGCGTATCAGCTTATGGAGCGACGTAAGACATCGGGAGAGATGAGCGCCGCAGAACTGGCAGAGGTGCTGGCGCAGGTCCGGGCAGGGGACGCGGATGCCTGGGGCGAACTCTATCGGCAGTACGCGGCCGCTATCTTCCGGTTTTGCAGGCGCGCTCTGCCGACGCGGGAAGACGCGGAAGACGCAACAACGGAAGTTTTCATGAAGGTTCGACAGAAACTCGGGACATACGATTCATCGCGGCCGTTCACGGCATGGCTGTACAAAGTAGCCAGCAATCATTGCTGGGACATGCTGAGGCGGCGGCGCATCCGCCAGGACCTGGAGACGGGCGACCTGGAAACTCTGCCGCTGGAGCATCCCGATCCCGACCAGCTCGAGCGGTTGCAGACAGAACATACGAACAAGGAAGTCCGAGGCGGGCTGGCGAAGTTGCCGGATCGCGCTCGAATGGCGCTGGTGCTGCGCTACTACGCGGATATGAGTTACGACGAAATTGCGGATACGCTCGGCGTGCGCCGGGCGTTTGTGGGTGTGTTACTGCTGCGCGCGCGTCACCAGTTGCGCGACGCCCTGAGCGGAGGAGAGGCCGGGGTGCGCGGCGCGTTTGCGGGGAGCAAGCGATGAACCACTTCGATGAGATGACAGCGCTGCTGTATCTGGAAAAGCAGCTCGACGCCGATCATGCGCAGGAGGTTTCGGCGCATGCG
>Ga0181538_10006527_pt1 | contig 10051 bp, 10 predicted proteins | sample PEATcosm2014_Bin_40_FD_119773 | JGI IMG/M metagenome (GOLD analysis project Ga0181538, IMG submission 119773) | Peatland microbial communities from MTU Mesocosm Facility, Houghton, MI, USA - PEATcosm2014_Bin23_30_metaG | ecosystem: Environmental > Terrestrial > Soil > Wetlands > Peat | place...
AAATTCGAGATATCTCCATTCATCGGGTATGAGACCTCCGGTTCTTACCCACTCAGCGTGATTTCCACCGTTGGTGGTGGCTCCTCGGCGCTTGTCGATAACTTGCGCGTGAACGATTCCCTGGCCTTCGGTAGTTTTCTGGGTTACAACCTTTCGGAAAATTTCCAATTGGAATTTATGTGGGATCGCAACAACACGTCCTACTCCGCACACGACATCACCACTCTGGAGTACTTCAAGGCCTACGATTCGGATATTGATCAATTCCAGTTCGGCGGGCTTTATATTTTCCGTGGAAGCGAGCACAAACTGCGGCCATACGCAGCCGCCAGCCTGGGCTTCACTCATGATTCCAACAGTAGCATCGCCGCCGCGGGAAGCGTCGAAACAGCCACGACTCCGAACCGCACGGCGTTCGCCTATAGCGTGGGCGGCGGAGTGAAGTACTACCTCAACCGTCACGTGGGTTTGCGTGGGGATATCCGCTTCATGCCAACGTACGGGAGTTCCTCCATCGGGCAGTATTGCGATCCGTTCTACGGCTGCTATAACGCGAAGGTACACAACTATCTGGACCGCGGCAATTTCGTTGGCGGCGTGATCTTCCGCTTCTGACGGGGGATTTGACGGACACTATAAAGAAGGGCTGCGAAATTCTTGGCGGCCCTTTCTCTTTTCCGTTTCATCGCAACGGAGAGTTTTACCTTGCCGAGACTATTGCGCCGGCTTTTCGCTGGGCATCACGAACAGCTTTTCGTCCACCGGTACATTCTGCTGCACCTGATCGATTTGAATGGTGAAACTCGCGTTGGGCCGCGTCTGGATCCACTTGTAAGGAATCTTCACCCCGTCGGTTACGCGATAATCCGCGTAATCAATTTGCAGGGGATTGCGTCCCAGCGGAGTCACCGTATACCGCGTCAAACGCAGCAACAGACCGTTCTCCTGGTCAAAATAGAGGCGCAGGTCGGGCTTGCCCGTGGATTTGGCGCTGACGAGGACCGTGGGCCGGCCGTCGATGTCTTCGCCGGGGCGCACATGAAACTCCTTGTAAAGTTCACGGATTTGTACGGGGAAGCGCAGTTGAGCGTCAATGCGCGCGCCCTCCGCTTCCGCTGACGTCATGCGATGCATGTTGTTAGGCATGGCCAGCCAACCGGCTTCACCATTAAAGGCAGTCACGCTTTCTCCACGTGGATTGTGCGCGATGGAGACACGCTTCTCCGGGGCTTCCGCATAAATGTCGATAGGATATTCCGTGCCAAAGGCCGTAAGCTTTCCCTTCTCCACCCGCGTTTTGATTTTGTTGACGGCATCCGCGCCACCCACAGCGGCCAGATACTTATCCAACATCTGATCGGCGGTGGGCAGGCCGGCGTGGGCTTCGCCTTCTTCATCGTGAACATGTTCGGGCTTGGCAGCGGGTTCGCCAGAGAGAATGGGGATTCCGACGGGGTGTTCTGCGCCGCGATGGCAAGTGTAACAGGTGACTTCAATCTCCCCGTTGAAATGAGACTTGTTCAAGGCCAGCTCCATCTCGATCATCTTTCGAGCGGTCTGCTTTGTTTTCTTGTCGTCCTTGTCCATGGCGTGTTCGACGTGGCAGAAGCTGCACTCGACTCCCAGCGCGGACGCGATGAATTGCATCGTGGGTATGAGTTGTTCGGCAGGAATGCCCTTCAGCGCCTGAATATTCTTGAACTGCTGCTCCGCGGTTTTCGCCTGTTCCGCGGTGGGGGCGGCGGCGTGCTCCTGCGGACGTCCGGCGTTCATACCGCCGGCGAACAGAGAAACTGCTGCCGCTGACAAAACCAGCATAGGTGCGTAAGTCTTTATCTTCATCATGGCCTCTCCGAGAGTTTGTGAAGGATCAGAGTTGAAACAAGGATTATACAGAGGTCTGGCCTATACGTTCACGTCGCATGATCTGCCGGCCCGGCCAGATCGCCTCGCTTCGCCAGCGCGGTAATGCGGTCCGCAGCGCGGTACGCCAGCGCCTGAATGGTCATTGTGGGCTGTCCGCGGCCCGAAGTAACCAGGCTGCTGCCGTCGCACAGGAAAAGGTTAGGGACGTCATGGGTGCGATGGTCTGCATTGATCACCGAGGTTTTGGGATCGTTGCCCATGCGGCAGGTACCCAGCAGGTGCACCACAAATCGCGTTTCGTTGATGGGGGGATGCCATTTTGTTTTCGCGCCCGCAGCGTCCAGAACTTCCATCGCGCGTTCCGCCATCCACGCCATCATCTTCATGTCATTGGGATGGTCTTTATAGGTCATGCGCAAGGCGGGCAGGCCCCAGGTGTCCTTAACGTCCGGATCTAGGGAAAAATTGTTGCTTGCAACGGGCAGCGACGTTGCGTGGCAAAAAATCTCCATCGTGCGCGAAAAGTTCTGTTGCAGCGCTTTCTTAAACTCTCTTCCCCAGCGCGGCGTGTCTGGCGGGAGGCCGTTCATCGCGAAGGTCACCGGAGTGAAGTCAAAGCGGGCATCGAGCCCGCCACCGCCGTAGAAACCCAGCTTCTTCGCATCCAGTTCGTAGAAATCATGAAAGATGCGGCTGACTGCGGGGCCTTTGTAATCATTCAGCGGTTCGTCAAAAACGCCATAAGCAATCGCGCCGCTGTTGGGCATCAGATACTTGCCCACCAAGCCGCTGGAATTCGCCAGGCCGTTTGGAAAGGCCTTGCTCGCTGAAATCAGCAGGAGCCGCGGAGTTTCCGCTCCATTGGCGCTAACAATAACCGCTTTGGCTTTCTGCAAGTGCGCATTGTGGTGCGCGTCAAAGTACACGGCTCCCGTGGCGCGTCCATTCTTGTCCGTGGCGATCTGGTGGACGTAACAGTTGGGGCGAACCTCGCAGCGGCCTGACCGCTCTGCCATGCGGATCACCGTGGCCAGCGAAGAGGATTTTGCGCCCACTTCACAACCAAATCCCAGGCAGAATCCGCAATTGACGCAGGCGCTCCGTCCTGGCCGCGGCTGCGAAAGAATCGCCATCGGCGCGGGAAACGGGTGATAGCCCAATTTCCGCGCACCCCGCTCGAATACCACGCCGGAACCTTTCACAGGCAGCGGCGGCATGGGATAAGGCTTCGAGCGTGGCGGGTCGAACGGGCTGGCTCCTGCCAAGCCCGATACGCCGATTCCCCATTCCACCTTGGTGTAGTAAGGCTCCAGGTCGGCATACGTAATGGGCCAATCGGAGAATCCAGTGCCCGGAATTTCGCCCACCTTGCTGCGCTCGACGAAATCGATTTCGTGAAAGCGCCAGAAATTTGCGGTGAAGTGCACGCTGCTGCCGCCAACGCACCGGCCATACATCACGCTGGGTTGCAGCACCGCTTTTTCGGATTCCGTCCGGCGAAAGGTAACCGGCTGGCGCTTGGGATTGTTTGTCAACTTGTGGTTAAGGGATACTTCAATCTCATCGTGCGTGAAATCGGCTTCCGTCAGGTATGGCCCCTGCTCCAGAACGACGACGCGGAAGCCGTTGGTGGAAAGCTCCTTGGCGAGCACTCCGCCCGCCGCCCCCGAACCGATGATCACAAAATCCACTTCATCCGACGGCCTGTACGTAACCTTGGCCTGGGTCATTTGGTTTCCGTTTCCGGCGTAGCTGGTTGCCACCCAGGATAGTCTTTGTCGTAAAACCCAAAAGGCGGCGAAAAAATGTGCGCAGGGTCTCGCCCGATAACCTTCCAGCCCACATAGTCTCGATTGCCGCCAGCTTCCGGATCCACCAGGAATCCCGCCAGTGTGTGAAACCGGAGTGTCTCGGCAAATGTCGCGTTCGACGCGCCACCCAGCCTGCGGCGCGGGCGTTCTCCCGATTGCGACTCCTCGTCCAACTTTGCGAAAAGCTTTTCTTGTTGATCGGGCGTCGCGGCGGAGAATCGTTCCACGCCAGGAAACATCTCGCCGGTCATTTTGCGAAGATCGGCAAGGCCCTGTTCGTACACGGGCTTTGCATCAGTGGCGAAAGTCTTCAGGGCTCGATCGATGAAATAGACCACGCCGGCTTCGCGCGCTCCGGGCAATTCGTCGCTGGGGATGATTGCTGAAGAGAGAGCCTCGATTTCCTTTGCCTCTTCAGGTGTCAGTACCTCAAAAGCCGGCGCGGGATTGGCCTTCGCGGCTGCATGAGCGTGTTGCGCCGCGGCGAGGATCCCCGGCCATTGCGCGGTAATCCAAGCAGTTCCCGCCGCACCGCCTATCCGCCAGAGAAAATCGCGGCGGGCCGATTGAAAAGTTTCCATAAGCTCCTTAGTGACTTGAGCAATCTACGGATTCGCCTCGCCTTCGTCAAGCACTCTCTCGGGCTCCTTCTCGCGAGTGGGGGAGGAGAGGGCCGCGAAACCATTGCCCGGCATTTGGTTATGGCCGCCGCCTGCAGTATTATTTCCCCTTGGCCTAATCATGAATACATTCACAGGCGCGATCGGCACCGGGGGTAAGTGGCTGCTGGATCGCATTGTCGCAGCGCTTGCAGCCACCGGAATCAATCCTAACCTGCTCACCTTTTTGGGCCTGCTGGTCAACTTTGGCGCGGCGGCAAGTTTTGCGGTCGGGAATTTCCGCACCGGCGCCATTATCATTTTCATCGCGGGCTTCCTGGACATGCTGGATGGACAAGTGGCGCGGCGGCAAAATCGTGTCACGCCTTTTGGCGCTTTCTATGATTCCACGCTCGACCGGTACGCGGACATGGCGCTCTATATGGGCTTGCTGGTGTATTACAGCGTGAGCGGCCGCACCCCCTACGTGGTGCTTGCCGCGGTGGCCACGGCGGGTTCGGTAATGGTGAGTTACGCTCGCGCGCGTGCGGAATCCCTGATCCCATTGTGCAAGGTCGGCTTCATGGAGCGCCCCGAGCGCCTGGTGCTCCTGATCATCGGCGGAGTTTTCAACCGCATGGGACCCGTGCTGTGGGTCATCGCCGTAATCTCCACAATCACCGTCATTCACCGGATTTACTTCACCTGGCAGGAAACCAGGGCCGGCCGCATCCTGCCGAACCTGAGAACCAATCAATAGTTGCTCTCCACTTTCATTGTAGCTACAATGGATTCGAGGTAGCTACATGCGCAAAGTTGGCAGCCGTGAATTCAAAAACCGCATGGGCCGTTACTTGTCGGCCGTGCGCAATGGGCAATCCCTGCTCATAACCGATCGCGGGCATCCGGTTGCAAAGCTGAGTCCGCCGGAGCAGGAAAAACAGAGCGAGGAATCCTTGCACGACCGGCTGCGAGAACTGGAAGCGCAGGGTTTGATCCGACTCGCGAAGCGCCCCCTGAAGAGCTTCAGGGCCGTTGCCTCGCGCGGAAAGTCCGCTTCTCAAATGATTATTGAGGATCGTCGCTAGTGCTCTACGTGGATTCGTCCGCTCTCATCAAATATTATATTCGAGAACCGGGAAGCGATGCCGTTAAGAGGAAACTCAATGAGGCCTCGCTCCAACATCCAGGGGTTTTTATCTCGGTGGTCGGGTACGCGGAGATCCTTGCCACGTTTTCTCGCCGCCTGAGGGAAGATCCGCAATTAAAGAGGCAAACCGAACTCCTCCGGGAGCAGTTCCGCGACGATTGGTTGTTTGAACTGACTGGCGTCGAATTGGCTGCGGGTGTTCTCGAGTTCATTCCCGGACTTGTTGATAGACATCCCCTGAAAGGTGCCGACGCCATTCATCTGGCATCCGCGTTGTGGTTGAGGGATGCTCTGCGGCTCGGCAAGAACTTTGGGCCGGTTAGTCGGCAATTGACGTTCGCCACCTCCGACAAACAGCTGAAAAATGCTGCTTCGGCCGAAGGATTGGATGTATTTGACCCCCAGCACAGGAATTAGCGGGACGCGTTTTCAGACAGTTTTAGCCAGGCTTCCACTGGGCCGGCGATTTTTTCGCGCACCAGTTGCTGCAAGGCGGGCAGATCTTCCTTCCTCATCCCTGCAGTTTCAATTGTTTCGTGGATGTGCACGGTAATCGTTGTCGGCCGCAACATCCAGTCGCCTGTGCGGTAGTGATGGAAGGAGCCGACCAGGCTCACGGGCACGATGGGCACCCCGAGTTGCTGCGCGAGGCGAAAACCACCCTGTTCAAATTCACCTATGTGACCATCGCGCGTGCGCTTGGCTTCCGGAAAAATAATCAGGCTGACGCCGGAGTGGATCGCTGCTTGCGTCAATCGCCAAAGCCTCTTCAGATCCTTGGGCGTTCGCGTATCTGGCACCGGCACGTTGCCAAAGCGTTTCATCAACCAGCCATAAATGGGAATACGGAAGTGCGATTCCAGTTCCCAGCCGCGCACGAGTTGTGGGATGGCGCAATAGAGAAGGAACGGGTCGAACAGATTGACGTGGTTCACCATGAAAAAACAGGTGCGTTGGGGATCGAAACCGGCCACGCTTTGCACCCTTACCCGGGCGCCCGAAAAAAAAGCGATGCGCCGGCACAGGCCCCGTTGCAGCCAATCGTGTTTTCGGGGATCCAGAATCAGCGCAAGCCCAATCAAAATGGGGACAGCGATAATGAAATGCAGCCAGCTCATCCCCCAAAGAAAAATGCTGCGAAACACCTCCCAGGTTCTCTTCATACGTAGACGTCCATCGCCCCGGGCAGGATATCGAGTGTTTGGCAATCCAGGGTGACGATTTCGCCGTCGATCATCACGTCCACGGGCGCGTCCAGAGCAAATTCCACGTGCTTCACGGCACGGCGTTCCGCGAGGGGGTGATCGGTGTGCGTTCCGTCATACAAACGCGGCAGCATCTTCAGGAGCCCCAGTCTTCCAATCGGCCCCCAGCGCACGTATTCGATCAGACCATCGGTCGGATCCGCCTTTGGTGCAATCATCATGGTGCCACCGGTGTACTTGCTGTTGTTGAAAGTCAGGAAGAGACATCTCCTATCGTCCCAACTCGCATCCGCATCGGCTCGCATCCTGAATCCGCGCCGCTTCAATTGCAACACGCGCACGAACACGCCCAGGAGATAGCCCAGGTACCCAAACGGTTTAAAAACGCGGTTGGTCAGCGCGCCAACATCGGCGGTGAAACCCACGCTTAACAGATTGAAAGAATAAATCGTTCCCGCGGCATGGCGCAGGCGCAACAAATCCACGTGGCGCTTGCGGCCCGTGAGTAGAGCCTCGATGGAACTTTCCGCGCCGTTCTTCGTGAAGTCGCGCAGAAAGGAGTTGCCGGTGCCGAGTGGCAGGAATCCCAGTTCAATTCTCTCGGTCAAAGTCTCGCGGCCGAAAACCCCATTCAGGATTTCGTGCGCGGTGCCGTCTCCGCCAACAGCGAGGTACCTGCGATAGCCCTGTTCGTAGGCTTCGCGCGCCAGTTGGATGGCGTGGCCGGGCTCGCTGGACGCAATCACGTCCACGTGCAGCCCGTTCTTCCGCAGGCGAGCGAGTTGCGCCCCGGCAAGCTTCGCCGTGCGCCCGCCGCCCGCCGCTGGGTTTACGATGGCAAGAAATCTGTCTTTCACGGTTCTTCCGGTAAGGGGATTCTACCTTTTCCAGGGCTAAATCGGCAGAACAGCATGATTGCGGTCCAGTGCGCCCAGGCGCTGCGCCAGTGTCTTGCGGATGAGCTTCATCGACGCGGTGAGCGGGAAATCCTCGTCATGGACGACAAGGCCATGCACGCGCTTGTAGTTGATCAGGCGGTTGTTGCGCGCGGTAATTTCGGCGCGCAATTCGTCCGTGAGCATCTGGCCGGGTTCCAGATGAATAACCAGCACAAGTTGTTCGCCAACCATGGAGCGCTGTGGCCAGACGTAGTTGGCCGCAAACACGCAGAACTCCTTCACCTTCAATCCTTCAAACGCGTTCTCCACGTCCTCGGCATAAACATTTTTACCTTCTTCGGTCACAATCATGTTTTTCTTGCGGCCAAAGAGTTGTAAATGGCCGTGTCCATCGAAACGGCCCATGTCGCCGGTCATCAGCCAGCCATCCACAATCGCTTCCGCGGTCATTTCCGGCTCGTTCAAATAGCCCGCCATGATTGTTTTGCTGCGCACAGTCACTTCGCCAATTCCGTCCGCATCAGGATTGACGATGCGCGCTTCCATCCCCGGCAGCGGCTTGCCAACTGTGTCCGCGCGGAACGGTTTCAAATCGTTGACGGTGACGGCGGTTCCGGCTTCCGTCAACCCGTAGCCGTTCGCCACGGGAATGCCCAGGTCGTAGAAAAACTGCAGCGTTTGTGGCTCGGTGAACGCACCGCCGACGATAATGGCTTCCAGACGTCCGCCGAATGCAGCGTGGACTTGTTTCAGCAGACGCCGGCTGATGGCATGGCGCGGCCGGCTCTTCGTAAGCGCGATATTGATTCTTCGCAAGGCCTCAAACACACGTCTGCGCGCGGGAGGCAACTCGTCGAACCGCGCTTGCAGGCCTTTCTGCAAATTCTTGAGCACGAGCGGCACCAGGCTGACGTAGGTGATCTGATATTTGGGAAACGCCTCCCGCACATATTCGGGGCGCAGCGTCCGCAAATGCACAACCGCGGCGCCGCAAGTGAACGGCCCCAAAAATCCCACCATGAAATCAATGGCGTGATTCGTGGGTAGAATACTGAGGTAGCGCACACCGGGCCAGAAGGGATACCAGGCCGTCAACGACATGCACTGCTCCAGATAATTTTCGTGCGTCATCATGCAGCCCTTGGGAGTTCCGCCCGTCCCCGAAGAATAGACGATGCACGCAAGATCACCCCGCTCGCGCGGCACAAACACGGGCTCGCCGCTTCCTTTTGCTTCTTCCCAACGCAGCGCCCCGGCAAGGTCGGCATTGCCCGGCGCTTCCGTCACGAATACGGTTTTGACGTTGCTGGCTTCCGCGCGTCCCGGCGAGACGCTGAGTTGCCGCCAAATCCCGTATTCGGTGATCAGGATGCTGGCGCCGGAATGCTTCAGCAACTGCCATTGCTCTTCGGGCTTCAATTTGTAGTCGAGCGGCACCAGCGTTCCGCCGCAATAAAATATCGCGTAGGCGGAAATCAGCCATTTGGACTGATTGGTCATGATGATGGAAGCGCGGCCGCCAGCAGTGAGGCCCGTCTCTTGTAAGGCTTTCGCGAAGGGCAGCGCGCGCTCCTTGAAATCGCGGTAGGTCAGGCGCGCCTTCTCTTCACCGCGGTCGGACTCGAACAGGCACACCTCGGATGAAAACGTATCCAGCGCATCTCGCAGCGCCGCGCCAATCGACGGATATTTTTTCAAATCGAGCATGCAGAATGACCGGCTCGCCAAAACGTCAGAGAGTGCTCCGCGTAAGGATTGCTAAAGGATAAGGCCTTGGTAACCATGAGTCAAAAACTGGAAATTGAATATGGAAGGAAGCAGAGCGGCTACAACCGCGCCTGGATGCGCTCGGCGAGCGTTTTAAAGTCGCTCACGCCCTGCACTTCGTAATCCGGCAACTCAATCTTGAAATGGTTTTCCAGCCTCGAGAGCAACTCCAACGCTTGCAAACTATCGATTCCCAGCTTCCTGTAGAAATCGTCCCCGGCATTAAGCGAGCCTTCCGGCACTTTGAACTGCTTCGTCGCCAATTCCAGGATTTCCCCGGTGGTCTGTTCCAATGTGCGCATAGGAGATCAATTTATCATTCCCCGCGAGAGAAGGAAAACGCGCCGGGCCCACTGACGATGAGAAATGTCGCCATTGCCCGCAGACCGGTTCTCATTCACTTGGCGGGCTTGGTCGCGGTCGAAGGTTTGGCTAGTGGTTTCTCTGCAATAACTTTTTCATCGAAGAACTTGGCCATCTGTTGCAAAGCATCTTGCGTCTCTGCTAATTGGAAGTGGTACCAGAATGCATGCGGCATCGCCTCATACACTAGCAATCGCGCATCGTTGCCCGCTCGGAGCAACGCCAGGTGAAACAAAGCAGTGTTGCTTAGCAGCGCATCCCGCGTGCCGGTCACCAGCAAAGTCGGCGGCATGCCATGCAGGTCCGCAAACATCGGCGAGAGCACGGGATCCTTGGGATCGGTCTTCCCGAAATAGGAGCTATCGTGAGCCTGATTCGGGTATTGCGGCGC
>Ga0181538_10006532_pt1 | contig 10043 bp, 8 predicted proteins | sample PEATcosm2014_Bin_40_FD_119773 | JGI IMG/M metagenome (GOLD analysis project Ga0181538, IMG submission 119773) | Peatland microbial communities from MTU Mesocosm Facility, Houghton, MI, USA - PEATcosm2014_Bin23_30_metaG | ecosystem: Environmental > Terrestrial > Soil > Wetlands > Peat | place...
TCAGGTGATAGCTGACCAGTCCTTTCTCCGCGGCCCGCTTGGGAATGCTGGTTCCCAGCACCGCGTCAAACATCTCCGGAAACAGCGTGAGAATGTCAATTCGCACGACACCCTCGCCGCCACACAGGGCTTCCCCTCCGCCCAGTAAATTCTACTTCGCCTCTGCTTCTTTCTTCTCTTCCGCCGCGGGCGCCGGCGCTTCCTTCGGCGTTTCCTTCTTGGCTTCCTTTTTCGCCGGCTCCGCCGCCACGGGTTTAGGTTTACCTGGCTTGGGCAGCCGCAAATGCTTATGGTCCAGCCCGCTCTTCTTCAGCAGCGATGAAACCGTCTCCGACGGCACCGCCCCAACATCCAACCAATGCTTGCACCGATCCAGCTTGGCCACGAATTGCTTCGCCGCATCCTTGGCCCGCGGATCGTACGACCCAAGTTCCTCGATCACGCGTCCATCCCGCGGCGCCCGCGAATCGATCGCATTGAGCCGAAAATACGCCCGATTGCTCCGCCCCATCCGCTTAAGTCTTAACTTCACTGCCATGAACGCTCTCCAGCAAACCCTAAATTAATGCGAATTGGTTAGTATACCCATTGCCCCAGGGTTCGCAAGTTGGCGTGTTTCTTGCTACCGGGTCATTTTCTCCATCCAAAGCCCCGGGAGCTTGCTCCCTGGGCCTACCAAATCGCTTCAACATTCAAATTCTCCCGCCACCTGTCTTTTGGCATCGCCCCTGAAGAAGATATCTCGCGCGGAGGCGCAGAAGCGCGAAGAAGACCAATGCCTTCACCCTCTCCGCGCCCCCGCGCGAGCCATGTATTTTGCATTGTTTCCCCCCTATTATTACCCGCCATGTTCGACACCCTCACCGACAAATTCTCCGGCGTATTCCGCTCCCTCTCCGGCCGCGGACGGATCAGCGAGGAAAACATCCGCGAGTCCATGCGCGACGTTCGCACCGCCCTGCTCGAAGCGGATGTGAACCTCAAAGTCGTCAACGACTTCACCGAGCACGTCATTCAGAAGGCCATCGGCCAGGAGGTCATCAAGAGCCTTCAGCCCGGCGAGCTGATGGTGAAGATTTGTTACGACGAGTTGATGAATCTCCTGGGCCCCGTGGACACGCGGATTTATTTCGTTCAGCCGGGTCCGACCATCCTCATGATGTGCGGATTGCAGGGCTCGGGCAAAACCACCACCTGCGGCAAGCTGGCGAAATATCTGCTCGGCAAGGGCCATCATCCGATGCTGGCCGCGGCCGACTTGCAGCGGCCCGCGGCCGTCGAGCAGCTTCGCGTCATCGCCGGCCAGGTCGGTGTGCCCGTTTACACCGACGATTCCAAGATCGCCTCCCACGGCCTGGTGGCGCGCGGCGCGGCCGTGGCCATTTGTCGCGCCGCCGTGAATCAGGCCAAATCCACCGGCAACGACGTGGTCATCCTGGACACCGCCGGGCGATTGCACGTCGATGACGAACTGATGGGCGAGCTGCGCGACATCAACGCCCAGCTTCAGCCTCACCAGATTTACCTCGTCCTGGACAGCATGAGCGGCCAGGACGCCGTCAACAGCGCCAAGGCCTTCAACGAGCAACTGGAACTGGACGGATTGATCCTCACCAAGCTGGACAGCGACACGCGCGGCGGCGCCCTTCTTTCCGCCAAGATGGTCACCGGAAAACCCGTGAAATTCCTCGGCGTCGGCGAAAAGCTCGAAGCCCTCGAGGAATTCCGGCCCCAAGGCATGGCCTCGCGCATCCTCGGCATGGGCGACATCATCGGACTGGTCACCGAGGCCCAGAATAAGTTCGACATGGACGAAGCCGCCAAGCTCCAGCAGAAAATGGAGAAGGGCCAGTTCACCCTCGACGATTTCATGGCCCAGATGGGCCAGATCGGCAAGCTTGGCTCCATCGGCAAGGTCATGGGCATGATCCCCGGCATGAGCAATCTCACCAAGTCCGTGAACATGAACGATGCCGACGTCGAGCGGCAAATGGGTCACATGCGCGCGATTTACGATTCCATGACCCGCCAGGAGCGAAAAAAGCCCGACATTCTCGAACACAGCCGCCGTCGTCGCATCTCCGCCGGCGCCGGCGTGGCCGTCCAGGAAGTCGGCCAGTTCATCAAGCAGTTCGAGGGCGCCCGCGACCTGATGCGCGCCCTCGGCGGACAGGGATTGATGGGCAAAATGCGCTTCATGCAGTCCGTGATGTCCGGCGGCCTATCCAATCTCGGCATGCCCGGCGGCCCCACGCTCCGCACCAAAAAATCCGGGTTCATGGAGAAGAAGGACCGCAACAAGAAAAAGCGGCGATAGCCGCGTTTCGGGAGCCGCTTGATTGGATTTACCGCGAAGACGCGAAGTACGCGAAGAAGCGCGAAGGGAAGAGCAGGCAATGGGCTACGGGGATTCCGCCAATCCTGAATTGGAACGAATTGCAAAAATCGTTGTCGATTGCATCTATACTGTGCATCGCAAGCTTGGGCCGGGCTTGCTCGAGTCCGTCTATTCGATTTGCCTGGCCCACGAGCTGCGCAAACGCGGGGTAAAGGTTGATCGGGAAGTAATGCTCCCGATTATCTACGATGACATTCGCCTTGAGTCCGCCTTAAGACTGGACCTGGTGGTTGAATCCCGCATCGTCATCGAAGCAAAGGCAGTCGAAAAGCTCATCCCGGTATTCGACGCGCAACTGCTGACCTACCTGAAACTGAGCGGCTACCCATTAGGCTTTCTGGTCAACTTCAACGTCCCACTAATCAAGGACGGCCTAAAGCGCATCATTCTCTCGGCCAAGAACGATCGCCCGATCCGCTAACCTTCGCGCCCTTCGCGTCTTCGCGGTAAATCTTTCAGGAGACGCTCAATTCCACGCGATCAGTCCAGGTTCAAACGGCGTCGCCAAATCCGGATTCCCCGGAACGACCCGGACCGCGAATCCCTGTCGGCCGCTGACCCGGCATTCGATTTTGCCGCTGAAAACGTGCCGTGGGCCGCCGATCTGCTTGGAATGATCCATTCGCAAAACCTTGGCCGACCCGATCTGCCCGGTGGCGCTGATAGGCCCGGCATACAACTCGACGGCGACTTCGCGCGGATCGATGTCGGGAAGATCGATCAGCGCCTCGACCTGCATGTCCTCGCCGACGCGGTAGTGCCCGTTGCCCGCAACGTGCACGCCGACGATTTTCACCCCGCCCCAGCGCGAGCGGAGCACTTCCTTGGCCTTGGCCAGAGCGACGGATCGCTCCAGGTTGTTGGCCGCCAGCGTACGGCCGCGCGCATCGGAGGGGACGTAAAATTTGTCGGCGTACTCGCGCACCATTCGATTGGTATTGAACACGGGCCCCAGCTTGCGCATGCTCGTTTTCATCCGCCCGATCCATTCGCGCGGGACGTTGTCCACGTTGCGCTTGTAGAACAGCGGGATGATGTGCTTTTCCAGGATGTCGTACAGCGCCTGGCTTTCGATCTGGTCCTGGACGTTGTTGTCGGTATAGCTTTCGCCGCGGCCGATGGCCCAGCCAAGGTCGGGGGCATACCCTTCGACCCACCAACCGTCGAGGATGGAGCAATTGAGCACGCCGTTGGCCGCCGCTTTCATCCCGCTGGTTCCGCTGGCTTCCATTCCGCGGCGCGGCGTGTTGAGCCACACGTCCACGCCCTGCACCAAGGCGCGGGCGATGTTGATGTCGTAATTCTCGAAGAACACGATGCGCCGGCGCACGGCCGGATTGTGGGCGAAGTTCACCAGCGCCTTGATCAATTCCTTGCCTTCATGGTCGGCGGGATGCGCCTTGCCCGCGAAGACGAACTGAACGGGGCGTTTGACGTCCTCCAGAAGCCGCTGTAGCCGCGCCGGTTCGCGAAGCAGCAAGGCGCCGCGTTTGTAGCTGGCGAACCGGCGGGCGAAGCCGATCGTCAATGCCTCGGGGTCCAGAACTTCGTCGGCCGTCGCCACGTCGTCGAACGACGCCCCGCGCCGCGCAAGTTGTTCCTTCAGCAACACCCGGGTCCAGGCCACGAGCTTCTCCCGGCAACGCTCGTGGCAGCGCCACAGTTCCTCGTCGGGGATTTGCGTCACCCCTTCCCACACCGATTGATCCGTCGGGTCGGTCTCCCATCGGCTGCTCAGATATCGATCCAGAACGTAGCTGATTTCCGGCGCCAGCCAGGATCGAACGTGGATTCCGTTGGTGATGTGCTGGATCGGCACCTCATCGGGCGGAACCTGCGGCCAGAGGTTGTGCCACATTTTCCGGCTCACGTCGCCGTGCAAGGCGCTGACCCCGTTGACGCTGTCGGCCAGTCGAATCGCCAGCACCGCCATGGAAAATCCCTGCTTCTTGCTGGTGACGTCCTCCCGGCCCAGCGCGAGGAATCCTTCCTCGTCGAGCTTCAGCTTCGGGAAATAATTCTTGAAGTGCTTGACCATCATGTCCGGCGCGAAGGTGTCGATGCCGGCGGGAACCGGCGTGTGGGTTGTGAACACGTTGGTCGCCATCACGAATTGCCGCGCCTGATCGAACGACAGGGAACTGTTCTCCAACAGGACGCGGATTCGCTCCAGCGCCAGGAAGGCGCTATGTCCTTCGTTCATGTGGAAGACCGTCGGCTGGATGTTGAGCGCCTCCAGCGCCCGCACGCCGCCGATCCCCAGCACGATTTCCTGCTTGATGCGCATCTCCGGACCGCCGCCGTACAGCCGGCTGGTTATGTCGCGGTCGGACGGTGAGTTCTCGGCAAGATTGGTATCGAGCAAATACAGCGGCACCCGCCCCACGTTCGTCCGCCACACTTTGCAGAACACCGCGTTCTCCGGCAGATCGACGCGGATTTGAACCGGTGAGCCGTCGGCGTATTTCATCGGCTCGATCGGCAAATTGTAGAAATCCAGTTCCGGATACGCTTCCTGCTGCCAGCCGTCCGCGGAAAGATACTGCTGGAAATACCCGTTGCGGTAGAGCAATCCAACGGCAACCAGGGGAAGGCCGATCTCGCTGGCGCTTTTGAGGTGATCTCCGGCCAGAACGCCCAATCCGCCGGAATAGATCGGCAGCGATTCATGCAGCCCGAACTCCGCCGAAAAATACGCCACCTTGAACGGATTTTTCTGCCCGGCTAGGTCGGCGTGCGTCTTGGCGAACCAACCCGCTTCCTTGAGATGGCTCTTGAACGCCTCGTAAACCCGCGAAAGCTGAGCGAGGTATCCATCGTTGGCCGCGGCATGGGCCAGCTTTTTCTGGTCGATGATCCCCAGCAGTTTCACCGGATTGTGGTACACCTCGACCCACAGATCGCGGTCCAGCCGGCGGAATAGCTCCCACGCCTCGGGATGCCACACCCACCACAGGTTATTGGCCATCTCCAACAACGGCTGCAACGCGGCGGGAACCTCGGGAAACACCTGAAACGTCTTGATGTTCGGGGTCGTAAAGTCCATGGTTCTCTTGCCTTCCAATAGAGAGAGAATCTTCACCACTATATTCGGCTATTTTGCCTCTTTGGTAAAGCCGGACCAAAGCGTTTACTCGGCATATTTTCACCAGTCGGGCCGGCGATCTGAGCGGAACGCGGTCACTTCTCCTGCGCCTCGCGGCGCTTCACGTAAAACTGCGAATCGGTGGCCCGCTGGCCTATAAAGTGCAGGTTCATGGGGTATCCGCCGCAGTGGCGCTTGAAGAATTCCCAGATTCGCTCGCCGTGGCGGATTTGCCGCTCGAGGTTCTCGTCGATTTGGTCCTGCAATTCCGCAAGGATCATTCGTTGGCGGTCGTAATCCCATTGCGGGTCGATCCGCACCAGCAGATGGGCTTCGTCCCAGTCGATCGGATAACCGTGGATGTATCCCTCGCCGGTGCGCGGCGTGTAGAACCAGAAGCACAGGAACCGGTCCTTCCAAACGGTGGAGGTGGCATTATCGACGCCCGTGATCAGCGCCGCGTGGGAAATGCGGATCGCCTGGCCGTTCAACGGCTTGGCCACCCACACTTTGCGCTGGCTGCAATCGTAAAGCCCGACGTGCGGATATTTGCCGTTGAAGCGTTCCGTGCACAGTCTGCCGCTCACGCGCGCCGTGCCTTCGGCGCCGTCGTCTTTGGCGCCGTCGCGCTTACCGAACCCCAACATCTGGCATATCCTTCACCTTTGACGGTTGGTTCAACGGCAAGGATAAACCGCAGACGTGAAAACGCAAACCCCGAGCGCAGCACGATGCTTAATAGCCGGCCTGAGCAATGGTGGCAGCCGAACACCCGACGTTGACGAGAAACTGACGGAATTCGCCCGTAATGTGTTCGTCGCATCGATTCACAAGGTACTCAACATCCTGTATAACCTTCACGACCGTCCCGCTCTTATCGAGCGGCTGCGGCGATATCCTTGGCCGGTCACAATTGTGGATACAGTCGTGCCGCCTCTGGAAGATCCCCCGAAAGCGATCCTCGAACCGCTCGATCGCGTTCTCTCTCGCCTTGTTCTTGCCGTGGTCAGTTAGCGCCTGGTAGTCCGCCGCCGAAATGCCGAAAAGTCGAATCCTCGAGTCGGCACCAGTGATCCAACTATCAAGGGCGTCGCCGAAGAACTTGTGTCCTTTTCGGAAGAACTTGTTAAACAGCGACTGGATGGCCGAGAGACTGATCACGTTCTCTCGCTCCATCATCTTGCGGGCTGCCATTCGCCATCGCCAGTTCGCGTAGTCATAGTTCTCCAGAACTGCTCGGATTGGGATTTTGATGTCATGCACCCACTCGGGGAGCGTAATACTGTCTTGCCGGCTCTTGGAACTGGCCGTGGCCGCAACAAGGTCCGTGTAGGCGTCGCAAAAATAGGCGTCCAGCGCGCCGACAGCAAACATCCACGCACTACGCAGAAGATCAGAGCGAAGCATTTGCTCAGCGGCGTTTGTGCGAGGCAGCCGATCTGCATGAGCGACAATCTCCTTGGTTCGCGCGATGTCCTCCCTGAAATGTTGGAGAGCAGTAACAGGCAAGATGGACTCCGAGAGAACAACTCAGCAAAAGCCGCCGTCACTCGGCATATCCGGCCATTTGCCTTTGGAAGTGAATCGTCTTTGTCTCCTCGTCGTACCAAACATTCCGGTCCCCTGGAAATACGACGTTCCAGAGATCAACGATCTCCTCTGCCTCAAGGCCCTTCCGAACGTGCCGGGCGATATCGCTCGCAACAGGATGGGCCGAGAGCGGCCCCCCTGGGAAGAATTCGGCGCGGATTTCCGCCAACGCACTCGGCCCCGCCTTCTCAACCTCCTTGGCAAGCTCCTCTGCCGCCTTGTTTATTGTTAGCGCTGGCATACGTTAATCCTAACATCGTTAAGAATCCGCTTCCATACCCATTCTATTTTAACCTCGCTTCTCCTGGCTACCAATTCAAGCCCACAATTTGTCGTGGGAACTGGGTTGGGATCATCAATGGTCAACGAACCAAGAAAATCACCGGCGACGCCAGAATCACGGGCTTGTTCTGCAAAAGCCTCAATTCACCCAACTCCGTTGACAGGGCCTGACGCATCGACGGCCCCAGCATCGACAAAATGCCCTGGGCCTCCATTGACATCGCCGCAGGAAAACGGGCCGAAGAATCATCATCACCCCCATTGCCGTTGAGAAGATCGGACAACGTCCGCGGCGCCGGAAGCACCCGGACATCGTATTCGCCCGGAACGAGATTAACCTGCTTGGCGGCGTAAGCGATCGTGTCCTGAATTCCGCCGATGCGGTCCACCATGCCCAGGTCCCTGGCCTGGTTGGCGGAGAAGATTCGTCCGCGCGCCACCGAATCGATGTCCTTGATCTTTCCTTGCCGGGTGGTCATCACCCGTGCGGTGAACTGGTCGTAGGTGAGCTTCATCCATTGGGTCACCTGCTGGCGCTGGCGATCGTCCCATTCGGTCTCGGAGCTGAAGAGGTCCGCGTTCTTGCCGCGAACGAAAGACTGGGTATTAAGTCCAAGCTTGGTAAACAGGTCGGTCAGGACGAACTTGCCGCCCACGACGCCGATCGAGCCGACGATGGCGGTGGGATCGGCGAAGATGTAATCGCCGGACGAGGCGAGGTAATACCCGCCGCTGGCGGCCATCGAGCCAACCGAGACGACGATGGGCTTGGTCTTGGCGACCCGCCGGGCCGCCTGCCACATCGCCTCGCTGGCCAGCGCGCTGCCGCCCGGTGAGTCGATCCGGATGACCACCGCTTTGATTTTGGAGTCCGTCTCCGCGTCGCGCAGCGCTTCGCGCAGGGTGTCGGACCCCACGTTCCCGGATTGATTGAAAATCCCCGATTCGCTGGGGCCATCGACGATGACTCCCTCGGCATAGATGACCGCGATGCCCGGCCGCGTCGATTCCACGGGTTTGCGCGCCAACAGCGCGAAGAACGCAAACGGGCTGGACAAATCCACGTCGTCGCGCTGGTCCTGGCCGTAATCCGTCACCAGGTCCACTTTCTTGCCCAATTCCTGGGCCATCAAATCGCGCATTCCCCCCGCGTCCACCAGGTGATCCACCAGCCCGCTGCTTTTGGCTTGCAATCCCGGAATCAATGAGTCGTCCACCAGGTCTTTCACCTTATCAAACGGCAAATTCCGGCTTGTGCTGATGGTGCTCACGATCTGCCCGTACAGCGAATCCGCCAGCTTATTCAGCTCGCCCTTGAGTTGCTCGCTCGCTTCGGTGCGGGTGTATTCCTCATCGGCGCCTTTGTATTCGCCGATCTGCACGAAATCCGCCTTCACCCCGATCTTGTCCAAAAGCCCCTTGGCGAACATCGTCTCGAACCCCACGCCGGGGATCATGATCTCGCCCCCTTCAAGCATGCAGATGTCCGAGGCCGCGCTGGCGGCAATGTAGCTGGTGGTGTCATAGGAGTCGGCATAGACGAAAGTCCGCTTGTTTTCCTGCCGCAGAAGGCCCAACTCGTCTCGCAATTCCATCGCCTGGGAGAGGTTCATTGATCCTTCTTCGAGACGGATCAGTACCGCGCTGACGGCCTTGTCCTTCCGAGCCTTCTCCAGCCGGTCGATCAGCACGCGCAGCGTCACGCCGGTCCGGTCCTGCGAAAACAGATTGAAATCGGCCGGCTTCTCCGTGACGGGCCTCGAAAGATCGAAATAGGCGACGGTCGGCGAGTCATCGGGATTGTCCTTCTTCTGGGCGGCCTGGATTTTGGCCATCAACTCCGCGGGGGTGGGGAACTTGTTGGACGGACGGGTTGCGGGGTTGGAATCGGATTGGGCGGCCGGCGCCGTTGCCGGACCGGGCGCCGCGTTTGCCATGCCAAGTCCCACGCATGCGCTGAGAATCCCCGACACAAAAATCGCGTTCCACCACTTCATAATCGCTCCTTGACGCTTCGCATCCCGAGGCGAAGCCTTCCCTGTGGTTGAATCCACCGGCTTGGGATTATAGCACCCAGATCAGTTTGACGCTCCTTGCCTCACTTCTATAATGCCGCCGACCGCTCGGGAAGTTCGTTGCCCGCATCGGGAAGGAGCCTGTCAGTGCATTGGATGAGGGCCGGCCTCGGCTGGATTCTGATCGCCTTCCTTATCCTCATTGCCGCATCGTCCGCTCGCGCCCAATCCGCCGCCTACAGCGAAAAACTCCTCGTCCAGGCCTCCTCTGCCTCCACCTGGTTTGCGGGCGATACCAACGTCATTCAGCTCCGCGGCCCGGTCACGATCACCCTGGATGAGGAGAAATGCCAAGCCGACCAGGCCGTCATCTGGCTCACCCCCACGCCCGGCGGTTTGCTGCGGGAACAGACGCTGGACATCGTTCTCATCGGCCATGCCACCCTCGCCGCCAGCGAAAATCATCTCACCCGCTCCGGACCGACCCTGATGATCGACACCATCGTGCGCGGCACTGTTCAACTGACCGCCGCCGCCAATCGCTCCCAGAACCTTTCGCAATCGCCCCTGTATTTGCAGGCCCAATCCATTCGCCTTGCCAGTCAAATGCTGGACGTCGCGCCGGCCAAGCAAAATCCAAATCCCCCGCCGACAACTACCACCACCTCGAGCA
>Ga0181538_10006534_pt1 | contig 10043 bp, 9 predicted proteins | sample PEATcosm2014_Bin_40_FD_119773 | JGI IMG/M metagenome (GOLD analysis project Ga0181538, IMG submission 119773) | Peatland microbial communities from MTU Mesocosm Facility, Houghton, MI, USA - PEATcosm2014_Bin23_30_metaG | ecosystem: Environmental > Terrestrial > Soil > Wetlands > Peat | place...
AGCTTCTAAAGCGGAAAGAGAATCAGGCATCTGAGCCTCCTGTCTGAGCATCTATATACGCTCAGAACTATAGCACATAAAAAGAAAATCCACCGCTCCTAACTTCCAGGTCGCGCACCCCAGCGCATTCGCGCGGTTGACGGAGCGTGCCTCCGGTGTTACAAAGGAGGAGGGCCATGAGGTAATCAGGCAATTTCTGGGTTTCGATATTTGCGTTGGAGGTATGCCATGGACAGGCGAGGTTTTCTGATGACGGGAACGACGGGCGCGGCGGGGCTAGCGGCCTCGAGCGAGATTTTTGCGCCGATTTCCAAGGCGGAGGAAGCAGTTCAAAAGACGATTCCAAGGCGGAAGCTGGGAAAAACCGGCGAAGAACTTTCCATCGTAGGGTTCGCCGGGATCGTGGTGATGAACAACAGCCAGTCGTTTGCCAACAATATCGTGGCGGAGGCCGTGGACCGGGGCATCAATTATTTTGACGTGGCTCCGAGTTATGGCGACGCGCAGGCCCGCCTGGGACCGGCGCTCGAACCTTTCCGTAAGAAGGTCTTCTTGGCGTGCAAGGAGGGATCCGGGGGAGAGGAAGGCGACTTTACAAAGGACAGCGCGGCAAAGACGCTCGACGAATCGCTGCGGCAACTGCGCACGGACCACGTGGATCTGTACCAGTTTCATGCCTTGTCGAAGATGTCGCAACTCGAGCAAATCTTCGGCCCCAACGGCGCCATGGAAGCGTTCCAGGCGGCGCGAACAGCGGGCAAGCTGCGTTTCATCGGCTTCTCGGCGCATTCGGTGGAGGTAGCAATCGCGGCCATGGATCGCTACAACTTCGACACGATCCTGTTCCCGATTAATTTTGTGCTCACTTCTCAGGCCAACTTCGGGCCCCAGGTGATCGCGCACGCAAAGAAGAAGGACATGGGAATTATGGCCATCAAGGGTATGGCCAAGACGACTTGGCCACAATCCCTCAGGAATGATCACCCTCATGAGAAGTGCTGGTACGAGCCCGCTGATTTCCCCCACGAGGCCGCGCTCGGCTATCGCTGGACGCTCTCCCAGCCCATCACGGCAGCTATGCCGCCCGGGGATGAAAGATACTTTCGGCTAGGAATGGAGATCGGCCAGAATTTTGTTCCCGTAACGAATCAAGAAGGACAGAAGTTGATGGCCAGCGCAGCGGGCGTCAACCCGATCTTCCGCGTCGGAAGCGCGTAGATTGAATTTCGCTTGGATTCGAGGGTGGCGATGTGCGGGAAGTGGATTCGGGCTTTCGCGGGAATGACGTGAGTTGACGGGGAGTGGGGTAGCGCGGACCCCCGGTGTTGGGGTCCGCGGCTTGTCTGTAGGAAGAACCGCGGACCCCAACACCGGGGGTCCGCGCTACCACTCTGCACTCTCGACTTTCGACTCTCGGCTGCCTTCAGATCTGCGAATACGACGCCGGTGTCAAAATCGTATTCGTGATGTTGGAGACGATCTCCTCGAAGGCGTACCTGGGCGAGGTGGAGAGTTTCTTCCACTCCGGCGCGGTGCGGAAAGCGTCCCATTTCTTAGTGCGGTCCGCCATGTCGTCAAACGAGAGCATGTAAGTCAGATTGGGCAGTCGCGACCCGACGAGCGTGTCGCCGTAAAAGACCTGCCAGAATCCCGCCTTCTCAAATACGTCAAACTCACCGCTGTTAAACATTTCGACCTTGCGGACGTGGTCTTGAATGGTAGGGCTTTCGTAAGTTCGAAGCTCAAACATGCGCGGTTTGTGTTCGGCGGCCGCCGGCGGGGCCTTTAGCCGCGGCTTTCCCTCGAAGGCCACCAGCAACGAGCTTTCGATGCGCACAAAAGGCGGCTGTGCAGCGGGCGCATCCAAGAAACCCTTACCTGCGGCAACGTAGTCGGCGTCGTTATTAAGGCGGAACTCTGCGGTGACAAGGGTCTCGAGCGAAGTACTGGGCATCAGCACGTAGACCGCGGGGCTGCCTGGCCCGATCTCGATGTTGAACACCCCGACTGGATTGACTCCCAACCGGTTCAGCGACGGCACAAGGGCCTGCCGAAAGAAGTCGTCAGCGAGCTTGACTTGCGTTCCCCGGAAAAGCTGGTAACGCCGCAGTTCGTAGTAGTCACGGCCCTCTCCCGCGGAGCCCTGACTGGCGCGAAGTGCCGAGGTTGATGCGTTCACGGCGAGGCCCGAGGCCGCGAGAGATGATGCCAGAAAGCTTCGTCTTTGCACGATGGTCCCTCCCATGAATGGATGTACAGAGGGATTATTGCATACTTTCCGGCCGCATCTCATTTAAACCTGAAGACAAACCCAGCGCTGGGAACGAGGTTGTGACTGGTCCCGGTGAGCGGGATTGGCTGGTCGCTTACATAATTCCGGAGTTCAACGCGCAAGGCAAAGTGCCAGGGAAGTATGAAGTCCACTCCGCCGCCGTAATTCCAAGCGAACTGCCAACCGTTGTCACCGGGGTTTGCGAAATTAACCGTGTACCCAATCCCCTTCCCGCCCGCAATCACATTAACCGGGTAAACCCAGTAACCCGGCCCGCCTCTAAAACGGTTCGTCCCGATGCCAGCGGTGGCGAACGGCTGGATGCGCGATCTGACCGACAGGTAACGCACATAGTTGAACGAGACAACATCAAGCCGCGTGTACCCTATCGCTGAGGCATACGTGTTTCCCGCCCGATAGTCGAAATGGTTGGTGCTGAAGGAATAGCTTGCTTCGATGGCGTCATGCGGCGTGAATCGGAAGCGCGCTCCGGTAAAAAGACGCCCCGCCGCCGAGTCGGAACCCGAGATGGGGACAGCCTGGGATAAAGCGCAGGTGGGACAGCCGAAAATAACGTTTCCCTTCGCGGGGCCGGCATTCAGGAGAGAGCCGCCGCCTTCCACGAATAGCTCAAATCGCGGAGTATTCTGCGCGATGCCCGCTCGAGCGAAGCAAAAGGATAATAACACCAGCAGAGCAATTTGTTGAATTCGCATGCTGAATCACCTCACTGAATTTTGAAAATGATTCCTGCACTGGGAACGATGCTAGGCATGTGAACGGCACGAGCAAAACACACCTTAAAGTGATGTGTTTAATTCGCACGTAACCCTCTCAAGACACGACCGTCACCACGAAAGCGGCGCGGCCTGGCGGCATACGAACCCCACCCCTGCCTCTCCCCGGTAGGGGAGGAAAACAAGGTGTATGAGTGACAGGAGTGTTTGCAGAATACAACCGCTAGTGTGATGCCGGAACGGTCCGGGGAGTTATCCAGATTTGAAACATCGGTCGTGCAGGGCTTCAATATCTGTTATTACCGGCTTGGGGTTCATTTGACGACCCTCTCCGGCGGGGAGCCAGTCGGAGAACTCGTTTTTGCTGTCATTCCGAAGAGCCGCAGGCGACGAGGAATCTTGCTCTGACCTTGAAATACATTCAGTGCGAGATTCCTCGCGGAGTTTACGCTGAGCGGCAGAGCGGGATTCTTCGCCCCGCTCAGAATGACAAGCGAAGGGCTCAGGATGACAGCGAAGGGCTCGGAATGACAACCTGAACGAGGTTCGCACACAGACCCAAGAGGATAGGACCGCTGGTTTACTTCCACGAGAGGACCGCTGGTTTACTTCCGTGAGAGGGCGCTGGCTTACCTTTGAGGAGAGGTCTGTTGGTTTCAGTTGGGGCTCTTCTGTCAGCGAGAAGCTGGGTCATCGAGCCAAAGGGCCATTTCTCGATAAGTGCTTTTGTTCCTATGATCCCAAGGGCAAAGCATGTGCCTGTTGGCAATCGGCGCTCACAAAATATTTTCGCCGTGCAACTTTTTCGGTCTATTAGACGTCTATACAAGTAACTCAACTCTAATGACTACCTGGGGAAGCAGGTAGCTCAAGGAAACTTGAGATACTTGCTTCCTCCTTCCTTTTTACCCGTCGTGTTTCCTGTTGCCCTTCCCTGGCGACCACGGGGCGAAGTCCGGCTTGGCCGTCGTGAGAATCAAGCCCTCATCAGGAATTTGCGAGGCAACCCCGGCGGGACAATAGAAACGTTTAAATTCCTGTCTGGCGGGGTGCTTGAGGACGGCGTGTCCTCGCCTAGGCCGCCAGCCGCGTGGGAGTCAAACTGACTCCCGAGGAAGCCGGGAAGATGTTCCCCTTCGAATGGCCCAAAGCGTAGCCAACTAAGTCACAGTGTGATATAATTTCCGGTTATGAAGTCAAATAACCGATCCCAGGGGCATGCGCCGGCAAATTCCCTTTTGATCCGGCGTCTTGCCTGGTTCCGATACGACCTTCGCCGCTTCCTGCGTTTCAGCGAAAAGGCTACGCGCGAACATGGCCTGACGCCCCAGCAATACGTCCTACTTCTGGGCGTCGCGGGATATACCGGCCGCGGCTGGGCCACCATCAGCGAATTGGCGGAGTTCCTGCAGGAGCGCCACAATGCAGTCGTAGGGCTCGTGCAAAGAGCGTGCGGCAAAGGCCTGGTCCACAAGGACCAGGGCGGGCGCGATCGGCGATTTGTGCGCGTCCGCCTGACCCGGCGCGGCAGCACAGCCTTGAACGGCCTCGCCACCCTCCACCTTCATGAGCTCGAGCGAATTCAACTCGACCTGAGCAAGGCTCTCAAGGCCAAGCCTAAGTTCCTCGAAGCGGAAAAAGGAGCCTGATTAAAACCCATGGCAGAGACGAAGCCCCAAGCCGGCGCTCGAACTGTTTGGTTCAAGGAATTCGGCAAAGCCCTCGAACCGACCGTAGCCCTTACCGCCGCATTTGCGGCTATCGTGGGGTTCATCGCCGGCCTGGTGGCGCAAGGTTTACTTGAACTCATATACCTTTTTACTAATGTATTCTTCTATGGTAAGTGGTCCTTTGCCATTACTTATCCCGTTCACAACCACCTGGGAGCGTGGGTGATTCTCATCCCGCCCATCGGCGGCCTTCTGGTGGGCCTCATGGTCCATTTCTGGGAGCCGACCCTGAAGGGCCATGGAATTCCCGAAGCCATGGAGGCGGTGCTGATTGGGAAAAGCCTGGTCCGGATGCGCGTGGGTATACTAAAGCCGCTCGCGACGGCCTTTGCCATCGGGACGGGCGGACCATTCGGAGCGGAGGGCCCCATCATACAAACCGGAGCGGCGTTCGGCTCTATCTTCGCCCAAGTGGTGAAGTTGACTCCTTACCAGCGCCGGGTCCTACTGGCTGCGGGTGCAGCCGCCGGGATGGCGGCGACCTTCGTGGCGCCCTTCGCGGGAATCTTGGTGGCCATTGAGCTACTCCTCTTCGAGTTTCGGGCCCGCTCGTTCATCCCCGTCGCCATCTCTTCCAGCGTGGCGACAGCCGTAGCCGTCCATTTCAGGGGTTGGGCTCCACTGTTTCCCACGCCCGCCTTTGCCTTGAAAAGCATGCAGGAACTGTGGCTTTTCGCTCTGATGGGCCTACTCATGGGCCTGATCGCCATTGTTATGATCCGGGTGCTTTTCTGGCTGGAAGACCTGTTCGATAACCACTTCCCCATCAGGCCGCGCCTCGTCTGGGCGCCGGTGTGCGGGGCCCTGCTGCTTGGAATCATCGGCTATTTCTATCCCCAGGTCTTCGGCACAGGTTACGACACGATCCGCGACATGCTGAACGACCGCTTGTCTACGGGGACGCTGCTGGGTGTTTCATTGGCGAAATTCTGGGCCCTGGTTATCTCTCTTGGATCGGGAACCACGGGAGGAGTTTTCGCTCCTTCCCTGATCGTAGGCGGCGGAGTCGGCGCGGTCTACGCGCAGGTGTGGCATCACTTCTTTCCCGGTTTCGTAAGCGATCCCGCTCTCTACGCGTTAGTCGCCATGGGTGCGGTTTTTGGGGGAATCGCCCGCGCACCGTTTACTTCCATCGTGTTCCTTTTCGAACTCAGCCGAAATCCCAACGCGATACTTCCCCTGGTGGTTTGCTGCGTCATCTCCGACGGATTCGTCAGGCTCTTCAGCGCCGAATCCATCATGACGGGCAAGCTCGTGAAACGGGGCTTGATTGTCCTTCAGGATTATTCCGTCCCGGTTTTAATGCGCGCCCGGATCGAGCAGGTGATGAGGAAGGAATTCACGACTCTCAAACCCGAAGACGAGGTCAAAATCGTGGTCCGTGACGTCACTCCCGAAACAACCGGTGTAATCCCGGTTGTTGGAAGCGATGGGAAGCTCGCGGGAATCGTGGAAGCAAGAGATCTACTGAAAGGTGTCGACTCCGATTTGAAAGTTCGGGATGTCGCTCGTCAAGACTACGTTGTGGCCCGGCGCGGTGAGAGCGTCCGAAAAGTGATCGCGGAAATGGAGGTTCACAACACTGAAAACGTGGTGGTGGTGGATCGGGATGGAAACACCACGCCGATCGGCGTGGCGCGAGCGGCGGATATTCTCAGGCTTAGCCGCTGGACTGCTGAGGACGAAAGTTAGTGTTGCGTTACGGAAATGGGTTTACTTATACGCGATGCGTCAATCCGCTGTAGCGCCGACCTTTAGGTCGGCAAATGCTGACCTAAAGGTCAGCGCTACGGTAAACGCATTTGAGTGACGCAGCACTAGCCTCCCTGGAAATGAGTGGTCTTTCCATTAAAGCATCGATTCCCCTTTTTGCCGCCTGCGGCGTAGCCGTTCCTGCTAAAATGGCATTGCAAGGTGCAAGTAGTACAGGCACTCCTGCCTGTACCCTGGCCGATACCTCTTACAAATCCGCCACAGGCGCGAATGCCGATGCTACTTGTGAAAGCCTTGCGAACTTTGTTGAAGGAGCGGCATGCGGAAGAGCGAGTGGAAAGTTGATGTGCTGTTGCCGGGAAGTTGGCATGGGGCGACCTCGGTGCTACTCTCCAATGAGCGTCATCACATCGTTGTCGACACTGGAATGCCCCACGAGGCGCACTCGATTGTGAAGGCCCTGGAACTCCGCGGCCTGAAGCCCACCGATATCAAGACGGTCATCAACTCTCACTTCCATATCGACCATGTGTCGAACAACACGCTCTTCCCGGCCAGCGATATTTTCGGCTCCCAGGAGTCCTATGACTGGTGCCGGGCCGCCTACTCCGATCTTCTGGACCAAGAGAATTGGGAGACCCTCATCTTGAAATATTATCCTGAGACATTCGACTACGAACAGGCAGAGGAGATGATGGGTAAACTCCGGAAATTCGCACTGCGTTGGTGGGACCCCAAGCGACTGGGAGACCCCTCACAGTTCCGGTGGATCGAGCAGCACCCCCTGCCGCATGACCTTGAGGGCCTGATCACTTCCGGACACGTTCCCGGCCACGCTTCGATCATTGTTCACGCGGAGGGCCGTCCCTCAGTGATCGCGGGAGATGCTCTTCTCAGCCGCACGCACGATGAACAGGTTTTGACCATGATTCCCCACCACCGAAAACAGTACCAAGAAGATCGGGAGCGCATTCTCACCATGCAGGCCCGAATCCTGCCCGGGCACGATTTGGAGTTTTCGACATCGCCCTCAGAAGAATAGCGTCCGACCAGTCGCGCACGCCCGTCGTCTGACGGGAGCCAGCAACCATGAAAAATGGTTCCCGCCATTCACGTACTTGTAGGGGGACGGCTTGCCGTCCCCTCGCGTTTACGCCACTTACTAACCGAGGGCAGGGCAAGCCCTACCCCTGCACCGTTTCAGAAAAACGAAGAATCTCCGCAGCTAAGTCGGTAACTGCCGAGATTCGTCGCTTCGCTCAGAATGACAGGCGGCAGGGGTCGCATGAATGCGGATGACTTCACGTTGCGGAAACATTACCTTAATACTCTTGACTGCAAGATTGATTAATGGGTTAATCTCAATTGGCTCGGCCCGGTGCGCGAAGGAGTTGGCACGAGTTAGTGCCGGGTGTTTTTCCAAGCCTTATCGAGGATTATTTGAACCAGAGCCACGAGCTTCGCACCGTTCTCATCGTCGAGGATGAACCGTCCATCCGCAACGTCCTCTGCGTCCTGCTGGCAGGATTGCGATGTGAAGGCAACATTGTCCCGAGTGCCCGCGAGGCGCTGGCCATAGTCGAAAAGCGGAGCTTTGACGCCGTTCTTCTGGATCTCCGCTGCTCCGAGATGAACGCCACGGAAACGGTCTCCGCTCTCAAAAATCTTCGGCCAAGCTTGGTCGGCAAGGTTCTGGTAATTACCGGTGACGTGTCCGATCCTCAAACCATGGAGATGATCAAGAAAAACCGTTGGCCTTTTATCCCCCGGCACCGGTTGATGCAGGAAGTCTGGGAGCGGCTTCGTTCCGTCCTGGGATTCTCAACACCCCCTCCCGATTCGTCCTCCCGCCAGCCGCCGTCGTCTCATCCGCCCTTTGACGCACTCTCACGCTAAAACTAGTAGGACAGGCACTCCTGGCTGTCCCCCTTGCGGAGTGAAACCAGCTTTGGGACAGGCAAGAGTGCCTGTCCTACAGGGGAGAGGTTCGTAGGGAAAGCGTGTGAAGGTAATTTGCGACTGCCTCGGTCCAGGGCCGGGGCAAGGAGAATCCCGCCGATTTGAGTGCGGCCATTTCCATCACCGCATATTTCAGCCTGGGGGCTCGGCGCCCCATCTGCGCCGAAGGGGCTCCGACCACTTTGCCGGGATCGAGGCCGGCCAACTCCGCGGCGCGCCGGGCGAGTTCGAAGCGCGTGCACGCGCCCTGGTTTGCGAGGTGATAGAGGCCATAGCGGCGCGCCTCAACGACCTCCATGATCTTGTAACCGGCATCGACTGTGTAGGTGGCACAACCTATCTGGTCGGATGCCACGATGTAATCTTCACCGGCCACGATCTTACGCAGGCCCTTCTCGATGAAATTCGTCTTCCCCGGCCCAAACAGGACAGGGACACGAAAAATCCAGTGCTGTGGAAGGGCTTGCGTGATGGTCTCGCCCGCCAGCTTGGTTCGTCCGTAAACCGTGATGGGGTCAGGCGGGTCGGACTCAACATAGGGCCGAGTGCTTTGACCATTAAAAACGGCATCCGTGGAAATGTAGACGACCGCGGCTCCAACCGCGCGAGCCGACTCCACCACGTGCCGGGTGCCCTCGACGTTCACCAGGTGCGCTCTCGCGGGGTCGGCATCGGCGATATCCAAATCCGGAATTCCCGCCGGGTGGACCACAACCTCCGGACGAATTCGCTCCAGGAGCACTCGCACAGCTTCAGCATCCGTGATGTCGGCATCCGCCCGTGTCAAAGGGATGACGGTGTGGCGCGAGGAGAAGGCCGCCGCCAGACCGTGCCCGAACAACCCTGCCGCGCCCGTAATGGCAATTCTCATTTTCCTCCTCCGGGCTTCTCCAACCCTTGTTCATATTCTTTCAGCTTATCGACCACTTTCGCCGCGATCTGGTCCGAAGTCATGTCACGAGCAAAGATCTTCGTCTGAGGGCCTGCGGGAACATCGGTTTCGTCCTTTTTCGGTTTTCGGTTCAGGATATCAGCCTGCCAAACGGTCTGGCTGGATACCCAGTTCACAACTGCGATCGAAGTTGCCGGCAGTTCGGGATGCTTCTTCGAGATGGGTAAATGGGGCCGGTCGGAGCCCTTCGGCTCGGCGGTGCCTCCGCGCGTCTCGAGGCGCAGTTCCTTGTCCGGATTGACAGCATGGATAACTAAGTCCACTCCTTCCGGATTGGCCGTAATCTTGTATTTCCCCCAGCGGCGGAGGAAGTCGATAATCCACCGGTCGAGATCATCTTGCATGGATTCGACGTAGATCAGCTTTCCAACAAGCAACTCGTTGGGCTTTTCAGAGGGCGCTTGCTGACCCCGCGCCGTGGCATAAAGCCCCAGCACGATGAGGCAAGCTGCAAAGAATAAAAGAGCAGTGAATTCTCTTGTCCTTTTCATGGCTTTCCATCTCCTACTGCGATCTCGCAGAACAGTATACACCGCGGCTCATGGCGGAATCATAGTCGTGCGCGTAGAGCCAACCGTGCCGGCGTCACGTGTTTAAAACCGGCCTAACAAAAATCGCGATGTGGCCCTCTCCCGTGGGGAGAGGGTGTCGGGCTCCGGCGCTCTCATCAGCCGGAGCGC
>Ga0181538_10006536_pt1 | contig 10041 bp, 15 predicted proteins | sample PEATcosm2014_Bin_40_FD_119773 | JGI IMG/M metagenome (GOLD analysis project Ga0181538, IMG submission 119773) | Peatland microbial communities from MTU Mesocosm Facility, Houghton, MI, USA - PEATcosm2014_Bin23_30_metaG | ecosystem: Environmental > Terrestrial > Soil > Wetlands > Peat | place...
AAGGGACGCCACTTTCCCAGCTCTGGTCATTGTTGGGCTGGGCCAAGCTCGAGACGCAACGACGCGGCGTGAGCCCAAACGAGTTGCTGAATTACTTGCGCGAGGAAATCTGCAAACAGGTCCTGGCTGGGTTAGACGAAGGGAATCCCTGACCTCCTCCGCTTCTTGAAACCGCTTTTGCTCGGCGAGTTGAAGGCTGTGCTGGCAGAGGCGGTTTTGGAGCCTGATTCGAAGCCTTCGTCCGCGGTTTTATTCTTCTTGCCCTCCAGCGGCCATTTCTTGTAGTGATGAGGTGTGCGGGACATACGACCCTGACATGGAACAGAGGAACTGGAGAAGATTATTGCATTTACAAAATCGCAAATCGTCGACGCCATCGCTGAGAAAACCAGCGTTGACAAGAAAGTCGCCGAGGCCATGCTGGACTGCCTCGCGCAATTGGCCTATGAACATGCCAAGGATGTGTTCAAGTTGCCAGGTATTGGGAAGTTGGTTGTGATAGACAGAAAGGCGAGGATCGGGCGGAATCCTGCAACCGGAGCCGAGATTCAAATCCCTGCCAAACGAGCCTTGAAATTTCGGGTAGCTAAAGCAGCCAAAGACGCCATTCTTAAGGCCGAGCTGCCAGCAAGCGCCACTGCCACGAGTACCTCAACTCCGGCCGCCTGACGATCAATATTCGTCAATTTCTTTCATCTGAAACGTTTAGAAACCACACCAGCTTATGAACATCACTTCATTGTCACCAAAACAACTCCGTAAAGCAGCCGACATCCAGGAGAAGATCCAATCGCTGCAAGAAGAACTCGGTCAACTACTGGGCGGCGAGACATCCACTCCTGCTCAATCAACTGAAGCACCCACAGCGAAGCGGAAAAAATACAAGATGAGTGCTGCCGGCCGTGCTCGAATTGCTGCTGCCGTCAGAGCAAGGTGGGCGAAGGTCAAAGGGACAGCACTTTCAGCTAAACCTGCACAGAAACCCAAGAGGAAGATGAGCGCCGAGGGACTTGCCAACATTCGAGCCGGGGTTGCTAAGAGACTGGCGGCACAGAGTAAAGCTGTTCAGAAGCCCAAGAGGAAGATGAGCGCCGCTTGGAGAAAGGCGCTGGAGAAGGCTTGGGCAGCAAGACGGGCAAAAGGTAAGGCCGCTAAGAAGGCGAAGGCGTAAACGCAGAGGTTTTCGAGGGCGCAATGCTCTTCCGGGGTGTTGCGCTCATTTTCTTTGGCTTGCGGATTGCGCTCCACAGGCTTGAGAGCTAGAACGGGGTCGACATGTTTCCATTTGTTGGCGATTGAAGCAACCTGGACCCAATCATGCCTAAGTACTTGGCAGCTTTATGAAAAGAATTACACGAACTTGTTGGTGGTTGGCCGTCGCTCTGGTTGCCGCGAATACCGTGAGGGCTGAGGGGTATCGCACTACGTTGGGCACCGCCCCAGATGATTTCCCGGTCGTAGTTGTTTCCGGAACACCCTATGAGATGGGTTTATCCCTGGGCTCACTGGAAAAGGCGGAAATTCAGGCTTTTGCTCCGCGCTTCATGGCGGCGGCGCAAGAGGCAAGAAGCGAGGCGTTGAGTTCTGCGAAGCTCGATGAGGCTTGGCGCACGATGGAGCCCTACATGAGCGTGCGGTTTAAAGAGGAGTTGCGCGGACTGGCCGAAGGCAGCGGGCTGCCATTGGTTGTCATGCAACGTGCTCACATGATTCCCGTGATTAGCGAATACTCCTGCAGCGGCGTTGCCATTTGGGGCCCGGCCACTCGCACCGGTCATCTCTACCAAATTCGTAATCTGGACTATTCGATGGATGCCCATCTTCAGGATTTCCGGTGTGTCGTGATTTACATTCCGAAGGAGGGGATTGCTCACATCAATCCCTCGTTTGCCGGGAGCATCGGGTGTCACACCGGGATGAACGCCGAAGGCATCACGCTCACGGAGATTGGCGATTCTCCGGGCCGGGATAGACCCTACGACCTGCACGGCCTTCACTTCATGATGATGTTCCGCGACATCCTCTATTTCGCCAGCACGCTCGACCAGGCAGTTCAGATGATCAAGGACACCAAGCGAATCAAGAAATACCACTTTGTCGTTGGCGACGGAAAAGTGCCCGCTGCGGTGAAAATGAAGGCCTGGGCTCCCGAGCTTGTCATCTGGAAAGACAACGATCCCAAAGATGAAATGGCCCCCGACGTCTTTCCCAATGTCGTTTATCATGCTGAATCACGCACGCCAACAGCGCGCGGTCATCTCTCGGAGTACGCCAACGGCCGGTATGATGCTGATGCCGTCATCCAATTGTCTAAAGCCATCGGGTCGCTGGGAGGTAATCTGATGAACGCGGTGTATGATGCCACCGCCTTGGAAGCTTGGTTCAGCTACGCCGAGAAGAACGAGTGTGCTTATCGTCGTGCGTATGTAAAGGTGAATCTCAAGGATTTCATTCCCTATAACTCCGCCAATCTCAAAGTGAAGGTCGAGCGGATTGTTCCTTAGCCCGTCCCGATTTTGATGCTTTTGTGGTGGGGAAGGCAGAGGAGATCATGCGGCGCGTCGAAAATGATGGAACAGGACCACCACCCAGACCGCCGTGCCTGCCAGGAATGAACCAGCCACGCTCAGAAGTATCGGAGTGGAGAGGTGTGGCGGGGTCAGTCTGTTGGCTTGAACAATCGAATATTGAATCCCGATCACAAAGCAGACCGCCAGGCAAGCAAACCAAAGGGAATGGCGAACCAGGTAATCCGACGTTTCCTTCCGTCTTTCGGGAGCCAGCCAATAATCTCGACGAGGAATGTTGACTAGACCGCTTGGCAGGAGTCGAGTCAGGTAGCAAAGGAGCACGACGAACAACGGGAAAGCGAGCCCGAAGGCCAGCATGAACATCTGGTTGGCAGAACGGCTCATCCAACCATTGGGCTCACCGCTGCCGTTGAAATGAGTCGCAACACGGTCAGGCAGTTGTGACCCTGACCATAACCAACAGCCCAGGAAGCACTGGTAAAGGAGAATGAGGATTAGCACTGGAATCCACAGGAGTTTCATTGATTCACCCCGTCATCGCTTAAGACGACGCCATTCACGCCTTCTTTATTGGGTCTGAAACCACGATGATAAAGGTGGCGATTGGGCCAAGAAACAATGACAGAAGCCACCAATTCAGACCACTTCTGCCTTTCGCCTGAGCCAGACCTGCGTTGATTAGCGAAAGCGTGAACCACCCGACCGCGTATTGACCGGTGTTTGGATTCATATTCGATTAACGCCTTTTCGCACATCGAGAATTAGCTGTCGATTACAATCCGGATCCCAATTTGGAGGGCTTGGATTCACCCGATAGAATGTACGGGCCGAGCCATCTCAATTCGCCAACGAATGGCACCTCATACTCGCCCTCATGTCCCTCGTGATTGTCTAGGTTGTAAGAGACCATGGCAACACCGATCTCCTTAATATTGAAAATGCATCCGATATGGTTTGCGATTTCCTTCGCTTTCCTCAACACAGGGAGGAGCAAAGGGGCCAGGATGCCAATTAGAGACATTACCACCAGCAACTCAATCAATGTAAACGCCAGCCTGATCAAGAATCGGGTCTTTCGCTTCAGGGACCAAGCCGTCTGACGAATTCGCCGGTCAGAACGCCTCTTATTTAAAATCCCGCCTTACGGTGAGCTGCTCAACCTGAAGAATTTAGCGCCCGGCTCGATGGCGACCGTGACAGGGCTTGTACTCCCGCCAGGGACATCCGTCCACACCACCGGAATTGATAGACTAGCAGTCTTCTGAAGAAACATTCCAGTGGCCGTCCACGAGAGTGTGAGCTGGCTACCGGCGCTAGTAACAGACAAAAGCACTGGGAGCGCCGCGGCGCGGTGGCGCGCGACCATATCCTCCACATAACTCGTCAGGCTCGACTCGTCGCCGAACGAAGAGAAATCATAGAGGGCGACCTCGTCCATCCGACCGTGAAAGCCCGCTCCGCCTGTCGGACAGTAGTCACCAACCGTGATTGGCCCCGTCAGGGGAATAGACTGATCGTAGGTGCAGGGAATGTTCGCAATACGAACTCCATCCAGGTAGCCATCGAGCAGGTTCGCCGCCCGCAATGAACCGTAAAACACATACATCACGTAATGCCAATTGTGATCACTGGTGGGGATGACGACGCCCTGCTCGCCAGTTCGCCCGCTGACGGCGAACATATCCAGAGCACCGGGACCTCCATTATTGTAGTAAATTGCCACGGAACCAGAGCTGGTGAAACAAAGAGGGGTTTGGGAAGCCTCACCCGCATTACCCTCGCCCTGTATCCAAAATTCGATCCCAAAGGCATCGTACAGTCCCGATTCACTCGGGCTGGGAGTAGCTGCGTTAAAGTTGTCTGACCCATTAAACTCAGCGCAATAGCCTAAAAGCAAGCCGCTGCCAATCGTTGAATGAACCGCACGATGCGCCCCCAACGCAGGCACAAGATCATTCGCCGTGGTTGGACTCGCAGGCACTGGCATTTGTTGAATCGCATTGCCATTTGCTTCATCGAAGTTCCAATACAAGACGGGCGCATCATTCGACACCACCTGGGAGTAATACGTGTTGGGCGGTGGCGGAGTCGGGACCACTAAATCGGCCGTGTCGCTGTTCGTAATGATAGCACCGGCGTAAACCTCCACAGAAAACAGATTCGTCCCCGAGTCCTCTGGCTGGAGCACAGGAGTGGTGTAAGAGGAATTGGTCGCACCGGAAATGTCCACGCCGTTCTCTTCCCACTGATAGCTCAGTTGTTCCGGTGGAGAACTCATGGCAACCACGTCAAATGTAGCCGTGCCACCTACGGTGGCGTACACATTCGCCGGCTGTTGGGTTATCGTGATGGTAAGGCCCCCGACGGCCAGAGAAGCTGTCTGGCTGTTAACGAATACATTTCCCGAGGAAACCTGCACCCGAAAGATAGCGCCTGAATCACAAGTACCGAGAGTGGGCGTCGTATAGGACGCGTTGGTGGCATTCGGAATATTCGTCCAGTTTTCTTGCCACTGGTACGTGAGAGGCGCTCCCCCCGCGCTCACCGTGGCTGCTGCTGTAAAACTGGCCGTCCCACCGAGAAGCCCAACGGTATCAGTGGGCTGCTGAGTGATGTCAATCGTGACGCCAGCCGCATTAACCGTGGCCGCCCGTATATGGTCGTTGACCATGGCCGTTGCTTTGGCACTCAGCAGGCTTGCGGAGGTTTTAGTGTAGCTCGTCCAATCATAGATGGCGACTTCGTCCTCCCGGCCGATCCAGCCCAAGCTGGTGGACGAGGTATTGTAGTTACCGACAATGATTGGCCCAGACAGGGGAAGCGCCATATTATAACCAGAAATGTTCGGCCAGAGAACTCCATCCAGGTAGCCATCCACAAAGTTCGTCCCGCGCAATGAGCCGTAAAACACGTACAGCACATGATGCCAATTGAAATCATCTGTCGGGATGATGATGCTTGCCGTGCCCGTCCGCCCGTTTGGTTCGTAAAGTTCCAGACAGCCGGGAACACCTATGGAATCATCGTAGTAAACTGCGTGGGCACCAGAGTTATCGAAAGAAAGAGGGACCACGATAGTCCTGTCCCCTGGAGGCGGAACTCCCTGCGACTGCAGCCAAAACTCGATGGCGTAGGGGCCGGGAAGCGTTGACAAGGCGCTGAGGTTGGGGCCCGTCGTATCGAAGTTGCACGTGCCGTCAAAAGATGCGGCATTGCCGAGCAACAAGCCCGAACCGATTGCCGAGTGCGCCTCACGAGTTGCGTTGCCCACCGGCGTAAGATCATTGACCGTCGTTGGACTCGCAGGCACTGGCATCTGTTGAATCGCATTCCCATCGGTCTCATCGAAATTCCAATAGGCCAAGGGGCTATCGTTCGAGACCGTCTGAGAATAAAAGGTCTGCCCGATGGCAGCCGTCCCTGCCACCATGAGCGACATGATCCCGGTGCAAAGGCAGGAGCGGGTTGTATTAGGACGAGCAATCATTTTCATATTTATATGATGAATATTGGTTTGTGCCTTCAGTTGGACATTTCAATGCACTATTGCCAGTCTCGGAGGGCAATTGCAGTTGCCCAGGAGCAATCCCCGCAAACTGCGGCCGACGTGTTGTTGTTTGTGCCGCACTACATCATCTTTCCTGTGGCAAGAATAGGGTGGAATGGCCAGTGAGACAATAGCAAAATCGTTCACGGTTGTCGCAATTCTCGTCGATGAAAAAGGCAAACAGGGCAACGCCGTTCGCCAAAAGCTTCGGCATCTCCTGATTCGGCAAATGCCCCAGGATCGATCGGGATCGCTGGCGGTACATTCCACGGGTCAGGCTCCCAAAACGCCCCCTGAGTACCAAAGCGTACGGATTTGAAGCATCGGGTCAAGGGGAGTGGCGGGTTATTACGAGTTTGAGCCCTTTTCTGCCATTTCCTGAACCTCCAAAGCCCTTAAACCTTTCCATCCAGCCGTTTGGTGATTGGTGGCCTGGTCAATCACATCATTTCGCAGTCCCAGGTTAAAGGCATCACGAATCAAAGGAGTGAACATGCCTTTGAATATCGACCTCTTTACCGGGACCATGCTCTTTTGCTTCAGGAACTCGATAAAAACCAGGTAAGCGTTGGTCAGGGTCAATACCTCCCCTGGCTGCCTCTCCAAGATCTGTTCCACGAATACCTTTGCGAGTCGTTCATGCACTTCGAGCCCTTTCTGTCTGGCGTTTTTGGAGTCTGTGCAGAAGAAGGTGTGGTCGGCGGCGAGGATGGATTTGGCTCGATGCACTACGGCTCTGATGGTTTTGTCGCTGCGGAACTCCAGGAACAGATTGAGTTTGTGCACGTTATCTGGGAGTTCTTCGGCGCATCTAATCAACAGGGCACGGAGCAAGTTGGCCAATTTTTCATCTGCGGTCGGTTTGAAGATGTTGCTGGGTTGATCGAGGTAGTACCATTGCATCTCGCCTTCCAGATAAATGATCTTGTGCCCCATCTTTTCATCGCCGCCTAGGATTGCAGCCAAGAAATCCAGGTTTGCTGAAAGAGGATTGATCTTCTTGAGGCCATCCGATCGATCCTCTGCCAATTCTATGAATGGGCAGCCGTGAATGTGTGCCTGGACTGGAAACATCTTGCTGAACCATTCTGAGGGCGTGGTTGGCTTCCGCTCAGTTGTATGATCACCAAACATCCAGGGGTCAGGTTCCCATTTCTTGAGCTGCAACCTGGCTGTGCTGATCTGGTCGTGGATTATCTCTGGTGTTGCTGATACCATAGCAGAATCTCCTCGTCGGTTGGTGGTGGGGTTTCAGTGCCGGTTTGGGTTCTGAGGAAGTTCAAACGCCACTCACTCTCCTGCCAAAGCTTCCGGGCCTTCTCAAGCTCATCCAGGCGCTGTTCATGTTGGGTGTCATTCATTGTAGCTGGTTTCATTGGTGATCCCGTGTTGGTGTCTGGACCTCGGACTCGGCATGGGGTGAACGTGGTAGCCCGACTCCTTCATATAACGTGTCACTCTGTCCATCGTAGCATCCCAATTCTGAAAGCCTGGGTGGACAGGGGGAGCCAACGTACCTGGTGGAGACGGGCACTCGCAGGCAATCTGGTCCAGGGCGGCCAGCAGTTCACAAGCGTCTGATACGTCAAGGGGAGGGTCGTAGAACATTTCGCCGGTTTTGAGGTTAGCGTGAAGCCGACGACAAAAACGTTTATTAGTGTCAAGGGCGGTTTCTGTAGTCATTGGGTACATTTGTTTGGTCCTTTCTATTGGACTTGGTTGATTTGGGTTAGTTGCAGGAGCCGTCAGGGCAAATCTTGACGAATTGAATGAAAAGGTCCGGTGGTCTCTTGCTTTCACTGGGTCTGGTCTGGTAGGTGACTTTGACTCGGGCACCACGAATCTCACCACTCCTTGGAAAGAACTCGTTGGCCCAATCGCTGAGGTACCGGATCGTATAGTTCAATTGTGGGAGCTTGACCCAGTGTTTGATGCATTGGCCGCTGATCTTCCTGAGGGACATCCAGGAGGTTTGATCCCCGTCTTTCAGGAGGATTGTGCCCAGTTCCAGGAGGGCAGCCTGGTACGTTTCTGGTGGTGGTGCATTGTTGGCTTTGGGCGTTGGCTGTTGTTGGTAGGGGGCGGGGTTCTTTACTGTGATCGTGCTCATGGGGTAGTCCTTTCTGATTGTTTATTGAATGGGGAATGCTGGCGTTGGTGATCAGGATGCTGTCTCCGAGCCAACGTGAATGACCAAGCAACGGAATCCAATTTGCCAGGCAGGTCGTGGATGTCGTCGATCAAATTAGCAATGGCCTGGCCTCGCTGATCTGATTCTTGAGAAATGGGAGGTTTGGTATTCATAGCGTGCGTTCTTTCTGGTGCTGGGTTTCCGTGAAGAAGAGGCTCGCAGAAGGGCACCACTCCTCCTGCGAGCCTGTGTTTTTCACCCGCACACCACGTTGGGAGAAATTGATCGGGCGTCCTCTGCGTCCTCGGCATCCTCGTCGACAAGCGGCTCGACTCTGGCAACCCAGTGATATGGATTGGCCCGGCAATCGTTTTCAATATCCTGGACGGTGATGATTGCCTCTTTGCCCTTGAGCGTTGCCGTATCGAATTGGCGAACCTTGATGTCGTGACCAAACCAACTGATGAGGTCGTTTCGTAAGAGGCTGTTCTTGGCGAGGGTGGCTTCATAATTCTTGCCAACGAGATACTGGACATTATCGTTGCCGGGAACATCGATTTCCCAAACGATACGCTGGCCCTTGACGGGGCCTTTGCGGGTGGGGATTTCTTTATCACGAACGTCGATGCACTTGGCTTTGTAACGGCCGGGTTCAACGTCGAAACTCTCTCTGGCTTCTACTGGAATTAACATAATGTGCTCCTTGGATGTGGCACCTGCACCGCGAACCAGATGTTGCTTTGCTGGTCTGCCGCAACATGGGCAGGGCTTGGTCAACTGTGGCTTAGCGGGTATAGGTGCCTAACTGATCTATACAATAAGATTAACAGACATAATGGATCAGTACAAGATAAAAGTGAAAGAAAATGGAACTATTTTTGCTGCGATTAAGAGGGACGAGGACAGGGCAAATCCGATGGGCTCTATCTAAACGGAGTGGACTGAGGCACCGTTTGCTGGCGCTCTGGTTGAGGAGGATGAACCGTGGTCAGATTGCTAGGCGTTACTGCAGTTTCCCTTCCGTGCTTTTCTCCGCTGCCGCGATCTCCTCCCAGGACGGGGCGTGCCGCAGCCCCCGGCACCCCAGCCGCAAAAGGTCTATGCCCTTAGCTCAGAGGACAGTGCAGTCGCCATCGCCCTGATGTACGGCCTGCCAGCCATTCTACCTGCTGACGGACCGCGAGGGGTCGCTGGAGCTGGCGGACCTGGAAACTGCGGTCTCGAACGCCACCGCTATCGCCTCGCCAATGCGGGTAATAACGAGGCGGACGTGCTTCCCGTGCCGGAAATGGCCCCAGGAAATTCCTGATTTCGCGCGACGGCCGGACGAATCAAGCTCTCAGCAATCTGGTGGAAACGGTGACCCGTCATGATGCCACGATGACTCCTTACTTCGCTGCCTTAGCCTTCGCCATCCATTCGGCAGCCTTATCGGGCTTGCCCCACGCCGTGTAAACACCGGCTGTCTGTTTAGCGGTTCGGAGAGTGCGTTGATCTTCTGGACCAAACTGCCTTTCAAACTCGGCGTATCCTTCGAGCATGAGCTTTTCGCTGTCGGCGAACTCTTTCAACTCGGCAAGACACCGTGCAAGCATGATCTTCGTGGAAGCGATCTGCCAGGATCCCGGCGGAAGTGCTTTGATATGGATAGAGAGCGATTCGCGCAGCAGCGCCGCCGCCTGCCGCGCATCACCGCCGCGTCGTAAAGACTCCGCCCAGTTGTTCAGTATTCCTGCATAGTCCAAATGATTTGACCCCAGCAATTGGCGGTCCAAGGCGGCGACCTGTTCGAACAGCTTGTTGGCTGCAGTGAAGTTGGTGCGGTCACGGTA
>Ga0181538_10006537_pt1 | contig 10039 bp, 7 predicted proteins | sample PEATcosm2014_Bin_40_FD_119773 | JGI IMG/M metagenome (GOLD analysis project Ga0181538, IMG submission 119773) | Peatland microbial communities from MTU Mesocosm Facility, Houghton, MI, USA - PEATcosm2014_Bin23_30_metaG | ecosystem: Environmental > Terrestrial > Soil > Wetlands > Peat | place...
GCCTATCTCACGACCTACTACTGGCGGGCTGGCGCGAAGGGCCTCGGCGGCGTGAGCGGCTGGGCGACTCCCTACAGCTTCACCACCATGCAAATCCCGGCGCCGGCGGCTCCCGCGCTTGCATCCCCGACGAATAACGCCGCAAATCTTCCTGACTCGCTGACGCTCGGCTGGAATACTGTGACGGGCGCCGCCACGTATTCGCTGGTACTATCGACGGTTTCCGATTGTTCATCGAAAGTATTCACCGCGACCCAGATGACGACGACATCCGTCAATGTAGCGGGACTTGCCGCCGGCACACGGTATTACTGGGAAGTGAGCGCGGCGAATACGAGCGGCACGAGTCCATGGTCGACCATATGGTCCTTTACGACAAGCCCGGGCTCCTCGGTCCTGCCGGTTGCCGCGGCGAAGCTGGCCAAGACTGAATTTTCTGTCAAGGGCGCATCGCTGGTCTATTCTCTCAGCGTCGCCGGACCGGTCGGCATTACCTTCAGTGACCTGCTCGGCAAAACCGCGCTGACGATAAACCGTACCCAGGCGGCGGGACGTTACGCCATGGCGTTAAAGGATTTCTCCCTCGCCGCCGGTCGCTATATCGTACAATTCAAGGCTGCCGGCATTGTAAAGCGTCAGATTGTTTGTATCGAGAGATAAGGGACGCACGTCCCGCAAGCAGCGGGTAATTCAGTAGATTTAACAAGGGAGGCGAATATATCGCCTTCCTTTTTTTATGGCGGTACAACCAATGGATACCCTTCCGCTTCTGGATGAATTTATCGCGCACCTGCGGCTCGAACGGACCTTGTCGGAGAATACCGCCGACTCCTACCGCTTTGATCTCTCGCGGCTTGGCTCGTACCTGAACCAGCAGGGGTTGACCGATCTCACCCTGGTGACCGCGGGCGACCTTTCAGCCTATATCCGGGCGCTCCACGACGTGGGATTGGCACCCGCCTCCATTCAGCGAACGCTCTCGTCGCTGCGGGGCTATTTTGCCTTCGCCGTGGCCGAAGGGGCGGCCGCCCTCGATCCGACCATCCTGCTCGAGAGTCCGCGCGGCGGCCGCTACCTTCCCGCGGTGCTGACCGTCGAGGAGATTGAAAAAGTCCTTTTCGCCATTGACACAGGCAAGCGATGCGGCGCGCGTGACCGGGCCATGCTCGAAACCTTGTATGCCACCGGCATGCGAGTATCCGAGCTTGCCGCCTTCACCGACGAGCAGCTGCTTGCAAGCGAGGGGCTGGTGCGGATATTCGGCAAGGGATCGAAGGAGCGAATCGTGCCGATCGGGGAGATCGCGCTCGACTGGATCGCGACCTACCGGGAGACCGAACGCCCGCTTTTCGTGCGCCAATCAACCGACAGCACGATCTTTCTCAATATTCGGGGCGACGCGCTTTCGCGAATGGGCATCTGGAAAATAATACAACACTATGTCAAACTTTCAGGCATCGGCAAGCATGTCTCACCGCACACCTTTCGCCACTCGTTCGCGACCCATTTGCTTGAAGGCGGCGCGGACCTCCGCACGGTTCAGGAGATGCTCGGCCATGCCAATATCGTTACGACCGAGATTTATACGCACGTGGACCGGGAGTATTTGAAAGAGGTGCACCGAACGTTTCACCCGAGATTTAAAAAGAACGCCGGAATCATTCATTAATGGTACTTGTCATCCTACTGCTTTTTTCGCCTCGTCCCAGATCCGGTCCATCTCCGCAAGCGATGTCTGTGCGACGTCGCCGCCCGATTCATTGATCCGGTCCTCGATAAAACGGAATCGCCGTGCGAATTTACGGGTGGTTTTGCGCAGGGCGTCCTCGGCGCAGATCTTGTGGTGGCGCGCTACATTGACCAAAGCGAACATGATGTCGCCGAGTTCCTCCTCGGCGTGTTCCTGATTTCCCTGTTCGATGGCCTCGCGGAACTCGTTGAATTCTTCGACCACCTTGTCGAGCGCGGGTTTTATTTCGGTCCAATCGAAGCCCACGCGCGCGACGCGCCGCTGCATCTTTTCGGCCCTGAACAGCGCGGGCATCGCTTCCGGGATGTCGTCGACGATATACCGGCGGTGTTTCTTTTCCCGCTTCTTGATTTTTTCCCAGTTGTGGAGCACCTCGGTGGAAGAGGAAACCTCGACTTCGCCGAAAACGTGGGGATGGCGCCGGATCAGCTTTTCGCTGATGTCGGCGGCAACCTCTTCGATGGTGTATTTACCGTCGTCGGCGGCGAGCTGCGCGTGCAGCACGACCTGCAGCAGAAGGTCGCCGAGCTCTTCGCGCATCTTTCCGTCGTCGTTCTCCTCCACCGCTTCGAAAAACTCATACGATTCATCAAGAAGGCAGCTGAGCAGACTCCGGTGCGTCTGTTCGCGGTCCCACGGGCACCCTCCGGGAGCGCGCAGTCGCGCGACGATTTCGATAAAACGATCTACCTCTTTTCCCATGGACTCCTCTTTTTCAGCCAGTTGTCGGTTATGGATACGCTCGTATGAATGGCCCGGGAAAATGCTTGATTTACCTATTCCATCAATACTCCCTTGCCCGGCCTGACGACCACGGGTTCTGCGCCGGTCAGGTCGACGATTGTCGACCCGATCGGCTCCGGCAGCGGCCCCGCGTCGAGCATCGCCTCGACTTCGTTCCGCGTCGCCGACATCACCATATCCGGATCGCCGCGCATCGCCTCCGGCAGGTTTATCGAGGCATTTGCAAGCGGCACCCCGACAAGCGCCACCAGCTGCTGTATCGCCGGGTAAAGCGGGATGCGGACGCCGATGGTTTTTCGTTTGGGCGAGATTTTTTTCGGGACGAAGTTGGTAGCCGGCAGAATAAAGGTGAATGGTCCGGGCAGATGACGTTTCATAAGTTTGAAATGAGCGTTGTTCATGATCGCGTACTCCGATATCTGCGCGAAATCGCTGCAGATAAAAGAGAACAACCGCGTTTTGTCCTTATGAAGAATCCGGCTTATCCTTTCCAGAGCCTTCGGATTCGTGATACTGGCGCCCATTCCGTATACCGTATCGGTCGGATAAACGGCGACGCCGTTCTGAAATTTCAGGATGCGGGCAACGGTTTCAAGGTGCCGTTGTTGCGGGTTGACCGGATGAATTTTATAAACGACCATAGGAAAAAAAGATACATTCCCGCGACGGACCGATCTTCGCGCATCGTTTCGGGTTTAACCAACCGTGCGGCGCTTTCAAAGCCGCCCGCGTCCGCCATTATGCCTATCCGGCCACCTGCCGATGGATCACCGGAAACGCTCGCCATAAATATTTGTAATTCCCTGATATTACGCATTGTATTTTATTTATTCCGCATTAATCAGCTTCCGGAAGGGCCACGCTACTCTCAACAAGGAGGATCAGTGAAAGGGAAAATTCTTTTTTTTGCAGTAGCGATCATGCTGTCGGGTTGTGCATCCTACACCCAGCTTAAGCCGAAGCCGAAGGTCGCCAACGTAGAGTCCGGCTATGTCGAGCTGAAAAAAGGAAAGAATAATTTTACGCTCAAAAAGAATTCAAAGTATTTCGTCACGTTTCCGGCGCCGGAGTACGACCATTTTTACCTGATCATCACCAGCCCGGAAAAAAGTCAATTTACCGATGCCTTTACGGCGGAATTTGCCAAGAAACAACCCGGAACTCTGATTGCCGATGAGACCTGGGCCGCCGATACCATGAGCGTGTTTCCGGTCGATAAAAGCCATGGCGCCTACTACTGGCTGATCCAGCAGGTGCCGAAAAAAATTGAAAAGGTAACCTTGCGGTATCGTTACGCCCCGCAATGGCGCTTCAAGTTCGAGCACAACTATGACTCCTACCGGCAGACCCTTTTATTGAACCGGGTGGATCGCACCGTTTATAATGCCATCGGCGTCAGCATGCACCTCGACGATTTCAACTATACGCTGGTCATGGATTCGGTTTCGAAGCACACCGGCGAACTCCTGCGGCTCAAGAAGGATCTTGCCGACCTCGAAAGCATTTTCCCGCCGAATGTGGTGAACTCGTACGACGTGGCCTACCAGAATTACCAGGAGCTGAAGAAGAGCCTCGATGACGAGCTCCTGTTCCAGACCAATTACGTGAATACCCTCGGTTTTTTCTACCGGGGAAATCAGACCAAGAACACCCCGTATGCCTATCTCGGGTATATCGACGACTTCATCGGCTATTTCGCGACAAAGGCGGATATGCCGGAACCAATCGTCAAGGAGAGCCAGGCCTATTTACAGAAGCGATTTTCCGAGGTCCCCCCGTTTCTTGCGCAGCGGATTCAGGCCAAGGATGACGTGGACCCGTTCGATACCGCCTACTTTCGCATGGGCGCGCTCCGCAAGGTCGACAGCCTGTATGCCGTGGCCGGCGTCGCCGTAAGTCCGGATGTCGCGGCGCTGGTGAAATTCATGATCGATTTCGACGCAAAGACCCGTGTGCGGTTGGCGATTCATGCAACGATGGATAGTATCGCGAATCAGGTAAAGGCATGCCCGAATATGCCGCCGGTCGATTTCTTTAACGGGATCTGCACGCGGGTGGGCGCGCTTCAGAACGGCGTGCCGACCGGGATCGACGGTTCTTACGGCGACTACCAGAATTATCCGTGCGCAAAACGGCTCAACCAGGAGCTGGGAACGATCAATACGACGCTCCTGCAACTCGCCGCGCTCTACCGCGATGCCGCGAACCTCGTCATGCAGCTGAATATATTGAAGGACCAGAACGATTATACCGCCATGATCGTGCTCCTGAAGCAGAACCCGAATCTGAGCTTTCTTATCGACAAATACCGCGATCTCGATCGTCTTTCCCTTGAGCAACAGGAAAACGCCATCGGCGCGGCGCTGGCGGCGAACAAGTGGGGCGCCGCGGAAACCAACCTGCGAAAACTTTTCGCGGACCAGGACTTTCTCGATCCGACCTCCATCCCCCCCAAGGAGAACGCGGTCCGGAGTTATGAAGATTCGCTGTACTCCAAGGTCGAGCGCGTAACGCGCGGCCGGGTGGATAAATTCTGCAACGATAACGTAGCCACGTATGAGAATATCGACTCGCTGTACGCCGATTCGGTATTCCTGCCGGCGTACAACATAACCTTCACCTCCGGCGGCAGGGCCGATCTCGTCGCGCGCCAGAGCCAACTTGCCGCGGACCTCGAAAGAATAAAGGAAACGGATTTTCCGGCAAAATCCATCCGTCTTCTCTACGATCAGCTGCTCAAATCGCCGGATGACAATGGCGTGTACAAGGCGCGGGCCATTGTCGCCCACGGGAAACACTATACGGGCAGCGAAAAAGAGATTAAAATGCGGATAGCCGAGGCCGACCCGCTGACCCCTAAATGGATCACGAAAGCCAAGGAACCGCGCAGGGTGTTCGTCGTGCCGATCACGGATAACCCCCACGGCAAGAACAAGTATGTCGTGCGTTTCAACATCGATATTCCCACCAACGCGGTATTTCCCGTCTATGAAGTCAACATCAAGCTGCCCAAGGAGGTGGCCCAGAACGCTTCATCGGCGCAGTGGTACGATGAAATCACCTGCAACAAGGTTCCTTTGAAAAACGAAGGCCGCTTTTCCATTATCGCGCCGACCGCCGCGAACGATTACGAGTGCCAGATAGCGCCGGTGCAGATGAACAAGAATCAGGCCAATGTGCTGGAAATCGTCTTCCGGTACAATGCATTCAAGGTGCTGCAGATCAGCGTGATGGTTCAGAACCCCATTATCAAGAAGAACTGACCTTTTCTTACGTGGAGGAGCGAGCAATGAAAAAATCGATTATCGGAGTCGTGATCGCGCTGGTCGTGCTTGTCATCGGCGGAACGTTGTACTGGTTCGTTTTCAGGAAAAACCTGAGCGATGAAATCGTCATTCCCTATATCGCTCATCAAAAACCGCGAATAGATCCGCACGTGCCCAGCTCGGTTCCGCTTGCGGACAAGCTTGCCGACGTGGTATTCGACGGACTCTTCAACGTCAGGGCCAGCGCCAGCGGCATCGTTTATGAGGACGGCCTCGGGGAGTATCTCGGCGTCGATAAAAACGGCGTCGTTTCCATACGGCTCAAGCCGAACCGGAAGTGGCATTCCAGTTTTACCGTCACCATGGATAAAAAGAAAATCGCCATTGCTCCCGCCTCGGAGGTCGATTTCACGGCGGCGGACCTGAAATTCACGCTCCGGCGAATCCAGTCGCTCGGCAGCCTGTCGCCGGATTACATTCTCGTTTCGCAGGCGGTGCCCGATTTCAGCTTTACCGGTCCGGATGACAACGGGGAGATAAAGTTCCAATTCAGGGGTGACCGGGTATGGACCGACAACGACATCAAGGAGGTGCTCTGCTTCAAGATTCTGCCCGCCAACTCCGAAATGGATGCCGCGGATTACACGATCGGCACCGGTCCCTACCTGCGCTGCGGCGAATACGAGGACGTCCTGTACTTTAAAAAAATGCCCGGCGGGCCGGCCAACATCACCAACTTCATCCTGAATCCCTATATCGATAACAGCACCTATACCACCGAACTCAAGAACAAGAACATCAACGTGCTGCTGTCGACCCCCTTCGGCGCCATTTCGCCCATTTTGCGCGACAGTTCCGATTTCTTCTACAAGTCAAGCATCGCCACGACCTACTTCGCGCTGTACTTCAACACGCAGCGGCTGTCGCTCGATCAGCGCAAGGCGGTGCGGAAGCTTGTTGATAACCGCGCGGTCATGAACCGCTTCTTCAAGGTCGGCACCCCGCAGCAGCGCCATATCGCCAATTACCGGGGCGCGGGCGACAACTACGACGAGTGCCTCAATTACAGCGTTTTCCCCTCGACCTCCTACTATGTCGAGGAAAAGGTGGTGAAACCGCTCACCGAGCAGCCCGAGGGCGATCTTTCCACGCTGCCCGATACCGTGCGGATCCAGACCTGCCTGAACTTCGACTTCCGCGAGGAGCTCTCGGATCTTGTCGACATTCTCAACGATCCCTCCATGTTCCACGGCAAAATCAAGGTCAGCGCGGTTTCGAACGACGAGATCGGCCGCGGCGACTACGATGCCGTCCTGGTGCCGGTCAGCGGGTATCGCAACAATTTCCTGTTTGACCTGTATAATATTTTCCTCCGCGCGCCCGATTTCAGCACCCACCGCATCAATTTGCAGACCGCGGTCGATCCGAAAGGCCAGCAGGTGATCGACGCCCACTCGTTTGAAGCCGATAAGAACTTTTTCCGGCTCGATCTGGCCGAGAACTCCCCGCAACGCGCCGACGTGAAGCAACTGCTCGACTATATCTACCTGTTCATGTCGACGCATGAGATCGGCGACAAGCAGCAGGGCGCCATTCTCATCGACGGGCTGGAATCGAAACTGGCGCTCGGGGCGTGGCTGTTCTCGCTGCCCTCCCTGGCGTATTTCAGCACGCAGTTCGATCCGTCCACCATCGACGTGTATGGCACCGCGTCGCAGTTGTCGACGGTGGGGAAGTGGCAGGAGCGGAAGAAGCAGTAGGGGAACTGCCGGGACTCGTCAATTCTTAATGGCGCGGGACTTCTCACCCGTTTCGCGCCAGTTGCAACCCGGCGATCATCGCGTCGTCTTTGTTAATTCCCGCGCCCGGGGCGGTAAGGTAGCCCCCGGTTACATACCCGTTCGCTCCGGCAAAGAAGATCAAGCTCTGCAGAATTCCGAGGTCGGCCTCGCGGCCCCCGCACGCCTTGATCGTTTTTGACGGAAGCCCGAGCCGGAACAGGGAGATGATTTTAAGAAATTCGAGCGGCGATTCGGCCGGCGCGGCAGCGCGCGTTCCCGGTATCGCGATGATGAAGTTGATCGGAACCGTATCCACGTCGAGCGCTTTAAGTTCCAGGCACATCTGTTTTCGCTGCTCCCACGTTTCCCCGAGACCGACAATGCCCCCGCAACATACCCGCATCCCGGCGGCTTTCGCCGCCTTTACCGTGGCAATGCGGTCGTCGTAAGAGTGCGTAGTTACAATGGAAGGGAAAAATTCGCGGCAGGTTTCGATGTTGTGGTTGTAGCAGACGACGCCCGCCTTTGTAAGCGCGGCGAAGTCTTCCGCGTCGAGGATGCCGAGCGAGGCGTGCTTTTCGCAGGCGCAGGGGGCGATGGCGTCGGCGATTTGTTTAACCTCCGCGCGGTTCAGCCGCCGCCCGCTGGACACGACGCAGAACGGCAGGTTGTTCGCGGCCGCGTGTTCGGCGCGCTTGCGGATCTCGGAGGCCGGCATCAGCCCGGTCACCGGAACGCCGGTGGCATGGCGGGCCGATTGCGAGCAGAAGGCGCAGTCTTCGGGGCAGGCGCCGGATTTGATATTGGCAAGCGTGCAGGCATCGACGGAATTCTTGAAAAAATGGCGGCGCACACGATCGGCCGCGGCGAAGAGGGTTGGCAGCTCAGCGAGCGGCCAGGAAATTATATCATCAAGATCGGACTCAGAAATTGAACCGTTGATTGCGGATTCGGATAAGGAATGAGCTTTGTGGAAGTAATTCATTTAAATTGTCATGCTCCTTTTAGACTGATGAAAAAATGCCGTTCGTAGTGAGTCAGCGTTTGAGTCTGTGTAGAGCATGTCAAAGTAAACCATGAATGAAATTTTAAACTCAAATTATTCATATACCTTGTTTTATAAATTCGTCTTCCCTCGCTCTGTGAGAAAGGGATGGATGAGGAAAGTTCACATGAAAGAATTCATGAATAAAATGGGTTGATATCCTCTAAAGAGTAAAGCTTAGCTTCAGTTTATGGCTTTCTTTGAAGCCAATTTGAAAGAGTTGATCGTAAAAAAGCTATTTTATCGACGGGCCCCGTGTCCTTCCAAGTTTAAATATTTCTGAAATTTTTCAATTATTATTTTTTCAGTTTGAACTGCGCCCCTTACGTTGGAGACATTGCCTTTGAAGGTTATTTGAGAATGATCTGACGATGGATACGCCAAAGCCTCTTTTTTTGTTTCACGAAAAAATATTATAATAACCTTTGCCAATGTAATGGCATCTTTACAGTTAATTACCATGCCATGCTTTCCCTATCTCATCTGCTGCTTCAGCTGGGGTTATTTTGTTGGCAACTGCCACATTAAGAACACTTGGCATAACTTTCTGTATCATTTTATCATCTTTAGTGTAACCAGTAAAAACAACCATAGCTTGTAATATCTCCGTTTTGTCTATAAAATATTTGTCATGCAGTTCTTTTACTTGATCACTAAGCAGTGTTGAGTGGTATCCAAGAGCTGCATCAAGACGGTCACTTGCATTATTCTCCATCTGTACAGAATTTTCCGCAGACATGAATAAACATATAACAACTATCACTACAATAAGGGCTGCAAACATTCCAATAATTTTACCTGCATACGACTTTTGTAATTTCCTTCCACACTGAGGACATGATTTAGCAGTATCACTAACTTCTTTCGTACATTCAGGGCATTGAATAAGTGCCATAGCGTTTTCCTTGAAAAGAGGTGAGAAAATAAGAATTATCAATATAAAACCCCGCAAAAGGTAATGCCAAGAAAAATCACGCCCTTCCGCAGACCACTACCCTTACCTTTAAGGTAACTAATCTGAACCTGATCACTACTGCCTCTTTAATTCTCATCATTCGGATGTAAAGTCTGCTAGCTCGCAATAGCCTTCCATTCCTCAAACTATGGCAACCATTTAAGCCGATTCTTATATTATCCAAGACTGTCCTCAAATGTCTTCACTACCCCCGCAATATCTTTCTCCCGCCCCCTGAAAAATGCATGCCCGCCCTCATATTCTTCAAAGCGCCCGCCCGCGCCTTCGGCAAACCGCACTCCTGCCTGAAAAGGAACGATGAGGTCCGACTTGCCGTGCAGGAAGAGCGACGGGCAGGGGAGCGGCGTTACCGGTAGAACTGTCGCCTGTTCGAGAAAATGCAGTCCTTCGATCAGCTGTTGCCATCGCGACTTCCCCTCTCCACCATGCCTGCCGGCAGCCAGGCGAGTGGAGAGGGGATTGAGGGGTGAGGCGGGA
>Ga0181538_10006541_pt1 | contig 10037 bp, 10 predicted proteins | sample PEATcosm2014_Bin_40_FD_119773 | JGI IMG/M metagenome (GOLD analysis project Ga0181538, IMG submission 119773) | Peatland microbial communities from MTU Mesocosm Facility, Houghton, MI, USA - PEATcosm2014_Bin23_30_metaG | ecosystem: Environmental > Terrestrial > Soil > Wetlands > Peat | place...
CCGAGATGGACCTTGCCGATCGGCGAGTGTTCATGGTCGACGACGCTGCTTGGTCCGAGCTTCAGGCACTGGTGTCCGCTCCGCCAAGGCTGCCGCCAGAAATGGCCAAGCTTCTGTCCAGCCCGTCGGTGCTCGAGGGGACCTAGCTCGGTGAGTTACGCGGGGCCGCAGCTCCTCTCCAGCGAGCACGTCCTGACGGGGTTCGATTGCGGCAAGCCGGCGCTAAATGATTGGCTGGTCCGTCGTTCGCTTAGCAACCAGTCTGGTGGTACGAGCCGGACGTGGGTGGTCATAGAGGTCGAGACGCAACGCGTCGTTGGTTTCTATGCCTCGTCAACGGCGTCGGTCCTTCGGTCGTCTGCCCCGAAGAAGTTCGGTCGCAACCAGCCCGAGGAGTTGCCCGCTATCCTCCTCGGCCGGATCGGGGTCGACGCCAAGCACAAAGGGCGGGGCCTCGGCGCCGCCCTCCTCAGGCACTTCATGTTCAAGGCCATTGAAGTGGCAGGGAGTGTCGGGGTCCGGCTGGTGCTTGTCCACGCCAAGGATGAGGAAGCCAGGAGCTTCTACCGGCATTATGGGTTCGTCGAATCGCCGGTCGACCCCATGACGATGATGATGCTCATCGGTGACGTGTGACGGGCTCTTTTGAGATCGCCCATCTCGGAGCAGAAGGTGGCCAGCGTGGTTGAAGCTCTCCGCAGCTACCGTGGCCCATGACGGCCGGACCGTCAAGCTCTGGGTTCGGCGAGCGGCCTCCTCCGTCAACAAGCTTCCACGCGATCACGACCCGCTCTGCCCAGTTGATCGCGGCCCGCCAACGGGGCTCGCGGCCGTCCGGAGTGGGCATTAAGGTCGCGATGGCTTGTGGGTGGGAGGTTACCAGGTGGGTTTGCCCGTCCAAGATATGGCGTCTGAGCTGCAGTTTCAGTGGTGGGCCGCCCGGGGCTCGAACCCGGCACCTTGGGATTAAAAGTCCCCTGCTCTACCCGATGAGCTAGCGGCCCTTCACGGAAGCACTTGGTGTTCTTGAGACTGCAGCGACAATCCTTGCATGCGACCAAACAATCGGCGCACCTGCGGCGACGACCGGGAGCGCCACCGTCCGCCAGATGAGGTTGGACTTCGCCGATCATCCGGGCGGATTCCGTAACACGTTCGCAATGACCCCTAGACAAGCTGCAGTTGTTATGGAATAATATGACAATCTCGTAATGAAACCATTACGAGATTGAAATGCCATAGAACCTGGCACTGCGGCCAGCGTCTGAGTCCCCCACACGTGACCACCCGGACCTCCGGGTGGTCACGGAGGCTTCAGACAGCTGAGAAGTCTTCCAGTGCCTCCGCCTTCGACTGACACCTGGCACAGAGCCCGATGACAGCGAAATGCCGAGGGTCGATCGCGAAGCCGAACTCTGCGATTGCCCGCCGCCGAAGGTCGGTGAAGAAGGCGTCCGCAATCTCCACCTGAGCCTCACACTTGCGACAAACGAGGTGACCATGCGCCTCGGTCGCGAGGTGATAAGTGGCCGGCCCGTGCCCGAGGTGCGAGTGCACGACCACTCCAAGGCGCTCGAGCTCCTCGAGGTTCCGGTACACAGTCGAAATCGACACGTCTGGTGCCTGTGCCTGAATCTCCGCGGCGAGCTCTTCAGCGGTTCGGTGTCCGGACGCCTCGAATAGGCAGTGGACAAGGAGGCGCCGCGACGTCGTAACACGATCTCCGGCCGAGCGCAGTCGGGAGAGAACCTCCTCCTCGTCGCCCGACGGGCCGGACACGAGACCCTCCGACTTCATTGCCGGCGCGAGCGGGGAAACGTCCGCCGACGTACCGTCCGGTCAGGCCAGCTCAGGTCCAACCTTCTTGCTCGGCATCGAACAACCCGGTGCGCCGCCTGCGCTGAGGGACCACCTCGGGAACCTCTTCGGGGGGCAACTCCTCGCCGAAGAGACTTTCCAACCGACGCGCCGAGGGTGGCAGTGTCTCGGCGTCCGCTCTCGGGGACTCGGGCGAGCTCTCTGCAGCAAAGGAGTTGCTGTGCCGACCCGCCCGCTCGCCGGCTCGGTAGGGGGGGCCATCCGGTTCGTCGAGCAGTGCCGTCGGCGAGAAGGCTCCTGGCCGACTGAGCGAACGATCTGGACGCACCCGCGTGTCGTCCTCTGGCGGAAGCGTCGGGCTGCCATCAGCCGCGGCCGGCGACGCTGCCGCTACTGCCACGCCCGGTGCTGGGCGGCCAAGTGGGCTCCGAGCCATCTCCTCGACGACTGCCTGAACGGTTGTCTGCAATCGAGCCAACTCGGCGATGGCGTCCTGGCGCTGGTCGTACAGATAGGTGATCTGAGAGACGGCACGTTCACGGTCCTGTTCCACCCGTTGCAGGTAGGCGTGCCTGCGGCGCTCGGTCTCGTCCCTGATGGCAAGCGCACGTCTCGTGGCCTGGTCGACAACGTCGGCTGCCTCACGGCTGGCCACCTCGCGCAGCTCGGTCACCTCTTGCGCGACCGACTCGCGTAGCTCGCTCACTTCGTGTTCGGCCTCCTGACGAAGGGAGTAGGCCCCCTCCCACGCCTCTTGGAGGATGCGCTGGACACGTTCACCGAGGGTGTCCAGAGCAGGTGGTTGAGCGGTGCGGGTCTCACTCTCGTAGGTGGCCACACGACGGTGCAGCTCCCGGAGCTGCCCAACCGCCGCCGCGAGACGGCGCTCTGACTCAGAGGCGCGTCTGAGGGCGTCGTCAAGCCGGCGCTGCTGGTCTGCCACGTACCGGTCGACCTGTTCAGGGTCGTACCCACGCCGGTACACGTTGAAGATCGGCGTGGCCAACTGCTGCTCTACTACTGCCTCGTTCTCGTCCATGTGCCCTCCACTCCCCTGAGGCGATGCTACCGAGCTACCGCCCTGAAAACGGGGATCCCCGACGGCAAACTCGGCACGGAGGGCAACAGGGGCGGCTTCTCGACGGCGCGCTCCACACAGGGCAGACTGATGCCGGCGGCTGCACAGACGCCGGGTAATTCGTGAGACAACAAGGGGGTTTTTCATGAAGGCCGAAGTGAAGGGGTCCATTCTCCCGGTGCTCGAGCTGATACTCGATCCTGGTGAAGCAGTTGTCTCGACTCACGGCGACCTAGCCTGGATGTCGGCCAACATGCAACTGAAGCAATCGATGAACACTGGGGGAACCAGTGGCTTCATGGCCGGGCTGAAGCGGGTCGCCAGCGGGACCGGGCTCGTCCTGACTCGCTACGAGCCCACCGGTGGCCCGGGAATGCTGGTCCTGGCCGCGAAGCTCCCCGGTCGCATCTTTCCTGTCGAGATCGCGCCCGGGTCCGAGCACATAGTCCATCGCCACGGCTGGCTGTGCGGCACACCGGGCATCTCGCCCACGGTCGCACTTCAGCAGACCTTCGGCGGAGCCATCTTCGGCGGCGAAGGCTTCCTACTCCAGCGACTCGAAGGAGAGGGGACTGCCTGGCTCGAGCTTTCCGGTGAGATCTCGACCTACGAGCTGGCCGCTGGGCAAAGCCTCTGCGTACATCCCGGCCACGTCGGGGCGTTCCAGGCAACTGTGAGCTTCCAGACGACGCGCCTGCCGGGTATCGCCAACCGAATGTTCGGTGACGACGGGCACCACGTGGTCGTGCTCACGGGCCCGGGTACCGTGTGGCTCCAGTCGATGCCGCTACCGATCCTCGCCCACGCTCTTTCGCCGTACCTTGGCGGCGACAAGCATGAAGGCAGCTCCGTGGCCGCCGGCATGGGCGGAGGTGTGCTCGGAGGCATGCTCGGCCGGAAGCTCTGACGCACGCCGTGACACTCACCGACACATCGCCCGCCGACCTGGTGGAGGCGCCCGTGCTCGAACGGGTGCTGCACGAAGCACTTCGGCGAGGAGGCGACTTCGCGGAGATCTTCGTCGAAGATCGTTCGAGCTCCTCGATATTCCTGGACGACCGCAAGGTGGAGGAGCTGTCAAGCGGGCGCGACCGCGGTGCAGGCATCAGGGTCATCGTCGGCGAGACGACCGGATTCGCCCACACCGCCGACTTGTCGGAAACAGGTCTGTTGTCTGCCGCCCAAGCGGCCGCGGCCGTGGCCCGGGAGGGTGGCGGTGGGGTCCGAAAGGTCGCGCTTTCGAGACAGGCGTCCGAGCATCAACAGGTGAAGACCCTCCCGGCCACGGTGCAAAAGTCAGACAAGGTCGACCTGCTCCTGCGAGCCGACGACGCCTCGCGTTCGGCGGGAGGCGCAATCGTCCAGGTCAGTGCCGGCTACGGCGACAGCCGACGCCGCATCCTGGTGGCGAACTCGGACGGACTGCTGGCAGACGACGACCGCGTACGTACCCGGATCTTCGTGACATGCGTCGCGTCCGGCGACGGCGGCTTGCAGACGGGCTTCCAAAGCGTCGCGTACACACTCGGCTATGAGATGTTCGACGAGCACCCTGTCGAGGAGGTGGCGGAACAGGCCGCCCGAAGGGCCATCACCAAGCTCCAGGCCCGCCCGGCACCATCGGGCGTCCTGCCGGTGGTACTGAAGAGCGGAAGCGGCGGAATCCTGTTCCACGAGGCGTGCGGACACGGCCTCGAGGCAGATCACATCTTGAAGGACAGCTCCGCCTTTACGGGGCGCATCGGCCAGATGGTCGCCAGCCCGGGCGTCACACTGGTCGACGACGGCACGCTCGGCCCCAACTGGGGCAGCCTCGTGATCGACGACGAGGGCAAGCCGACGCAACGCAACGTACTCATCCGCGACGGCGTCCTGACCGACTACATGTGGGACTACCTCCGCGCGCGCAAGGAGGGACGGACCTCGTCGGGCAACGGCCGGCGCCAGAGCTACCAGGACCTGCCCATGGTTCGCATGACCAACACATTCCTGCTTGCCGGCACGGAGGACCCCGACGAGATCGTGGCGCAGACGCCGAACGGCGTCTATGTAGCCCAGCTCGGAGGAGGGCAGGTGAACACCGCGACGGGAGACTTCGTCTTCGGCATGACCGAGGCCTACCTGATCGAAGACGGCCGCATCACAGAGCCGCTCCGCAACGCGAATCTGATTGGCAATGGCCCCGACGTGCTCTCCAAGATCGACGCCATCGGGAACGACTTCGACATGTCGCCCGGGACGTGCGGCAAGGACGGTCAAAGCGTCTCGGTCGGCTGCGGGCAGCCGACGCTGCGCGTGACGGGCGTGACGATCGGCGGTACCGCAAGTGCCTGATCTCCTCAGCTTGGCACGAAGGGTCCTCGGGCAGGCGACGACCGACGAAGAGGTCGAGGTCTACGTCTCGCATGGCAGGGAGACCTCGGTCCGGGTATTCGAGGGCGCCATCGAACAGCTCGAGACTGCGGAGTCGGCCGGCGTGGGTGTGCGGGTGATCTCCGGGGGAAGACAGGGTTTCTCATATGTCGGGGCACTCGACGAGGCCGCGGCGAAAGAAGCCCTCAACGAGGCACGCGACAACGCGCGGTTCGCCACGGTCGACGAGCACGCGGGACTCGCTTCGCCCGACGGCGTGGAACCGCCTGTGCTCGATCTCTGGCGGGAGGAACTGGTCTCGTTCCCGACCGATGACCGGGTCGCGCTCGCCCTCGAACTCGAGCGGCGAGTCAGGGAAGGGGACTCCCGCATCCGCCAGGTCATATCGTCGGACTACGTCGACGGTTATGGCGAAACGGCGATCGCGACCTCGCGTGGCATCGAGGTGACGGACCGGCAGACCGGCTGCTACCTATTCGTGCACGCAGTGGCCGGTGACGGTGACGACACCCAGACTGGTTTCGGCTACTCGGTGGGTCGAGCTCCTCTGGATCTCGATCTCGAGGCGGCCGCAGCCGACGCCGTCGACCGCGCGACACGACTGCTCGGAGCAAGAAAGGCGCGTAGCGCCAAGCTCACCGCCGTCCTCGACCGCCGCGTGACGGCCACCTTGCTCGGTATTCTCGCCGGCACCCTGTCCGGCGAGGAAGTGGTCAAGGGCCGCTCCCTGTTCGCCGGACGCATCGGCGAGCAGGTAGGCGTCGGGGAGCTGACCCTCATAGACGACCCGACGAACCCACTCGCCTACGGCGCCTCCCAGTACGACGCAGAAGGACTGGCATGCCGTTGCAACTCGCTGATCGCCGGGGGCGAGCTGAAGGGCTTCCTTTACGACACCTACGCAGGACGCCTCGCCGGTACGAGATCGACCGGCTCGGCTGTGCGCGGCGGGTTCCGGACAACCCCGGGCGTCGGTGCGCAGGCCCTGTCGCTCCAACCCGGGAAACTTGACCAGGCCGGGATCGTCGCTGAGGTCGGCGAAGGCTTCCTCGTGCAGTCGGTGACCGGTGTCCACTCGGGAGTCAATCCGGTGAGTGGGGACTTCTCGGTCGGGGCCGAGGGCCTGATGATCCGTGGTGGTGAGCTGGCAGAACCGGTCCGCGAGGTAACGATCGCCTCGACGATCCAACGAATGCTCCAGCACGTGGTGGCCGTCGGGTCCGACCTCGAATGGTTGCCCGGCACAGCCACCGGAGTGACGCTCGCCATCGGCGAGATGGCGATGAGCGGATCCTGAGCTGAGCCACCAGCGTCCGCTCTGGACCAGAGCGGGTTAGTCGCTCAGGAGGCCGCCTCGGCTTTCGAGGATCTCGCGCCGGACGCCGGCGTTGAGGGCGAGCTGGCCGGCGGGGTCACCGCTGCCGGCTTCGAAGGTGCGGCGGTATCCCCGGCTGCCGCCTTGGACGGCTCGGTGCTCGACGGGGTGCTCGTGACCTCTCCGGAGCCGCCCTGAGCGGCGGCGGCCGTCTTGACGCCCGAACGCCCGTCGCGGCTGTCGTTCTTGTAGAACCCGCTCCCCTTGAACACGATGCCGATGTTCCCGAACACCTTCTTCAGGGCACCGCCGCAGTTGGGGCATTCGGTAAGGGCGTCGTCCTTGAACGACTGCACGACCTCGAGATGTTCTCCACATGACTTGCACGAGTACTCGTAGGTGGGCATGGGTCCCTTCAGTCCTTTGCCTCGGCCACCCTCGCCGTCCGACCGACGGCCTGGCATTGGCACTCTCGCTTCGCGAGTGCCAAGTATATCGTGGCTCCAGGGCCGTAGCCCGGGGAGGAGCAGCATGGACCGAGAAAGTGTTGAGGAGCTCGTCGCCCTCGAAGATGTTCAGCGCGTCGTGATCAGTTCGTGCCCGCCACTGGAACCGGTCGAGATCGAGCTCGACGACGCCCTCGGCCTGGTTCTCGCCGAGGACGTGCACGCGAGGGACGATCTGCCCCCCTTTGCCAACACGGCGATGGATGGTTACGCGGTGCGCGCGGAAGATACGCAGGCTGCCCCCGTGGAGCTCTCGGTCATCGGCGTCCTGCGGGCCGGCTCCGCACCCACCCTGACGCTTGGGCCCGGAACGGCGATCCAGATCATGACAGGGGCACCGATGCCGCCCGGTGCAGACGGAATCGCCATAGTGGAGCGGACCCAGCCGGGTTCGTCGGACGGCAAGGTCCGGATCCTCGACAAAGTCTCGCCTGGTGCCTACGTCCGTCCGGCAGGCAGCGACCTGCACAGGGGCGACCTGGCCGTTGCTGCCGGCACGATCATCGGCCCTGCCCATGTCGGCTTACTGGCGAGCGTTGGCGCCGCGCCCTTGAGAGTCCACCCACGACCGAAGGTCGGCGTCTTGTCGACCGGCGACGAACTGGTCGGCGGCATGGTGCCGCTCGAGTTGGGCCAGATCCGAGACTCCAATCGTCAGGGTTTGTTAGCGGCGCTCCGGCGGGACGGGTTTGCTACCTGCGACCTCGGCGTTCTTCGCGATGACGAGGACGTCATCTCGGCAGCTATCCGCGAGGGCATCGAGCGCTGCGATGCCGTTCTCACTACCGGCGGGGTCAGCATGGGCGAGTTCGACTTCGTGAAACTCGCCCTGGAAGCACTCGCGGCTAGAAACGGCGGGACGACCCATCAGTTCAAGGTCGCGATCAAGCCGGCCAAGCCCTTGTCCTTCGCAACTGTCGCGAGAGGTGGCCGCCTGATCCCGGTCTTCGGTCTGCCGGGCAACCCAGTCTCGTCGATGGTCAGTTACCAGGTCGTGGCGCTGCCGGGGCTCAGAAAGCTCGCGGGACACAGGTCACCTCTCCCCCGCCAGATCCCAGCCGTCGCGGCGGACGACTTGGAGCGTCGCCCGGATGGCAAGCTGCATCTGTTTCGCGTCGTCGCAGCGATGGGTCCCGACGGGCGCATCATCGTCCGGTCGGCCGGCAAACAGGGCTCTCACCAGCTCGCTGCCTTGGCAGCGGCCAACGCCCTGGCGCTTGTGCCAGACGGCGATGGCATAACGACGGGAGGCGAGGTCCAGATACTGCTAACAGGTTCGCTGGAGTGAAGGTCAGACTTGGCCGGCAGGCGCCGTGTCGCTATCGCGATCCGAACCCGTCGAAGGGCGCCAACCATTAGGGCACGAATGATGATCAGGACGTAGACTTCTCGCCAATGCCGAACCGAGGATTGACCCATGTCGACCCACTTGGTCGGGCTCGAATGGTAGATGTCACTCCGAAGGAGCCGACTCACCGTCGGGCGATCGCCCGCTGCAAAGTCCGGATGCTCCCGGAGACGACCGTGAACATCGCAAGCAACGCGATCAACAAGGGCGACGTCTTGGGCGCGGCGAGAATCGCCGGGATCCAGGCTGCAAAGCGGACGGCCGAGCTAATCCCCCTCTGCCATCCGTTGCTGGTGGGCTCCGTTGCCTTGAACTTCACGATCGGAGACGACTTCGTCGAGGTCGAAACACAGGTCGAGGCAGTTGACAGAACGGGTGTCGAGATGGAAGCCCTAACTGCCTGTGCGGTTGCGGCGTTGACGATCTACGACATGTGCAAGTCAGCAGACCGCTCCATGGTCGTAGAGGAGCTCTGCCTGTGGGAGAAGACCGGGGGCCGCTCAGGGGTGTGGCGTCGCGAGAACGAGCCCGTACAGGCCAACATCCACCATTCAGCCACGAAGCTTGATTAGCGTTTCCGACAATGTAAGGACGGTCCTAGGAGCGTGAGCCTGGTGGTCATAGCGGTGCTTGCAGTCATCTGGGTGATCGCCCTGACACCGATGCTGCTACGCAAGCTCGCCGAGCGCCGGTTCTCCAACTCTGTCGACTCGTTCCACCGTCAACTTCGGGGCATGCGACGCGCGTACCCCCGGCTGGCAGCGAGTGCAACCGACCCAGACATGGCGCTTTCCATGGCCCGGGTGGCAGACGCCGGTGTTCGGGCGTCGACGGCCGTGGCGCCTCCGCGGGCGTCGCGGTCCGAAGTCTTCGCAAATCGACCGGGGCGAAGTGCGCCGCAGTCGGCACGACGCCGTCATGTCCTGCTTGTGCTTGCCACGGCGATGCTGGGTTTCCTCCTGCTCGGAATGGTCCCCGGTTTGAGAGTTCTGTGGGACCTGGCGCTACTGGCATTCGCCGCCACAGCCGGCTACTTGGCCCTGCTCATCCATGTCCACCGGCGCGCGGTGGAACGCGAAGTCAAGGTCGTCGACATCCAAGAGCGTCTCCAAAGGCAGAATGTCAGTTCGGCCGCGGACACGGTCGTTCCTGTGCTTCGCAACGAACCTGAAGACGTGGACTGGTCCGACGACCAACTGCTCGACCCTGTCTTCGGTCTCGACTATGAAGAGATCGTTGCCGGCGGTCGCTGATTCGCCGACTGACGCAAGCTCGTCTACCTGACAACAGCTAGTTCGTGAACGCGTCAGCTGTCTGGGAGTGTTAGATGTCGCTCCGCTAGTCTGAGTTGGCCGGACACGATTTGGGCTGGACCAGTGGAGCATTTCCGGTGGTCCGGACCGATCACCCCCCGGGGGTGTAGCTCAGCTGGTAGAGCGCCACGTTCGCAACGTGGAAGTCGGCGGTTCGAGTCCGCTCACCTCCACCAGTATTCTTCCTAGTCAAAGGCCATCTTCGTCAACTGCTAGATCTGGCTGCTCTCCGTCCATCGCGCGTTCATCGCGCGAGCCCGGCATGAACCGGCCGCTAAGACGATCC
>Ga0181538_10006550_pt1 | contig 10033 bp, 7 predicted proteins | sample PEATcosm2014_Bin_40_FD_119773 | JGI IMG/M metagenome (GOLD analysis project Ga0181538, IMG submission 119773) | Peatland microbial communities from MTU Mesocosm Facility, Houghton, MI, USA - PEATcosm2014_Bin23_30_metaG | ecosystem: Environmental > Terrestrial > Soil > Wetlands > Peat | place...
CAGCCCCCGCACGATAATTTCCGCACGGCCATACTTGCCAGAAGCGAAGTGCACAAATCGCTGCGGAGTTCGGAAACGCGAACACCCTCGGGTATCATCCTGAGCGGAGCGAAGGATCTGCTTTTCTTCGCGAGCCGCCCGTGCCGCTCGGTGGTGAAGCTCAAGCCGCTCCCCGCCGTCGGAAAAACCAGCGGTAGACGAGCATGCCGGCCGCCATCGTCAGTAATCCTAAGCCGGATTCCTTGGGCCGTAGCGCCATCGTGTAGCAGAGCATCCAGGCGCTCGCGCCGGCAAAAACCGCGGGTACGAGCGGATATGCCCAGTTTGCAGCCCCAAGCCGTTTCCATCCTGCCCGCCTGCGCAGGCGCACCATGCCCAACACCGCCAGGGCCGCAAATAGGACCAATGCGAAGCCGATGTAATAGACCAGGCTTTCGAAGGTTCCGGTGAGGATCATGGCAGCGGCTGCGAACGACTGCCAGAGAATGGCCTGAACGGGCGTTCTCCAGCGAGGATTGACGCGAGCCGCCCCGGCAAAGAAGCAGCCATCCTGAGCCATGGCGTAATAGACGCGCGGCCCCACGATGGTCATGGCGCTCACCGTGGAAAGCAGCCCGACCGACATCACGGCACTGAAGATGTCTCCGCCCTTGCCTTTGAACAGCGCGGTCGCTGCCGCCGCGCCAATGCGCTCGATGCCCTTCATGGCTTCGAGAGGCATGGCATAGATGAACGCCACGTTCAAGGCAAGATAGAATGCCGCCACAATCAAAGTCCCTGCAACCAGGGAAGCCGGCAGGGATCGCTCCGGCGACTTCATCTCCTCGGCCACGTACGCAGCGGCGTTCCAGCCGCTGTAAGCGAACATCACGAAGATGAGCGAAACCGCGAATTGCGCGCCCAAGGTGTGATGTGAGGTCCGGACCGCCTCCGCCGAAAAGTGGGCGGTGCTTCCCTTCCCCACCAGGAAGGCCAGCGCCAGGAAAGCGCCCAGGATTCCGATTTTCAATCCGGTAAGAACATTCTGGATTTTGGCGGCAAACCGCACACCGAGAGTATTGACGGCTGCAAAGACGGCGACCACTCCAACCGCCAGAAGGTTTCCGGCTCCCGTGTGAATCCACTTCGAAGGGAACGCCAATCCCGTTGGGGAACTAGGCGAAAGCGCGGGATAGAAATGCGCCAGATACTCGGAAAAGAGCAGAGCTGCCGCAGCGATCGGCGCGGCAAAACCCGCGAAGAATGAAATCCAGCCGCTCAGAAATCCCCAGGCCGGCCCCCATGCCTCCCGCACGTAAACGTACTCGCCTCCCGATCGGGGGAGATTGACGGCCAGCTCGGAATAACAAAGACAGCCCGCCAAGGCGACGAGAGCGCCCGCCAGCCAGATGCCGAGCACCAGATAAGGCTTGCCGAGATCGCCGGCCAGAAACCCCGTGATGCCGAAAATTCCCGCCCCAATCATGTTCGCCACCACAATGGCGGTACCGTTGGTGACGGTCAGTTCGCGGCGGAGAGGGGAGTCGAGAGTCGAGAGTCGAGAGTCAAGAGTTCGCTTGGCGTTAGCGAGTTGTTTCATAATTCGGAGCGCCTGCAGTTCACGAAGAAGAAGTCAGCCCTCTCCCTCGGGGAGAGGGTCGACCGCGACGGCGCATTCACCAGCCGCCGCGAGCCAGGTGAGGGGTCGCTTCCGCCGTTATCTATAAAAGTCGCTGACCTTGGCTACCCCCTCGACCGCAATCCGTCGGTAACTGCAGGCGATGTAGGGGGACGGCTTGCCGTCCCCTTTCGCCGGGCCGGAGGCAGGCGGGTAGGGCAAGCCCTACCCCTATACCGCCTGGGTGTTCGGGAGTACCGGAAAACGACGCACTGCCGTGCTCCGCGGCGATCATCTCCAACCTTCATCAACGGATTAGGGCCTCGACAATGTCCCTCGCTCTATTTAGAATTGTCCTATGCAACGAGCTCAGCGCCTTAGTGACTTTATCCCTGACTGCGCCTGGTGCGCGGTCATTGTTCCCGCCTTGCTGTTTTTCTGCCAGGCGGCTTCAGCCCAATCCGTACCTCTCGAGCCTTCTCCGAATGACGCCGGCAAATATCTCGAGCACATTGTTCCGTTCGTGCCCACGCCCATGGCCGTGGTGCAGAAGATGCTCGAAGTCGCCAAGATCCAATCCGACGACGTGGTCTACGACCTGGGCTCGGGCGACGGACGCATCGTGATCATGGCGGCGCAGAAATTCGGCGCCCACGCCGTGGGGGTGGAACTCGATTCCGACCTCTTCGAGAAATCCACGGACCGCATCCGAAAGCTCGGCCTCCAGGACCGCGCCCAGATCGTTCACGAAAACATGTTCGAGGTCAACGTCCGCCACGCCACCGTGGTGACCCTTTACCTCCTGACGGCCGTTAATGAACGTCTGCGCCCGAAGCTCGAGCACGAGCTTCGATCCGGAGCGCGCATCGTCACGCACGACTTTCAGGTTCCGGGCTGGCAGCCGGCCGAGACCGTGGAAGTCAGTTCAGAAAACCAAGTGATCAGCAAGGTTTACCTCTACGTTAGACCGTAGGCAGTCGAGAGTCGAAAGTCGAGAGTTGAGAGTCCACAGTCGACAGTTGACGGTAACAAGGGCGCGTCATTCCCGCGGAAGCGGGAATCAATGTCCCAATTTTCAGGAAGCGCTCTGGCAACGGAAGGGATTCCCCGTTGCGCGGGAAGGACCTATGCCGCATACGCTCGGTTCCTCTCCACTTTTGACTTTCGACTCTCGACTCTGAACTACCCCCTGGCCGCCTCGAACATCGCCACAACGTTCTGCGGCGGAACGTAAGCGAGGATGTTGTGGACCTGTTGAAAGACGAAGCCGCCGCCGGGGCTTAAGATTCGCACCTGTTCCTTGACATGGCGGCGCACCGCATCGGGAGTGGCGTTGGGCAAAATGGTTTGGGTATCGCAGCCGCCGCCCCAGAACACCATCTCGTTCCCAAATTCGGCCTTCAGTTCCGCGGCGTCCATCCCGGCGCAGGATATCTGAACGGGGTTGATGGCGTCGAGCCCGGCGTCGATCAAATCCGGCAGCAGTTCCCTCACCCCTCCGCAGCAATGCAGCATGACGACGACGCTCGCGAGTTCTTTGGCGCGCGTCCACATCAGTTTGTGTCGCGGCTTGAAGAACTCCCGATACATCCTGGGCGAAACTTGCGGGCCGCTCTGCATTCCCAGATCGTCGCCAAACTTGATGATGTCGATCGAGTCTCCCACCGCGGCCAGGTACTTCTCGAGGTTCGCGAGGTGAATTTCGACAAGATCGTCAAGGAACTTGTGCGCCTTCGCGGGTTCGCCCGCCAGAAGCATGAAAAAGTTGTCGTTGCGATACAAGAACTGTCCGGTCTCGAGCAGATTGCCGCCGAAGCCGCCCAGGATGGCTCTCTCGGTCTTTTGCCGCAACCGCCTTGCGCCCTCGCGCAACTGATCCTGATTCACCCTGGGGCCCGGAGGACCTCCGACAGCGTTCCACATCGATTCCTGCATTCCCTCGCGGATGGTGGTTGGCCCTTTTTCGTCCGCGAAGGGAAAGTACGTCTGTTCGAAATAGAGCGCGCCCTCGGGCATGTGAGCAATCACGCGACCGCTCTTCGAGCGGAACACCCACCTTCCGTCTGCCTTTTCAGGCAACGCCCATGCCGGCATTTTGCAGGGAGTGCCGTCGGGCAGAATCCAATCCGCCCAGGATGCGTCGTCGAGCGCGAACCCGCGCCCCAGATCCAGGACGTCGACCCCGAATTTTTCGAGGACGTCATCATCCACGATCGCCAATTGCTGGATGGGATCGTAGACACGAATCGTTCGCTTGGGGAGGCCCAGATAATCTCGCAGTCTGGCGTACGCAATGGCGGCGATGCCTGAGGACGGATGCCCGGCAAAATCAATCGCCACGCGATCGGGTTCGCGATGCTTGCAGGCGGTGAGAACTCTTTCACGTGGGGTCATGGCTTGCCTCCAAACTCGTAGGTGCCGCGACCGACTCTCTCCACCGGGCCGGTGAGCGTGACATCCCCATTCGCGGGCCAAGCCACCTCAAGCACGCCGGCTTCGGTGCGCACGCGCACCCGCCTCTCGGTCAGGCCATTCAAGACGCTTGCCACAGCCGCTCCGCACGAGCCGGTGCCTGAGGACATGGTGTGCCCAACCCCGCGTTCCCAGAAGTGCACCGCGATCTCTCTTCGCGAGATCACCTTCACAAACTCGACGTTGGTTCGGTTCGGAAAGAGCGGACTCGTTTCGATTTCGCGCCCCAGTGTCTCCCAATTGTTAGGCAAGTCGTCCACGAATATAGAGCAGTGCGGATTGCCCATCGACGTCACCGTTACCGCCAATGGGCCTTGTTGAGTGCGCAGCCCATAACCTGTAACGGGTGAAGCCGCGCCTCCGCCGATGAACGGAATTCTCGCAGGCTCCAGAACCGGCGCCCCCATTCCGGCACGAAACAACGACCTACCCTTCGCCTCTTTTATTTTCTCGAGGGATTTCAAACCCGCCGGTGTCTCGATAAGAAACGCGCGTTGGTCCGGCATGAGCTCCGCGAGAAAAGCGCCCGCGCAGCGAATGCCGTTTCCCGACATCTCCGCTTCGCTGCCGTCGGCATTGAAGAAGCGCAGGCGCGCGGTGTGGCTCGATTCCCGGGCGGGCGCAAGCACCAGGAGTCCATCCGCGCCGATGCCGGTGTGACGGTCCAGAATCGCCAGTGCGAACTTCCCGAGTGAGCGTGGAAGGCCTTCCCTTCCCACGACAAGCCAGTCGTTTCCGAGACCGTGAAATTTGGCAAATGGAACGGGATTCGTCATATTTAATTTGCGACTTGTGATTGGCGATTTGTGCACCGCAGATCGCATGCGTCGCTCCACTTTCTGCGTAAAGAATCTCTGTGCCGAAGGCACCTTGGAGTGCGGCGGCTTGACGCCGCCTTAGGGTCACCACTGCGCTTAAACTTATACAACGCGTGAGTCCGATATCTTTATGCTCGACGATGCGGCTCGCGAGGTACTTCCGTCTGCGTCATTCGAAGGCGGCGTCAAGCCGCCGCACTCCAAGGCGCTTCGCGCACTCGCTGACATTCCGTGTTTCGGCGGGGACCTAAGCGATTGCTTTCTCGCTTCCGCTTCTTCGTGTGCACTCCTCACTCGCCGCTCTTTTTGCGGAAGATTGCTACGCTTCCCTCCTTCGAGAACGAGTCTTTCTCCACAAGCTCGAATTCTGCGAACGCCTGCGGGTAGGCGCGCATCAACTCATCCACCGGATCGCCGTCGCCGCGGATGATCCACTCCACGAATCTGCTCGCATCGGTCCGAAGTTCGCGCCAATATTCGCGGTTCGAATCCGAAACAGTATTTCGGAAGTGAATCCCCACTTCCGGAAACACGCACGGCCACTTCCCCGCCGCCACCAGGACGCGTCCGCCGTCATAGCGGGCCCGGAGAACGCGAATAATAGCCTGCTGCCGCTCGGATCGGCAAGGAGTATTCAACACTCCCTCTCTTGCGACCGCCAGCCGTGCGGCGCCGCCCGAGAAAAGTAAACAGCTTTGCAAGACTACGATGGCCAGGAAGAACGCCAGCAGACCGTTACGCCATGGGCGCGGGAGAGTTCGCGGGAGAAGAAAGCCGGCGAAAAGCGCGAGCGCGGGGATCATTTCCGCGCCATACCTCAGATTGTAATAACTGAACGGGAAGAGTGTCGGCACGTAGAGAGGCACCGCGGCGTAGGCAAGAGCGTTCACATAAAACGGCAAGGGGACCAGGAACAGCAAGGCCGCGCTGCCCTTCTCCCAAACCGGCCGGTTGGTTATCCATGCCACCAGCCCAAGGCTCGCCAACTCGAGCGGCCACACTCCAAACACAAGTTTGAGATCCTCGACGTAATATTGCGCGGAGAGCAGAAGCTTTCCATCGGTCGGATAGGGAAATGCCATGGTGGCGAGTTGATGCGCGTAGATGGCCTGGGCCGAGAATGGCCCGTTGTAGAACTCCAAAGGGTTCGAGAAGCGGTAAGCGTTGTGAAGCAACCAGAGCGCGGGGCCGGCCCCTGCAATGAGTGAGAATATCAAGGCGTGCCGGACGCGCAGTTGCCAGTACTGCCGCCGCGCCAGCAACACGTACAACGCCGCGAAAGGCAGGACGTACCACTCTTCGTAGCGGGTCAGCGTTCCGAGGCACGCTGCACCCGCTGCGACCAGCAGATTTCCAACCTTGCCGGTTTGCTGGTGGCGGAACAGTTCGTACACAACCAGAACCGACCAAAAGATCTCGAGCGGCTCCGTCAGCGGCGTGCTGGCTAGATAAAGCAGGTTGGGGCTGAGCAGAAACACGGCAAGCGCCAGTAAGCCTGCCGCTCGGCCCTCATTCACTGCGGTTCCGAACCGGTAGAGGATCCAGGCGGTGCCTGCAAAAGCCGCGCAGGACACCACGCTCCCCGCCAGTCCCGTGCGCCAAAGGAAGTCATTGGTTGCTAAAGGTGCGGCGAGCAGGTGAAACAGCGGCAGCCAGACCGTGCCAATCTCGCTGTAGCCTGGGGTGAGCGAATCGAAGATGCGCCGCGCGCCTTCCATGTGCGCGACGGCGTCGCCGTAAATGTTTGTCAGGCCACGCGAATAGAAAAAGTATAAAGCCGCCAAGCTGACCGCGGCGATCGAAAGGGCCACGGTGCCATCGAACTTGAAGGACAAGGCAGGTGGTTGGCCAAACCGTGGGGTTCTCCCGGAAGATCCGCCAATCGTGTCATTCCGAGCGGAGCGAGGAATCTCGCTCTGATTGCCTGGTCCGCGAGCCGCCCCAGCCAGAGCGAGATTCCTCGCTCCGCTCGGAATGACACCGTTAGGTGACGTGCTTTTTGCGGATTCCACGGCACACTCGGTCACACATCAAATTGGGTCAGGTTCTTAAACTCGCGGTAGCGCGTCTCAATCTCCTCCGGAGTCAGGCGGAGCAAGCGCGAGAGTCCGAACTCTTCCACGGCGAAGCTGGCCATGACCGAGCCGTAAATCACGGCGCGGCGAAGCTCGGAATCGGAGAATTCGCCTGCTTTTGCCAGGTACCCCATAAAGCCGCCCGCAAAGCTGTCCCCAGCGCCGGTGGGATCGTGGACCTCATCCAGGGGGAAAGCCGGCGCGGAGAAGATTCCGCCCTCTGAGAAGAGCAAGACGCCGTGCTCTCCACGTTTGATCACCAGCGTGCGCGGCCCTATCATGCGCACTGCTTCCGCTGCCTTCTTGAGGTTGGTGATGCCGGAAAGCATTCGAGCTTCGTTTTCGTTGATTACAAGGATGTCGATTTCAGCCAGCGCCTTCTTCAACTCCGAGGGTGTTCCCTTGATCCAATAATTCATAGAATCCAGGCCGACCAGGCGCGCGCGAGGCAATTGCCGGCGGACGTGGAGCTGCAATGTGGGGTCGATGTTGCCTAGAAACACGAACTCGGTATCCAGGTAGGCGGGAGGCAGCGTGGGCGAAAATTGCTCGAAGACGTTGAGCTGCGTCTCGAGCGTCCGCGCTTCGTTCATGTCGCCCGTGTATTCGCCTGACCACCGGAACGTCTTCCCGCGGGCCCGCACCACGCCCGTAATGTCGATGCCGCGATCGTGAAAGACGCGCAGGTGCTCTTCCCCGAGGTCGTCGCCAATTACCGCCACCACCCGGACAGGAGCAAACCAACTGGCAGTGACCGCCAGATAGGTCGCGGCCCCGCCCAGAATATTCTCGGCCACCCCATAGGGAGTTCGGACGGAATCGAACGCGACTGCGCCCACTACCAACAGAGAGGCCGGGGATTTGGGGCTGGGGGCTGTGGGGATTTGGGATTTTCGATTTTGGATTTTGGATTTGGGCTTTGGCATTACGCTCTCTTTTACAGTTTCGATTCGTTGCATGCGGGTAATTGCAAGTCACAGCTTTCGTTAAAGAAATCAGCCCGCCGTGCGGGCGGCAAAACGTAACCCATGGCGTGAGCCGTGGGACCAGATGCGACAGCAATCTTTGCAGCCCCGAATGGGGCGACAGACATCCTGCGAGTGGCTCTGCCGCCCCTCCGGGGCTGAGATTTCCTGGGGCTGCTCCTCCATCGCACGGCTTCCGCCGTGGGCTACTTTCTTTCGGCCCTCCGGGCCTGCCTACTGCCTACTGCATTCTGCCTTCCCCGTCTCCTAACTCAAATACTTTCCCACCAGCAGCGCGAGCCGCTTCTTGGCTTTCGGCGAAATGCTCTTGCGGTCTGTCAGGATGGCGTGGGCCAGCGCCGAAGCGCAAGGGCAATTTCGTTCTCGAGGCAGGGCGCGAATGGCTTTGAGCAGGATGTTCTGCGAGTTCGCGACGTTCTTCGTAAGGTACCCCAGCACCACGTTGATGGTTACGCTATCGTGCTCGGGATGCCAGCAATCGTAGTCCGTCACCATCGCCAGCGTGGCGTAACAGATCTCCGCTTCGCGCGCCAGCTTGGCCTCCGGCAGGCTGGTCATACCGATCAGATGCATGCCCCACGAGCGGTAAACATTGGACTCAGCTTTGGTGGAAAATGCCGGCCCCTCCATACAAACGTAGGCGCCGCCTTGGTGGCAGGGCACGCCAACTTCCTTGCACGCCGCGGCCAGCGCCCCAACAACGATAGAACATACCGGCTTGTCAAAGCTGACGTGCGCGACCAGACCCTCGCCGAAAAATGTGGAGACGCGCTGACGCGTGCGATCGAAGAATTGCGCGGGCAGTGCCATGTCCATCGGGTGGTATTCTTCATTCAGAGACCCCACAGCGCTCACCGAAATGATTCGCTCGACGCCCAGTTTCTTGAACCCGTAAATATTGGCGCGCGAGTTCACTTCGGTCGGCAAAAGGGTGTGGCCCCGCCCATGCCGGGAAAGAAATGCAACTTTGCGCCCCTCCAATTCTCCCAGCACGAAGTCGTCCGAGGGTCTGCCAAAGGGTGTCGAGAGGCGAACTTCCCGCACATGCTCGATCCCCGGCAGACTATACAGGCCGCTACCTCCGATGATTCCGATTTCCGCTTGTGGCAAAGGCGCCTCCGTTCCTTTGGTCGTACTACTCGATCCATGTGTCATTCCGAGCCCTTCGCTGTCATCCTGAGCGAAGCGAAGGATCTCGCTCTGGTGCTCAGGGTAAACTCCGCGAGGAATCTCGCCCTGCGCGCCCAATCAAATGTCCAACCCTCGTCGCCCCCGCGAAAGCGGGGGCCCATTGTTCGTCGGCAGAACAGTGGATTCCCGCTTTCGCGGGAATGACGTGGTTCGTGCTCGGAATGACATTACTACAGGTCGCGTTGCTCAGCATGTCACGCGACCGGCACCCCCGTAATCTTGCCCTCTCTCTCCTCCAAACGCAACCATGGCGCAGCGGTCTCGTGAGGAAAGATCACGATGGCTTTCCGGCGAGCCAATTCCGGCAGCAGGCGCTTCTTCGCGGCAAGAGTCTCCATAGGGTAGAGGTCGAGGCTCGGGATCCAGGGATAAGCAAGATGCGCGGCCATGGGAACGGTATCGGAGATGAAATACGCGCACCGGCCGCCCGATTCAATGCGCACGCACTGCAAGTGGCGAGTGTGGCCGGGCACAACCTCGACCCGAATGCCCGGGGCTATTTCCCCATCGCCATCCAGAAATTCCGTTTGCGCCTCGACGGGCCGGAAGAACTCCTCGATGTAGCTCGCCCGTTCCCGCTCGCTGGGATTGAGAGCGCGTTGCCACTCGCCGCGTTGGATCAGATAGCGAGCGCGCGGAAATGTGGAGACCGTTTTACCATCAAGACGCCGCGTGTTCCAACCGCAGTGGTCGAAATGCAGGTGGGTATTGATTACAATGTTAATATTCTCCGGCTGGACGCCTGCGCTTTCGAGCGACGCCAGCAGAGTTGGGGGATGCCGAACGTCATAGATATCCTTGAATCTCGCGTCGAACTTGTCGCCAATTCCCGTCTCGACCAGAATATTCAAGCGCCCGGTACGAAGCAGCAGGCAGGTCAGGGAAAGCCGAATG
>Ga0181538_10006551_pt1 | contig 10032 bp, 10 predicted proteins | sample PEATcosm2014_Bin_40_FD_119773 | JGI IMG/M metagenome (GOLD analysis project Ga0181538, IMG submission 119773) | Peatland microbial communities from MTU Mesocosm Facility, Houghton, MI, USA - PEATcosm2014_Bin23_30_metaG | ecosystem: Environmental > Terrestrial > Soil > Wetlands > Peat | place...
CAACAGGCGAAACTGCCACACCGCAACCGGAAGCGATCTTCCTATCCAAGACGCGTCTTGAGGCCGCAAAAAACCTATCCCACTCCAAAATGACGCCTGAAAACTATGTGGCATTAGGCAATCCTGAGGCACCTGCAAAATCAGCAGCAAACGGCTTGCATGCGCGTGCCTACAGAGCCGCGACCGCAAGGGAGCGGTGCAAACCGGAACAGGTAATTCTGCAAGTGCCTCAGTCCCGCCTGCGGCCGGCTTTCCAGCCGGCTGCCCCACCCCTACTTCGCGTGAAACTTGTCCGGCCGTTCATCGCCGAAATTCTTACGCGATTCCAGGAACGAGCGCTGCGCGGTATAAAAATCGCGCAGGAAATTCTCGATCTGGTCGCCGCGAAACGCCTGCGTCCAGCCGATCCGCCGTTGGATTCTCTCCGAGATCTCGTAGCGTAACCGCGCGCTGTCCTGATTGTGCGGCCGGCGCAGCACGTCCTCCAGCACCTGCAGTTCTTTCACGCCGTAGTGCTGCAACTGCTCCGGCGTAAATACGAACGCGCGCGTCTCCCCGGCCAGGTCCTCCGCCAGCGCCCGCTTGGGAACGGAGATCACGATCGTGCCGCCGATCAGGTCGCCGGCGCGGAGATGATCCTTCGTGCGGTAAATGATGCCGAGCATGGCGGCGATCCACACCGCTGCCGGCAGGATGTCGGCCGCAGACCAAAACCACCCGCGCGTCACCAGCAACATCTCCACGGGGAAGAAAAATTCCGCCTGGCGGGTGAGATTGCGCGCCACCACCGCGCCGGCGCGCAGCGGTCCGCCGCGGCGGTCGATCACGCGCAGGCCGAAGAGCCGCTTCCCGGGAGTCGCGCCGCCCCAGCGCAGCTCGAAGAAAACGAAATACGCATTGCGCGCCAGAAACGCCAGAAACAGCGCGATCGGCAACGTGAATTCCAGGCCCGCGGAAAGCACCCCCATGAGCAGAATCAGCACCGCCGCCGTCGTCGAGATGAAGATGTCAGCCAGAAAAGCCGCCGCGCGCTCGCCCGGTTCCGCGATCTCGATGCGAAGCGGCACACCCTCCGGCGGAATCAGCCACCGCTCGCTGCGCAGTACCGTGACCGGCGCGGTGCTCAAGGCTGTTTCCTCCTGCCGGCCAGGGTGAAATAGACCGTCCAGAAAACCAACGTGGCAAAAGCCACCGCGAGCCGCCCGTCAGTATTGGCGATGGTCTGCCGGAAAACACCCTCCAGCACCGCCGCCACGAGCAGCATGAGCACTCCGCCTACCGCCACGTCGCCGATCGCCATGCCATCGGCGGCCAGCGCATCGGCGCGCGATCGTTGACCGGGGAACAGCACCACCTCTCCGAGCTTCAGTCCCGCGGCGGCGAATAAAACGATGGCGCCCAGCTCCGTCACTCCGTGAATCATCAGCCAGCCGGTGATTTCAAGCCCCAGTCCGCGATGCGCGTGCAGCGCCAAAATCGCGCCTACCATCAGGCCGTTGCCGAAAGTCAGCAGCAGCGTGGGAATGCCGCCCAGAATACCGAGCCCGAATGCCAGCAGCGAGACCAGAGTGTTGTTCGAGAACAGAATATTCGCGAACGCAAGCAGGAAAGCTCCCGGCTGTGCTTTGGTAAACAGGATCGCGAGCAGTTCCTCGCGCGTGCTCGCCGGTCCGCGCCCGCCGGCCAGGCCCGCCGGAATGATTACGGAATACCAGCCTTCGTCGGCATAGACCAGCAGGTAACCGGAAATCGCGCCCAGCAACAGCGCGCTCAAGGCCAGGAAGACGTGCGCGCGCATAAACCGCACCGCGCGCGGCCAGGAGCGCGCCAGGAACTCGCGAATTGCCGCGCCGACGGCCAGCGGGCGCGCATAAATCGTCAGAAAAGCGTGCAGGCAGAGGTCTTCGAGATAGGCCAGCAGAGCGCGATCGAGCGCGATGGCGCGCGCCACCGAAAGCGACGACAACGCCGCGCGATAGAGCAGCGGCAGGTGCCGCAGATCCGCCGTCGAGAGCGAAGCGATGCCCTGCTGACGCGCCAGTTCCAGCAGTTGGTCCAGTTCTTTCCAACTGGCTTCCCGTTCCTTGCGAAATTCGCTCGATTTCAGCGCCAGCATTACAACAGCCCCCGCTGCTTGATGAGCAGATAGCGATTGAGCAATGACGTAGTGAGCTGATCGGCCCGCACGTCGATGCAATGGATGCCGAGACGCGCCAGCTTTTCGAGCACAATGCGGCGTTCGCGCAGGAAATCGCCGGCCAGCACCGCGCGCGTGACATCGGCGCCAGTCGCCGGATAAGCTTCGAACATGTCCGTCAGCAGATTGTCGCGCAGGGTGACGAACATCAGCAGATGCCGCGAGGAAAGCCTCCGCACGTTTTCCACCAGCAGTTCCGCCGTGATGGTATCGATGAAATCGGTGAAGAGCACAATCAGGCTGCGCCGGCGCAGGCGCGTCTGCAACTCGGCCACCCCGAGAGTGAAGTTCGTCTCATCGGTGGTATACGCCAGCGCCGCTGTCGCCTGCTGCAGACGCCGGAAGGCGTGGATGCCGCGGCCCGGCGGCAGGTAATGCCGCATGCGGCTGTCGAAGCTGTAGCTTCCCACCACGTCGTCCGCCGCCAGTGCGATGCGCCCCAGAAGCAAACCAGCGTTGATTCCGTGGTCCAGCCTCGGGATTCCATCCACCGGCTCGCGCATCAGATGTCCGGTGTCGAACGCCAGAATGACCGGATGATTGCGCTCCACCCGAAACTCCCGCCCCACCAGTTTGCGATGGCGCGCGCTATGCTTCCAATCGATGTAGCGCGGGTCGAGCCCGGGAGTGTATTCGCGCAAAGCTTCGAACTCCGCGCCCTCGCCGGCTTCGCGCTGGGTCTTCGTTCCATAGAGAGCGTCGCGAAAATAGACCGCCAGGCTATCGCCGCGCGCTGGATAGGTGTTCGGCACCACCGCAACCTGGCGCGCAATCGGAAACCGGCGCGTCTCCTCGATCAATCGCATCGGCCCGGACCAGCGAAGCCACACTCGCTCCACGGTCAATGTCCCCCTTCGGTGCGGCTGGATGCGCACCGTCTCCCGGCCCTCGATGGGGAATGGATTGGCTGCGATTTGCGATTCCGTATCGCCGGCGAGATCGAGCATCGCCTCGAACCGTGTGGTCGGGCCGCGCGGCATCCGCAGCGTGACCGTGGCGTCCACGGACTCGCCGATGTAAGCTGCCTCAGGGATATCCACCGCCACGCCGACCCGCCGGCGCGGGCGGGCCAGCACCGCGTCGGCCGCCATGCAGATCAGAAACAGAATGGCGGGATGAAAAGCGTATGGCCACAAGCCCGGCCGCAGGCTCAGCGCAAGCCAGGGCAGCGGCAGCACGCCGGCGAAAAGCAATGCGGCTCTGCGGGTGGGGCGGATCATCGCGGCGCCGGTATCTTCTCGAGCAGGTCGGCAAGAATGCGGGCGGTCCCGATGCCTTCGATATCGGCGCGCGCGGTGGGCGTTACGCGATGACGCAGCGTGGCCAGCACGAGCCTCTTGACATCGTCGGGAATCACGAAGTCGCGGCCCTCGAGCACGGCGTGCGCGCGCGACGCCGAGGCCAGCATGGTAGCCGCGCGCGGCGAGGCGCCGAATTCAATGCTCGGATGCCCGCGAGTAGCGCGCACAATGTCCACGATATACGCGATCACTTCCTCGGAAAGCGTGATCGAAGCCACCGCCGCGCGCATCTCGCGCATCGCCTCGAGCCCTGCTACCGCGCGCAATCCGAACTCCTCCAGCTTCGGCAGCACCGGACGATGGCCGTGGCGCCGTACGATCTCCAGTTCGGCGTCGCGCTCGGGATACTCGATCACGATCTTGAAAAGAAAGCGATCGAGCTGCGCTTCGGGCAGCGGATAGGTGCCCTGCTGCTCGATGGGATTTTCCGTGGCGATCACCATGAAAGCATCGCCCAGCGAATAGTTTGTTGCGTCGATCGTCACTGCGCGCTCGTTCATGGCCTGGAGCAGCGCCGCCTGCGTCTTGGGCGGAGTGCGGTTGATTTCATCGGCCAGCAGGATCTCGGTAAAAATGGGGCCCTTGGTCAGCACGAACTGGTTGGTTTGAAAGTTGAAGAGATTCGTGCCGAGAACGTCGCCGGGCATCAGGTCGGGAGTGAATTGAATGCGGCCGAAGCGCAGCGAAAGCGCGGCGGCGAACGACTGCGCGAGCAGGGTCTTCGCCGTCCCTGGCACGCCCTCCAGCAGAACATGGCCGCCGGCCAGCAGGCTGGTGAGCATCAGCCCGATTGCGCCATCCTGCCCCACGATCACCTTGCGGACTTCGCCTTTGATCTCTTCAGTCAAACTGCGCGTGTTTTCGAGATTCACCCAATAGCTCCTTCCTCCACTTCCATATCTGCCCGGGCGCAATCGTGCCTTCCGGTGCTTTCGGCGCTCCGGGACCGCGGCTGATCCACGCAATCAGAGCGCGCACATCGAGGTCGCCCGGCGCGCGCAACTGCCGGCCCGTATCGCGGACAATCTCTTCGCAATACCTCTCGGAAAGATCGGGAATGCGTCCGGACTGCGCCAGCAGGCGTGTCGCGTTATCGATGAGGCTGCGCTTGCCGGCTTCGAGCGCCGGTGCGAGCGGCGCCGGCGCGCCGAACCGTCCGGCGGCCGCCCATATGAGCACGAGCGCGGCCAGCCCCATTTGCACGGTCACCAATACGAACGGAAATTGAAACAGGATTCCCAGAATGTGGAACGGTTTTTCCGAAAATCCATGGCTGAACTCGTCGAAAATTACGCTGCCGCCGGAGTTCTCATCGCGCAAGTGTTCCACTACGCTCACCGCCAGCGGAGCGTTGTCGCCCCGCGCCAGGTTGTAATTCGCGATCAGGTCCGGATCGGAGAGAACGGCGATTCGCCCTGTTCGCGTTCGCATCTCGCCAATCAGCATGCCGTCGGCGAAAGCGAGCAGCGGATGCATCGCGCGCGAGCGCATAAGCTGCGGATGGTCGATCGCAGGCGCACCGGCCAATGCGGAATCGCCTTTGAGCCCCGCGAGCGAAGCATCGCGGACGATGGCGGCGTCGGCATCGGCGAGATGCAGCACGGCGAGCACGGACATTTCGGACACGAGCTTGTCTTCGGCCAGCCAATACGGCCTGTGGGGATCAGGCGTTCCGGTCCGTTTGGGCAGCACCAGCAGCACTTTGCGCGCCGTGAGCATGGCGCGAACCTCTGCCAGAGTCTCACTGTCGGTACGCGGTTCGGCCACGATCAGCACACTGTCGCCCGAGACATACCTTCCGGAGCCCGATTCGCTCACGGAGACGGGCACTCCCAAATCGTCCAGCAAACTCCTGAACGCCAAATGACCGATGGCCGATTTCGAATACACCGTCGGGCCCACGGGGTCGGGATGGGAGAGCGATGACGCGCCGCGGCGGTAATTCGGCACGATGAACGCCGCCAGCAGCGCCGCCAGTGTGGCGCCGCCGATCGCCAGATTCCGCTGTTCGGCCGTCACGCAGTCTCCCCGGCGCCGGCGAACTGGTCGAACTTGCCGCGGACGTAGCGGTAGTCCTCGATTGCCGCCGGCCGCTTTCCGAACCACGTGCGCTCCACGCGGATCACCAGGTCGCGGAGCCCCTGCAATCGCGTGGCGGGCAGCGGCGATGATCGCAACAACTCCCAACTGGTGAGCGAATCCGCCGATTGGCGCGGCGCGCGTGCGCCGATCGTCGCCATCGCGGCTAACAACACGCAATGCATGGCCTCGGCGAACTGTCCCGCGGCCGCGAGTTCATCGGCGCGCGCCAGCAGTGCGCGCGGATCGGCCGGCGCGAGCGGCTCGTCGAGCTCCGCGGCCGCGCCGGAAACCGATCTCCGGTTCCCCGGATCGAGCTGTTCGCGAACCACTGCAGCGAGCATCGCGACCAACGCCACCACCGCAATCGCGATCACCACCCACTGGAACAAGGTGAAGACCGAGGCTGGTGCGGGGATGGAAATGGCTTCACCGCTGAGACCGAAACCCCGCGAGTCCCCCGGGGCAGGCTCCTCCGTGCCGGCACTGTTCGGCAGCCGCGTTTGCACCCCAAGCTCTTTCGTTCGAGCGGCAGCGGCCTGACGGACTTCCGCGGGGTCGTGCGACTCTCCGGCGGCGGCGCAAACTGCCAGCACTGCGGCCGTCAGCAGGATGCGAATTAGCACATTTCAGTGTAATCGAACTCCCTGCGCCGTAACTTCCTCACGCTCGCGAACGAACTGAATGCTGAGGCGCGACTCCGTATTGAGCCGCGACCGCGAGGGAGTCGGTGCTTTTGAAACCGCACGCTTTGCCGGAATTTACAGCTCCTGCCCACCCGCGGCGATATAGTAGAGGTTAAAGAGGATGCTGATCAACAAGTCCCCCGATATACGCTATTCAGAGGTCACCCCCAAGGCCCTCTATTTCAATCGCCGTAAATTTCTCACCGCCATCCCCGCGGCCTTTCTGGGGGCCCGTGCCTTCGCCGGCACCAAGCTTCCCAATCTCGCGAAAAGCTCGTTCAGCACGTCGGAAGCGCAGAATTCCTTCAACGACGTCACTCACTACAACAATTTCTACGAATTCGGCGTCCCGAAAGACGCTCCAGCCCGATACGCGCAGAACTTCAAAACCAACCCGTGGACCCTTTCTGTCGAGGGCGCCGTCGCCAAGCCGCACAAGTATTCCATCGACGATCTCATGCATCTCGCCCCGCTCGAAGAGCGCATCTATCGCCATCGCTGCGTGGAAGGCTGGTCGATCGTCGTGCCGTGGGCTGGCTATTCGCTGAGTGCCTTACTCAAGCAGGCGGAGCCGACGCCCAAGGCCAAATTCGTCGCCTTTGAGAGCTACTACGACCCTGGCCAGATGCCGCTCGCAAGACAATCCGGCCTCGATTTTCCGTACATCGAGGGTCTGCGCATGGATGAAGCCATGCACCCGCTCACCATGTTGACTCTCGGCATGTATGGCGAGACGCTTCCGCCGCAGGATGGCGCGCCCGTCCGCCTCACCGTGCCCTGGAAGTACGGTTTCAAGAGCGCCAAATCGCTGGTGAAAATCAAGCTGGTGGAGAAACAGCCGCCGTGCACCTGGAACATCGCCAATCCGCAGGAGTACGGCTTCTATTCCAATGTGAATCCTGCCGTCCCCAACCCGCGTTACAGTCAGGCCACCGAGCGGCGCCTGGGAGAATTCCGCCGCCGCCCCACCCTCCCCTTCAACGGGTATGCCGACCAGGTCGCCAGCCTGTACAACGGCATGGATCTTAGGAAATACTACTAGCCGATGCTGCGCAGCCGCTGGACCAAGGGGGCGGTCTTCCTCCTCTGCCTCCTGCCCTTCGCTCGCCTCGCCTGGCGCTTTCACACCGGCGATCTCACGCCTAACCCCATCGAATTCGTCACCCACTTCACCGGCGATTGGGCCATCCGCTTCGTGGTCGCCACGCTCGCCATCTCGCCTTTACGCAAACTGCTTCACCTGCCCGACCTGATTCGCTTCCGCCGCATGTTCGGCCTGTTTGCGTTCTTCTACGCCACCCTCCACTTCGCCACCTGGTTCGGCCTGGACAAATTCTTCGACACGCACGAAATCCTCGCCGATTTCACCAAGCGCCGCTTCATCATCGCCGGCCTCGTCGCATACCTCTCGATGGTCCCGCTCGCCCTCACCTCCACCAAAGGCTGGATCCGCCGCTTGGGCGGACGCCGCTGGCAGCTTCTGCATCGCCTGATTTACGTCACCGGCATCGCCGTCGTCGTTCATTATTACTGGCTAGTGAAATCCGATATCCGCCTGCCGGTGTTCTATGGGTCGCTGGTGGCCGTCCTGCTGGCGTACCGCACGGCCGCCGCGTTGTGGACGCGCCGCGCCCCGGCGGTCTCCTGACATGCTCCCCATCGACCACGTTACCGTGGCCGGCGGTGCGCTCGACCCTTTGCGGAGCGCTCTCGCCGCCATCGGAATCGAAACCGTCTACGGCGGCGCCCACCAGGATGGCGCCACCGAGATGGCGCTGGTCAGCTTCCCCGACGGTTCTTACCTCGAAGCGATCGCCGTTCATCCGAACGCCGCATCGGACGCCGTCGAGAACCACCCGTGGTCGCGATTCCTCACCGGCAACGCGGGCCCCTGCGCCTGGGCAGCTTCCGCCAGCGATCTCGATTCCGAGGTGCGCCGCCTTCGCGCGGCCGGCATCGCGGTGTCGGGTCCTTTCGCCAACGGCCGCGTCCGTCCCGATGGCGCACGGCTCGCGTGGCAGATCGCCGCTTTGGGCGCAGGTGCGCCAGGCAGCTTCTTCCCGTTCCTCATCCAGGACGTCACCGCCCGCGAGCTGCGAGCCTTCCCGCAAGGCGCACCCGGCAATCGCGATTTCCGCGGCATCGCCCGCGTGGTTCTGGCCGTGCGCAATCTCGACGCCGCTCTCGCGCGGTACCGTCAGGCTTACGGACTCACCGCCGCCGTCAAACAGCCCGACCCGGCATTCGGAGCAACACTCGCCGTCCCGGGCGCCGCACCGGTGGTCTTCGCGCAGCCGCTCACATCCGATTCCTGGCTCGCCGCCCGCCTCGACCAGTTCGGCGAATCTCCCTGCGCCATTTTGTTGGAAGCTGTCGATCCCCAGCGCGACTCCGCCGTGGGCCAAAGCCGGTGGTCCAACCTCCGCATCGGCTGGTTCGATAGCCATTTGCTCGGCTGGCGTCTCGGCTGGTGCTGTTGAGCCGCCGCTGGAATGGAGTGCCCCGGTCCACTAATCGCTACCCCCGCCTATTAACTCCTGATACCTATCGTCAGTCTAGTATTCCCGAAGTGGGTACCGTACCATTTCACTTCTGGCCACGGTGAGAACCTTACTTTCAGCGATTCTTGTGGCATCACTGGCGGTTATCCTGGGAGCCTGTTCCAGCCCCAACCGAAACGCGGCGGCAAACGCCGCGGCATGCAGCGCCCTGGCGAAAACCCTGACCGACCAGGAGCAGGCCTTCGTCGACCAGGTGCAATCCATTCGCGCCCAGCACGTTTTTCTTCAGGATTACGACCGCCAGATGATTGACGCCATCAACGCCCGCCGCAACGCGATTCTGGCCACCAGGCTCACGGAGTTATCGGTGTCCGACGAAGTCGCCGGCTGCTCCGGCAAGCAACTCGACGACCTGCGTTATCGCGCCCAACAGGAGATGTTGAACCTTCGGTCCTACCTCAGCGATTTCAATCGTGCGCTGAAGACCGACCCCGCCGGGGTATATATAGATCAGCCGTAAATTCCGCTTTTCTTTGCGCCCTAGCTCCGGTGCCGGGCAACCCTAAATCGCTGCGTCGGCTGAGGTCGTTGTGGTATCGGTTCCTGACCGCCGGCCGCCACAGTCTGCCATGGCGACAACCCAGTCAAATGGATCCGTGAACGCAGTAAAGTTAGTTGAGGTAGGCTAATATGGCGGACAGCCTACTTCTTAGCACAATGCTGGTCGAGAAATCGGAAGACATCGTCGGCCCAGACAGCCGATCCAAAGTAACCGAACGCATGGCCGTCTTGCGTAGTGGCCCCATAGGGGGGATAGATCTTCAATTCGTACGGCTTCCTCGCGTCCTTCATCGCCGCGGATAGAACCTTGCTCGGCGACAGGTCAAAATCATTCTCGGCTTGGAAAAAGAAAATTGGCACCTGTGCATTTCGAACCGAAGCAGTCATCAACGCTTGCAGTGCCGGCGCCTCCGCCCAGCTTTGGGCACCTCCGGCTGAATCGATTGCTGCACAATAAGTTCCGCGTTCCGCACCCAAGACGGTCTCGATGCCTCCGAACGAAGTCCCGGCCACGGCAATACGATTCGCTTGCACGAAACTTTGCTTTCGCAGCCATGCAAGCGCGGCCAACTGATCGTTCAAGTGATCCGTCTCCAGCAACCGCACCATGGTTTTGGCAGCTGCCGAGATACCCCCGTTCTTTTCGGCTGCCTCGATTTGGTCACCAATATATGGGCCGGCGGATGCGCTCAAGCCTTGTCCACGCC
>Ga0181538_10006557_pt1 | contig 10027 bp, 10 predicted proteins | sample PEATcosm2014_Bin_40_FD_119773 | JGI IMG/M metagenome (GOLD analysis project Ga0181538, IMG submission 119773) | Peatland microbial communities from MTU Mesocosm Facility, Houghton, MI, USA - PEATcosm2014_Bin23_30_metaG | ecosystem: Environmental > Terrestrial > Soil > Wetlands > Peat | place...
AACGAGTCCATCGTGCGCGAGATGTCGGAGATGAAGGGCGAGCCGGACTGGATGCGGGACTTTCGCCTGCGCTCGCTGAAACACTTCGAGCGCAAGCCCATGGCGCCCTGGTTCGCCGAGCGCATGCCGAAGCTCGACTTCGACGACATCTACTACTACATCAAGCCGACCGGCGGGCAGGTGGACAAGTGGGAGGACCTGCCCGACGCCATCAAAAACACGTACGAGAAGCTGGGTATCCCCGAGGCGGAGCGCAAGTACCTCTCGGGCGTCACGGCGCAGTACGAGTCCGAGGTCGTCTTCCACCGCAACCGCGAGGACCTCGAGGCCCAAGGTGTCTTCTTCTGTGACATGGACACCGCCGTGCGCGACTACCCCGAGCTCGTGCGCAAGTGGTTCGGCAAGATCATCCCGCCGAACGACAACAAGTTCGCCGCCCTGAACTCGGCCGTTTGGTCGGGCGGGTCGTTCATCTACGTGCCGCCCGGCGTGAAGGTGGACATGCCGCTGCAGGCCTACTTCCGGATCAACGCGGAGAACATGGGCCAGTTCGAGCGGACGCTCATCATCGCCGACGAGGGGTCGCAGGTGCACTACATCGAGGGCTGCTCGGCCCCGGTGTACTCCACCGACTCGCTGCACTCGGCCGTGGTCGAGCTGGTCGCCCTGCCCGGGTCGCGCATCACCTACACAACCATCCAGAACTGGTCGACCAACGTCTACAACTTGGTGACCAAGCGGGCCCGCGCCGAGGCCGAGGCCCACGTTGAGTGGATCGACGGCAACATCGGCTCGCGCCTGACCATGAAGTACCCCTCCGTATACCTCATGGGGCCCAAGGCAAGCGGCGAGGTCCTCTCGGTGGCCTACGCCGGCGCAGGCCAGCACCAGGACGCCGGCGCCAAGATGTTCCACATCGCCCCGGAGACCACGTCGACCATCGTCTCGAAGTCGATCTCCAAGGACGGCGGCGTCACCACCTACCGAGGCAAGGTGCACGTGGACCCCGAGGCGTACGGCGCCAAGTCGTTCGTGCGCTGCGACGCCCTGCTCCTCGACGACGAGTCGACCTCCGAGACCAAGCCCTACATGGAGGTCGGCGAGCGCAGCGCACGCATCGGCCACGAGGCCACCGTCTCGAAGGTGGGCGACGACCAGCTCTTCTACCTGATGAGCCGGGGGCTGTCCGAGCAGCAGGCCATGAGCATGATCGTGAACGGCTTCATTGAGCCCGTCACCCGCACGCTCCCGATGGAGTACGCGGTGGAGTGGAGCCGCCTTATCGAGTTGCAGATGGAAGGCTCGGTCGGCTGACGACCCGCAACCCTGTCTGCAGCGTGGCACCATAGAACCGTGCCGATGCGCGAGGAGTGCACCCACTTCCAGAGCCGGACCTACGCGTCGGGCGAGGCGGCGCGTTTCTGCGTGCTCGATCTCGCACCCGAGGCCCCTTGGCGCTGCCCGGAGAACTGCCCGTCGTACCACCGGCGCCTGGCCGACGTGGGCTGGGTGCACGGCAGCTTGGTCGAGCCCGCGATCGAGGAGGAGCCGGGGGGCGGTGGGCCCGAGGTGGCCGAGCTCCTCGGATCGGCCGAGGACATTGTCAACGAGGTTGCCCCTGACCTGCTCGAGGAGGTACGGGCCGAGGACGCCAGGCGGGAGCGCTCCGCCAACCGCTGGTGGCGCCGGAAACGCTGACCGGCTCCCGGCGCTCTCCTCAGCGCCCGGTGAACTTGGGCGTGCGCTTCTCCATGAAGGCCGCTACAGCCTCGGTGAGGTCGTCGGAGGCCAGCATCCCCGCGTTCCACGTGGCGACGTAGTCCAGCCCCTCGGCCACCGTTCGCCCCTCGTTGGCCGCCAGGACCGCCTTGGTGCCCTGCACCGCGATGGGGGAGTTGGAGGCGATCTCCGCCGCCAGCGAGCCGGCCGCCTTGAGCACGCCCTCCGCGTCGGCCGCCACGTCGTTGACCAGGCCGATCTCCTTGGCCCGCTCCGCGCTGATGTCCTTCCCGGTGAAGGCCAGCTCGGCCACGTGGCCGGCGCTGATGATCGCCGGCAGCCGCTGCAGGCTGCCGAGGTCGGCGACGATCGCCATCTTGGCCTCGCGGACCGAGAAGACGGCGTCGGCAGAGGCGAGGCGGATGTCGCAGGCGGCGATGAGGTCCACGCCGCCACCGATGCAGTAGCCGTGGACGGCGGCAATCACGGGCTTGGGGCAGCGCGCCACTGCAGTGATGGAGTCCTGCAGCCGGAGCACCTCGGTGCGGGCGCCACGCGCTCGGGCGGCCATGGAGGCGGCCGACGTGCTCCCGTCCGCGGCAGCGGAAGTGTCTCCGCCGCCCGCCAGCAGGCCCCCCATCGTCTTGAGGTCGAGCCCGACGGAGAAGTGCGGGCCCTTGGCGGCAATGACGACGACGCGCACCGTGGTGTCGCCGGTCAGCGCGGCCATGGCCCGGGGCAGGTCCCGCCACAGGTCGATGCCCATGGCGTTGCGTGCCTCGGGACGGTCAAGCCAGAGGGTCGCCACCTGCTCGTCCTGCTCAATCGTGAGCACCGGCGACTCGAATCGTGCGGTCTCTTCCATGCCACCCACGCTAACCGCCCTGATGAGGACCCAGGTGGGGACCACTAGAGTGCATGGGCCGCATTCGCCTTCCGAAAGAGGTTCTACCCTGCACACGTTCAACGCCGAGGCATCCGCGAGGTTGGCGGGACCAGGCTGGCTCCATGACCGGCGGGCCGCCGGCTACGAGGCCTTCGCGTCGACTCCGCTGCCCTCGGACAGCGAAGAGGTCTGGCGCTACTCGCCGATCGATCGCCTCGCCCTCGACGAGTTCGCGCCGGAGCTCCCCGACGGGCTGGCGCCGGCTGGCGAGGAGCTGCAGGCGGCCGTCGAGGCGGCGCTGGGCTCCGTGGCGGGCAGCGTCCTCGCGCACAACGGGCGCGCCGGCACCTTCGTGGCCGCCGGCCCCACTGGCGCCGGTCTCTGCTTCGGGCGGGCCGAGGACGTGGCGGGGTCGCCCGACATGCTGGGGTCGGTGCAGCGCGGCGGTGACGCACTGGTGCGCCTGAACGACGCGTTCGCTCCGGACCCCGTGTTCGTTGACGTGCCGGCTGGCGTGACGGTGGACGGGCCCGTGCTCCTGGTCCACTGGTGCGACGCGGGCGCCGCCACCTTCCCCCGCCTCAGCGTGCGCGCCGGCGAGGGCGCCACGGTGGCGGTCGTCGAGGTCTTCGCCGGAGCGCCAGGGCCGAGCCGCTCGCTGGTCGTGCCGGTCACCGAGCTATCGGCGGCCGGGGGCGCATCGCTCTCGTACGTGTCGCTGCAGATCCTCGGCGACGCGGCGTGGTCCATCGCCCGCCTGGCCGCGCGCGGTGAGGCTGGGTCGTCGGTGCGCACCTTCACGGTCGGCCTCGGGGGTTCCTACGACCGGGTGCGGGCCGACGTCTCGGTCGAGGGCAAAGACGCCCGCAGCGAAATCCTGTCGGCCTACCTCGGCGACGGGTCCCAGGTGCACGACATCCGGACGCTCCAGGACCACGCGGCCCCGCGGACCACCAGCGAGCTGCTGTGCCAGGGTGCCGTCGCCGACCGGTCGCGCTCGGTCTACAGCGGGCTGATACGGGTGCACCGCGGCGCGGTCCGCAGCGACGCCCGCCAGACCAACCACAACCTCGTCCTCGACGAGGGCGCGCACGCCGACTCGGTGCCCAACCTCGACATCCTCGAGAACGAAGTCAAGTGCTCCCACGCATAGACGGTCGGCCCGATCGACGAGGACCAGCGCTACTACATCGAGTCGCGGGGCGTGGCGCCCGAGGTGGCCGAGGGCCTCATCGTGCGGGGCTTCTTCGACGCCATCATCGACCGGGGGCCCATCCCCGAGGTGACTCCGCTCCTCGAGCGAGAGGTGCACGACCGTCTCGACGTCGCCCTCGGGGGCCGGCGGGTGGCCGCCGGTGTCTGAGACGGTGGCGCTCTGCACGACCGACGAGCTGGCGTCCGGTGAGGCCAGGCGGTTCGACGTGGACGGGCACCGGATCGCGCTGGTGCGGATCGGCGACGCGTTCTTCGCTGTCGACGACGAGTGCAGCCACGAGGACTACTCGCTGTCCGAGGGCGAGGTGTGGGCCGACGAGTGCCAAATCGAGTGCCCCCGGCACGGCAGCACCTTCGACCTGGTGACCGGTGAGCCCTGCTCGCTGCCGGCGACCCAGCCCGTTGACGTCTACGGCGTCGAGGTCGACGGCTGCACCGTATCGGTGGTGCTGCCGTGACGTCGTCCGCGACCGGACGGACGAGAGCAACGCCGGCACGGGCGCTGTCCCCGCAGCCTCTCAACATATCGGTTTATAGTTTCCGGAGACATCCCCCCGCCCTGCCCGCGCCTGTACAACCCGGGATGCGCCTGCGGTCCCCCAATCGAGGATCATGACCGCGGAGCACGTCTTCGAGGTCCGGGACCTGCACGCCTCCGCCGGCGGGCGGGAGGTGCTGCACGGCATCGACCTCACGGTGTGCAGCGGCGAGGTGCACGTGATCATGGGCCCGAACGGCTCGGGCAAGAGCACGCTCGCCCACGCGCTCATGGGCCGGCCGGGCACCGAGGTGACCCAGGGATCCATCACCATGGACGGGCAGGAGCTCACCGGGCTGCCGGCGTGGCAGCGGGCGCGCGCCGGGCTCTTCCTCGCACTGCAGCATCCGGTGGAGGTTCCCGGCGTGAGCCTCAACTCACTGCTGGCCGCGGCGACGATGGGGGACGCCGTACCCGTGACGGGCGCGCTGGCGGACCGCATGATCGACGAGGCGAAGGAGGTCGGCCTCGACCAGAAGCTCCTTCGCCGTCCGCTCAACGTCGACTTGTCGGGCGGCGAAATGAAGCGGACGGAGATGGTCCAGCTCGGCGTTCTCCGCCCCGCCATCTGCGTCCTCGACGAAGTCGATTCGGGCCTCGACGTCGACGCGCTCGGCGAGGTGGCGCGCATGCTCCAGCGCGCCACGACCGAGTGGGGCGTGGGCATCCTCGCCATCACGCACTTCAACCGGTTCCTGGTGCAGCTGGAGGCCGACCTGGTGCACGTCATGGTGGAGGGGCGCATCGTTGCCACTGGCGATGCAGACCTGGCGTTGCAGCTGGAGCGGACCGGATACATCGGTTACCAAGACCCTCCCTGACCGCAGGCGACCACGCGCTGGCCGGCTGCGCCCCACCTGCCGCCAATCTCATGACCCCGCTTGGTACCGTAGCTCGCCATGGCGAACGGTCGTCCAACGGGCGACGGGTCGGATCGCTCATCCCGACGACAGCGCGGCAAGCCCGCGAACCAGGAGGGACTGGCCGCGCTCGGACGCCAGATGCACACGGGGTCCAACGCTGGGAGCGTGGCAAACGAGTCCGGGTTGCGGGCCCTCGGCGCCCGCGTCGATGCGTCGAGCGCCAAGCGCAGCGGGGTGCGGCGCAGCGGGAAGCCGAAGTGGAGCGTCGCGAAGAAGACGGTGGTGGCGCTGCTGGCGGTGGTCGTGATCCTGGTGGCCGCCGTCGGCGGCGGGTACGCCTACCTGTGGTACCGCTACAACCAGATCAGCAAGATCCACATCAGCGCCGAAGTGGCCGCGCAGAGCGGGGGGCCGTTTACCCTCCTGGTCATCGGCTCGGACAGCCGCGTCGGCGAGTCGAGCCAGGCGGCACAGGCGTTCGGATCGGCGTCGGTGGTCACAGGGCAGCGCAGCGACGTGGTGCAGCTGTGGCGGGTGACGCCGTCGACCAAGCAGATCCAGATCGTGTCGATCCCACGCGACACGGTCGTCTCCATGCTCCCGCCCGACTCCTCCCAGTACGGCACCTATAACCGGATCAACTCCTCCTACAACTCGGGCGCTAACCAGCTGGTGAAGACGATCACGGCCAACTTCGGCATCCCGATCAACCACGTCGTTCAGGTCGACTTCTCGGGCTTCCAGGACGCCGTCAACGCGCTCGGCGGCATCTACCTCGACTTCCCGTACCCGGCCAAGGACGCGTACTCGGGCCTCGACATCACGACCCCCGGTTGCCAGTTGCTCAACGGCGCCCAGGCGCTGGCCGTGGCACGGGCGCGTCACTACGAGTACTACGCCAACGGCTACTGGCAGTACGACGGGACGAGCGACTTCGGTCGGATCCAGCGCCAAGACGTCTTCATCAAGGCCCTGATGAGCGCGGCCAAGTCGAAGGTGAACCCGCTCACGGTCAACTCGTTCATCGGCTCCATCCACGAGGGTATCCAGATCGACGACGGCTTCGGCTTCAACCAGCTGATCGGGCTCGCCCTCACCTACCACTCGTTCGACCCGGCCAACCTGGGGGGGCTGACCCTGCCCACGGTCGCGGCCAACGGCTTCGGCAACCTGGGCGACGTTTTGACGGTGGACCAGCCGCCGGCCCAGCAGATGCTGGTCAGTATTTTCGGCTCCAGCCTGGTGACGCCGACGAACCCGCCCCCCGACGCGGCCGGCAACCCCAACCCACCGCCCACCATCACCCCCACGACGGCTGCCGCGGCCAGCCCGGCCACCCCTGCGGCGGGCGCCGGCACCACCTTGACCACCGCACCGCCGCCGTCGTTCAACCCGACCACCTGCAGCCCCGCCTAGCCCGAGCGCTTCCTCGCCGATCCACGGGGCGGCGGGCCGCCACCGTTCAGGAGGCCTCGGCGGCCACCTCGTCGAGGCCCTGGGCGAGGGCGTTCCAGCTGAGGGTCGCGCACTTGATGCGCACCGGGAACTTCACGACGCCCTGCAGCGCCGCCAGCTCGCCGAGCTTGTCGAGGTTGATCTCCTCGGGCTCGTCGGCCCCGTCCCCGTCGTGCTCCAGGGAGGCCTCGTGGATCGTCATCATGCCCTTGAAGGTGCTGATGAGCTGGCGCACCTCGCCGACCGGCTTGCCCTTGACAGCAGCCGACATGAGCGAAGCCGAGGACTGGCTGATGGAGCAGCCGGAGCCGGCGATCTTGAGGTCGGCGAGCGTGCCGTTCTCCACGACCATGGAGACCACGACCTCGTCCCCGCACAGCGGGTTGAAGCCCTCCACACGGTGCGCAGGGGGCGAGTCCAGCTCGCCACGGTTCCTCGGCGAGCGGTAGTGATCGAGGATGATCTCGCGGTACAACTCTTCGAGGTCGGCCATCAGCCGAACAATCTACCGGCTTCCAGCAATCCTTCGATCAGCACCTCGATGTCGTGCTCGTCGCTGAACAGGGACAACGACGCCCGTGCCGTGGCCTGGACACCCAGCTTGCGCATGAGGGGCTTGGCGCAGTGGTGGCCCGGCCGCACGCAGACGCCGAACTGGTCGAGCACCTGGGCGAGGTCGTGCGCGTGCACGTCCCGGTAGGCGAGTGACAGCACGCCGCCGCGGTCTTCGCCCGCCGGCGGCCCGAAGACGCGGCAGTCGGCTCCCAGCTTCTCGTCCAGGCGTGCCAGCGCGTGGTTCGTCAGCGCTAGCTCGTGGGCCCGGATGCGGTCCATTCCGATGTCGCTCAGGTACTCGATCGCCGCGGTCAGCCCGACCGCCTCGGCGATCGGCGGGGTCCCGGCCTCGAAGCGGGCCGGCGGCGGCGCCGGCCGGAAGGAGTCAAGCTTGACGTCGAGGATCATCCCGCCGCCACCAAGGAAGGGCGCCATGGCGTCGAGCAACTCGGCGCGGCCCCACAGCACGCCGATTCCCGTGGGACCCATCATCTTGTGCGCCGAGAAGGCGATGAAGTCGATGCCGAGCGCCGTGACGTCGACTGGCGCGTGCGGGACGAGCTGCGCGCCGTCGGCGACCACGAGCGCGCCGGCGCGGTGCGCGACCTCGGCAATGTGGGACACCGGATTGATGGTGCCGAGCACGTTGGACATGGTCGAGATGCCGACGACCTTGACGCCGTCGATGAGCGTGTCGAGGTCGTCGAGCACGAGGCGCCCGTCCGCGTCGATCGGGATGTAGCGGATGTCGAGGCCGCCGACCTCCTCGGACAGGATCATCCAGGGGACGATGTTGGCGTGGTGCTCCATCTCGGTGAGGAGGATGGCGTCGCCAGCCCGCAGGTTGGCGCGGCCCCAGGAGTGCGCCACGAGGTTGAGGGACTCGGTCGTGTTCTTGGTGAACACCACTTCGTGGGCGGGATCCGGCGCGCCGATGAAGCGTCCAGTCACCACCCGGGCCCGCTCGTACAGCGCGGTGGACTCCTCGGCGGTGGCGTAGACGCCGCGGTGGACGTTGGCGTGCGTCGTTTCGTAGTAGCGCGTCATGGCGCCGATCACAGACTGGGGCTGGAGCGCGGAGGAGGCGGAGTCGAGATACACGATCGGGTGGTCGTTGACGATGCGCGTCAGGAGGGGGAAGTCCTTGCGCAAGGCCTCGACGTTCAGCGGCGCGGTGCCGGCGGGGGGCGTCATCGCCACGCCTCGTAGCCCTCTGCCTCGACTTGGCGGGCCAGCTCGGGGCCGCCGCTGGCGACGATGCGCCCGTCGACGAGGAGGTGGACGACGTCGGGGACGAGCTCTTCGAGCAGGCGCTGGTAGTGGGTGATGGCGAGCACGCCGAGCTCGGGGCGCGCCTCGCGTACGGCCCGCACGCCGCGCCCGACGACGCGCAGCGCATCGATGTCGAGGCCCGAGTCGGTCTCGTCGAGGACGGCCACGAGCGGCTGGAGCAGCGCCATCTGCAAAATCTCGTTGCGCTTCTTCTCGCCGCCGGAGAAGCCCTGGTTGAGGTGGCGGCTGGCGAACGACGAGTCCATGCCGAGGCGCTCCATCCACTCGGTCATGAGCACTCGGACCTCGAGGACCGACACGTCCTCGCCGGTGCGCGACGACATGGCCTGGCGCAGAAACTGGGTCACCGACACGCCCTCGATCGACTCAGGGTACTGGAAGGCCAGGAAGATCCCGGCCTTAGCCCGCACGTCGGTCGGCCAGCCGGTGACGTCCTCGCCGTTGAGCAGGATGGCGCCGGAGGTCACCGTGTAGGCCGGGTGCCCGAGCAGCGCGCCGGCCAGCGTCGACTTCCCGGCGCCGTTGGGGCCCATGAGGGCGTGGATCTCGCCGGCGCCCACGGTGAGGTCGACGCCGCGCAGGATGGCGCCGTCCTCGGCGGACACGTTGAGGTCCCGGACCTCGAGCAGCGGGGGGTTGGTCGGCATCTCTAAAAGCTTACCGTTTTAGTCAGATTTACGGAACAGACCGCAGCACCCGCCCCACCGGACCTTCCTGCGGCGGCCCTCACCAGCCCCGGTCCACCCATTCTTCGAGGTGGGGGGACTCGTTCCCTACGGTGGTGGAGGTGCCGTGGCCGGGCAGAACGAGGGTGTCGGGATCGAAGCGGGCGAAGATCCGGCGGTCTATGGACTCAATAATGGTGGGGAAGTCGCCGCCCTCGAACGAGGTATTGCCCGGGCCGCCCGGAAAGAGCGTGTCGCCGGTGAACAGCAGGTTCGTGCCCTCGACGGTGAAGCAGATGGAGCCCGGCGTGTGGCCCGGCGTGGCGAGGGTCTTGATGCGCAGGTCGCCCACGCTGAGCGTCTCGTCGTCGTCCAGGATGAGGTCGTAACTGGGTAGCATGCCCGCGTCGGCGCTGGTCACGGCCACCGAGATGCCAGCGTCGCGCACGGCGGGCACGGCCTGGATGTGGTCCCAGTGCCCGTGGGTCTCGACCACCTGGGTCACACCCAGCTGCTGGCAGATCTCGAGGAGGGCCTCGTGCTCGTTGGCCGCGTCCACCAGCATGGCGTCCCCCGTGCGGCGGCAACGGAGGATGTACACGTTGTTGTCCATCGGGCCCACCACGATCTGGTGGACCTCGGCCACCGCGTCACTCCAGATTTTCTCCAGCTGTCCCATGACCCCAGCGTGGCACAGCCGGCAGAGGATGTGGTCGCCGAGGCCCCTGGTCTGGTAGACACCGCATGTCAGCAAGTAACACACCGCCGGCTGGGCTGCCGGGGGGACAGGCAGAGGAGCCTTGGCATGAATTTCGCCTTCAGTGACGAGCAGGAGGAG
>Ga0181538_10006560_pt1 | contig 10025 bp, 3 predicted proteins | sample PEATcosm2014_Bin_40_FD_119773 | JGI IMG/M metagenome (GOLD analysis project Ga0181538, IMG submission 119773) | Peatland microbial communities from MTU Mesocosm Facility, Houghton, MI, USA - PEATcosm2014_Bin23_30_metaG | ecosystem: Environmental > Terrestrial > Soil > Wetlands > Peat | place...
CCCCGGAGGAGCAATCGACCAGGTCCACGCCGAAATCTTTCAGGCGCTTGGCCAGCGCTACGGAATCGTCGAGGGTCCATCCGCCTTCTTCCCAATCGGTGGCCGAGATGCGCACGAACAAAGGCGCACTCTCCGGCCACGTTCCGCGGACTGCGCGGGCCATCTCGATCAGCAAGCGCATGCGGTTCTCGAGCGAACCGCCGTATCCGTCCGTGCGGCGATTGGCGAGCGGTGAAAGGAACTCCGAAAGCAGGTACCCGTGGGCGGCGTGGATCTCGATCACGCGGAATCCTGCTTCGCGGGCACGCCGGGCGGCCGCCACAAATGCCGCGATGACGGCTTGAATCCCCTCCAGCGTCAGAGCTTGCGGCTGCACATAGTTTGGAGCAAAGGGAATTGCGCTGGGAGCTACCACATTCGTCCAGCCGCCCGCCCCTACCGGGACGGCGCCGTCCCCGTCCCCAGGCCGATAGGTGCTCGCCTTTCGACCGGCGTGTGCTAACTGCATGCCGGCGACGCTGCCCTGGGAGTGGATGAAGCGGGTAATACGGGCAAGAAACTCGATATGGTCGTCACTCCATATTCCCAGGTCTTGCGGACTGATCCGTCCATCCGGCGTAACGGCGGCGGCTTCCGTCATAACTAACCCCGCACCACCGACGGCCCGGCTTCCCAGGTGGACCAAGTGCCAGTCGCTAGCAAACCCGTCCGTACTCGAATATTCGCACATCGGCGAAACGACGATGCGGTTGGGAAGGGTCACATTCCGGATCGGGAGGGGATCAAACAAATTAGGCATAAGCTTGCTCCATTCTGGTTGCGATCTTGTCCGGCAGGCGCCGTTCCAACCGATTCGCGCAACGGCGCAGCGCGGCTTTCTTTTCGCGTGCCGGTCATCGCACACTCGACTTCAGCCCGTTCATCTTAGGGCGCGGCAAACGGGTCAGGTGGCGGCTTCAACTGATATTCCCTGGGCGGCTCCGCCCCCAGCAGGTAGCGCACAAAATAATCCCACCTCCGCCGCACCATGTAGGGCTCGTTGCCGAACCCGTGGCGGCGATTGGGCAGCAGGAGGAGGTCAAAGTCCTTGTTGGCCTTGATCAGCTCATTCACCACCAGAAGCGTGTTGTAAGGCGGCACGTTGTCGTCCAGAGTACCGTGCGCCAGCAGCAGGTGGCCTTTCAGGTTCTTGGCGATGTTCTGGTTGGCCTGGTCGTCGTAGTTCGTTCCTCCGCCCGCGTTGTGAGTCAACAACCCCTGGTACCGCTCGCCCCAATCGTCCTCATACTCGCGGTTATCGTGGTTGCCTGCCTCGGAGATTCCCACTTTGAAGAAATCGGGATAACGAAACATCGCGTCCGCCGCTGCGTAACCTCCCCCCGAGTGCCCGTAGATGCCGGCGCGCCCCAAGTCGATCCAGGGATAGCGTGCGGCGAGTTGGTTCATGCCGGCCACCTGATCGGGCAAGGTGTTGTCGCCCATATTCCCGTAATAGAAGTCGTGGAACTTCTTGGAGCGCAGGGGATTTCCCATGCCCTCGATCTCCACCACCACAAATCCCAATTCGGCCAGCGCCTGCGCGTCGCCTCGCGCCGCCGCGAATGACCAACTCCCCACGCTGCCTCCCTGCGGTCCGGGATAGATTTGGTTGATGATGGGGTACTTCTCGTGTGGGTCGAGTCGTGTGGGCGTAAACATCAGGCCATAGAGATCCGTGACGCCGTCGCGCCCTTTAACGGTAATAGGCTGTGGCGGCTTCCACGCGGCCGCCCGCAGCCGGGAGACGCCGGCTTTCTCGATCGTGGCCACCAGCTTGCCGTCGGACTGCTTCAGCACTGTAACCGGCGGAACATCGGGGCGGGAATAGCTGTCCACAAAGTAGCGGCCGGAGGGCGAGAAGGTAACCTGGTGGTTGGCGTCCTCGGGCGTCAGCAAGGTCAGCCCCTCGCCCGCGAATCCGACCCGATAAAGATGTGTGAAGTAGGGGTTCCGCCCGGGCTCCCTTCCGTCGGCAAGAAAGTAAAGCGTGCGCTCTTTTTCATCCACGCGCACCAAACGGGTGACCACCCAGTTGCCGGAGGTGATCCGATTCTTGAGCTTCCCGGTGGCCAGGTCGTAAAGGTAAAGGTGCCCCCAATTCGCGCGTTCCGAGTACCAGATGAATTCGTTCGAAGCGGGGAAGACGCGCCAGTTCACGCCGCCCTGGCCGGACTCGTACTGCGTCGCCACGCGCTCCTCCATCAGGTCATGCACCGCGCCGCTCGACGAATCGGCCACCCGCAGTGTTTCCTGCTTGTGGTCGCGCGAAGTGGAAACGAAGTATATCTGCGCCGAGTCCGGGCTCCACTCCACATCCGTCCAATTCCCCGCCTCCTCAAAAGGGGTGCCGCAGGCCACGTCATCACAAAGCGTGGACCGGTGCGGGTCGGGGGGCATTTGCAGGCGGACCACCTTCGTCGTTTCCACGTCGATCACAACGCGCTGGATCATGGCTATGGAATCGTCGCCGGGAAGCGGATACTTCCAGGATTGCAGAGTGGGATGGCCCACCTTGGTCTCCACCAGGTACATGTCGCCCACACGGCGCTGGTCCTGCTGGAAGGTGGCGATCTTCCTCGAATCCGGGGACCACAGCAGGATGGGCCGGTCGCTTTTCTCCCATCCCGCATTGTCCAGGGCGTAGGAGAAGTCCTTGACGCCGTCGGCGGTGAGTTGGGTCTCCTTGCCGCTCGAAACCTCGCGCACCCAGAGGTTGTAGTCGCGGATGAAGGCGACGCGCTTCTTATCCGGCGAGGGCACCTCGTTGCCTGCTCTGCCGCGGCGCTCCATCCTGGCCGGCGGCCCTTCCGTGCTTCCCTCCACCGTGCACTGGTTGCCCTGGCGGTCGCACTGGAACCGCCGCCGGCCGAGGCGGAATGAAACGGACTGCCCGTCGGCGGTGAACTCGATCTCGCGGAAAGGGAGCTTATTCGCCTCGTAAGTTCGCCCTGCCGCCTGGGAAAGGGCCGCGGCGAGCCGTACGTGATCGAAAGCGGGCTCCTTCGTGAGTTTGACGGGATCGAAAATCACAAAGCGCACGCCCTGCGCGTCGGTGTCGCGGTACCAGAGTCGCTCGTCGCCGGTCCAGGCGGGCTGCACCGCGTGGTCCACCAGGGGCTCAGTGTTGTACCCCATGAATTTTTCGGCATGCGTATAATCGGCGGCCGTGACCGTCCGCGGCGGAGCCGGTTGCTGCGCGGTGGCTGGTCCGTTGACTGCGAGGTCGAGAAGGAGCAGCGCAGGCAAAAGGCGAAGATAGGTCTTGCACGTTTCGAGGCGCATGAGTTTTCCTTGGTGACCAAATCCTTGTTTCCGGGGGATTGATTATCTCTGGGTTCAGCCTTCGAGTCAAAAAGATAAGCGGGGCGGGGACTTGGCTTTTGCGTGCTTTGATCTCATCGTACGACCGCTAAGGTACACGGCGATTACCTCGGAAGTCATACCATCGCCTTCCCGTGACGAAGGCGCAGCTTCGAGCTCTTGAGCTGGCGGGCCGGATCAGGTGAAGGCTTATCCTGAGTAGAGCCAGCTGGAAGGAAATAGCTGGCCTGGCATGAGATCGAGAAAATTTCCTGAGTCAACCGGGATATGAACTCCGGTTCTTATCCTCCATTGATGGATGATTCGACTTCCCGCGGGGTAAGGATCACTGCTGGATCCCGCGTAGTATGCGAGACCGCCAGGAAAGTTCGCGGTAAGATCATACTCATATTCCGAAATTTGCGGTAGCCGGGTGAAGCGATAAATCTTTGCTCCGTGGATCAAATAACCGTGCTTCAGGCCAAGATCTTTTTCAATTTGCGTAGGTGTCTTATTGATTAGATACTTGCCGAGCGTGATATATCCTCCCAGCGTATGAGCCACAGTCATATCGCCTGGAATAACCTTCACGATTTGGTTCGGCCCTCTAAGGGACCACATTTCCCTCCTCACCGCCTCGTGAGCTTCCCTCTGCCAATCTTGTAGCCGAGGCATGACGCCCCCCTTCCTTCCGGCAAAATCACTGTTACTTTAACAGAGTAGGACCCCCGGCCGATATTTTCTAAAGAACAATTCAGTTTGCTTCCAAGCCCTGGTTCTTCCAATAGTTCGGTTCAGCCCGACTAAACAGGGCCGGCTGAACACGCCAGGGCAACAAAACGTAACGGGTGTTGCGGCCACGTCGCTCCCCTCTCTACCTTCAAATGCGGGAAACTCGCCCCAAAAGGGCCACACGCAAAAAACATTTTCTTCGCGACGAGTTCCGGCTTTGCGGTAGAATTCCCTCAGTTGGCCATCCGGGGATGCGTTTATGCAGCCATCAACCGGATACGGGCCGCCTTCTGGCTAAATTCAAGCATGGGGATAGCTCTCGTAGGCTCGCTGGTAAAGTCACGGTAGGTCATCGCAAACCTTCCGAGAGGAGGCGGCATGACACCTGAGCGATGGACACGAGTCAAGGAGTTATTTAGCGCCGCCCTGGAGCAATCGCCGGAGAAGCGAGCGGAGTTTCTGGCGGAAGCCTGCGGCGGGGACGCGTCTCTTCGTGCGGAACTCAGCGGCATGCTGGCTGCACACGATAACGCGGGTGAATTCCTGAAGTCCCCGGCATGGCCGCAGGCCCTTCCGACTTCCCCGACCGAACCCGACGTAAAGGGCGCTCAGGAAATGGTTGTCGAACGGGGTTCGCCTGGTGCGCAGCTCAAGGCCGGCGAGACCTTCGCTGACCGCTATGAGATCAAAGGCGAGTTGGGACATGGCGGCTTTGGAATTGTCTACTCCGCCTTCGACCGGGGTCCGCTGCAGCGAACCGTGGCGCTGAAAGTGATTCGCTTCGCCTCGGGCGGGCCGGCGGAACCCTCCGCCCTAACCAGGCAGCGCTTCTTGGAAGAGGCCCGCGTCGCGGGCAACCTTTCGCACAGCAACATCGCCACCGTCTACGATGTGGGTGAGTCTGCCGGGTGCGTCTACATGACGCAAGAACTGGCGCCGGGCCGGGATCTTCACAAGATTCTGGGCGACGCGGGGCCAATGCCTCTTCGCCGCATCATCGCCATAGGCCGGCAGATCTGCGAAGGCCTTGCACACGCCCATGCCCGCAACATCGTTCACCGCGATATCAAGCCCGGCAATATCGTCGTGGGCGCCGAGGACCGGCTGAAGGTTACTGACTTCGGGCTGGCACAACCGCCCCAGGGCGAGGACTCTGCGCCCAACCAGGCCATTGCGGGTACGCCGGGTTACATGGCCCCGGAACAGTTGCGCGGCGAGCGCGTGGACGCCCGCGCGGACATCTTCGCCGTGGGGTGTGTTCTCTACCAAATGCTCACGGGACGCCAGCCCTTCGAAGGAGCGACGCCCGCTAGTGTTATCGAGAAGACGCTCCATGCTATTCCCACGGATCCAAGCCGCGTGCGCGAAGACCTTCCTCGAACCCTGGACCGCATCGTAGGCCGGGCCATCCGAAAGGACCCGGACGAGCGCTACAACAACATCACGCAACTCCAGCAGGATCTGGTCAATTACGACCAGTTCGAATACGTGACCGAAGCCAAGGCGGGCGCCGCCGAAATGGCAACCGCGCTGGAAGCGCGTCAATGCACGTTGTTTCTCGGGCTTCACCTGCCGGTCAGCGTCGATCAAAAGGGGGCTCGCACCGCTGAGCATCTGATAGCGGAGTATCTCGCTGAACGCCTCAGCAGCCCGCCCAAGGAACGCGGCCTTTCACGTTTGGCCCAAGAACTCGAAGTGGAGCGCGGCCGGCCGGAGATGCTGAAGTATCTCAAGGCTGCGGTTCGTAACCCTCGGGCATCGCCGCGCGAACTGATCCGCCGGGTGGCACGCCTGCCTTTCCCTGTCATCGTGGCCACGGGATATGACACTTTTCTCGAAGATGAATTGGCCAAGGTGAACCGCAAGGTGCGCCGGGTGATCAACTGCCGCACCGTGCCGGACGATCCAGCCGATGCGGACCTGCTTGTCCGGCTGTTCGGTAGCGTCGACAGCGAAGCCTCGATCGTCGTGACTGAGGACGATCTGTGGAGTTTTTTCGGCAGCTTCCATTCCCTGTCCGATGCGCTTAAGTCGCTCTTTGCGCGCCACCGCTTGCTGTTTGTGGGCTACGATCCCGAGGACGAAGGCTTCCGTCATCTTTTTTCGGAGATTGCGCGCTTTCGTATGGGCACGACCGAGGGATGTTACCTGGCCACTACCGATACCGTGCTGCCCACAGTCCGGTGGGCGCAACGCAAGGCCCTCCGCCTGATCGACACCGAGTCGGGTTCTTTCCTCTCGCTTCTGGAAGAAACGATCACTGAAAGGCGTCGGCCTAGAGTGTCGGCGGCAGGGTCTACCGCTGCGGAGCAGCCCGCAGCCGACGTCCCCTTCGCCGCAGAGATCGAGCAGCAGAGAATGCTTGAGGCAGCGATTGCCAAGTCCTTGCCGGTGGGGCGATCGACCCAGCTTCTGGCAATGATTCGACGAATGGGCTCTGACGGTCTCCGTGCCGTCCTCGACATCGAGGAAATCCCTTCAGTCACCAAGGAGGACGTCAAGTCGAAGCCTTTCCGTCTAGAGTTCCCGGCCGCCAAAGATGGTTCGCCTCAGCCGGCAGAAATCATTCTGAGGCTTGATGCGCCGGATTTCGAGCCTAAGTCACAGACCAAACGCCTTATGGTTCCACCGCACGGGGATTCCGAAGTTTGCAGTTTTCTTATTACGCCTAGGTTGCCAGGTGAGCTGGTGCTGATCCTGGAAGCTTTCAGGGGGGACATCTTCATCGCCTCCCGTTCCCTCAGAATCTCTGCCAGAATCTCTGAAGAAATCCCGGAACGAGGAGGGATCCCCGGCCCAAGGCACCTGGTTTCTATACCTCTGCTCGTTGTCGTCCTTGACTCGGGCAGTCAGACAGAAGTTCCCCACCGAGCGGCACGGTTTAAAGAAGCGACTCAGGTCGCACCTCCGATCGCCTCTGGTTCGCCCGGGCCGACTGTCCCGTTGTCAGGTCCCTCGACCCAGCAAGGTGCTGTGGAATTGGCAGACCGGTTAAAGGCGCTTCGGCTACTCCAATCAGGGAAAACTGCGCCAAAGCCTGTACCGTCTCAGCAACCCGGACCAATCGTCGCGCCTCCGCCCCCGAAGCCCGATGCAACAAGACCCGGCGAGTTCGACCGAATGCTCCGGCGACGGCTTGACGCCACGACCATACTCCGCGCAGAGGGGTCACCCACGGCGGTGCAAACTCCGCCGGCTGCCCCGCAAACACCGAAGCGGGATGAACACAAGCGCATGTTTGACCTTGGCGGAGGGGGCGCAGGCGCGCCGCCGCAGGGTGCTCCGCAGGTGCCGCGTCCCGCCGTAGTCGGCTCCGTCCTGGGCCTCGCAGCCGAAAACACCTCGGACGCAATCTCCCGTAGACCGGCGGGATCGCCGGGACCCGCCGGAGCTGGGTTGGGCATGCCCGCGTCTGCCCCTGCCTCTTCGCAGCCGCGCCGTGCGGCGGAAGCTGCCTCTCCTCCGTCACGTCGTTTGAAGGTCCTGGGTCTGGCCGCCGGTGCTTTCCTCTTGCCTCTGGCCCTGGTTCTGGTCCTCTATTCGACGCATCGAACCGAACGCCTTGCCGTTCGGCATCCCACCGCTGCGTTTCCGGCGCCGCAAACGCCCCCCTATAGTCCTACCACCAAACCGACTGTCGAGAACAAGGCTGCGATTCCTCCAAAGCCTGGGCCGGATTTCGAGGCTAAGCCGCCGGCCGCGCCGGCAGTAGCATCCGCATTCATGCCCCCCGCGTATTACGTCATTCTGGTGAGAAAGGGAAAGTACATTCTCGATTTGGGCTCAGCGCAAGGAATAACGGTTGGAATGAAGCTCGCCGTTTACAAAAAGGCTGCACCGACCGTCAAAGTCGGCGAGTTGCAAGTCACCGACGTCGTGGCTGAGCACGTTTGTCAGGCCAGGCTCCTCACTCCAGGAGTGACAGTGGATCCGAATGATATCGTCCGGGTCGAGTAGCGGCGTAGGCTGGATTTCTCACCTTCTCTTTCAGCGGGGTGTGGAAGGGCAGGGCTTTAGCCCTGCCGCAAGAGTGCCTACAGCCACCTACCTGTTTCGCGGTCCGCACGGTCCGTCGGCCGACGGACTGTGCGGGCCGCGAAACACGGGAAACGATTCCAAAGCTCTTCAACGGCGGGACTGAAGCCCCGCCCTTCCGACTTTCTGACGAGAATTCCCGCTTAGAGCCTGTTGAATACCGGGAAGCCACCGCAAGTTGATCCCCTGAAGCCAAAGCCGGCAGATCCCATCAATCCCGACCTGTGAGCAGAGCATTTCCCGATTGTGGTTGCAGCGACCACCTCGCTTCCCTGGGGTCGCGCATGGATGTCCGCCGAATTGCGTTCGCGGGTGGCCCCTTTTGGCCGGGAATTACGCTACCTACAGTGGGAGCGCAGAAGCAGAAAAGCCAGGAGCCAAGCATGGCCGTACCAAAGAGGCTGAGCAACCGTTATGACATCAAAGCCCGCATCGCCCAAGGCGGAATGGGAGAGGTTTACAGAGCCTACGACACTCGCATGGGGTGCGAGGTGGCGGTCAAGGTGATGCGGCTCTCGCCGGACTCCAAGGCGTTGGAGCTGTTTGAGCGGGAATGGAAGGTGCTTGCCGGGTGGGATGCCCCTAACGTGGTGACCATCTTCGATCGGGGGGAATATCAGGACGAAGGGGTCAGTAAGCCATTCTTCGTAATGCCGTTGTTGCGCGGGCAGACTTTGGCCGAGTTGATCGGCAGCGCCACTCGCCTGCAACCCATTGAGCGCTCGGTCGGCATCATCTGCCAGGCCTGTAAGGGCTTGCAAGCCGCCCACGACCGCGGCCTGGTCCACCGAGACCTGAAGCCGAGCAATATCTTCGTCATGGAAGACGATTCGGTGAAAATCATCGACTTTGGCGTAGCCCATATTGTGAATAGCGGCACTACGCGCATTCCCATCGGTACTCTCGCCTACATGGCGCCCGAACAGCTTGAGATGAAGGCGCTGTCTCCGCTCTCCGACATCTTCTCTCTTGGCGTTGTCACCTACGAAACTCTCGCCGGGCGCCGGCCTTTTGACCGGCCTACGGAACACGGGATAGCCGATGCGATCCTCCATCAAATTCCCCCGTCCGCCTCGGAGCACAACCCGGCGGTCAGTGAGGCTCTCAGCCGGGTTATCCACAAAGCGATGGCGAAGCAGCCCTGGCACCGCTTTTCGAGCGCCCTCGAGTTTGCTGAGACACTCGGAAAGGCATTGCGCGGAGAACCTATCGAGCTACTCGACCCTGCCCGCATCCAGCCCAGAATTCAGCGCGCCCGAAACGCTTTTGAACAGAAGGACTATCAATTTGCGGCTGAGATTCTTAGTGAGTTGGAAGCAGAGGGGAACCTCTCTCCCGATATATCGTCCTTGCGCTCCCAGATCAATCAAGCGTCGCAACGGAAAATCATCGGTCAACTACTGGAAAGCGCCCGCACACGCCTGGAAGAGGACGAATACCCCATGGCCATGCAGAAGATACTTCAGGTGCTCGAATTGGATCCTGGAAACGCCGCGGCACTGGGGTTAAGGATCGAAATCGAGAAGAAAAACGCGCAGCGCAAAATCGAAGGCTGGTTTCGCCTGGCTCACCAGCACATCAGCAATCACGATTATGGGCATGCCCGCGAGGCCGTCGAGAATGTACTAAAGGATTCGCCTCTGGATAACGTCGCGCTCCAGTTGTTGGAAGAGATCGACCGTCAAGCAGCGGAGTACTCGGGGCGGCGCCAGGAGAAGCAGAGAATTTTCAACGCTGCGCAAGAGGCCTGGCAGAGAGGGGAGTTGAAGACCGCACTCGATGACATGGCATTAGTCTTGGATCTGGACCGTCTAGCCCCTGACACCACATTACCCTCGGGCTCCCCGGCCTACCAAGAGGTCTACAACAGAATTCGAACGGAGCACGAAGCGATCAACAACGCCTGTGGTGAAGCACGC
>Ga0181538_10006561_pt1 | contig 10025 bp, 19 predicted proteins | sample PEATcosm2014_Bin_40_FD_119773 | JGI IMG/M metagenome (GOLD analysis project Ga0181538, IMG submission 119773) | Peatland microbial communities from MTU Mesocosm Facility, Houghton, MI, USA - PEATcosm2014_Bin23_30_metaG | ecosystem: Environmental > Terrestrial > Soil > Wetlands > Peat | place...
AGAGGCCGCAATCAACCGCGACGACCGCGCACTCGGCCCTTTCGAACAAAGCCATCGTAATTGCGCATCACAAGCTGCGCTTCGAGCTGCTGCACCGTGTCCATAGCGACGCCGACGACGATTAGCAGCGACGTTCCGCCAAAATAGAACGAGAAGCCAAGCCCGTCGAGCACCGGACGCCACATGTGCACGTCAAACCAGTTGCCGACCGCTCCCGGCAAGTGCTGCAAGTGAATGCCGGAAATCATCCACTCGGGCAGCAAGCAGACAATCGCCAAATAGACTCCGCCAACAAACGTCAAGCGCGTGAGAATCCGGTTGATGTATTCGGACGTATTTCGTCCGGGCCGAATTCCGGGAACGAACCCGCCGTACTTGCGCATGTTGTCGGCCAGCTCGGTGGGATTGAAAATAATTCCCACGTAAAAGAACGCGAAGAAAATGATCAGCGTGACGTACAAGAGCGTATATAACGGCTCGCCCCACTTAATGGCGTCGGCAAACTTCGTGAACACATGCGACTTGCTCTGCGCAATCAGCGCCAGCGTCTGCGGGAACGTGAGCAGAGAGCTGGCAAAAATCGGCGGAATCACGCCGCCGGAATTCACGCGCAAGGGCAAATAGGTCATCTGGCCGCCCATCACGCGGCGACCCATCACGCGCTTGGCATACTGAACGGGGATACGCCGCTGGCCGCCCTCCACAAAGACAATGAAGGCGATAACGGCCACCATCAGGACCAGTATTAAGATCAGGACAATGGGAGTGAACGACCCCCACGGCTTATTGTTGACCTTGTCCCAGAGATCCTTCACTGCGTTCGGAAGGCCGACGACAATCCCTGCAAATATGATGAGGGACATGCCATTTCCGATTCCGCGGTCGCTGATCTGCTCGCCCAGCCACATAATGAACGCCGACCCGGTGGTGAGGGTCAGCATGGTCATCAGGATGAAACGCGGGCCCGGGTGATAAACCAGCGACTGGCCAATAAGTCCTTGTTTCTCAAGCGTTAACGCAATCGTGAAGGACTGGAAAGCGCTGAGAACGATGGTCAAATAGCGCGTGTACTGCGTGATCTTGCGCCGGCCGAGCTCGCCCTCTTTCTGCAGCCGCTCAAGGTAGGGCCAAACCACGACGAGCAACTGAAGAATGATGGATGCCGTAATGTACGGCATGATGCCGAGCGCAAAAATCGTCAGCCGGCGAAGATTGTTGCCGCTGAACAGGTTGAAAATGCCGAGCGCCGTGCCCTGATATTGCTTGAATAGCTGCTCGAGCAGGTCCGTATTGATGCCCGGAGTGGGAATGAAAGCGCCGAGGCGATACACCGCCAGCAAGGCCAGCGTGAACAGAACCCTGTTCCGCAGGTCTGGCATGCTGAAGATGTTGCGAAATGCCTCGACCAGTTTCCTCATTGCAAAACTTCGGCCTTTCCTCCGGCGCGCGTAATCTTTTCCTGCGCCGATTTACTGAACGCGTGCGCCTGCACGGTGAGCGCGACCTTCAACTCGCCGTCGCCCAGGATCTTGATGCCGCTGCGAATGGCGCGAACGATGCCAAGCCCCGCCAAAGCTTCCGGCGTAACCGTATCGCCCGCGGCGAAGACATTCAGGCTTTCGACATTGACGACGGCAAATTCCTTCGGAAACGGGCTGGAAAAGCCGCGCTTCGGGAGACGCCGGTGCAAAGGCATCTGCCCGCCTTCAAACCCCGCGCGGCGCGAATAGCCGCGACGGGACTGCTGGCCTTTGTTCCCGGCGCCCGAGGTCTTGCCCATCTTCGAGCCCATGCCGCGGCCCACGCGGACTTTGCGGTGCCGCGAACCTCGCGGCGGCTTCAAATTCGAGAGTGTCTGTTTCGTAGCCATTATTAGTCCTGAACTTCCACGAGATGGTGAACCTTCGCGATCATTCCGCGAATCGACGGCGTGTCGGGCCGCTCGACGATCTGCTGCATACGGCGGAACCCGAGACCGCGGATGGTCTGCCGCATGTCCTTCGGGCAGCCGATGAAGCTGCGAATCCATTTGATCTTCAACGTGCCTGACTTCTTCTTGGTGGTCGTCATGTCTTACGCCAATTCCTCAGGATACGGCTGTTTCTTCCGCGGTGCCTTTGCCGCGGCCCTCGGCTACCTTCGCCGCGTCTTTCAAATGCAACAGAGCGTCGAACGTGGCCTTGACCACGTTGTGCGGATTCGACGTGCCAATCGACTTCGTGAGCACGTTCTGGATTCCCGCAACCTCCATCACCGCCCGCACGGGGCCGCCGGCAATCACGCCGGTTCCTTCAGGGGCGGGCTTGAGCAGCACGTGTCCCGACCCGTAGTAGCCGATCACCTGATGGGGAATCGTTGTGCCCTTCAGGTTCAGCTTGACCATGTTCTTCTTGGCCTGCTCGATAGCCTTGCGAATGGCCATGGGAACTTCGCGCGCCTTGCCCATGCCGAATCCGGCGTGCCCCCCCTGATCTCCCACGACGACGAGCGCTGAGAAACTGAGGTTCTTGCCGCCCTTGACGACCTTGGTGACGCGGTTGATCGAAACAACTTGATCTTTCAAGTTGGCTTGATTCGCGTCAATCGGGCGGCGAATCGAAAGCGTATCTTTGAGCTCTTGTTTCGGCATAGTTTTCAGAACTTCAGGCCCGCCTCCCGGGCCGCTTCGGCGAGCGCTTGCACGCGGCCGTGATATTGATAGCCGCCGCGGTCAAACACGACGTTTTCGATTCCCTTGGCGCGCGCACGCTCCGCGATGAGTTTGCCCACGATCTTGGAAGCGGCGATATTGCCGCCGCCCTTGATCTGGCTGCGCACGTCCTTGTCGAGCGAGCTGGCGGAAACGAGGGTCAATCCCTTTTCGTCGTCGATCACTTGCGCGCGCATGTGCCTGCTCGAGCGGTTGACGCAAAGGCGCGGACGCTCCGGCGTGCCCGCGAGCTTCTTGCGCATGCGCACGTGAACCCGCCGGCGGTGCATTTCGCGAGATAATTTTCGAACTGAAACTGCCACGTTCGCTCTCCTCTTCGGGCCGCGTTATGCGGCCATCTCTTTTATGCGGCGGTTTTCGCGCCGGCTTTTCCAGCCTTCTTCTTGAGCCGCTCGCCGGTGATGCGAATGCCTTTCTGCTTGTACGGGTCGGGCGGACGCAGCCTGCGAAGATTGGCGGCAATTTGGCCGACCTGATTTTTGTCCGCGCCGGTAACCGTCATGTGCGTCTGCTTCTCGACAGTGATCTGGATTCCTTCGGGAATCGGGAACTCGATCGGGTGCGAGTAGCCCAGCGCCAGCACGACGTTTTTGCCTTTCACTTCCGCGCGGTAGCCGACGCCCACGATGTCGAGGTCCTTCTTGAATCCCTGCGTGACGCCTGTGACCGCGTTGGCAACGAGCGCGCGCGCCAGCCCGTGGAGCGCCCGCTTGTCTTCGGAGTCGCGCTTCGCCACGAGCGTGCCGTCTTTCTGCTCGAACTGAATCCCGCGCGGCACGACGACGCTCATCTTGCCCTTGGGGCCCTGGACTTCGACCGAGCCGTCCTTAAGCTGCACTTTCACGCCCGACGGCACCGGAATCACTTTGTTTCCAATTCGCGACATGGCTCTAGGAATCCCTCTCTTCTACCAAACCTCGCACAAAAGTTCGCCGCCTACGGCTTCTTTGCGAGCGGCGCTGCCGGTCATCAATCCGCGCGGCGTGGAAAGAATCGAAATTCCCAAACCGCCGACGACGGGCCGGATATCGAACTTACCAACGTAGCGGCGGGAGCCCGGCTTCGAAATCCGCTTCAAATCGGTGATCACGCTGCGGCGGTCGGAGGTGTAACGCAGGAAGATGCGCAACGTCTTCTTGCCCTTTTCCTCGACCACTTTGAAATTCGCGAGATAGCCTTCGTCCTTCAGGATGCGGGCGATCTCGATCTTCATCTTCGAAGACGGCAGATCGAGGCGCGCGTGCTTGGCGCGCGTGGCGTTCCGGATCCGGGTCAACAAATCAGCGATGGGATCGGTTGTCATTCCGTTTCTTACCTTCTTCCTTTTCTTCAGTGCCGGGCTCAATCCCGAAGCTTCGGGACAAGCCCCGCGACGCTACCAGCTGGCCTTCACCACGCCGGGGACTTCTCCCAAGAGCGCATGGCCGCGGAAACAGATGCGGCACATTTCGAACTTGCGAATATAGCCGCGCGGACGCCCGCAGATCCGGCAGCGATTCCGCACGCGCGTCTTGAACTTCGGCTTGCGCCGCATTTTTGCAAACTGACTGTCTCGAGCCATGCCCTGTACTTCTCCTTACGCCCCGCTCTGGGTTCGAAACGGCACACCGAGCAGCTTTAGCAGCTCGCGGCCTTCTTCGTCCGTGCGGGCCGTGGTCGTAATCGTGATGTTCATGCCCTTGAGCTTGTCTACCCGCGTGTAATCGATTTCCGGGAACACAAGCTGGTCCTTGATGCCCAGCGTGTAATTGCCGCGGCCGTCAAACGAGTTCGGCGGCAAGCCCTTGAAGTCGCGCACGCGCGGCAGAACGATGGCGGCCAGACGGTCGAGGAATTCGTACATCCGCTCGCCGCGCAGCGTGACCATGCAGCCGATGGGCATGCCCTTGCGAATCTTGAAATTCGCGATCGACTTCTTGGCGCGCGTGATGACGGGCTTCTGTCCCGCGATCTGGCCGAGTTCCTGCGACGCCGTATCGAGCAGCTTCACGTTCTGGCTCGCTTCGCCCAGCCCGATGTTCAGGGTGACCTTCGCGACGCGCGGCACAGCCATGGTGTTCTTGTAGCCGAAGCGCTTGGTCAGCGCCGGTACAGCCTCTTTGCGATATCTTTCATGCAACCGGGTAATCATCTTTTTGAGTCGCCTTCGCGTTAATTCTCAAACGTCGTATTGCAGCGGCGGCACGTGCGCACTTTGGTGCCGTCCGGCAGCGTGGTGTGTCCCACGCGCGCATGCTTGCCGCATCCGGGACAAATCAGCATCACGCTGGAAACGTGAACGGGCCCTTCCTTTTCTAGGATGCCACCCTTCACATTTTTCGAAGGGTTCGGGCGCGTGTGCCGTTTGATGATGTTCGCGTGCTCCACCGTCACCGTATGCTTCAGCGGATTCACGGAAAGCACTTTTCCCGTCCGGCCCTTCGACCGCCCAGCGATCACTTTCACGTTATCGCCGTGACGGATGCCGAGATGCACTTTCTTTGGTTTTTCGTGGTTCATCGCTACCACACTTCCGGAGCCAGCGAGATGATCTTGGTGAATTTCTTCTCTCGCAGCTCGCGCGCCACCGGCCCGAAAACACGCGTTCCGATGGGCTCGTTGGCGTCGTTGATCAGCACGGCGGCATTGTCGTCGAAACGAATGTAGGTTCCGTCGCGGCGCCGATGCTCTTTTCTGGTGCGTACCACCACCGCTTTCACCACTTTGCCCTTCTTCACCTGGCCGTCGGGCGTAGCTTCCTTCACCGCAGCCGTGATGACGTCGCCCAACCCAGCGACCAATCCTGCGTCTCCACCAATCGGGAGAATGCAGGTGATTTGGCGGGCGCCCGAATTATCGGCCACCGTCAGCCATGTTCGCATCTGAACCATTGCCGTGCTCCCTTATCCCGCTTGCGCTCAGGCTACTCGCGTCGAGCGCTGGATGACTTCTTTCAACCGCCACCGCTTCAACTTCGATAGCGGGCGCGTGGATGCGATCCGAACCAAGTCGCCCACGCGCGCTTCGCCCGTTTCGTCGTGCGCGTAATACTTCTTCCCGGAGCGCACAACCCGATGGTAGAGCGGATGCTGCGTGGCGCGCCGGACCTTGACGACAATCGTCTTCTGCATTTTCGCGCTGGTCACGACGCCCACCAATTCCTGCCGCGCTCCCCGCTTCTGGGGTTCCGCTTGAGCCGCTGCTGTTTCGTTCGCCATTACGCCTTCCTCAATTCCGCTTCGCGCAGCAGGGTCTTCACGCGCGCCAGGTCCCGCTTCACCTCGCGGAGTTTCTTCAGCCCTTCGGACTGGCCCGTCGACAACTGAAAACGGAGACGGAAAATTTGTTCGGCGAGCTCGCGCTGCTGAATCTCGAGCTCGTTCGGGTTCATTTCTCGAAATTTCTCCATGCGCTGCGCCATCAGAGTTCCTCCGCGCGCGAGACGAACTTCGTCCGGATGGGCAGCTTGTTGGCCGCCAGCCCCATCGCTTCCTTGGCCGACGCCAGATCGACGCCCGACATCTCGAACATGATGCGGCCGGGCTTCACGACGGCCACCCAGTGTTCCGGCGGCCCTTTGCCCTTGCCCATGCGAGTCTCAGCCGGCTTCTTCGTGAACGGCTTATCCGGAAAAATGCGAATCCAGAGTTTTCCACCGCGCTTGATGAAGCGCGTGATCGCCACGCGCGACGCTTCGATCTGCCGGTCGGTGATCCAAGCCGGCTCGAGCGCCTTCAATCCATATTCGCCAAACGCCAGCGAACCGCCGCGCCACGCCTTTCCGCTGCGCCGGCCGCGCTGTTGTTTGCGATACTTCACCTTCTTCGGCATTAACATAATTGTTGGCCTGTTCCCTTACGCTTCCGCGCCTGGTCCGGGCTTGCCGCGTTGCGGGATTTTCTCGCCCTGGTAGACCCAGCACTTCACGCCAATCAAGCCGTAGGTGGTTTGAGCCTCGGCCGTGCCGTAGTCGATGTCCGCGCGCAGCGTTTGCAGCGGCAACCGCCCCTGCAGATACCATTCCTTGCGCGCGATTTCCGCGCCGTTCAGCCGGCCCGCCACGCGCACCTTGATTCCCTTGCAACCGAACCGCAGCGCCGAATCCACCGCCTTGCGCATCGCGCGCCGAAACGCCACGCGCTTTTCGAGCTGCAACGCAATCGATTCCGCCACGAGCTGTGCGGCCAGTTCCGGCCGGTGCACTTCCTGAATATCGATATGCACTTCCCGGTTCGTGCGCTTCTGGACTTCGGTTTTCAGCTTGTCGATTTCCGAGCCCTTGCGGCCGATGATGATTCCGGGGCGCGCCGTATAAATTCGCACGACGAGCTTGTTGGCGGCGCGCTCGACATCAATCGCGTCGACGCCGGCCGATTTCAGCCGCTCCTTGAGCTGCTTGCGGAGCGCAACGTCCTCGTGCAAAAGGTCGGCGTACTCTTTCTTCGCGAACCAGCGCGATTTCCAAGGCTTGTTGTAGCCCAGCCGAAAGCCGTACGGATGTGTTTTCTGCCCCAAACTAGCCTCCTACTTCTTTTTCTTCTGAACTTTTTGCGCTTGCTGCGCGCGTTTCTCGAGAGCTTTGCGAGCCTTCCGCACCGCGCCCTTCACGCCCTTCGAAGCTTCGGCTTCCGCCACGGCTGCGGCGGCGCGCGTTTCCGCCGCGCGCGTGTGCTCGGCTACCTGGACGACGATGTGGCTCGTCCGCTTCTGGTACCGGAAACCGCGGCCCATCGGCGCCGGACGCATGCGCTTCCAGCGCGGCCCTTCGTTGACGAAGCATTGCGTCACGAAGAGCGCGTCCACGTCGAGCGATGCCCCGGAATCTTCCGCCTTGCGCTCCGCATTCGCGATAGCGCTTCGCAGCGTCTTCTCTACCTCGCGCGCCACGCGCTTCTTTGTGAAGCGCAGCGTCTGCAAAGCATCTTCCGCGCGGTGCCCGCGGATCAAGTCGATCACGAGCCGCGCCTTCTGCGGCGATACGCGAATGAATCGCGCCTTTGCGACGCCTTCGATCTGAGCCGGATTCACTGTTGCCGTTGCCATTGTCTTTTTTTTCCTATGCCTTTGGTGCCGGAGCCGAGCCACCGCCCGCCGCCGGTGCTGCGCCGCCAGCCGGAGCCGCCGCTGCCGCAGCCTTCTCGAGCGCCGCCTTCACGGCGTGACCCTTGAACGTGCGCGTGGGCGCGAATTCGCCCAGCTTGTGTCCCACCATCTGCTCGGTGATATACACCGGGATGAACTTCCTCCCGTTGTGCACCGCGATCGTGTGGCCCACCATCTCGGGAAGAATCGTCGAACGGCGCGACCATGTCTTTATGACCTTTTTTTCGTTGCGCGTGTTCAGCGCTTCCACCTTTACGCGCAAATGGCCGTCGATGAACGGCCCTTTCTTTAGCGATCGCGGCATTTGATTTCTATTCCTCCACCCGTCGCAATTTCACCCATTGTGCGCGGCGAAGCTTTCGAAATCCGCGCACCGGGCCCGGCACTCTGTGCGAAACCGGGCAAAACGGGCAAACAAAACGTGTTCCCTGCGCATGCGGCGCTTTCTCAACCGTTACTGCCCAACCGGCCCGGCACAACCGAAACAAAACCTGGGGTGGGGGCGTGAGCTTTGAAACTGTTTTGACTACCGGCTTTGCTCCACGGCGCGGAACTGCTTTCCGCGGCCGCGGGCTCCGCCGGGAGGCACGTCGAGACGTTCTGGTGGCTGTCATAGAGCTCTCAATTCCCCGCCGCGCCGGGTTCATATTTTTTGCTGCTCCAAGTTAGGCTCAGGATTTGCATCCCGAAGCCTCGGGACAAATCCTGAAACCTTGCTACTGCTACGGCTTGCGCCGTTCCACGATCATCCGGTCGCTGGGACGCTTCTTTCGCGTCTTTGCGCCCAGAGTAGGAAAACCCCAGGGAGTTTGCGGGTGATTCCCCTTCACGCGGCCTTCACCACCGCCGTGCGGGTGATCCACCGGGTTCATGGCCACGCCGCGCACCGTTGGACGCCTTCCGTGCCAGCGCGTGCGGCCCGCTTTCCCGTATGTAACATTTTCGTGATCCAGATTCCCGAGCTGGCCAATCGTGGCCATGCATTCCACGCTGAATTTCCTCACTTCTCCCGACGGTAACTTCACCAGAGCGACTTCGCCTTCCTTGCTCAGGAGCTGCGCCGCTCCGCCTGCCGCGCGAACCACTTGCCCACCCTTGCCGGGAAAAAGCTCGAGGTTGTGCACCATCGTGCCGGGCGGAATGTGCCGGAACTTCAGCGCGTTCCCGGGAAGAATGTCGGCGCCTTCGCCGTTCTGCACCGTCATCCCGACTTCGAGCCCGACTGGCTGAAGGATGTAGCGCTTCTCGCCGTCCGCGTAGTGCAGCAGCGCGATTCGCGACGAGCGGTTCGGATCGTATTCGATCGACGCCACCTTCGCGGGAATGCCCGTTTTGTCGCGGCGAAAATCGATCGTGCGGTATTTCTTCGCATGACCTCCGCCACGGTGCCAAATCGTGATCTCGCCCTGGGCGTTGCGGCCGCCCGTCCGCTTCTTCGATTCGACGAGCGACTTTTCCGGCGTTTCCTTCGTGATCTCGCTCTTGTCGAGCATCGTAAGGAACCGCCGCGACGGTGTGTACGGTCTGAATGTTTTTAGTGGCATCGTTGCCTCTTACCTTTGCGGGAGCGCCGCCGCTCCCCCGGGCCAAAATCGGGTGAAACTCGCATCCAACTCGGTTTACAAATTCTCTGCGTACTCGATCATCTTTTCGCCGGGCGCCAGCCTTACATAGGCCTTTTTCCAATCGCTCCGGAACCCTTCCGAGCGTCCCCTGCGGCGAAGCTTCCCGTGATAAATCGCGGTGCGCACATGATCGACCTTCACTTTGAAGACGCGCTGCACCGCTTCCTTGATTTCGGTCTTGGTGGCATCGTGCAAAACTTCGAATACCACGGTGTGCTGCGTCTCTTTCACGCCGAGACCTTTCTCGGTAATGATCGGCCGCCGAATTACCTCGTAGAGCCTGGTCGCCATCGCTTATCCCTTCTTGGCCTTGGGCTTGGCCTTCGGCTTCTCTTTCTTTGCCGCGGACTTCGCGGCCGGCTTTTTCGCGGCCTTTTTCTCGGCCTTTGGCGCAGCTGCTTTCGCCGATGGTTTTGCTTCGCTTTTCTCCGCTTTCACCGCGGCCGCAGGAGCCGGCTCAATCTGAACAGGAACTTCCGGCTTCGTCGCAGAAAGGGCGCGGCTGAGTTTCGCCGCCGCTTCGCGCGAGAGCATCAGGTGGTCGTGCCGCAGCAAGTCGTAGGCTTCCAGGCCCATTGCCGGAAGCAGCGAGACGCCGTCCAGATTGC
>Ga0181538_10006562_pt1 | contig 10024 bp, 9 predicted proteins | sample PEATcosm2014_Bin_40_FD_119773 | JGI IMG/M metagenome (GOLD analysis project Ga0181538, IMG submission 119773) | Peatland microbial communities from MTU Mesocosm Facility, Houghton, MI, USA - PEATcosm2014_Bin23_30_metaG | ecosystem: Environmental > Terrestrial > Soil > Wetlands > Peat | place...
TGCACATCGAACGGAATCATCTCCCAGAGCAATGGATGCTCGCGCACGATGATTTCCGTCTTGCGTTCGGTGAGCCGGCGGCAGGCGTTTTTGACGGCGGCGAACGCTTCGGGCAGGATCTCATTGAGCGCCCTGGCCAACTCCGTTTTGTCCTGAATTTGCGAAAGTCGCGCCTTCCAATCGGCGGTTTTCCGGCGCAGCTCGTCGTCGGAAAGTTTTTGGAGTCCGGCCTCGATCTCATTGATCTGAGCGACAACCGGGCGAAGTTTTTTGACTTCGCGTTCGTTCCTCGACGGAATAATCCATTTCAAAAAGTTCACAGTAAACCCAAATAGTCAGTTGAAAATAGAAACAAAACGCTACGCGATGAAACGCAAAGCGTCAAAACGAATCGCCGATATTTCAGCGTCAGGAAGAAACCGCTGTTACGCGGTGGGCTGTTGCGACGGCGGCGGATTTTGCCGGACGGTCGGGCTTGGATTTGACGGCATGGCATCGTGAACGATGGCTGCCGCGCGTTTGGCCGCTTCGGAGATGAGCTTGAGGTGCGGTTCGAGCGCGGGATTTTCACCGTGCTTGGACAGCAGATGGTCGGCGTAGCCTCGAATGATTGCAATGATATTGTTCAGTTCGTGCGCGACCACAGGTGAGATGTGCTGTGTCGAATTCTGGGTGGTTTCGTGCAGGACATCCGCGCCAGCCGCCGCCTCCGCCATTTTTTTGTAGATATTTTCCAGTGATGACATCGCGGTTACGCATAGCACCTTGCGCGCCAGATTTTTAGACGCGGAAAAACTCAATTTTACCGGCGCTGTGCCAGCCCAATTTCATCACGCATTTTAAGTTTATTATTGAATGAGGCATGCTGTTCCGAAGCAGGACAGAAACTTTTGCGTATATAAATCGCAGGCTGGCTTCTTTTCGTCGATTCGTTATCCTGAGCCCGGAATCACGGATGAATACCGCGCCCGCATCTCTCGGCCTCATTGCCGGCAACCGCTCCTTGCCGCTGGAATTTGCCCGGCAGGCGCGCGCCGCCGGAGTCAAACGGCTCATGGCCGTTGCGTTTGAAAATGAAACCAATCCCGCGCTGGCCGGACTGGTGGATGAAATCGTCTGGCTCAAAGTCGGCCAGCTTTCAAAAATGATTTCCGCGTTTGCCGACCGCGGGGTGAAGCGATGTGTCATGGTCGGCCAAATCGCGCCGAAAAATCTTTATGATTTGCGACCCGATTTGCGCGCAATGTCGCTGTTGTTGCGGCTGAAAGAGAAAAACGCCCACACGATTTTTGGCGCGATTGCGGATGAATTGAAAAAAGACGGCGTTGAATTGATTGACGCGACGCCGTGGCTGAAACCGCTCATGCCGCAAGCCGGTTTTCATCTCGGTCCGGAATTGTCGGATGAACAACGCGCGGACGTGGAATTTGGTTTTCGCATCGCCCGGGAGGTTTCCCGTTTGGAAATCGGGCAGACCGTCGTCGTAAAAAAAGGCGCGGTGCTTGCGGTCGAAGGGTTTGAAGGCACGGACAAATGTCTGGCGCGCGGCGGGGAACTCGCCGGCAAGGACGGCGGCGCAGTGGCGGTCAAAGTGGCAAAGGTCAATCATGACATGCGGTTCGACATCCCTTGCATCGGCCTGCAGACACTGGAAACCTGCACCAACGCCGGAATTTCCGTGCTGGCACTGGAAGCTGGAAAAACTTTGCTGCTGGAACGGGAGGCTTGCGAACAACTGGCAAAAAAAAATATAATCTCCGTGACAACCATTGATTAAATTCCCCGACTTTTATCTCCCAACTCCCAACTTCTGATTTCCATGCTCACCTCCCACGAACTCTTTGGTTTCATGTCGCCAAACCTGGCCGGCGAAATCATCACGTTCACCTTTGAATCGGACAAACCGATTTACCGCGCCACACTCAACGCCGTTGCCGAAGCGCGGCACTTGCGCCCGGTTTTCCTTGAGCGCCAGCCCAAAACCCAGCGGCACGCGGCCATGATCGCCACCCTGGCCAGGCCCGCGCTGGATTTGGTCGCGGGCAGCCTGATTCGCACCTGGTTGCTGAAAAAGCACAAGGCCATGCTCGTGGATTTTTTGAACGCGCTGGGGATTAAAAACGAGGAGGGCGTGGTTGAAAATTTGCCGGAGAGCATGGACGACGTGAAATTGAAATCCGCGATTGAAACGCTGCTCGCGAAATATCCGCCCGAAGCCGTGGCGGTTTATTTGAACGCCTTCAACGACATGAACGGGGCCAACTGGGCGAACCTCAAAACCATTCTGGAATCCGATGCCCGGCTGCAGTTGGGGGCGGGCGTTTGAAGGTTGGAGGCGAACAGGCAGAGCGCAGCGAAAGTGAATACCGCAATCAATAGCATGGCAGGTGCCATCTATTTCAATAACGATTCCAGAGCAACTTCTTGGAGTTCACGGCCTTGCAACGCGGCAGGTGCGCCGTCTCACGTATTCATCCGAACACTTCAACACACGGGCCACCCACATCCAGTGCTGTCCTCGTGAACCTCGGACTCCGCTGCCAGGGCCTGATCCTCATCCGCCAAAACCAAAATGTGTCAACCACTTTTCCCAAAATTTGGTCTCACAATTAAGTTGGGCACACCCGATGTCGCCATCGGTGAAAGCATCCGCTTCACAGATGCCGGAGACAGCGCGCTTCTTGCCCGGCTGGCAGAGCCACCCGCGGTTCACCGGAGATTGGGCCGGGTATTCAAATTCAACGAACCGTTTCCATTTCACATGTGAAACCAATTATACTCGCTGAAGAAAACCGGCCAGTCTATCGTGATTTCGGAAACAAGCATGAATAGAATCATGACTGCCAGTGTGAGCGGGCGAATCCAATTATTTTTTATGGGGCTTAAAGCGCAGTCGAGGCCGTGAAGGAAGAGCAGCGAGAAGGGAATCAACGCGCCAAGCATCAGGCGGCCGGAGACAAAGTATGGATGTTCGCGCGACGGGTAAAAGCAGTCATGGAAATCATAAATGATGGATAGAAAACCGAGAAACGCCACCGACGCGGCAAAACTCCAAAAGCCAAACCAAAGCGCTTGACGCTGTGATTTAAGCGCGACAGCAGATCGCGGCGAAATGGCGAACAAGGCCACCCCGACAAAGCTGACGGATAAAACCAGGTAAATCACATCAACAGCCGATGAGGCCAGCGGCCGGCAGTGCCAGAGGAATTCGCCTTGCCAGAAAGTTGCCATGAGTTTTGAAATAAACGTCCAGAAACCATGCAACGTGAAAATCGGATGATTCCACCATTCGCCGAACGGCTTGTACGTCCAGCCGAGAAGCCGCATTTTTAGCCCGGAACCCGTGCAATCGCCGAAGTTATATTTGGTCCACACGCGCCAGGCACTGATGGGCAATCCCGCAGATAACACAACCAACGCCAGCGCGGGCAGGCTCGGCCGTAATTTTCCAGCCTTGGCCAAACGCCAAATTGTGCACAGCACCGCCACCGCCGACACGACGAGTAGGGGCAGGTTGCTGATCTTGGCAAGATAAGTGGCCGCGAGCATCAAACCGGCCATGGTTCCCAACCGGACATCCGGCACATCCGCACGCAGCAAACGCACCAGACAAATGAACGCCGCACCAAAACAAAGCGGCGACAGCACATCGTTTTCAATCGAGTAAAAAGTTGTTTGCGGAATGAACGCCAGCAGGGCGGGAACGCCAAGTCGCAGGAAATAATTTTTGGGAAAGATGGTTCGGGCCGCCAAATTTCCCAGCCATGCGAGCGCCGCCGCCAAAAGCATGTTCAGGAGGCGAATCCAATAAAGCAGGGACCCGCCATGAACGCCGCACGCCTTGCCCAATTGCCACCACAATCCCGCCAATGCGTAATAAAGTGGAGGTTGTGAATTTTCGTGATTTGTTCCCATCCGGCACTTCACCTCATAGCCAAGCAATTTTTGACTGGCCTCGTTCGTCGGCTGGGTCCATTTCGGAGGCGGGAACTTTCCACCGGGGAATTGGTCCGGCGTCCAAAGATACTCCCGTGAGGCGTAAGGCACCATGTATCGTGCCGACTCGATGGACACGGGTTCCAGTCCGCTTGGGGCGTGTCCGTGCGAGTATTTCACCACCAAATCGAAATGTGCATCTTCATCTATGTCGTTAAAAAAGGGAAAGGCGGCGGAAAAGACGAGAACATGGATGGCGGCAAGCAGGCACAACAACCAAACCCATTTGCGCTCTTGCGATTCAGAAAATCCGGCGGGGGGATTGGTCGCTGATGCGTTCACACGCTTCTAAAATTGCATTGCACGGCAAAGGATAACACGCACCACCGCGCCCCCAAAGCAATTTCCAGATGGCGACCTGCGCAGCTCCGCTGTCTTGGGTTCAAGAAAATGTTCCGCCTGGCGCGACGCTGGCGGCCCTTCCCAAAGGAGCCATGATGAATTATCTGAGCCGCCACCTTCCCCAAAAACAGTTCTGGCATGTCGTGATCCTGGAAGGAAACACAACCGAACAGAGGGTGGGTTGTTTTGACTGCTACCAGGGACACGGAACCAAATTGATGAATGGATTGAGGACCATTACGACCGGGTTTATCCGGCGCCAGACCCGGCCGCAAAATTCCCGTCCGGAAATCAACCCTTCTCCGAACTGCAATTCTGAAACGACGCCCGCCCGCGGGAAAAAATTGAAACGGCCCGCCGTCCAGCCATGGTATTTCCATAGGCAGTGTCCATGGCAGCGAGAGAAAAAAGTATTTCAGCAATAGTTCCGAAAGTGCTTTAATCCTGAAAAACCAAAATACATTTATGGCCAAGAAACCTGAAACCATGACCACGACGGGCGGCAATCCCGTCGCCGACAACCAGAACTCCATCACTGCCGGACCACGCGGCCCGCTGCTGATGCAAGACTATCAACTGCTCGAAAAGCTCGCGCGCCAGAACCGCGAGCGCATTCCCGAGCGCACCGTCCACGCCGAGGGCTCGGCGGCGTACGGCACACACACCATCTCCCAGGACATCACCAAGTATTCGAAGGCAGTCAGCAATTGACACCAGCGCAGTCGTGCCAAACACTGACAACTCGTCCACAGAATTCAATTCAACCCATCTAAAGAGAACATATGTCAACCGAATCCAAATGCCCGTTCCATCACGGCGCCGCCAGCGGCGGCACCACGAACCAAGACTGGTGGCCGAACCAGTTGAAGCTCGAACTCCTGCACCAGCATTCCTCCAAGTCCAATCCCATGGGCGAGGACTTCAACTACGCGAAAGAGTTCAAGAGCCTCGACTTGGCGGCTTTGAAGAAAGATCTCGCGGCGCTGATGACCGACTCGCAGGACTGGTGGCCGGCGGACTTCGGCCACTACGGCCCTTTGTTCATCCGCATGGCGTGGCACAGCGCCGGCACCTACCGCACCGGTGACGGCCGCGGCGGCGGCGGCAGGGGCCAGCAGCGCTTCGCGCCGCTCAACAGTTGGCCGGACAACGTGAGCTTGGACAAGGCGCGCAGGCTCCTTTGGCCGATCAAGCAGAAATATGGCCGGAAGATTTCCTGGGCCGACCTGATGATCCTCACGGGGAACGTCGCCCTGGAGACGATGGGATTCAAGACGTTCGGTTTCGGCGGCGGTCGCGAGGACGTCTGGGAGCCGGATCAGGATGTCTATTGGGGCACCGAGACGACCTGGCTGGGGGACAAACGCTACTCCGGCGACCGGGATCTCGAGAACCCACTCGCGGCTGTGCAGATGGGGCTGATCTACGTCAACCCGGAAGGCCCGAACGGCAACCCCGATCCGGTTGCCTCGGCGAGGGATATCCGCGAGACCTTCGCCCGCATGGCGATGAACGACGAGGAGACGGTGGCGCTCATCGCCGGCGGCCATACCTTCGGCAAGACCCACGGCGCCGGCCCTGCGTCCCATGTGGGGCCTGATCCGGAAGCGGCCGGACTCGAAGAGCAGGGCTTGGGCTGGAGGAACAGCTTCAGCACCGGCAAAGGCGGTGACACGATCACCAGCGGTCTGGAAGTCACCTGGACAAGCTCGCCAACGAAGTGGAGCAACAACTTCTTCTGGAACCTGTTCAGCTACGAATGGGAACTCACGAAGAGCCCGGCCGGGGCGCATCAGTGGACGCCGAAAAATGGCGCCGGCGCTGGCACCGTGCCGCATGCGCACGACGCGTCCAAGCGGATCGCACCTTCCATGCTGACCACGGACCTCGCGCTGAGGTTCGACCCTGCCTACGAAAAGATTTCGCGGCGTTTCCTGGAGAATCCGGATCAGTTCGCCGACGCGTTCGCCCGGGCGTGGTTCAAGCTGACGCACCGCGACATGGGACCGCGCGCGCGCTATCTCGGCCCGGAGGTTCCTGCGGAGGAACTCATCTGGCAGGACCCCATTCCCGCGGTGAATCACAAATTGATTGGCGAGAAGGACATTGCCTCCCTGAAGGGCAAGATCCTGGCTTCGGGCCTGTCTGTCTCACAACTGGTTTCAACCGCCTGGGCGTCGGCGTCCACCTTCCGTGGCTCCGACAAGCGCGGCGGTGCGAACGGTGCCCGCATTCGCCTGGCACCGCAGAAGGATTGGGCAGTCAACCAGCCTGCCCAGCTGGCGAAGGTGCTGAAGACACTCGGGGGTATCCAGAGCGCGTTCAACAAGACAGCAAAAGGAGGCAAGAAGGTCTCGCTGGCCGACCTGATCGTCCTGGCGGGCTGCGCAGGCGTCGAGAAGGCCGCAAAGAAGGCCGGCCACACCGTGAAGGTGCCGTTCACGCCGGGACGCATGGACGCCTCGCAGAAGCAGACCGATGCCGACTCCTTCGCCGTGCTCGAGCCGATCACCGACGGCTTCCGCAATTACCTCAAGGGCAAATACACCGTATCGGCCGAGGCGCTGCTGGTCGACAAGGCCCAGTTGCTGACCGTGACCGCGCCCGAGATGACGGTGCTCGTGGGCGGCATGCGCGTCCTGAAGACCAACTTCGGAGGGGCGCAGCACGGTGTCTTCACCAAGCGACCGGAGGCGCTGACGAACGACTTCTTCGTGAACCTGCTCGACATGGGCACGGAGTGGAAGCCGGCCTCGAAGAACGCGGACGTGTTTGAAGGTCGCGATCGCAAAACGGGTGCAGTCAAGTGGACCGGCACACGTGTCGACCTTGTCTTCGGTTCAAACTCCCAACTCCGCGCCCTGGCTGAAGTCTACGGAAGCTCCGACGCGGAGAAGAAGTTCGTCCACGACTTCGTCGCGGCCTGGAACAAGGTGATGAACCTTGATCGCTTCGACCTTGCGTGATCTCTGACCTTTATTCGATCAAGCCATCGCCTGCCTGCCGGCGAATCTCGCCGAACACAAAGGCAACACCCTGCTCATTGCTGGCCAGCTACAAAGGCAACGTGGAAACCACGCGCATGTTGCTCGAACACGGCTCCGACGTGGATCGCCACAACGACCGGGGCCAGACCCCGCTGGGCGGAGTGGCGTTCAAGGGCTACGAGGAAATTGTCGCGTTGCTACTCGCGCATGGCGCAGACGTGGATGCCGATAACGGCGGCGGCATGACGCCGCTGATGTTCGCCGCGATGTTTGGCCGCAGCAAAGTGGTTGCACAGTTGCAGGCACACGGGGCATCGCTTCAGCGCCGCAATCGGCTGGGCATTTCCGCAAGTTTCATGGTTCGCGTTTCACGATGGATTGCGCGCCTGTTTCAAAGACTCCAGTTCCAAGCCAACCGCGTTCCCTGACCCGTAAAGAATATGAAAAACGAACTCCCCTCACTCACAGCCACCGCGGGCAATTCCTTCTACGGCCTCGCCATCGGTTTCACCGTCACAGTCATGGCCTTCGCTCTCGGCCCCATTTCCGGCGGCGCCTTCAATCCTCCGGCCGTCGCCATCGGGATCACCGTCATGCACCTTGCCAAAGTGTCGAACCTGTGGATTTATCTCGCCGCCAACCTTGCCGCGGGTGCGCTCGCGGCGTTCACCTTCCTGTTCATAAATCCAGACGACAAATAGTTTGCCGTTGCCTAAAATGGCGGCGTTTATGGCGACTCCGAATTTTCTCCGCGCGCTACCGGACGGCGCGTTGTTATCAGTGAAATTGCAACCGCGCGCTTCCGCCAACGAAATCGGCGGGCCGCTGGGCGCCGAACTGCGAATCAAAGTGACCGCGCCGCCCGTGGACGCCGCGGCGAACAAAGCACTGGTTCAACTGCTCGCTGACAGGTTGGATTGTGCCCGTGGCCGCGTTGAATTGGTGCGCGGCCACAAATCGCGGCACAAAGCCATTAAACTTCACGGCTTCACGCCAGCGGAAGTGCTTCAAAAACTTTTTGGCGATTAGTTTCCACATTTCAAGGTAGGGCGCGTCACTTCCGCCTTCATCTGATTCCGGCGAGACAAGCCGTGCGCGCCGTCGGGCGATTGCTTGATAGGCGAACGTCTAACCACATTCGCGGCGGCAGCCGCCGTCGCGCCGTCGCGGCATCGGCGGGCTGGCCATCGGCTTGTTGTCGTTCGGCGGCTTGAGCATTGGAATTTTCGCCCTCGGCGCTATCGCGCTTGGCGTTTGGACGTTTTTTGGCGGGCTCGTTATCGGCTGGCAGGCAGTTGGCTGCTTTGCCTTTGCGTGGAAAGTGGCCGCGGGAGATTTTGCACTGGCGCATGATTTTGCGCTCGGCCGCATCGCCCACGCTGCGCAGGCGAACAACGAGATCGCCAGACAATTCATTGAGCCGAATTTATTCTTCCGCTGTGCTCAATTCATCAATAACCATTGGCTCTGGCTGACTTTGCTTTGGATTATTCCGTTCTTTGTTCAATGGCGTGTCATTGCCCGTAAAAACAAACTCAAATCGAATTAGGAATTTTCCCGGCCAATTCCTCTGCCGGATAAGTCCAAATTTCCGCGAGTGTTGGATGATAATGCGGCGTCACCTCAATCAATTTCATGCCGACCGGCTTGAGAGATGTCCGGTTTCCGTGCTCAGGTTGTCCCATTTGGGGACAAAGAATTGGACTGGCAGACTGGATAGCAATTAAACTAAAAACTGGCGTTATCGAACTGGCGTTATCGGAGGGCAAGGGCACTTAAACTGCTTTTCCTCGGGTTAACGTTTTATCCATGAATACAACCACTCATTACAACGAAACGCCATTAGCCGAAGTTGCCCCGCCTTCGCAGAACGGGCATCCGGCGGCGGATGGCTTGGAAAGCTCGGGAAGCGCGGGACTCAACGCACAGCTGGCGCAGGAAAACGCCAAGCTGGTGCAAGAGCGGGATTTGCTACGGACGCTGATTGACAGCCTGCCCGATAATATTTTCATCAAAGACCGGCAGAGCCGGTTTTTGACCAGCAACCTGGCGCACGTACGGACGTTGGGCGCGACCCGTCCGGAAGAGGTGATTGGGAAAACCGACCTCGATATTTTTCCGGCAGAATTGGCCAACCAGTATTATGGGGACGAACAGGCGCTGATGAAATCGGGCCAGCCGCTGAATCGGGAAGAAACAGTGGTGAATCCGCACACTGGCGATAAGCGCTGGCTGCAAACCACGAAAGTACCGCTGCGGGACAAGAACGGAAAGGTCGTCGGTCTGATGGGCATTAACCGGGACATCACGGATCTGAAGCAAGCGGAGGAGGCCCTGCGCCGAGCGCACGACGAACTCGAAAAGCAGATCGCCGAGCGCACGGCCGAGCTTTCAAAAGAGCGCCTCCTGCTGCGCACGCTGATTGACAATCTGCCGGATGCCATCTACGCCAAGGACACCGCCGGACGGAAGACCATGGCCAATCCGGCCGACCTGAAAAACCTCCGCTGCCAAACCGAAGCCGAGGCCATCGGCAAAAGCGATTATGATTTCTTCCCGCCGGACGTTGCCAACAAGTTTTACGACGACGACCAGAAGGTGTTTCACGGCGAGCCGGTCATCAACCGGGAGGAGCATTTCTTCGACGCCGCCGGCCGGAAACGCTGGCTGTTGACGAGCAAGCTGCCGTTGCGCGGTAA
>Ga0181538_10006563_pt1 | contig 10024 bp, 9 predicted proteins | sample PEATcosm2014_Bin_40_FD_119773 | JGI IMG/M metagenome (GOLD analysis project Ga0181538, IMG submission 119773) | Peatland microbial communities from MTU Mesocosm Facility, Houghton, MI, USA - PEATcosm2014_Bin23_30_metaG | ecosystem: Environmental > Terrestrial > Soil > Wetlands > Peat | place...
AAAATGATACCAATTTGCGGCTGGCACAAATTGAAGCCGATTGCTGCAAATTATCTCCTTAGACACAAATCCCATCGGAATGTAATGACGCTTCTCTGACGAAACCTCCGGCACCGCCAAGTAGTCTGAATCAGGTTGAGCAACCTGTCTAAAAAGTGTAGGAGTCGCTGCGGATGACCTGGTTGAGGCGGCCTTGCTCGCCGCGCGGAAATCGTGGACGCCTTTAACGCGCCGCTTCACCTCTGGCAATGAACTGAGTTCCTCTGGTGGTATATCCAGCAACCACAAGCACCAACGCTCTGTATTATACAGAAATTCATCTGCGCCAATAAACCGACGAATCCACTTTGCGGCTTTTGGCTCCTTTGATAACAAAGATGCCTTCTCATCACTTGACATTAAAAAGTATCCCCCATCTGTTGGCTTATTGCCCCAGAGCATCTTTGGAACATCGCACAATGGACAGGAACGGTTCTTTACGACAAAATCAGAACCCTCGACGAGATAGGGGCTGATGTTCCTTGCGGGCGTAACACTAAGCTCGCCAGATTCATAATCGAAGATGCGTTTGTTTGCTGAATCGGATGCGGCAAAGCCGATTATGACAACATAAACGTGCGCCATTCCGCGCGCTTCACTTTCCCAAGGGAAAGTGCGATGAGCAAAACGTATTTTAATATGATAACGGCCAAACAATTCAGTCCAAAGAATACCGACCTGCTCCCCTTGCGTAATGGACTTCGTGGAGACAAAGCCAACAATAACTGAGGTTCCTTGAATGTATTCCGAGGCTTTGACATACCAATTACAGACATAATCCAAGACTCCGCACGATTGAATGTTGGCGAGGACTAAATGCTGATCTGATTTCTGTTCTACATTCTGCCAAGTCTGACCGACAAACGGTGGATTGCCAAGCACGTAGCTGCACTTGTCTGGCAGCAGAACCGTTTTCCAGTCGAGACGCAGCGCGTTGCCGCAAACGATGGTCGGGGATTTCTTAAGTGGCAGGCGTTGGTAAAACTGCCCAAAGGCGTCTGACACCTTACGGTTCATTTGGTGATCCATCAGCCAGAGGGCAACCTCGGCAATACGCACGGGCCATTCGAGAATCTCGATGCCGTAAAACTGGTCAACGTCCACCTGGGAGAGCTTGTTGATTTGGTCCAGCGTCATTTCTTTCTGTTTGCCGAAAAGCTCTTGCAGGGTTTCGAGTTCAAGCTGGCGCAGTTCGCGGTAGGCGATGACGAGGAAGTTGCCGCAGCCGCAAGCCGGGTCGAGAAAACATAGATTGCACAGTTTCACCTGAAACTCCTGCAACCGAGCCGCTCGCCCGGTCGAACGGTCAGCCTTGCGGTTTTCAAACTCGGCCCGGAGATCGTCGAGAAAAAGGGATCGGATGACTTTCAAGATGTCGCGTTCACTGGTGTAATGCGCGCCGATCTGCCGCCGCTCTTTGGCCTGCATGACGGACTGAAAAAGGGAGCCGAAAATGGCCGGGGAGATGCGCGACCAATCCATGCCCGTGCAGGCGAGAATGGCATTACGCATGTCGCTGTTGAAATCGGCAAATTCAAGGCGCTCTTTGAACAGTTCGCCATTGATGTACTGGAACGCAGCCAGAGTCTCATCAAGATTCTTTTGCCGCTTCTCAGGCGGCGTATCGAGGACTCCAAAGAGACGCCCCAGTTTTTCGCCCAAGTCCGAGCCATCTGGCGCGGTACGGTTCTCGATGAAAAGGCGGAATGATTCACGCTCAAAAATGCCCGTGTCCTCTGCAAAAAGGCAAAAGAGGATGCGGACAAGAAAGCGTTGCAGGTCATGGCCGGTGTAGCCGCCTGATTCAAGGGCATCGTGGAGCCGCCCCATGATCTCGACCGCCTCAATGTTTATGGGGTCTTGCTCGTGAAATTTGTGCTGCTGGTAGCCCGGAATGAACGCGAACAGGTGGATGTAATTGTGAAATTCGGCGAGCGGGAATTCATGGGTGACGCCGCGCTTTTTGTCGAACAGCGGCAAATCACGCTGCTCCTCCGGCTCAAGGTCATGGAGAACGATACGAGCAAAGTCGGAAACGATGATGTAACGGGGAATGGCCTTGGCCTGTTTAGGATCGCGGGCCATGTCCTGAATATAGCGAAAAGCCTGCGATTCTGCCCTGCTGAGGTCTTTCCCAAAACTTTTGTGCTCGACGATTAAAACGCCGCGCCACAAGAGGTCAATATATCCAAAATCGCCAGCAAGACCTTTTACTGGAACCTCGAAGCTGGCGACAGTACGGCGAGCAATTCCGAACACGCAAAAGAACTCATCCCAAAAGGATTTAGCCTCGGCATCCTCGCGGGTTTCACCAGCCCACCTTTTTGAAAAGGCGATGGCGTTGTGACGAATTTCGTTCCAACTGATCGGCATGGCTCAGGATTCTGCCCCGAAGCCGCCGCGCGTCAAGATTCCAGTTGACGCCATGCGCTCGTTTGCTAGAAGCGCGCCTGTTAGTCAATTTGTTCTTTGGATTTTGGGCGAAAGCCCACGGAACTCAAAATCCGTCATAGGCGCACAGAATTTAGAAGCCGCTTTGTATCCAATGCCCACGCCGGGCGTTTTTGAGTTGGACGCAAAGCGGTTTTCTTTTTGAAGATTCCGGCGGATGGATAATCCAAAAAGTGTGGCCCGTAGGTTGTTGGAAGCAACCTGCGGGCCTGAATGAAACGGGCGTGTGGTGGAATGCAGACACAGCGGTCCAGAAAACCGCCGACTTCACGGTCATGTGGGTTCTAATCCCACCACGCCCACCACGTTTCGCAGCCGCCAAGGTAAATCCGAAAAAAAATAAACGCAACCATTTTCAATTTACCACTTGACTACACTAAATTTATGAAGTATATTACAAATGTAATGAAGAACATATTAGATTTCAAAACGCTGATGGAGTTCACGGATTATTTCAAGGATGAGGCAACGTGCGTGGCGCACTTCACGGCCACCCGGTTCCGAAACGGGGAGTATTGCCCGCACTGCCACACCACCAAGATTTACAAGTGCGCTGGCGGCAAGCGGTATCACTGCGCCAGTTGCAAACAGGATTTCACCATCCGCACCAAGACGGTTTTCGGGGAGAGCAAGCTGCCACTCCGCAAGTGGTACATGGCGGTTTATCTCCTGAGCACAACGAGTAAGGGCATATCGAGTTTGCAACTGGCAAAGCACGTTGGGGTCACGCAAAAGACGGCGTGGTTCATGGATCACCGATTGCGCTCGGCGATGAAACAGGACGGCGGACAGATTTTTGGGACGATTGAGGCCGATGAGACTTACGTCGGCGGAGCGGCCCGGAACATGCACGAATGGGCCAAGAAGAAGTCGGGGATCGGGACAGGCGGCAAGGGCAAGGCCATCGTGTTTGGGATGAAGCAACGGGACGGGCAGGTGCGGGCCAGGCTGATAACCAGCAACGGCTCGGAGCAACTTCACCCGGCAATCTCGGCGACGGTGGCCCCCGGTTCGGTACTTTACACGGACGAGCACCGGGGCTACAATGGGTTGGAAGGTTACAGCCGGACGGTGGTGAACCACAGCGTCAAGGAATGGGTCAACGGGATGGCCCACACGAATGGGATCGAGTCATTTTGGGCGCTGTTCAAGAGGGGTTATCACGGCGTTTATCACTGGATGAGCCGGAAGCACCTCCAAAAGTACATTGACGAAGCCGCCTACCGGCTGAACCGCCGGGGACAGGGCATGAACATGGTGTTCGGGGAAGTGGTGGAGCGGACAACGGATGGGCAGAAATTGCCGTATAAGAAACTGATCGAATGAGCCGACCGCAGAAGATAATGCCGCCCCTGAAAGGCACGTTCATGGAGGTGATTACCGCCGTGGCCGACGGCAAGGGCTTCAAAAGGGCGAAACCGAAAGAGATGGCGAACGAGTCAGCCTTGCCGCCGCCGAAACCGCCGACGCCGAAAAAATGAATTTGACTCCACCCCCTCGTTTGATATGCGGGACGCATGACAAAAAAACGAAATCATGGCGTGACCGAGCGGCGACCGTCACAGAAATCCAAAAAACCAAAAACTGATTGGGGCGGCATTCCTCCAATGAGATGGAAGCGAATCGCGCCGGGTGTGAGAAAGGCGATTTTTTAAGGCTCATTCTCCAAGAATTGAGACATTGTGGACTTCGCCCCTCCCGCCAATTCATAAACGCCCGTTGTTATGTCAAACATGACGATTTGGTCCCCAGGTTCAAGGAGTCCTTTAATCACGGGCCAAAGGCTTTCGATAGGCAGGTCATGGGAAAAGAACACGGAAACATCGCGCAAATATCGTATCTGGGAGCACCCTGTTTTCTTGCGCAGAAACTCATATACTTTTGGGAAGTTGGACGGCGTGAAGGGCTTTTTGGCAGAGAGGATGGCGTATTTGTTCATAAATTCATAATTCGTTGCTTCCGACGCCGGGAATCGAAAGTCCGCCCGGCGCATATGTCAAGCGCCGAAACCGCCGCCGCTAAAAAAACAGGCTTGACGCCACCGCCTCATTTGTTCGCATGGGGCTATGAAAAAGTCAGCTTTCCTTCCAAAAACATACGAGCAGCCGATCATTATCAAAGTGCGGCACCGGGTTCATGTGGAGTGTCCCGGTTGCGGCGTCAGCATGATGCTCACAGAAGACGGGCGTTGTTTTTGCAACGGGCACGCGAAATGCAAACTCCGTGGCATAATGTTTAAGGCTCCGACTATTGAAGCAGAGCTTGTTCAAGCCGAGCCTGGTTGGCTGAGTGTTCAGAGTGGAGCACAAAAAACGCCGATGGGAGGTTGACGTATGGTGTTTTTGGCGTGATGATTCCCTGGTGGAACAAGTCCCAAAAGATTTCCTCGCACCACACCGCCCCATCCTCGTGCGTCGTCTTATCCATCAATTCCGCCACAAATGCGTGGCGTTCAAGAACCACAGCATCATCGCGGAGCAGTTTCAGGGCTTCCTTCACCAGTTCTTTACGTGCGGGTTTCATGGCAAAATCAGATGTCCAGCGGCTGCGTATGTCAAGCGTCGAACCGGCCCACGAGCGGCCCCGGCGGCGGTGGCGGCGGTGGCGGTCCAGTGTAACAATGTATATAATTCCCTTAATTAAGGTTAATTAAGCCTAAAAAATCACTTTTTTATGACTCGAACTGGCTTGGCTTGTAACGAAATCCGACATGCGGCGCGTGAAGGTCACGCATTGGAAAGCGTAGCGCCTCTCGGCAGAGCGCCGCACTATTCACCTTCCTCTCTCCCTGCCCGGCAATGCAAGAGCCAATGGCGGCTTTCTGTCCCCGCTACGTGGTTCCTTGGCAGCGTTGCCCTGGCCGGAGTCGCCTGCCCTGAATTTGGCGGCGGCAAGCCGTTTTTTGCGAAAATTGGTTTCCGCGCTATATTAGTACCATGCTTGACCAAGCTCAGAAGAACCGGCCGGTCGCACCGGGCAGCGGGGGCGGCGGCGAGGGACCCAGCGCGCCAAAGATTGAGAAGCCCAATACCGAGGAGCTCCTCAAACGGATGCGCAAGGTGGACCCCGACCAGGCCAAACGTTACCGCCAACGCACCGGGCAATGAGCGATTCCAAAATCGCCGGCGGTTGTTTTCCCGGCACGATCACCGGCGCGCAACGCCGGCGCCATGCTTATCGGCGCGCAGCGCCGACGTTACACAATGAGCGACACTAAAATCGCCGGCGATTTCCTTTCCCTCCTGGCCGAACGGCATCTCTTGCCGTCCGACCCGGCGCAGGCGCGCGGCGCGCCGGTCGAAACCCAGGCCACCACGGTCTTCGCCTTCCATTACGCCGACGGCGTGCTGATGGCCGGCGACCGCCGCGCCACCGCGGGCAATGTGATTGTCACCGACCGTGTGGAGAAGATCATCGAAGTGGATTCGACCTCGCTGCTGGCGGTGGCCGGGGTGCCGGCGACGGCGTTTGAAATGGCGCGAGTGCTGCAAACCTCCTTCGAGTATTACCGGCGCAGCCAATTGCAGCCGCTGAGTTTGCCCGCGCGCGTGCGGGCGCTGGCCCGGCTGTTGCGGGACAATCTGCCCATGACCTTGCAGGGCATCGGCGTGGTCGTGCCCCTTTTTGCCGGCGTGGACCACGGCGTTTCGCCGCCGCAGGCGCGCATTTATTTTTACGATCCGCTCGGCGCGCAGTTCCAGGCCGTCGGTTACGCGGCCTCCGGCTCCGGGGCGGGGACGATCCGCAGCGTGTTGAGCTTTCAGGAACGGCACGCCGCCGCCAAACCTTCGCAAATGAATTTGCGGGAAGCGGTCCGGTTCGCGCTGGCCCTCCTGAACACGGCGTCGGAGTTCGATGCCGCGACCGGCGGGGTCAATCCGGCCGCCGAAACCTACGCCACCATCAAAGTGCTCCAGCCCGCCGGCGTGGAAACCGTCGCCGAACGTCAACAAGAGGAATTTCTGCATGACTGAAGAACCCTACCGCTGGCTGGAGGCGATGGCCAACCGCCGCGAATACGTGCGCGACCAGCTCAAGGGCGGTTCGCCCGTCTTTGCCGCCAGTTTGCCGGACGGCATTCTGTTGCTCGGCGTGGGCGGCGGGCAGTCCAAGGTCTTTGAATTGTTCGACCGCCACGCGCTGGCCGGACTGGGGCATCCGGCGGACATTGAAAAGGTGCGGCAGGCGGCGATTGACGCGGCGCATCTGGAGGCCTTTACCCGCGCGGCGGAAGATGTCAGTTTGCGGCGGCTGATCGGTTTCGGCCTCAGCCCGCAGTTGAAGACGCAATTTGACCAGATTTTCAGCGCGCCCTTTTTGGTGGAGTTGCTCCTGGCCGAATTGGGCGCCGAGCCGGGCCGGGATTTGCTGTTTCGATTGCACTTCGACGGCGCATTTTCTGTCCAGTCCGGCGGCGCTGTCATGGCCGCCAGCCAGCCGGAAGCCGAGTCGGCCGGGCAAAGCTGGTTGAATGAGGCGTTGCGGGACAAAACGAGCCGGGCGGAAGTTGTGGACCTGCTGTTGCAGGCCTGGTGGTGCCAGGTGCAAAACAAATGGCTGGCCGAATCTGTCCCCGGCCCAGCCCAGCGCCAGACCGGCTGGCGCGAGGCGGTCCGGGGCAAGACCGTCGAGATCGGCTGGCTGGCGCGCCACGGCCCGCGCCACGCCCGCTACACGCCGCTGACACTGGCCGAGCTTGGCTTGTGAACATGCTTTCAACCATCAGAGGCCACATGAGAAAAAGACTTCAACAGAAGGAAACGAAGGAAACGAAGGAGGATTTGTTCTTCGTTTCCTTCGTTTCCTTCTGTTCCAAGAAATCCGTGTCATCCATGGAATCCCTGGTTCAGTTCATTTGTTGGCGGCTGGCCGCGCCGCGTTTTTTGCCGAAATCCGCCCTGTCCTCCGTAGCTTCAGCGGAGGAGGAAATCCGCCCTCCTTCGCCAAGGCTACGGAGGGCAGGCAATCCGCAATTGTAACATGAACCGCATCGTTGGCTTGGAAACGGAGTACGGCTGCCTGGCGGCCGACGATCCGGGCATCCCGGCGGCCATCGCCAGGGTGCGCGACTGGATTTTCCACGAGCAACGATTCGGATTGGTTGACGTGCATCAGCGGGATTGGGACGAACCGGCCGGCAACGGCGGTTTTCTTTTTAACGGCGGACGCTGCTACGTGGACATGGGCCACCTGGAGTATTGCACGCCGGAGTGCCTGAGCCTTTTGGACGTTCTGCGCTACGACCAGGCCGGCGACGCCATTCTCCAGCAGGCGCTCCGGGCGCTGGAGCTGGAGGAGAAAGTCAGTTTCATCCGCAACAATGTGGACCACTATTCCGGCGCCACCTTCGGCTGCCATGAGAATTACCTCCTCCGCCGCGCCGCGCCGCTGACCGAGCCGAACCTGCACTCCCTGCTCGCCTTCCTGGCCTTGCGCATGCTCTACACCAGCGCCGGTCGCGTCGGCGCCGCCGCGGCTTCCGAGGCGCGCGGCGAATGGTCCCGGCCCGGCCCCGGCCCCGGCTTCCAAATCAGCCAGCGCGCCGATCACATCCAAAACGACTTGTTCGAATGGGTCCAATTCAACCGCGCCATCATCAACACCCGCGACGAACCGCTGGGCGACGCCCGCAAATACCGCCGCCTCCACCTGCTGCACGGCGACACCAACGTGCAGCCCGGCAGCCTGCTGCTCAAGGTGGGGACGACGGCACTGGCGCTGGATTTGCTGGAGATGAACCGCCTTCCGCAAGTGATACTTGACAACGCCGTCGCCGCCTTCCGCCAGCTCTCCCGCCAGCCCGACGGCCCCTGGCTGGTCCGGCTTGCCGACGGGCGCTGCGTGGAGGCGGTGGCCTTGCTCCGGCAGTTCCAGCGCGCGGCGCACCGGGAACTGGGCGGGCGCGACCCGGAAACCGACCTGCTGCTGGCCGTGTGGGAGGAAACGCTGGACGCGCTGGCCGCCGATCCGGCGGCGCTGGCGGGCCGGGTGGATTGGATTACCAAGCGGTGGCTGCTGCAACAGTTTTGCGACCGCGAAAAGATCTCTTGGAGCCATCCCTGGCTCAAGTCGCAGGACCTGGAATATCACCAGGTTGATCCGGCGCGCAGCCTGGGGCTGGCCACGGCCCGCACGCCGCCGCTGTGGGAAATCCGGTCCGAGGACGCCGCGCGCGCCGCTGTGGAGGCCCCGGCCAACACCCGCGCCCACGCCCGCTCGCGGGTCATGCGCCTGCTCCAGAAGGAACCGTGCGCCTACTACATTGACTGGGAGATCATTGGCATCGAGGGCTGCCAGGCGCTGCTCCTGCCCAACCCCTTCGATCCCAACCCCAAAGAAGCGGAGAAATGGATGCACTTCTTGCTCTAGTTTTTGCTGGTTTCGCCGCCGCGACGGGATAGGATGCCAAAGAGCGATGATTAGAATACGTTTGCAAAACCACCCATTGCCATTATGTCCCTAAGACTGGAAAGGGTCCGTGAACTGCTGAAACGGGAGATCGGCGAGATCATTCGCCGCGAACTGCCCGTCAACGAGGCCGGCTTGATCAGCGTCAACGACGTTGAAGTTGCGGCCAACTTGAAAAACGCGACCGTCTTCATTGGCATCCTGGGCGGCAAGGCGCAAAAGGAGAAAGGGATGGAATTGCTCGAAAAGAAGCGGGTGCGCATCCAGGGCATGATCGCCCGGGGAGTGGTCTTGAAATACACGCCCCGGCTGAGGTTTGTGCTCGATGAGTCGGTCGAACGCGGCAACCGCGTCCTCAAGATCATTGAGGAACTGGAGAAACTGGAGCCGCCCCCCGCCACTTCATGAAACCCCATCCCAAGATCATTGACCGGATTGTGGAAAAAATCCGGGAGAGCCGGACCATCTGTGTCGGAGGCCACATCCGGCCGGACGGGGATTGCATCGGCTCGGAACTGGCGCTGGCCCTGGCTCTGCGCCGGCAAGGCAAGGAGGTGGTTTGCTGGAACGAAGACGCGCTGCCCCAAAAATACGCCTTCCTCGACCCCGGCAGCCTGGTGCAAAAACCAAAAGCCGGCCAGGAATTCGATCTGGTCATCGCCCTGGATTGCGCCAGTTTTGAACGCCTGGGTTCGATTGGCCCCGCTGTGGAACACCGCCGGCTTCTGGTCAATATTGACCATCACCAGAGCAACACCCGCTATGGCGATTTGAACTGGATTTCCGGCCGCGAAGCCTCCACCGGCGAACTGGTCTTCCGCCTCCTTCGCGTGGCCGGCTGGCCCATTACCCCCGCCATGGCCGATTGTCTCTTCACCGCCGTCTCGACCGACACCGGGAGCTTTCAATACCCCACCACCCAGCCGCTCACCTATCACACCGCGGGCGAACTGGTCAAATTGGGCGCGAACCTGGACACCGTCTGCCGTGAAGTCTATCAGTCCTTTTCCCTTTCCCGCGTCCGCCTTCTCAAACACCTTTATAGCCACTTCCATCTCACAAGCCACGACCGCATCGCCTATCTCTGGCTCAAGAACCGCGATTTCGCCCGGACCGGCGCGGACCG
>Ga0181538_10006570_pt1 | contig 10018 bp, 7 predicted proteins | sample PEATcosm2014_Bin_40_FD_119773 | JGI IMG/M metagenome (GOLD analysis project Ga0181538, IMG submission 119773) | Peatland microbial communities from MTU Mesocosm Facility, Houghton, MI, USA - PEATcosm2014_Bin23_30_metaG | ecosystem: Environmental > Terrestrial > Soil > Wetlands > Peat | place...
TGTGAACTGAAGGCAGGATTCCGCCGGAAAATGTTACAGAATTGCGATGCCGGCTCAGAGGACCTTTCCAATGGCAATATTTATCGCTTTTAATATCAGACAATTATGCCAAAAGCGTCGGGATCTCTGACGCATGGCACGATATTAGCTTTAAATTTACAATCATGAACCCCCGCGAGATCAAGTCCGTTCTGGCAGTGGCAGTGGCATCCCTCGCATTTGCGGGCAATGCCCTAAGGGCGACTCCTGTCACCGTGACGGAGGACGGCATCGGCGCGAATGACACGGTTTACATCAACAGTTCGACGTTGGGCAACGACCTGCACGTCTATGCCGGTATCAACGATCTCACTGTCGCCAAGGGAGCCGTGACCAGCAACGTTGCCTCGTTCTGCATCGATCCCTGGCACTGGGCCGTCTCGGGGCCACAAAGCTACAATTATGAGCCGCTGGCCAGCGCGCCCAAGCCCCCGGGCCCGATGAGTGCGGGTGCCGCCGTTCAGATCGAGCAGCTCTGGGCGCAGTACATGACATCGGCCTATGCCTTGTCGAGTAACTCGCAGACGGCCGACGAGTGGTCCGCGGCCTTGCAGCTCGAAATCTGGCAGACAATGGCCGCCTCAATCAGCGGCGCGACCTACAGCCTGGTGAGTGTGGACAGCAATTTTTCTGGAGAGGCCACGGCGGTGCTGGGCGACCTCAGCACCATGAACACCTTTCTCGCCCACGCGAGCAGTTCCACGCCGAGGGCCGACCTCTTTGCGGTTAGCAGCGGCGTAAGCCCCTCCGGCGCGGACAACCCCGGCCAGGATTACGTGATCGGCTCGCTCCCTGACGGGGGAGCCACTGCGGCGCTGATGGGGCTGGGGCTCCTTGGGATGCTGGCTCTCCGCAGAAGGCTGCGGGCATCCCCTGGACGAAGCCTCTGATCCTCGCGGGCCGTTGACCCGCGCGCCGCCGGTCTAGGCATTGCGCCGATTCGTTTCCGTTGCCGGCGGCCTTACCAGTCCTTGAATTCGCCGATCGCGGCGGCGACGTACTCGATCTGCGAATCTGACATCTCGGGATAAACCGGGAGGCTGAGGCAGTCCTGCGCCGCCCGCTCCGCTATCGGGAAGTCGCCGGGCCTGTAACCGAGGCCGGCAAAGCATTTCTGAAGATGCAAGGGCACCGGGTAGTGCAGGGCGGTTCCGACGCCCCGAGCCAGGAGGTGATCGCGGAGCTTGTCGCGCCTGGGATGGCGCACGACATAGAGGTGGTACACGCTCTCGGCGTCGGGCGCCTCGATCGGGAGGACGAGCGGCGTCTTCGCCAATAATTCATGGTAGCGGTGCGCAATCCGCCGGCGGGCGGCCGTCCAGGCGGGAAGGTGGGCCAGCTTGACCCTCAGCACGGCGCCCTGGATCCCCTCCATCCGGTAATTGTAGCCCACCTCGTCATGGTAATAGCGATTCGAGGCCCCGTGCTCGCGAAGGGCGCCCGCGCGTCGTGCATGCTCGGCGCTGTCCATCACGAGGGCGCCGCCCTCGCCGCAGGCGCCGAGGTTCTTGGCGGGATAAAAGCTGAAGCCGGAGAGCACCCCGAACGTTCCGACGGTGCGGCCCTTGTACCTTGCGCCATGCGCCTGAGCAGCGTCCTCGACCAGGGGAAGCCCGTGCCTTGCGCAGATTTCCAGCATGGGATCCACATCGAAGGGCTGGCCGTAGAGATGAACCGGCATGACCGCCTTCGTCCGAGGGGTGATCGCCCGCTCCAGCAGGCCGGGATCCATATTCATCGTCCTCTCGTCTATGTCGACGTAGACCGGCCTGGCGCCGACGTAGGCAATCGCCCAGCTTGTCGCCACGAACGTGAACGGTGTCGTTATGACTTCGTCGCCTGGGCCGATGTCGAGAAGACGCATCGCGACATGAAGCGCGGAGGTGCCGCTGTTGAAGCCAACGCAGTGCCGCGCTCCGACAAAGGCCGCAAAATCGTGCTCGAACTGCGCGACTTCCGGGCCGAGACAGAATGCGCAGGAGTCGAGCGTCCGCGAAATGGCGGCGTCCAGTTCCGGTCGAATCGATCGGATATTTCCGGGAAGGTCGAAGTACGGGACTTTCATTTCGAAGGGTTTGTTTGCAAGGGCCGGGCGGGATTGCCCGCGACCACCGAGCCGGCGGCCACGTCCCTTGTGACAACGCTGCCGGCGCCCACGACGGCGTGTTCACCGATAGTGATTCCGCAGAGGATCGTCGCCCCGGTGCCGATCGACGCGCCCTTTTTCACCCGGGTGGGCTGCACGGTCCAATCGGCGTCGGTCTGCAGCGCACCATCGGGACGGACGGCCTTCGGGAACTTGTCGTTGATGAACGACACGTTGTGGCCGATGAAGACCTCATCCCCGATGTCGACGCCCTCGCAAATGAAGGTGTGGCTGGAGACCTTGCAGTTGCGCCCCACCCGCGCGTTCTTCTGGATCTCCACAAAGCTGCCGATCTTTGAATTGTCGCCGATTTCGCACCCGTATGCGTTTATGAAATTGAACAGGCGGACATTCGAGCCGACGCGAACGTTCACCAGCGACCTTCGCGGGCTGTCCTCGTTGATCAGTTCCATTTTAGCTTGAATTCAGGGTCTCGGGTGAGGAGGGAGCGCCCCCCGGCCGCGCGGATCCCTTGCGACCGCCGCCCAACAGATGCTGGCAAACGAGAAGTGATTGCGATGCAGATGGATGGCGTCAAGAAAATCGCGCGGTTCGTCTTGGAAATAGTGCAAGGCGGGATGGTTCACCTCTCGTCCGAATCGGCATTGCTCGTGCGCAAGTTCGTGCTCTGGGGAAGCGGGCTTTGGGACGGCGGTTCATCGCCATCACCGGGGATGGCTTCCCGACGAAGCCGCACAAGGTCTGTCCCATCCCTGGGCCGAAACCGCGCCCGGCGCACTGCCGTTCCCGCCGTGATCAACGGGCATCTAGGCGACCTGCGCGTCTTTCCTCGGAAACGAAATGGTGGTATCCCTTTGGCCGCGGGTCGCCGTAAGCGAAACTGGGGCGCCTCGAAGCTTCAATGATTCGGACGAGGCTTCCAGGATCCGGACAACCTCCAGGCCCGCCGCCCCGTCCGTCATTGGGGCCTTCCCGCCCCGGATGCTTTCGAGGAAGTGCTGGCACTCCGTTTTCAGGGGTTCGTCCTGCTTGACGTACGGGCAATAGATGTCGCCGTAGTGATAGGCATACTGGAACTCGGCAAAAGTATCGTAATGCGGCGGGCGCTCGACGCGCGCGTCGAAGATCTTTATCTTCTCCTGGGCCAAAATGTCGTCGTACACGATCATCCGCTTGCTGCCGACGATCGTCATCTCCCGGACCTTCCTCGGATCGTGCCAGCTGCTGTGGATGATGGCCGAACGCTCGTGCGAGAAATGAAGGCTCATGCTGGTCACGTCCTCGATGCCGGGCATGATATGGGCCCCCCCGCGGCAGTTGATGCTGTGGGGTGATTCCTTCATGATGTAGAGGATGATCGAGATGTCGTGGGGAGCGAGGTCCCATGCGACGTTGATGTCCTTCTGGAAAAGCCCCAGGTTCAGTCGGCGCGCGGAAATGTAACGGATCTCCCCGATATCGCGGCTGTCCACGATCTCCTTGATTTTACGCACCGGCGCCGAGTAGAGGAAAGTGTGGCCCACCATCAGCACGAGTCCCTTGCTCTCGGCAATCTCGATCAATTCCTCACATTGCGCAGTGGAGGCGGCCATGGGCTTTTCGATCAGGGTATGCTTGCCCGCCAGCAGGCTCGCCTTGGCCATTGGGAAGTGCAGCTTGACTGCGGTGGACACGACGACCGCATCAATGTCCCTGCGAGCAAGCATCTGCTCGTATAGCGTCTCGCAGGCGACCTCCGGATAGAGCGACCGAAGGTGTTTCAGGCGGTCCTCGTTCACATCGCACATCACCGTCACGCAGCAGTCGGGAAGCGACCGGAAATTGCGAATGAGATTGGGCCCCCAGTAACCGCAGCCAACGACGCCCACGTTGATTCTCTTCATCTGGAGGCGGGTTCGTTGAGTGCAGTCATCGGGTGTCGGAGGCCATCATCCCGTTGTCTGCGGTGTGCGCTTGGAAGTCGCGCCTGCTGAATTGATGCCGGGCTGGGTTCCAGCGGGGTCCCCGCGAGATTTTCTCGCCCTGCGCGTGTCGGACACCTGCACGATCAATGCTGGCACGGTCATCAAGATTATCTTCAGGTCCAACCAAAGCGAGATGGATTCTGAGTAGCGAATATCGAGCCGGACCATTTCGTCAAACGTCGTGCGATTCTTCCCGGATACCTGCCAGAGGCCCGTGAGCCCCGGCACCGCATTGAAGCGCTCCCGATGCCAAGGCTCGTATCTGTCGTACTCGTACGGAAGGCAGGGGCGGGGTCCCACAATGCTCATTTCCCCCTGAAAAACATTGATGATCTGCGGCAGCTCATCGAGGCCGGTGGCCCTCAGGAGCCATCCGCCAGGAAGCAGTCGCTTGTCGCCCCTTGAGTCCAGTTTCACCATGGGCGCCTTTGAGCCGACAAGGTTTTCATAGTATGCCTGGTGGCTCTTGGTGTCGGCACCAACGGCCATGGTGCGGAACTTGTAGCACATGAAGCGCAATCCCTTGTATCCGACACGCTCCTGTTTGAACAATATGGGCCCGGGCGAGGTGAGCCTCAGACCAAGCGCCATCAGGGCCGTGATTACGCCAAGGAAGGGCAGAGCTATCAGGCAGCACGCGAGGTCGATCGCCCGCTTCCAGGCCGGTAGCCGCGGCGACTTTAGCACGGATATTACGGCTTCGGTCGGGAATTGACGGGCCCGGCAGTTCATCGTGAAGCCGAAGTTGGTGGTGGGTGTAGGCCGGTCCTTTTTCGACGCTCTTTGCGGATTAAGAGTGGATAGTCGGCGCATGGACCAGACGGCAGGTTTTCAGTTCCTCAAGAATGCAACCCGGCCTCCGCAGGCTGGAATTGCTTCGATTATTCTCACGTTCTGTGTGTTGTGGACAGTAACTTGCATTCGTCAACACCCTATTCCAAAATCGACTCGCTTGAGCCGTAAAAGCTTCATTGTCCCTATCTTGAACATGATTGTTTTGTTCAGAAGTTATTCACAATATCAGATAGCGTCATCAGCTCTCAAGTGGCGCTAATTCATTGAAGGCGGACTTCGGGTGCGGGAGCGAGGGTTGGCAAGCTCTTTCGGCGCCAACGCATGAATGTTGCATTTGCCGCCCCGTAAGCGGCCACGGGCGGACAGCCTAGGCAACCTGGTGCCGCACCAAATAAGGTGCGCAGATGAGGCATGAAAACGCTTGGATAGACGGGACGGGCCGCCGACAAACGCATCTTGAACGCTGCCCGAACATAGGTGCTGATTGGGAGCAGCCGAGATAAGCGGTGTTGCCCTCGCCGCCGTTAGCAATCGTTTTGCAGCCGACCCTACCCCGCTTCGGTTCGTCCGGAGCCGCGATCAATTCACGACGGCAGATCCCGCGCATCCCAGGATCACTTATCCGGACTCCCTGCCTGCTACCCTGTGCCGGAGTCGCCGCCTAAATCGTTACGGCCGGACCTCGGCCTAACTTTTGCAAACAGTCACGATTGCCCTGAGGTCTAATCCCCCAAAGGACATCTTGCGCGAATCGACCTAAATGGTGCCCGCAATAGACGAGGCACCGTGTGCTGGAAAGGAGTCGAACTAGGAACTGTGGCCGACCGACTTTCTCAAAGTCCGACCAAAAAGTCTCTGCGCGCGGAGCCCTTCCCTCGGTGCTCTCGCCAACGGCTTGGCGGCCGCTGTCCGCAAGTCAGCGCCAAAGGTCATCGCACGCTGTGGGTCGCTTCCTTCATGGAATCCATCCCCATCCTCGTATCCGAACGGGGCACTCTTGATCGCATGCTCGAGGACGATCAATCCGACAAGGATAATGGCGAGGGCGGCGATTACGATGTAGGAGATCACGGTGGTCGGGGTATTGATTATCGTTGGGGTAGTGGCAAAAGAGATGAATGCCTCGCCGCGCTAATTTACTCCGCTTCGCGGAGATGCATATGCGGTGAATAGCTCATAACAGCCGGGAAAATCACCTAGCTCGCCAGTATTTCCCGCTGTCGTCCATCGCAGGCTCCTGGCCTTCCGGGTTCTCCAGGGCGCGACCACAATGAACACATCCCGTCCGGACGCATTGCAACCCGCAGCCCCTCCGAAACTTGACGACAAACCTGCGCGAGGTCGAGTTATCGACCAATCTGTATGCCGGCAGTAGTGGGGGGAGGGTTGTCTTATTGAAGATCGACGCGGCGACTCCGCCGTTGCTCCTGCAATAGCAACGTGTTGCGCAATGTCAAGCGGGCAGCGGCCGTGCTCAATTCCGGGTTTTGTCATTCGAATCGTCTGTTGCGCGGTGTCCAGTTTGGGGGATTGGCTGACGATAAGACTCTTCTTTTTAAAAATCACGCGCGGGAAATACGTATCTCGCATGGCCATCCGTTTTTCTGCTATGGGCCGCTTGATCAATTCATTGTGATCCCGGCCATAGGCAGGGTGGCTCGGATTGGGAATAACTGGGGAATGTTCATGAAGCCAATGTCGGCCGAGGGAAGATGGGGGGCTGCTCAAAGCCTTAATGTCGCATGGGTAAGGTCGGGTTACCCCGCATCATTTGTCCGATGATGCGCAGATATTGCCTGAAATGTTAAACAGACGTGAAATCGGCGGCATAGCAGCTTCATAAACAACGTCTTCAATTGTTTCGCGCATTCTCAACCGCCGTCCAGGCGAGCCGGCCGGGCTTCACGCTTATCGAAAAGGCCCTCCTTGGCTTCCACACCGGCTGATCGGGGACTCGTGCGCTCCAACGGATTCGGATGCCGTTCCCGCCAATCGGACCGGAGAACGGCGCGTCTCTAAGCGTTTTGCGCCTCTCCCGCAGCGCTCCCGATATCCCACGACGGGAACGGCCTCGGGCAGACGGCCCTTGCATGGGCTCGCAGTCCGTCTTGTCCTGCCCCTGGACAACAGGCAGCCTTTGGGCTGTGCCGAAGGCAGCAAATGGCTGCTACCTTGCCGCCCAAATTGTCTGGCATGGCCATCTTCTATCACTAGTGGCCAAAAGCGCTTTGCCTTCCATTCGCGCTCCATGGCCATGCCCCGGACTCGCTCGATCAGCCTCCTCCTCTGTCCAAAGGCAATCCTTCCATAAGGCAGAGTTTCATGGAAGGTCCGTGCCCTCGAAATCCCCGATGGCGGCAGCCATGTATGCTCTCCCTGTCCCAACGGATCGGCTCGAGGGGCCCCGCACAGCTGCTTTATCGCCGCTCTTTTCGAATGCCGGCAGCAGGCCGTTTGGATGGCCCGCGATTGCCGGCGGCGCAAATCCGGGAGCGTATCCCTGTGGCGGGGATCAGAGGGACCAAACGGTGTTTCTCTCGTCCGGTGCATCGAGCGTTTTATATCGTTAACATAGACATGTCCATTTTATGAAGACAAGTCAAATCAAATGCTATTCAAGCAAAATGCATTGCTGCATATGTCGCTTCGCGGTATTTCTTCCACACGCAGAGAGGGGAATGATTACGTGAACCGCATCGGCGTGCTTGCGCTGATCGGCTTGGCGCTGGGTGCCGTGCCGGCACAGGGCGCCGCCGCGGGCGATCCCGGGGCGGCGACGGTAGGGACCCGGTGCCAGCCGCTTTACACGTACACGCTGACCCAGGATGGCTCGCCGCAGTCCTACGACGAGGCGCTGGCGGTGGCCTGCCTCCAGGGGATAATCAACCGGGAGGCGCCGGAAGTCTACGTGCTTTCGAGGAAGGACCACCGGCCGCAGTACTGGCTCGACGTGCTGTCGAGGGACGGCCGCTGGCTCCAGGGGCGCGAACTGAGGCCGCTGGCGGACCTCGGCTCGCTCGTGAGGCTCGCTGGCGCGCGGCTCAGGGGCGCCGTCATCTGGGACCCTGCCGTGCCCGCCAGCGTCAACGTCGCCACCACCATCGCCGGCGTTGAGGGCGCCGTCGTGCTAAGCCCGGAGTTCGCCGGCCGTTACCTCGGTCAATGGCGCCTGCCCGTGCTCAGGGACCTGTGCGGCTTTTTCACCGGCTCGGAGACCGGCAGCCCGAAGAACGACGCCTACCGTTGGGCGGTCCGCGAATACCTCGCCAAGGGGCGCTGCTCCTCGCACCGGCTCTGCCTCTTCGAGGATTCCTTCTCGTCCCGGGCGCGCGGCGACATCGGCTACGTGCTCACCCGCGACTGGGCCGTCAGCAACCGCGCCTTCGTGTTCGACCTCTCGCCCTGGGGCGACGAAAGGCCGCAGGACGATCCCGGCCAGGCGCCCGGGCTGGACCTCGAAACCTACCGGCTCATCCTCGCCGAGACGCTCCGCCATTCCGCGGGCAGGCACATGACCGAGCTGACCGGCTTCTTCGTCTTCGACAAGTACAGCAACACTCCCGGCCACAAGAGCGCGCATGAGCCGGTGCCGACCGAGTGGGAGACGGTGTGGCTCATCTCTCCCTACAACTTCTACCAGAACACCGTCTCGAGCGCGTGCTTCAACCAGTCCCTGCACAGCCAGGCCCCGCGAAGCCCGCTCCTGCAGCACCGGGCGGCACGGAAAATCCCGCTCGAGAACAAGACCTACCTCTGCATCCTCATGGCGGATTACGACTCCGCCACGCCGCTCTACGACTTCCTGCCCGACCACTGGGATGACGCCGGCCGCGGCAGCATCCCCCTGGCCTGGGGAATCAACCCGAACCTCCTCGATACCTATCCGGACCTGGTCGCCTACTTCTACGCCACGGCCTCCGCCGCCGACACATTCACGGCCGATGCGAGCGCCGCCGGCTACACGAACCCAAGCCGCGTCCGCAAGGGATACCTGCCGCTGTTCGTGGAGCACAACCGGGCCTTCTTCCGCGAGGCCGACATGGACATTGCGCCGATGGTGCTGGACTGGGAGCAGCCGCCTCCGGACGTCAAGGACGCCTTCCGGCAGTTCTCCCCGGCCGGCATGGCCACGATCGTCTATGATTTCCATCGCAACAGCGCGCACCCGCCCGAGCCACAGGTGTGGAAGGGAATGCCGGTGACCGAGCTGATCAACGACGCCAACACCTTCGGCGGCGCCGAGCAGACCTCAGGCGACATGGCGCGGGCGATCAGGGCGCGCGGAAGCAAGGCGCCGGGCTTCTACTTCTTTCGCATCACGTGGACCAGCCCGACGAACATCGCCGGCACGCTCGCCGCCCTGCGGAAAAAACTCCCGGACCTGGATCTCGAGGTCCTGGACCCGCACACCTTCTTCGCGCTGTTCAAGGAATTCCAGGAGCGCGGCGGGACGGGCCACCGATGAGTCTCAGGCCGGACCGCCCGGCAGTTTGGACTTGCACGAGGCGGATCTCACCGAGAGTAAGGTCTCTTTTGCCAATTGGCGCGTCCCACGCCGCCCATGAAGATCGCCATCAACCCCAATTATATCCCTGCCTACAAGCCCAAGGAGGCGGCCCGGCAGCCCCCTGCGCAGGCGCCGAGCCCCGCGGTGGTGCGGTTCCCTGGCAATTCAGATGGCGCCGCAATCTACCGCGTGGCTCTTCAGGCCGGCCAGCCGGTCGCCGCCGAGCCGGCGGATCAAAAACTGGTCGAGTTGCTGCGAATCATCAGCAAGGCGGTCGCGGAGCGCATTGGCCCCAAGGCGAAGATCGCGACCGCCGTCGTGTGGCTCTCCGTCGATGCCAAGAGACTGCATGATCACTGGCACGACCCAGACATGGCGGGCGCACAACGCCTGGACAATGCCTCCAGGCTCGCCGGGGACGCACTGGGCACACTGGGAGCGGTCAAGGGGTTTTCCCTGGCCGAGAAGGCGGCTATGCCGGTCTACTTCGTTGCCGACCTGGGGGATACCATCCGCCAGGGCTCGGCCACGCTGAGCACAGCCGACCTTGCAGGTTACGCCGGCGTGGAAGACGCCGACCTCCTGAAGCTGCCCGACCTCCTGCAA
>Ga0181538_10006573_pt1 | contig 10012 bp, 9 predicted proteins | sample PEATcosm2014_Bin_40_FD_119773 | JGI IMG/M metagenome (GOLD analysis project Ga0181538, IMG submission 119773) | Peatland microbial communities from MTU Mesocosm Facility, Houghton, MI, USA - PEATcosm2014_Bin23_30_metaG | ecosystem: Environmental > Terrestrial > Soil > Wetlands > Peat | place...
GCCGTCATCCAAAGCCTGTACCAAAAAGGCGAAGTGAAGGACTTCGTGGCTGAATACGGCCAGGTGATCGTCGATGAATGCCACCACATCTCGGCTTTCACGTTCGAGCAGGTGATGAGGCAGGTGAAGGCCAAGTATGTTGTCGGCCTGACCGCCACGCCGACGCGGAAGGACGGGCACCATCCGATTATTTACATGCAGTGTGGCCCGGTGCGGTTCAGCATGAGCGCCCGGACGATGACCGAAACGACGCCCTTCGAGCACAAGGTGACTCCCCGGCACACGGAGTTCCGGATGGCGACCGACCTCAACGATTTCACGATTCAGGACATCTACGCCGCGCTTGTGAATGATGTCCCGCGTAACGAGATGATCGCCAATGACATCGTGCGCGTCGTGGAATCCGGGCGTTGCCCGCTGCTCCTGACTGGCCGGACAGAGCATCTTCAGCATTTCGCCGCCAAGCTCGCAGGCGTTGCCAAACACGTCTTCGTTTTGAAGGGCGGTATGGGGAAAAAGCAGCGTAGGGAGACAGCGGCAGCCTTGGCGGCAGTGCCGGAGAATGAATCGCGGGTGATTCTGGCGACGGGAAGCTACATCGGAGAAGGGTTTGACGACGCGCGTCTGGACACACTATTCCTGGCGATGCCAATCTCCTGGAAGGGCACGTTGCAACAGTATGTGGGCCGATTGCATCGTCTGCACGATAACAAGCGATTTGTGCAGGTCTACGATTACGTGGACAGCTACGTCCTGATGCTGGCCAGGATGTACGAGCGCAGGCTGAAGGGCTACAGCACGATCGGATACGTCGTCGAGCAAGAGACCTCTCCGCTCGATTCTCCGGCGCCTTTTAGCGGTAGAGTGGGGACCCCATAGAGAAACGGTATGAGTACAAAGCGAAAAACGGGAAAAGGCGCGGGCCAACCGCTTCGGCTGAGCAAGGCGCGGCTCGGCGAGCTGGTCGAGGAAGCCCTGGTGGATGCCTACGGCGAGTCGGAACAAGTGACCGGCTTCTATACGATGATGGAGAACGACCTTCGATTGCCCTTCGAGACGGATATTCTCGGCATAACGGTGCTCGTGGGAGGGATCGACATCACCGAAGACGACCAACTCGTCGCGGTCTGCAGGAGAGATAAGACCAAGCAACGGATCTCGCTCTCGGAACTGCCATTGCCCTCGCCACTTCCGGAAGGCGCCGAGTGGATCGTTGCGTATCGATACTGGCGAACTGGCAAGATTGGATGAAAATGAGGATGCGGAAACGCTTGCCGGTTCGCACCGATCGGTGGGGCACCGGGATACGCTGGGGTGTGCTGGAGGCGATAGATCGCGTCTGGCCGAACGGCGTCGTCGATATGTCCTTTGACCCGGACGAGTCATATCTCTCACCACTTCACCCGAAGCTTTCGAGAGCCCTGGTCGAATCAGGAACGCGCGCCTCGTCTACGAGCGTGATGCAGACGGAGGGCCCGTGTGGTGGGTAGAGTCCAAGAAACCGCCCGAAACATATTGCCTTTGATGTGTATGTGTGCCATACTGCACCTGTACATATATGGCTCGCCGCGATACCCCCGAGCAGGTGAAGAGGTGGTTTCAGAATACGGTTCTCGAAATTTGGCCCGTTGCGATGGGCTCACTATCGCTACGGAAGAGTCCCTGCATTCGCGAGCGCTGCCGGCTCTGCGAATCCGGCGAGGGACACTCCAGTTATGCACTGTATGGCCGACAGGGAAAACGGCGGTTTTCTATTTACGTGCCGCATGAACTCGCTCCCGAACTGGAGCGCGCCATCGGGAATGGCCGGCAAGTTCACGAGTTGATGATAGAGGCCGGCCGGAGGTACGCTCTGGCTCTGAAGAACGAGCGTCGTTCGCGCCGGAGTTAAGTCGGGGTCCGGACAGTCGCCGGTCCCGCGAGGTGCCCGTGATGCTGAGTGACGAAGAGTTCCTCCTTTGGTGCCGCCGGCTGGGCCTGTCGCAAGAAGCACAGGAGGTCGTCACAAGGATTCGCTCTGCGCGTCCAACACGCCGCGTCGGAGGTGGGCGCGAGAACGTAAGCGGCCGCTATCCCAGCCGAAAAATGGGCGCGACCATCCAGTTTGAGAGTCACCGGGTCGAACTCGCTTTCGTTTATGAGATGGAGCATGACCCCGACGTGTTGGAGTATTACGATCAGGCGCCGTCGATTTCGCTCGATTACCAATCCGCCAACGAGAGGCATCTGTCGGTCATCCACACGCCGGACTATTTCGTCATTCACCCGGATTCGGCGGGATGGCAGGAATGCAAGCACGAGCGTGAGTTGGAGCGACTGGCGCAGAAAAGCCCTCACCGCTACCACCGTGGTGCAGATGGGCGGTGGCGATGTCCGCCGGGCGACGCACACGCTGTTCGTCTCGGGCTGTATTATCGGCTCCGGTCATCGGCAGAGATCGACTGGACGCTGCAGCGGAATATCCAATACCTGGAAGACTACTGGCGCTTCGATGCCGTCGGCGTGGCGTCCGAAATCCGCGAAATCGTCACCGCCGAGGTCGTAGCGGCGCCTGGCCTACGTCTGAGCGATCTTTTCCGTAACATTCACGGGGTCGCCAGTCGGGACGACGTCAACCGACTGATCGCGGCCGGAAATATTTATGTCGATCTTAAGGCCGCCGGAGTCATGGAACCTGACAAGGTCCGTGTTTTCCCAAGCCGGGCGGCCTCCATGGCTTGCCGGCATATTGAAGACCATTTGGGCGGCCCAGAGCGTCCGCGGTTCGTCCAGTTGGCATCGAGTGCCTGCATCGCGTTGGATGGTAGTCTCTCAACAATCGTCGACTTCGTCGAGAAGACAGTCAGCCTCCGCGAAGCTGACTCGGCAGTCGCGGAGATACCGCTCGAGACCTTCGAGACATTGGTGAAGGACGTCCGAGTTGCACGCGCAAACGTGCGGAGTCCGGAGACGAAAACATCCAGTGCACTGGCGGCGGCAAACGAGGACGATTTGAGAATCGCTAATCAGCGCTTCGAGATTGTGCAACGGCACCTGAATGGCGAACCGGTTCCCGATTGGAAAGCCGTGCCAGAGAGGACATTGCGCCTCTGGGTTGCCAGCTACAGGAAAGCAGAGACACTGTGTGGCAGTGGTTATCTGGGCCTAATCCCGAAAACCAGCCAGCGGGGCAACCGTGGCAGCAAATTGCCGGAAGAGAGCCGCGCCTTGCTCACCGCGTACATCGATCAGAACTACGAGACGCTCAAACAGAAATCGAAATTCACCGTGTGGGCAGCATTGCTGCATGCCTGTCAGGAAAAGGGGATAGTGGCTCCGAGCTATGTCACATTCTGTGCGGCGTCACGAAGGCGTCCGGCTTTTGAAGGCGTCCTGAAGCGCAAAGGCCGGCGGGCAGCCTACACAAACGAACCCTTCTATTGGGAACTTGATCCAACTACCCCCCGCCACGGCGACCGGCCGTTTGAAATTGGCCACATTGACCATACCGAGTTGGACGTGGAACTCGTCTGTTCGCACACTGGGCGCGTCCTCGGTCGTCCTTGGATGACCCTACTTACCGACGCATTCTCCCGGCGATGTCTTGCGCTTTGCCTGGCTTTTGATGCGCCCAGCTACCGCTCTTGCATGATGATTTTGCGGGAGTGCGTGCGCCGTCATGGGCGGCTTCCCCAGATCGTCGTGATCGACGGCGGTCCGGAATTTCAGAGCACGTACTTCGAGGCACTGCTGGCGTGCTACGAATGCATAAAGAAAACCAGGCCACCGGCGAAAGCGCGGTTTGGATCGTGCTGCGAGCGCCTCTTCGGGACTTGTAACACGCAGTTCATCCACAATCTCCGTGGCAACACGCAGATCACGCGCAACGTCCGTCAAGTCACGGTGTCCGTCGATCCAAAACGGATGGCCACCTGGACGCTATATGAACTGAACGAACGGGTGAACGAGTATCTCTTCGAGGTCTACGATCAGATGGACCATCCAGCCCTGGGGCAAAGCCCGCGGGAAGCATTCGCGAGAGGCTTCGAAGCAAGCGGCATGCGGCTGCAGAAGCTCATCCCTTATGATCGAAACTTCATTCTTTGCACGATGCCAGGCACTGCCAGAGGTACAGCGACGCTCTGCCCAGGCCGCGGCGTCAAGATCAACCACGTCTACTACTGGTCCGATGTGTTTCGCGATCCAGAGTTCGAAGGACGGCACTTGCCGGTCCGATATGATCCGTTCGACGCCGGCACAGCCTACACGTTCTGCAGAAACCAGTGGGTTGAATGCCATTCCGAGTATTACACCGTGTTCCACGGCCGGTCAGAGCGTGAGATGATGCTGGCCACAGAAGAGATTCGCGGGCGGCATCGGCTGCACTCAGCGCGACGGTTGAACGTCAATGCAAAGATGCTTGCGGTATTTCTCGAATCGGTGGAGGCCCAGGAAGCGCTTTTGGTGCAACGGGCCTGCGACCGGGAGAGCGCGGTGGTGAGATCGGGCGATGGCCCTAATGGAAGCCAGCGGGACGCGCCAGCAGACACAGCCACTCTCATTGAGAAGGCGATTCCCCCCACCGATGTTGTCGAGGTTTATGGAGAGTTCTGATGGGTGCCGGGGTCGGGGCTATTCATCGCAGAGCCGAAGAGACGGAATCGTCGGGGGCGAAGCTACAACAATTTCGCAAGGTGACGATTGCCCATCCACATCTGCTGGCAGCCAGAGAGCGACTGATCACCGCAATATCGGATGCGCCCCGGAACTCCGTCGTTTTCGTTCTTGGACCGACCGGAGTTGGGAAGACGACCCTTCGTGCAAAGGTCGAGAGCGATCTCACGGCGGGATTGGCTCCTGATCTGAAGCACGACAAGGGGCGCCTGCCGGTCGTCAGTGTTGAAGCTGTGGCCCCGGATACCGGAAACTTTAGCTGGCGAGACCATTTTAGGAGGCTGCTGGGCGTGATGCGTGAGCCTCTGATCGATTACAAACTCGACCGGCAAGGCAGACCGCGCGGAGCCACCGAGTCGCTTTTCCGCTTCGACCCTGCCGCAAGGTCATCTGGCGCTGAGTACCAATACGCCGTCGAACAGGCGCTTCGATATCGTAGGCCCGCGGCGGTTTTGATCGATGAGGCCCAGCATCTCGCCAAGATGAGTTCGGGCCGGCGACTCCTGGACCAGTTGGATGTGATTAAATCCATCGCCAATTGCACGGGAACTCCACATGTCTTGGTGGGCACTTACGACCTGCTGGCCTTTCGGAACTTGAGCGGCCAACTGAGCCGCCGTAGCCTCGACGTGCATTTCGGCCGCTACCGGGCCGATCGTCCGGGCGAAGCGGCGATCTTCGTCAACGTACTGCGGTCGTTCGCTGCAAAATTGCCGATTGCGGAGCCTCCGGATCTGGTGAAGGATTGGGAGTTTCTGTACGAGCGGAGTATTGGCTGCGTCGGTATCGTGAAAGACTGGCTGGTCATGGCGCTGTCGTCAATGTTCGGCCGCGGCGCAAATCGGCTGGAACGAAAGGATCTCGATGCATGCGCTCTGTCCGTTACCCAATGTGACAAGCTTCTTTCAGAGTGTATCGAAGGGGAAACACGCCTTGAAGAGGGTAACGACGGTCGTCTTCGCTTGCGCGTGCAATTGGGCCTGAATGGTTGTGGAACGCCTGGTGCCGGGCAACATCGGTCTAATGCACCCCCGACGAGCGTAGATTCTCCTCGTAAAGCCGGGCGCCGACCTGGGCAGCGGAGGCCCAAACGCGATCCCATCGGAAGAAGTGCAGCTGTCCATGGAACCTAAAGAGACATACGGTATTTGGGAAACGCAGGCCTTCAATGTTCCGTCGCGGAGTCGGCTCTACTCGCTTGCACCTGTGGGCATCGGAACTCCGCATGTTGAGAGCCTAAGCGGCTACATTACCCGGCTTGCGGAGGCTCATGTACTCTCGATTGGAGACATAGTGGGCCGAGAATCAATGGTCCGAGGGAACGCCAAGTTTTGCAGTCGATTGCCCCTCCACCGAGCGAGGCGACCCAAACGACAGCTTTTTCACGCGACAGCTTACGATATCAATGGAGTATCGCCACGAGCGCGGAGGTGGGTGCAGGTTTTCGAAAGATTGACTCGCTGGCCGAATCTGGATGCTCTCACGCTGTTACCGTTGCGCCACATCTTATCCAACATGTTTTTGCTCAAACGGCGGAGAGCATGGTGCCCAAAGTGTTATGAAGCTGACCGAGAGGCTGGTACCGTCTACGAACGTTTAGTATGGACTATCCGCGGCGTTACCGTTTGTCCGATCCACGCCGCGCCGCTGGAGGAAAGATGTCCATTCTGCTATAAGGCACTGCCGCCACTTGCAGCGCATTCGCGACCGGGATACTGCTCTTCGTGCGGCCGTTGGCTCGGAAGACCGGCGGGACCATCACAGCCATGCGCGAATCCCGACGACAACGACTATGAGCTGTATGTGGCCACCACCGTCGGAGATGTGGTTGCCCGCTGCAGTACCGCAAGCAGGTTATCGAGGGCAAGGTTCAGTACGAATCTTCGGATTTGCATCGATCGGCTGGCATCCGGAAACACGAAGGCATTTGCGGTGTTGACGCGCGCGAGCAGTGGCGCTGTGCAGTCTTGGGTTACTGGTAAGATGCGGACTCGGCTCGACGTGCTCGTACGGGCCTGCTTTCACCTTGGTATTCCGGCTGCTGTCCTCTTCACCAGCCGGCGATTAGAAGGCGTGAACTGGCCTGCCATCACAGCATATTTCCCGAGAGATGATCGAGGTGTGAAGACCTTGCGGAGTTCGGAGGAAGTTAGGAGGCTGCTGAAGGCGGCACTACGGGAGGACGAATGTCCCAGTGTGCCGGCGCTGTCGAGGCGCCTGGGATACCAGCGGTATGAGCGCCTGTATCAGGTTGACCCAGTCCTTTGTCGCAGGATAACGGCCAGACACCGCGCCTGCACGCGCACGCATTGGTGGAAACAGCCGGGCGCGAAAAGGATCTGCGAGATTGATGTCATCCGGTCAGCGCTCGAACAATCCTTGGCACAAGATCCGCCGGTGTCGGTCCGACGCATCGCGATGCACCTCGGGTATGCGAACGGAGGCCTCATCCAGCGGAAGTTTCCTGATCTTTGTCACGCCATTGCGCAGAAGCTAGAAGACTGCAAAAAGCGTCGGTTTGTGGCCCTTAAGCAAGCTGTGGCTGCTGCAAGTCTCGATGATCCGCCGCCGACACTTCACAGCCTGAGCCGGCGTCTTGGCTTCGGCAACTCATCGACATTGCGTTCACGGTTTCGCGACGAGACGGACCGCGTGCTCGCAGCAAGGGTACTCCACGCGCAACAGGAAACGCAAAGCTCCGAGCCGCACTATTCGCGATTCTGCGCGGAGAGTCAGCTCCATCGCTCAGCAGCGTTGCCCATCAGCTTTGCCTATCAGTTTCGAATTTGGCGGAGAAGTGTCCAGACCTTTGTCGCGCAATACGGTCGCGGTACCTGCGGGGCCAGAAAGAGCGGACGCGCGAGCGCGAGCGGTTGCTGAACGAAGAGGTATGCAGGATTGCGCGGGATTTCCACGCAAAGGGGCAGATTCCGACGGAACCCCGTATTATGTGGTTGCTGAGCAAGGGCTCGCGCAAAAAATGGGCAGCCGTGCGACGCGCTGTCAAGATGGCCAGGCAATCATTGATTCTGCCCTGAGAGCTGCCGCTTCGGTTTTCAACGTCGCGGGCCAGCACCATCGGCAACGTGACATATACCGCTTAAACCATAACCTTGCCAAACGGCAAAGTTATCCTTTACATCACATCCCAGGGCGTGGTTGGCACGCTGGGCCGCTCGCTACGATGGCGGAGATAACGAGCAGTATTTCGCTTTAATAACGAAACGAGGCAATTTATCAGGCAACGATTTCGAACAGGTCGGAAGATGGAAGGAGGGGTGTCTGAAACCGAGTCACGGCAGCTGGAAGACTGGAACGCCGAAGGGCTACGATGTTTGGATGCAAGCTCGCGCAGAAGCACCCGAGTGCCCGGGACAGAGCGGCCTCGCGGGATTCTTGAGGGACTGGTCCGACAGAACGTTCGTGGCGGGCAAGAAGGGCGAGTCGGTCCTCAGGTACAGATTCGGCTTGTCACGTGCGACCGCCCTGCTGCACTTCATTAGCGGGGGCCAGTACCCCATCCTCGATTCGAGAGTGGCGACCGCGCTGATCCGCCTCGGTTCGCCGATTGAAGAAACAACTGACGGCTACTTGAGCTCCTTCTGCCCTCTGTTCTCCGAAATTGCTGCCGTCTGCGGAGTGTCCGGGATGGAGGGATTACGGAAGCTGGACAACGCTCTGTTCGCCTTCGGCTCCGACACTTCTTTCCCGGCGGCCTGAGAACCGCATCCCGCAGCGCCCACCTCAGGCAGCCCCGCCCCACCCCCCGTTTGACCCGGCCCGCCCTCCTGGGCTAACTTGGTTCTAAGCTGCTCGAGCTCGGCTGCGGGCTCGATCGCACAGGAGAGGAAACAACCGTGAAACACATTTGGACATTGCTCGCGATGGCTGCCGCCGTGTCTGCGCCGGCTGCAATCGCGCAAGACTCGGGAGGCGACGTGAAATCGTTTTACGAATTGAAGACAACCTATCTCGATGGCAAACCGGCCGACCTGGGCGCGTTCCAGGGCAAGGTCACGCTGGTGGTCAACGTGGCCAGCAAGTGCGGGTTCACGCCGCAATACGAGGGTCTCGAAAAGCTGCATCGCGAAATGAGCGGCAAAGCGTTCGAGGTGCTCGGATTTCCCAGCAACGATTTCGGCGGACAGGAACCCGGCACTCCCGAAGAAATCGCGACGTTTTGCAAGCGCACCTACGACGTCGATTTTCCGATGTTTTCGAAGGTCGTCACCAAGGCCAATCCGGATCAGTCGCACATCTACAAGTTCCTCGGCGCGTCGGGGCACTTACCGGCGTGGAACTTCAGCAAGTATGTAATCGACAAAAACGGCCAGGTGGTGGCGTTCTTCCCGAGCAAAGTCAAACCGGACGATCCCGAACTTCACGCCGCCATCCAGAAAGCCCTCGGCGAGTAGGCGCCGGGGCGTTTTAGTCTCCGATCAGGCCGCGCGCCGCGCGGCTAGGAGTGGTTTCGGAGCGGAAGACGCGCCGCAGGGGAACTCGTGTGTAGCTTCACAACCGCAACGATACAGGCCAATTAGAACGGGAGAAACGAGATGCCGACTGATGCGCCAACGATCCCACGGGACAACCTCGAACGCAGTCTCACGCTAGCAAAACCCGACAGCCTCCCTCACGTCGGTCTGGTCGGCGATACCTACACCATCACCGTGGCGGGCGAAGAGACCGATGGACGCTTCTGTGTAATTGATATGTACATCCCGCCGGGTGGCGGCCCGCCGCCGCATCGGCATGATTTCGAGGAGACCTTCATCCTTCTCGAAGGGGAGATGGAAGCAACTTTCCGTGGCAACAAGTCGATAGTGCGCGCCGGCGACACCCTGCACATTCCCTCCAACGCTCCGCATCAGTTTCACAACGCTTTCACTGGGCCTGTACGCCTGCTCTGTATCTGCTCTCCGGCCGGACAGGAGAAATTCTTCATGGAGGTCGGAGTACCGGTCGCCACGCGTACCACGCCCCCGCCGAAGCTGAACGAAAGAGAGCAGGCCGCATTCGTCGAGAAAGTGAAAGCGCTCGCGCCCAAGTACCGCACGGAACTGCTGAGAGAGGCGTAGCGGGCGAAGGGTCCCGGCAGCTCCGCTCAATTCGCCCGCTCGAGCTTTCGATCGCGGCGTAAGTGACAGACAAGAACGGCTATTTGGTTGCGGCCTCGACTGTCGCTTTGGTTCACCGCACCCGAGAACGCAACTACGCAGTGGCAGTCCCCGCGGGCATCGTTGGTGGTTGGCCCGGGTCCGCGCCGAGCTTTCTTCCACGCACGGCTTCGGTCACCGCCGCGTAAGCATACGCTACAAACACCGCTGCGAAGAAAACGATGCCGACGGTGCGCCCAGGC
>Ga0181538_10006574_pt1 | contig 10011 bp, 9 predicted proteins | sample PEATcosm2014_Bin_40_FD_119773 | JGI IMG/M metagenome (GOLD analysis project Ga0181538, IMG submission 119773) | Peatland microbial communities from MTU Mesocosm Facility, Houghton, MI, USA - PEATcosm2014_Bin23_30_metaG | ecosystem: Environmental > Terrestrial > Soil > Wetlands > Peat | place...
ATGATAGGTGACCGCATCAACCCGGCGCGTGAAATCGATGCGCCGGTCCTCCTGACCCAGAGCGGTGATGGCATGGCCGTTGGTCCGGGTGAAGTCGCCTACCCAGGCCGAATTCTCCAATGACGGATAGGGGAAATCCAAGGCCACCTCCAGTTCGCCGCTTGCCACCAGCGGCGACTCGATGCGCACCGCCACCAAGTCGAGGCTCGGATGCACACATGTCTCGACATTCACTTCCTGGCCAGCGACCTGGTAATGCGAGATCTGCACCCCTGTCCACAGATCGAGCGTCCGTTTCAAGCCGCTGATGTCGCCCGGCACCAGGGCCCGTCCACCCGGGCGGAGCAGGCGCAGGCGTCCCAGATTCATGATGTGAGGATTATCGAACATCCAGGCGCGGATGGCATCTGTACCGGGAGGGAAATTGTCTCCGCCGGTATTGCGTCCCTTCTGGAAGGTACCGGTTGATGGCACACGATCGAGAGTCCAGCCCTCCGGCAGCGGGAAACTGTGCCAGCCCCAGTGGGACATGGAATTGCCGGCGAAGGTCTGCAGACCGGTGCCATCGGCGCCGAAGCAGAACTCGCCATTACCCAAGGGCAAGCGCCCGGCGACCGCATTCCAAGTAATATTGTGCCGCGTCACCAGCGCGCGACGATCAATGGAGGATTGGTCGACGGGTGTCGGTGCGTCAGTCGCATGCAACGCGACCGACGGAGCCAGAAGCAGTGTGGTGAGGGCGGCAAGGACTTGATTCATGAGTGTGCTCAGTCTTCTGACCCGGCAGCAGCTCTTCCAACGCCGCTGCTACAACCGCAGTTTATGATCGCGCACGATCGAAGTCGAGCGCAGCGGGGCAAAGCATCGTGCTCGACGGCGCTGCGCCGGAAAGACCCATGAATCATGACCGGTTCTTCACGGTACTACGCCTTTCCGGTGGTTCAGTTCAGGCCGCTGCGCACGAGACGGACATAGTTGTAGATGCGGATGACATCGCCCTGCGGGCCGCGGCCATGTGGGAACATCGCGGGATCACCAGCCTTGGGATCGCTGCGCTGGGCACCAGCGCCGTGAACGTCAACGTAGTGGTACTGACCCGCGGCGCGGCGCTGCGGCCCTGCACCAAGTGGGCCATCCGGACCGAAATCCGGCGGCCTGCCCGGACCAAAGGGGGGCGGTCCGCTAGGCCCGGGGCCGCCTCCGAAGCCGCCACGCCGCCCGGGTGGCCCGCCGGCCATTGCACGCGGCGACATCCAACCCGCCCCGCGGCCGAACGCCACATACATTGCCGCTCCGCCGCCAAGGAATCCCGCGTGGGTGGTCGCGGACCAGTAGAATGGATAGTCGCTCTGACGCGCTTCGTTGGTGATCGTCGTGCAGGTGAAGACCGGGGCGATGGCAGGTGAATGGGTCGTGTCGGGCGAACGCGTGTAATCCACGATGCTCTGCAACTCCTTTACGTTCGGGAGTCGCCAGTCGTCGTGGTCGAGGAATTTCTCTGTGTTCTTCTTCTGCGCCCAGGCCAGCGCATCCTGCCAGTTCATTCCGCGGCCGCTGTCAGACTTGGACCACACCAGGCCCGTGGCGCGGTCAGTGATGGTGCCGTCACCGTTGTCGTGGAAGTCATTCTTGCCGTAACTCGGATTGCCACGCACGCACAGCACGAAGAATGTCTTCTCCATGCCTCCGCCGGGCATTAGCAGGTCGTACCCTTTGATCCGGCCATCGGCGAAGTTGACACCGAAAAGCTTGTCGAACCCGCGCGGGCCCTTGCCGACATACTTGGTGCTCGACGCGTATTGCGAGTCAATGACGCGCTCGCCGGTGCGCGTATCCCCGTAGGCGAACTGGAAAAATCGAGTGTCGATGAAGGGTGTGAGGCGCGAAGTGTCCATGTTCATGGGTCCGCTGGGATCGGCGCCGCGGGCGTCGAAGAGCGAATAAAGTTCCTTGATGGACGGCAGGCGCCAGTCGTCAAAGCCGCCGAACTTTGCGGCGTTGAGCTTCGCGGGCAGCGCCTGAGCCTGGGTTAAAGTCAACTTGTCGCGGGAGGTCAGGGAGCCGTCGCCATCGGTATCTGGCCTGCGCTGCCAGGTCAGGCCCGTGACGTTGTCGCGAACGGTCAGGCCATCGGTGCTCAGGGTGTAGCTGGCTGGATGGGCTCTGAACTGGGCGTCCTGACCGTAGAACGGCTGACCCGGCTTCGGCGGCGGAATTTCGTTGCGGTTGTCGTAGCACTTCACCTGGCCGGTATCGACGACGGTGTAGGGTTTGGCGGCGCGAAGCTCATTGGCGGACAAGCCGGTCGCCAGCACCGCCACGAAGATGGGAACATAAGCGCTCATGCTGCGTGGTAGTTAGGCTGGGGCCGGCCATAGGTCAAGAGCGGGGTGGTTCTGTTGCGCGAAAGTTTAAGGACCGTGCCGACACGCCGAGTGCCAGCGCCAGAACGATTGCTGATACGTTCATGTGTGAGGGCAGTCCATCGCCTAACCTGTTGCAGTTGCTGCACTTTCGCTGCTTCCACATGCCAGAATAGCATTCCCCCTGCCCGCTCATACTCCGTAGCCCCCCAGAGCCTCACCGGACCCTTGCCGTAGTACCTCTGTCCCGGGACAGAGGTATACGGTGAGGCTCCGGGGGGGCCCGCGGGACGGTCTGGTGCTGGGTTGGAGAAATAGGGGCCAGAGGCGCGGCTGAACGGGGCGGCGACAGTTTTTCCTTGCGGCTCGTGACAGAGTTTTGGGCTGCCTTCATCTCAGCTTAAGGTTGCCTGAGTTACTCTGGTGCTTTGGCAAGCTCCTGGCTGTCCAATGTAGGGGACGAGCGTGTAGTCTTGCCGACGATAAGCGCATGAGAATCCTGGTCATCGAAGACGAACCCGACCTGCTCGCGAGCCTGGCCAAGGCGTTGCGCGAGGAAGGGTACGCTGTGGATACAGCCGCGGACGGCGAGGACGGCCTGTACAAAGCCGAGAGTTGGGACTACGACGCCCTCGTGCTCGATGTAATGCTCCCAGGCCTCGACGGCTGGGCCGTTCTCCAACGCCTCCGCCAATCGAAGAAGACGCCCGTGCTCATGCTGACCGCCCGCGACACCCCCCGCGACCGCGTGCGCGGCCTCGACACCGGAGCCGACGATTATGTGGTGAAGCCGTTCGATCTCGAGGAACTGTTCGCCCGGTTGCGAGCGCTCATCCGCCGCGCTGCTGGCAAGACGCAGAACAGGCTCGAGATCGGGCAACTGGTCATTGACACCGCCGCGCGCCGCGTCAGCCGCGCCGGGCGCCCGGTGGAGCTGACGGCACGCGAGTATGCCCTGGTGGAATTCCTGGCGCTCCACCGCGGGGAAGTGGTCACTCGCACCACCCTCTACGAACATCTGTTCGACGAGGATGACAGCACGCTTTCCAACCTGCTGGACGTGCATGTCTCGAACCTTCGCAAGAAACTGGGAGCCGAGTTCATCACGACGCGCCGCGGCCACGGCTACAGCATCGAATGAAGTTCTTCCATTCCATCCGCTGGCGGTTGCAGCTTTGGCACGGGGTGCTGCTGGTGACGGTGTTGACGGGCTTCGGGTTCACGGCCTGGCGGCTGCAACGAGCCACCCAGTTCCAGCGCGTGGACCAGGAATTGGATCGTCAAGTCCAAGTCATTTTCAGGGCGATTGGGGGGCCAGGCGGCAAGCCGCCCGGTCACCCGCCCCACGACGGCTTTCGGCCTCCAGGACCACGGGAAGAACGGTCAGAACGGGCCACGGATCGCAACGAAGAGGGGCCGCGCGGCCCCCGCGAATTCGCAATGCCGGCGCTAGATGCGAGCTTGCTGGCCGACGAATCGGGCCGGACATACTACTGCGTGGTATGGGATCGCGATGGCCGGGAGAAGTTCAGGTCCGCTTCGGCGCCGCCAGACGTGCCCTGCCCCGAGCCTGCCGCCGGATCACGTGATGCGAGGCTGCGCGGCACAGGGCGCGAGTTGTTCTTCTACATGCCGCCGGGGGAACGCTTCCTGATAGGCCGGGACGTCAGCGACGAACTAGCCGGAATGCGCCGCTTCGCGTGGCTGCTCGCCAGCGCCGGCGCCGTCGTGTTGATGCTCGGGCTGGCGGGCGGCTGGTGGGTTTCCACGCGCGCCTTAAGCCCGATCGCAGCCATCAGCGCCGCAGCGGCCAGAATCTCCACGGGCGACCTCGCGCAGCGCATCCAGACCGCCGACACCAGCAGCGAACTCGGCAACTTGGCCCGCGTGCTCAACGAAACTTTTGCCCGCTTGCAGGCCAGCTTCGAACGGCAGGCACAATTCACCGCCGACGCCTCACACGAGCTGCGCACGCCGGTATCGGTTGTGCTCACGCAAACGCAGTCGGCGCTGGCCCGCGAGCGTCCCGCCGCCGAATACCGCGAGAGCCTGGCCGCCTGCCAGCGCGCCGCCCAGCGAATGCGCCGGCTCACCGAATCCCTGCTGACGCTGGCCCGGCTCGATTCCGGGGAAGCCGCCACGACCCGCGAGCCATGCAACCTGGATCGGCTCGCCTGCGAGGCCACCGAACTCTTGCGTCCCCTCGCCGAGGAACAGAAGGTTACCCTCGAAGTCGAAGCCACGCCCACCCGCTGCGAGGGCAACGCGGAACAACTCGGACAAGTCGTTACCAACCTGGTCAGCAATGCCATTTGCTACAACCGCCCCGGCGGCAGCGTGCGAGTGAAAGTGGCGACCGAGCCGGGGGCTGCCGTTCTGACCGTGAGCGACACGGGCCAGGGCATTGCGCCGGGAGACCTCCCCCACGTCTTCGAGCGCTTCTACCGCGCCGACAATTCGCGCAATCGCGGTGCTGGCGGCGGCGCCGGCCTCGGGCTCGCGATCTGCAAAGCCATCGCCGACGCCCACCATGCCGCCCTCGAAGTCGCTAGCACGCAAGGCCAGGGCAGCACCTTCGCGCTGCGCATACCAGTCACACCGGCCGGCTAGGATTTGAGCTATTGTTCCCACCCGAGAGACGTGGCTCTGCTTCTGTCCGGGAGGGACAGACGAGAATAGCCCAGCGTTTCAACGCTGGGTATGCAAGGGCCGCAGGATAAGTCCCGAAGGGATGGCTGGCTACCGCTGCCTCAGCCGTCCCTTCGGGACTCGGTGACCCCGGACTGCGGTCCCAACGTTGAAACGCTGGACTAGTCTCAATCATCCCTACGGGAGAATGACGATCAAAAGCCAGTGGGATTAGGCGGCTTGGCTGCTGTCAGGCTATGTCGCCATCCGAACTTACCACTGCGGGCGAGACGCCCGATTTGGCAGGCGAGACGCCTGCCCCACTACTCTGCGCGCAGGGTGACAATGCCCCAGCCGGGCACTTCCACGGAAGAGCCGGTCTTTTCGTGCGGCTTCTCGCTCGTGTCGCTCAGCCACACCTACTGCGGCGCGGGATTCGTCCAGGCAAGCTTGATCTTCTCGGTTTTGACGGATGCGCCGAACAGCCGCACGATCCATGCTTTGCCGTCGTCGCTGGGCTCTAAGGCGGTTATCACGACCTTAATGCCATAGGGGTAGCCCTTCGTCTCCAGTTCGACCAGGTAATCCGGGATGAACCGCGCCAGCGCCTCGCCGTCGCCAATCAGATGGCCCAGGGCGTAGCCGCGCGATGGGCACCAGCAGAGGCCGCGATGGTTGCCGGGTCATTGCGGTCAAGGTGGCGAAAAGCCGCCACGCCGGTTGCTGCGCCGAAGTCGAATTCGATGAAGGTGTTGGTGCCTTTGCCGTTCGAGGAATACTCCGTTTGGGTCTTGCCGTCGATGATGTTGCCGACGTTATAATTCCCGCCTGGGTAGGCTTCTGCGCTCGCAACGATCTTCGGCGCCGGCAGTTGCTTCAACCGGGTGAAGCTGTTGGGCAGGCCCGGCGCTACCGCGCAATCAAAACCGCACAGCGAGACCAGACCAGTGGCGACGAGCATCAGGCGATACAGCAATGGCTTTTGCATGGGTTTCTGTTTACCGATTAGCCCGGGTGCCGCGCGACTTAATTCTAGCGAGGCGACCGGCTCCGGCGCCCCGCCCTTGATCCGTCCTGCTCCATCCGATGCAACAAGGACCATAGGCATTTCAGTTCCCGCATGTAGATTGCGCAACTCGGCCCGAAGGGCGATACTCTTGACTATGAGACTATTGATTACCTGCATGCTATTGCTTGGCCTCGCCGGCTCGGCGGGGGCAAACGACAAGGCGAATGTGGACAAACGCATCCGCACGCTGACAACTAAGTTCCTGGAATTACAGGCCAAGCCCGACAAGCGCGTACCGGCGGAGAATCTGCGCAAGGCTTTGGGCGTCATTCTGCTCGACCGCACCAAGGCGGGACTTATCTTCGCCTATCAAGGCGGCGGTGGGTTGGCCATGGTCAAGGACGCGAAATCCGGCCGCTGGAGTCCGCCGACGTTCCTGAGCTTCAATGAAGGCAGTTTCGGTGTTCAAATCGGCGGTCAACAGTCCTTTGTCGTGATCCTGCTTATGAACACCAACGCCACCCATTCGCTGACCGAGCCAGTCTTTACCTTTGGCGGCGAAGCCGGCGGGACCGCAGGCAATTCCAGCGGCAAGGCCGAAGGCACGATCTCTTCCGACGATTCGCCGGCGACGATGATTTATACCGACGCGTCGGGCTTCTATGGGGGCGCGGCCATGAAGAGCGGCTCGCTCGCGCCCGACACGGATGCGAACGTCGCCTACTACGGAGAATCCCTGGAACCCAAGGACATACTATTCGGCAAGAAGGGAAAGCCGACCGAAGCGGCTACAACTCTGGCGGAAAAGCTCACCCAGGCCGCAAAGAAATGACTGATTGAGCCACTCCGCCGCTTGGGGCCAAGTGGGGAAACCGCTGAGGGGATTCGATTCCCGCGCGCCGATGCCTTTAACCGCGTTTTCGGGGAAGTGGGGTAGTGGGGCCTTGCTATTCCCCGTTGAGTCTGGCTTTCTCCGCGACGGCCAGGATATCGTCCAACTTGCCGGTCACCTCTGGGTCCAGCTAGCGGGTTCGAGTGGCGTTTGCCAGCTTCGATTTGAGCGGTTGATCTTGCCTAATGCGCGTGGCCAACTTCCCAAGCCCACGTCTGAGGAGCGGCAATTCAAAGTACGTGGCGTCAGGCATCCCTGCCTGACGTAGAGGGCGGCATCCCTGCCACCCGGAAAGAGCGCGGACTGGTCCGCAACTCCCCAGAGTCCCGAAGCGCTTCGGCCAGCGCCAGGTCTTTTCCGCCGGCCTGGGAAGCCCGGCTTTACGTCAGGCAGGAATGCCTGACGCTACACCGCCTTGAGTTCCTCCAATGCTGGTTGGCGCGTCCTGGCTGTAGCGCCGGACTGCGCCGGTCCACGGGCGCAGCGAAGTCAGCAAGGAGTGGGGCCTCGGACCTTGCCGCAGTGGTCGGCAGAGCGGAGGCTGGTGCGCTTGAGATCGGTCGCACTCCGGCCCAGCCGCGTTGGCGGCATCAAGAACTCGTTCGACAGGACTTAAGCCGGCAAGCATCATCGGGTTGTGCGCATCTCGATTGTAACCCCGAGTTATCGCCGTTCGGCCTGGCTGAAGCTCTGCATCGCCTCCGTTGCCGACCAGCCGGGCGAGGTCGAGCACATCGTTCAGGATGCCGGCTCGGATGACGGCACGCTGGATTGGCTGCTCCAAGACCCGCGCGTGAAGGTGTTCGTGGAAAAGGACCAGGGCATGTATGACGGCATCAACCGCGGTCTGCGCCGGGCGGGGGGAGACATCCTCGCTTACTTGAACTGCGACGAGCAATTCCTGCCGGGCGCCCTATCGGCCGTAGCCGGGTTCTTTGAGCAGCATCCGGCGGTTGACGTGCTGTTCGGGGATGTGGTGATGGTGGATACCGAGGGGCGCTACCTGTATCACCGCAAGATGCAGACGCCGCTCAAGTACCACACGTGGACGTGCCATTTGTCCACGCTGAGCTGCGCGATGTTCTTTCGCCGGCGCGTCGTCTTTGATTACGGCGTGCTATTTGATCCACGCCTCCGCGACGTGGGGGATGGCGAGTGGATGGTGCGCTTGCTGCAACGCGGGGTGCCTATGGCGGCGCTCGGCCAATACACCTCCGCCTTCACCTGCACGGGAGCCAACATGAGCCAGGGTGAGAATGCGCGGCGGGAGAAGCGGGAGCTAAACCGGAGCGCGCCGCTGTGGGCGCGCGGCCTCACGCCTCTGTTCGTACTACAGCACAGGCTGCGGCGGCTGGCAGGGGGAGTATATTCCCAGCAGCCTTTTGGCTACGAGATCTTCACGCTGGCCAGCCCCGACCGCCGGCAGCGATTCGAGGTCAGCCGCCCCACCTTCCGGGCTCCGGCCTAGTACTGCTGAAGTGGGTTGTAGGCCGTGGCGGCCTTGCTGACCTCGTGTGATCCCGCCAGCGCCTCCTCAATTACCTTATCTTCCAATTCCATCGGGTGGCCGATCCAGGCGATGACGCCCTTGGTGTTCACCAGGAACGCGCTGGGAATCCCATCTCGGCCCGCGGCTGCCATCCAGGTCCTGGCCATCCGGCCCTCTTTGTTGGCCGTCTTGTCGTCGAGCGCAACGCGATAGGTCATCTTGTCCCCCATCTTCTTGACGAACGGCTCTACGAGAGACTCGTCCCTTTCCCAGCAATTCTGGCCGATGACGATCAGGCCCTTATCTTTGAACCTGTTGTAGGTCTCGTTGAGGTGTGGGATCGAAGCGCGGCAGGGACCGCACCAGGTTGCCCAGAACTCGACGATGTAGGCCTTGCCTTTTTGGAAGCCCTTCACCGGGTCGCCCTGCACCCATTTGCCCGTCTCAAGTTTTGGCGCGGGGTCGCTCACCTTGAGGCTTGGCCCGGCCACCGCGGCGAGTGTCATGCCTGCGGCCACAGCCCACACCGCACACGTCCATTTCAATATAGTTGTTTTCATAAGGGTGACTTTACACTGTTGCGCGCCAAAAGTCGCGCCGGAGGGGGGTAGGTGTTCACCCCAGTAGGCTGGCACCAGCAATTCCGCTGTGCGTCAGGACGCCGTTGTTGCCGGGAAGCGCAGCTCACTGGCTTGGAGAACGGTCACGCCTCTTGTCGAGATGCAGTTTGCCCATGCCCAGTTGTGGTGCTGGCGAATCTGGTCGGCCTTCAGGACCGGGCTATCGGAGGTCGTGTGCGCGTCCGCCACCACGATGATACCATACTCCTTGCTGACTGCGTTTCGGAGTGTCGTATCCACACAGAAGTCCGTGGCATACCCCATCAGCACGAGCGTCGTGACGCCGCGGGCGCGCAGCTCCGACTCGAGCGATGTGCGATAGAACGAATCGCATGTGGTCTTGCGTATGACCACGTCGCCCGGCCGGATCACAAGCCGCGGGTGCAGCTTCCACCCGTCTGAGAATGGCACCAGGTAATCACTGCCCGGATCGCCATCTTGTTGGATGAGGAAGACCGGCGCCCCGGCTGCGCGCGCCTTCGCCGTCGCCTCGTTGATGCGGGTGATGACCGCCTCCCCTTCAAACGCGGGAGGCTTCCCATCGAACAGCCCGGCCTGCACGTCGATCACCACCAATGCCGCGCGCTCAGGCGCGCTCGGATTCATGGTCATTGACTACGCCCGCCGCTCGCGGATGGCCTGCAGAATATCCGCCACCACGTCCGCCTTCGGCTTGGCGCCAAGGCTGCCTTTGCCGTGAACGCGGAGGCTGACGGCATTGGCCGCCATGTCGCGCGGGCCGACGACCAGCATCGTGTGGACCTTCGCCAGTTCCGCCTGCTGGATCTTGCCGTTGATCTTGTCGTTGCTGTAATCGCCCTCGGCGCGGACCATGTTGGCGCGCAGCTCCTGCACCATGGCCCTGGCGTAGGTCACCAGCGGCTCGTCCTCGCCGATGGTCAGCACGCGCACCTGCTCAGGCGCGAGCCAGAGGGGGAAGTTGCCCGCATAATGCTCGATGAGGAAACCGATGAACCGCTCGTGCGTGCCGAGCGGCGCGCGGTGGATGC
>Ga0181538_10006584_pt1 | contig 10003 bp, 9 predicted proteins | sample PEATcosm2014_Bin_40_FD_119773 | JGI IMG/M metagenome (GOLD analysis project Ga0181538, IMG submission 119773) | Peatland microbial communities from MTU Mesocosm Facility, Houghton, MI, USA - PEATcosm2014_Bin23_30_metaG | ecosystem: Environmental > Terrestrial > Soil > Wetlands > Peat | place...
ATTGGTGGCTAGGGTGGGACTCGAACCCACGACCTCGGCATTATGAGTGCCACGCTCTAACCAGCTGAGCTACCTAGCCATCGGGGATGCGCATTGTAGGGGGCGACACCCCGACGGTAAACGCCCGGTGCGTGATACCGCGGTCTGGCGACCTGCCACACCTCAAGCGCTCGCGCAGGCTACGACAAAACAGCGTTGCCGATCCAACCCGGTAGATAACAGGCGTCATTCGAGCGTGCCAGCTTGACGCCCATGCGCGTGGCGCGGACCCGCTCGTCGGCAATCAGCCGCGCGCTGACCTGCGGACGGAAGAAATCGGCCCACAGAAATTCCGAGAACGGCGCCAGATCCTTGGCGTAGCCGCCGGCTAGCCGCACCAGGCCCGCGAGACTGCGATAGGGGTCGTTTTGCAGCCTGATCAGTTTTCGCGGCATATCGGCGAAGTCACGCCGGCGCCCACGATGGTCGTAGGGATGAGTCCAGGAGCGAAACTCCATCGTTCGCCAGAAAATCCCCGGCTCGAGCCAGGACAAATCGTCGAGCTTCGTGACCCAGACTTCCTTCAGCCCCTGTTCGATGAGCGCGATGCCCAGATGGTGGTGATCGACGATGTAATATGCCCCCTCCAGACCCAGTACCGCCGGAAACACGTGGCTCTCCAGCACCTGCTGGCGCTCCTTTTTCTTGAGCCTTTTCCACTCGGCAGCCTTGAGTTCGACCTCGGCATAACCTACCGAAAACTGCGTCGGCCGCAGCTGCGCCAGCTTGGCGCGCACCAGGACAACATTGCGGACATAGGCAATCATAGTTCGCGCAAGCTTGGCACGAGCGCGAGCGGATCCGCAATGCCTGCGGCGGCGGCGTCAGACGTTGAAGCGGAAATGCATCACGTCGCCTTCGCGCACGATGTACTCCTTGCCCTCGAGCCGCAGCCGTCCCGCCTCCCGCGCGCCGGCTTCGCCGCGGTAGTTGAGGTAATCCTCGAACGCGATGACCTCGGCGCGAATGAAGCCGCGCTCGAAATCGGTGTGAATCACGCCGGCGGCCTGCGGTGCGGTGCTGCCGGTGCGCACTGTCCAGGCTCGCACTTCTTTCGGCCCCGCCGTGAAATAAGTCAGCAGTCCGAGCAACTCGTAGGCGCCGCGGATCACGCGGTTCAGGCCCGGCTCTTTGAGTCCCAGATCGCGCAGGAACTCGGCGCGTTCGGCCTCCGGCAGTTGCGCGATTTCCGCCTCGATCGCGGCACAGACCGGCACCACCACGGCATGCTCCACCTCGGCGCGCGCGCGCAGCGCGCTGAGATACGCGTTGCCGCCGGCAAGACCGGCCTCATCGACGTTGGCGATGTAGATGACGGGCTTCGCGGTCAGCAGATGCAGCTCACGCAGATCGCGCCGCGCCTGATCGCTCAGGCGCTCGGCCCGCACCGCTTTGCCCTCATTGAGCAGTGCGCGCACACGCTCGAACAGCTCGCGCTGCAACATGGCCTTCTTGTCACCGCTCTTGGCCGCCTTGGCCGCGCGATCCACCGCCTTGTCGACCGAGGCCAGATCGGCGAGCGCGAGCTCGGTATCGACGGTCTCGAGGTCCGAGAGCGGGTCGATGCGACCGGCCACATGCACGATGTCCTCATTCTCGAAGCAGCGCACGACGTGGGCGATCGCGTCGACTTCCCGGATATGCGCGAGGAATTGATTACCCAGACCCTCGCCCTGGGAAGCGCCCTTCACCAGGCCGGCGATATCAACGAACTCCACGGCGGTCGGGACAATTTTCTCCGGATGTACGATGTCCGCGAGCTGCTCGAGCCGCTCGTCCGGCACCGGCACCACGCCGACGTTCGGATCGATGGTGCAGAACGGATAATTCTCCGCCGCGATCTGAGCGCGCGTCAGTGCATTGAACAGAGTCGACTTACCGACGTTCGGCAGCCCGACGATGCCGCATTGAATCGCCATCTGGGTTCCTCGAAAGATGAACTACGTGAGATTGGGCATCATGCAGAGGTATTGAACTACAGGGGTGAATTTTTGTTATCAAAAATTCGCTCTGTAGTTCAATACCTCTATGCGATCACCAAACTCCCGCTGGCTTCTCTTTCGCGGGAGCATCAGCTGTCCTCGAAGTCGGCATCGTCGGCGTTCCGACTGTGGAGGCTGAGCATCGCCTTCTGCGCACCCGAGCGCAGCAACTCCGGCATGACCTCGAGCGCACGCGACATCGCCTGCTCGATCGCCTGCTGCTCCGCCGCGGTGGGCCGATCGAGCACCGCGTCGAGCACCAGCTTCTTTGACCCCGGATGACCGACCCCGAGGCGCAGGCGCCAGAACTCCGCGCCGACATGCGCAATCACATCGCGCAGGCCGTTGTGGCCGCCGTGGCCGCCGCCCTGCTTGAGCCGCGCGGTCCCGGGCGGCAGATCGATATCATCGTGCACCACCAGAATCTCAGCTGGCGTAATGCGATAGAAGTTCGCGACCGCAGCCACCGGCACGCCGCTGCGATTCATGAACGCCGTGGGCTTGAGTAGCCACAGCTCCGTGTCGGCAATGGCTACGCGTGCCAGATCCGTATGCTGCCGCGCTTCGTGGCGCCAACTGCCGTGAGATCGCGCCGCCAATTCATCCACGAACCACCAGCCGGCGTTGTGCCGCGTCCGCGCGTATTCGCGCCCGGGATTGCCGAGGCCGACGATGAGTTTGAGAGGTAGTCCCGCCAAGACACGAAACCGATGAAGCTTGCGGAGTACGAGGTCGTCTGGAGCTGGCGAGCACCTGGATGTGTTGAACCTAGTGCGCATTTTTTAATTACAAAATATGCGCACTAGGTTCAACACATCCAGGCGACTCCCAAGTTCACCGAACTCGTACCCTGGAGGTTACTTCTTGGTTTCCTTCTTGGCAGCAGCTTCTTTCTTTGGAGCGGCCTCTTTCTTGGCCTCTTCCTTCTTCGGCTCTTCCTTCTTGCCAGCCGCCGCACCCTCGGTTGCAGCAGCAGCAACAGCCGCGGCTGCCGGCACCGCAGCCGCGCCCTCAGCCGCCGCAGCAACCACCTCCGGCTCAGGCTCGGCAACGCGCGGGCTGTGCACTGAAACCACCGGCGGATTGCGATGCGCCAGCTCTGGAATCGTGACACCCGGGGGCAGCGGAATATCCGACAGATGCAGCGTATCGTTGAGACTCATGCCGGACAGATCCAGCTCGAGAAACTCCGGCAGATCCTTCGGCAGGCAGCTGACCTCCATGTCCTGGATCAGGTGGGACACGATGCCACCCTGCGTCTTCACCCCCGGCGCCACCGCCTCACCCTTGAAGTGTATCGGCAAATGAATCTTCAGCTTCTCATTCTCCAGCACCCGCTGCAGATCCACATGCACCACGGCATTGCGCGCCGGATGCATTTGCACGTCGCGCACGATGGCCGGCTGCCCCTGCGCGTCGACGTTGACGCTGATGATCGAAGAATAGAATTTCTCGTTGTCGATCAGCGTCAGCAGTTGCTGATGATCGAGCGTGATATTGCGCGGCTCACCGTGGCCGCCATAGAGAACCGCGGGGACCTTACCGGCACGACGCAGGCGGCGGCTCGCACCCTTGCCCTGATCGTGACGCGAGTCCGCGCCGACCTGAAGCGTAATACGCATTTTCATACTCCTGACAGTGCACAACTACGGATGCGCACCGCGACCAGTGCGCTTCCACCCTTCAACTTTCAATCGAAACAAATCTCAATCGATGTACAGCGAGCTGACCGACTCTTCATCGCGAATGCGACGAATCGTCTCGGCGAGCAGCGACGCCACCGACAGCTGGCGGATGCGCGGGCATTCGCGCGCAGCCTGCGACAGCGGAATCGTGTCGGTCACCACCAGCTCATCGAGAGCGGAAGTCGCGATGCGCTCCACCGCGCCGCCCGAGAGCACTGCGTGCGTAATATAGGCCACGACCTTGAGGGCGCCCTCTTCTTTCAATGCCTGCGCGGCCACACACAGCGTGCCGGCGGTATCGACCATGTCGTCGATCAGCACGCAGGTCCTGCCGTCGACCTCGCCGATGATGTTCATGATCTTCGACTCATTCGCCCGCGGGCGCCGCTTGTCGATGATCGCCAGGTCGGCATCATCGAGCCGTTTGGCGATGGCGCGTGCGCGCACCACGCCGCCGACGTCGGGCGAGACCACGATCAGATTCGGGTAGCGCTGGCGCCAGACGTCGCCGAGCAGCACCGGAGATCCGTACACGTTGTCCACCGGTATGGCAAAGAAACCCTGGATCTGTTCCGAATGCAGATCGAGCGTCAGCAGCCGGTCCACTCCGGAGTTGCTGATCATGTCCGCGACCAGTTTCGCCGTGATCGCCGAGCGCGTCGCGCGCGGCCGCCGATCCTGGCGCGCATAACCGAAGTACGGCACCACCGCCGTGATGCGCGCCGCCGACGCGCGGCGGCAGGCATCGACCATCACCAGCAGCTCCATCAGATGATCGTTCGCCGGCGGACTGGTGGGTTGCACGATGAACACATCGCGCCCACGAACGTTCTCCATGAGCTCGATGTTGAGTTCGCCGTCGCTGAAACGGCCGACCGCGGCCCGGCTCACGGGCAGCCGCAGATGACGTGCGATGTCGTGCGCCAGCGCGGGATTCGCATTACCCGTGAACAGCGCCAGCGATTCCGATTCCACGATCAGTGTTTCCTAAAGTAGTGGCTGGGGTGGAAGGATTCGAACCTCCGAATGGCGGGATCAAAACCCGCTGCCTTACCACTTGGCGACACCCCAGCAGTCATCCGCTCATCCGTGTCCGCTCATCCGTGCATACGCAGCATCGCATGCAACGGCGAGCGATTCAGTCCGCGCGCGACAAAACTGCCCCATCGGTCTGGAACCCGCGCCGCGATGCGCTCCGCCTCCTCCGCGCGCTCAAAGCTGGCGAAGATGCACGCGCCGGTACCCGTCATGCGTGCCGCGATCGCCACCCCGTGCCCATCGATCTGTCCGCGCAGCCAACCGAGCGCCTCGGCCACCTCTGGGCGGCGCGCGCATACTACCGGCTCAAAGACGTTGACGGCGCGGCTCTCCGAAAAGGCGCGTATTGTGATGATGGTAGAATTTCGTGTCAATTCAGGGGCCTGGAAGATCTCCGCGGTACTTACCCCGACCCCGGGGTGAATCACCAGAAACCAGCGCGACGGCAGTTCCATGGCCGTGAGCCGCTCCCCGCGACCTTCCCCCCAGGCGGAGCTCCCATAAACGAACACTGGCACGTCCGCGCCCAACCCCAGCCCCAGCTGCGCCAGCTGATCGAGGCTCAACTCGCAACGCCAGAGCGTATTGAGTGCGAGCAGCACGCTTGCCGCGTCCGAGCTGCCGCCGCCCAGTCCCCCGCCGGCCGGAATATGTTTAATCACCTGGATGTCCGCACCGAGTGCCACCCCCGCATGCCGCTGCAGCGCCTGGGCCGCGCGCACCGCCAGATCCTGCTCCGGCGCGACGTCGGGCAGACCGGCACTGCGCAGGATGCGTCCGTCCTCGCGCACCGCCAGCCCGATCCGATCGCAGCGATCGATCAGTTGGAACAGCGTCTGCAGATCGTGATAGCCATCCTGCCGCCGCCCGGTGACGTGCAGAAACAGGTTGAGCTTGGCCGGCGCCGGCCACCAGGTCAGCTCATTCACAGCTGCCAGCTGTCGATGACGACTCGCAGCCGCAGTGATCCGCGAGTCACGCTGAAGCGTCGCGGCAACCATTGCTGCTGCACCAGAACATAATCCGCGTAATCAACCTGCCACCCGTCCTGCTCTAAATGCGCAAGTCGCTGCTGCGTATCGACCGACTCTTGCGCGCTCGTCGTCGGATTGCTGGCGCCAAGGATCCAGAACCGCAGGCTGGTGAGCGGGGGCTCGAAACCGAGCGTGGCGCGCAACTCATCGCCGGCCGCGGCACTATCGAGCGTCTGCCCCTTGCTCGTCGTGAGCTGCAGATTCGCAGCCGTCTGTTCGATATGCGCAGCGCCGAATCCTAAGGGCGCCGACAGGTCGATGCTGGCGCGCTCGTCGTCCAGCTGCTGCCATCGCAGGCCGGCGCTAAAGCCATCCGCGCCGGTGGAAGCCGCCAGCCGCCCCCGCAGTTCGAAATGGCTGATGGCCTGCAATGCGGGCAGACGCCGCGCCCACGGTATGGGAGCGGCGGTCGGCCGCGGCACCGTGGCGCAAGCACAGAGCAGGAGGGCGCAAATCAGGGGAACCAGCGCCGCAGCGCCGCCACGCCAGCCCCGGCCTGTCATTGCGCTCAGATTGAGGTGCCCGTGCCTTGAACCGGTAGCGACGGTACACCGGCGTGCTGTTGCGCGGCCTTGACCAGCGCATTGTCAGGATCGACCATCAGCGCCCGGTTCCATGTCTTGCGTGCCTTGGTCTTATCGCCCAACGCCCACAACACTTCACCCCAATGCGCGCCGATGTCGCCGTCCTGATCCAGGCGGTACGCTCGCTCCAGCAGCGGCAGCGCCGCCTGTAGCATGCCGCGCCGATACTGCAGCCAGCCGAGGCTGTCGAGAATGGCCGGATTGTCGGGCTCGGATTTGAGCGCGGAGTTGATCAGCCGTTCCGCGCGTGATAGTTCCCGATTGTGGTCGGCGAGAATGAAGCCCAGGGCATTGCCGATCGCGCTGTCCTGGGGACGCTCGCGATACAGCGCCTCGAGCTGTGCGATCGCCGCGTCGGTGCGGCCTGCCTTCTCCAGCAGAATCGCCTTCTGGTAGAGCACATCCGGATGACCCGGAAAGCGCGCCAGCGCATCGTCAATGCGCGCCAACGCCTGAGCGCCCTCGCCGCCGTTGGACAGCAGCTGCGCCTGTGCGATTTCGGCCTCGAGTCGCGCTGACGGCGTCGCGTCATCGTGGGCCTGCAGAAGTTGCAGCGCGTCATCGCGCTGACCCTCTTTATAGAGAATGGCGGCGGCGCGACTGCGCGCGGCCCCTTCGAGCGCGGTGCCGCCGAGCATCTGATAGCCACGCAACGCGGTCGCCGTCTCGCCGCGGCGGTCCGCGATCGCCGCCAGATAATACACCGCGATCCCCGAGGATTCCGGGTCCTTCAACAGCGACGAGAACAGGCTCTGCGCCTGGTCATAGTCGCCGCGATCGAAGGCCAACAGCCCGAGGCGGCGTTCGGCTTGCGGCCCAAGCCCGGCGGTATCGCGCAGCCCCTCGAGCGCCATTCGCGCCTCGCGCTCGCGCCCTAGCAGTATCAGCACGTCGGCGGCCGCGAAGCTCAGCTCCTTAGGCGCCGCCGTGCGCGCGGCGCCCGCCGCGGCCACGGCCTGATCCGCCTCGCCTAGGCCCGCATGCGCACGCGCGAGCAGAAGCTGCGTCGGCGCGCGGTCCGCTCCGGCGCTCAGCGCGCGCTGACCAAACTGCAGCGCCTCGCGATAATTCCAACCGTCGAACGCGAGACTGGCGAGTGCCAGCTGTGCGCGACCGGTCTGCAGCCGAGCCACCTGCGCACCACGCAACATCGCCAAGGTCGCCGGCGCCCCGGCTTCCAGCGCCACTTGGCTCACCTGTTCAGCGATGTTGTCATCGGCGGCGGCGGCGCTGCCGTTGCCATTGCCATTGCCATTGCCGCGAGCGTCACCACTGCGGTGCCCGCCCTTCGCTGCGGCGAAGCCACCGCCATTCTTGATCCAGGCCTCAAACGCGCTGCGGGCATCATCGATCTTGTAGAGGCCGAGGTCCGCCCGCATCGCGGCGCGCAGCGCCGCGGGGTCGGACGGCGTCAGCTGCCGCCAGCGCGCCGCTGCCTGCTCGGCGGCCTGGTACTGTCCGCAGTCGAGCGCCACCCCCGCGGCACGTTCCGCGAGCTTGGCGTCGGTCATTCGCTGCGCCGCAATAGTGTAGTTTGCCGCCGCACGGCCGCAGTCGTCGCGCTGCAGCGCGATCTCCGCGGTCATGATCAGCGCGTTGGAGTCTTCCACGTCCCGCACACTGGGCGAAGACGCCCGGGCGGCGCCTGGCGGCATGTAGGCCAGCGCTGCAGCAGCCAATAGCTGCAGCACAGCAAGGGTGAGGCGACGGGACTCCATGGCCATTAGACTATAGCTGAAGATGAAAGCATCGATCCGCCAAAAACTCGAAAAAGCCGAACAGCGCTTCGAGGAGCTGGGACACCTGCTCGCCGACGCTGAAGTCATCGGAATCGCGCAGCAATTCCGGGATTTATCGGTAGAGTACGCCCGTCTGCAGCCTACCGCGGCGGCGTTTGCCGACTATCGGCGCCTCGAGCAGGAACTGGTCAGCGCACAGGATATGCTGACGGACGTAGATTCCGACATCCGGGTGCTCGGCGAAGAAGAGCTCGCCGCCGTCAAGCAGCGCCTGAAGGAGCGGGACGCCGAGCTGCAACGGCTGCTGCTGCCGCGCGACGCTCGCGATCAGGGCAACATCTTCCTCGAGATCCGTGCCGGTACCGGCGGCGATGAGGCCGCCATCTTCGCCGGCGAGCTGCTGCGCATGTACAGCCGCTATGCCGAATCGCAGGGCTGGCAGGTCGAGACGCTGAGCGAGAGCCCCGGCGAGCATGGCGGCTATCGCGAGGTGATCTGCCGGATCGTCGGTCGCGGAGCGTTCTCGAAGCTCAAGTTCGAATCCGGCACCCACCGTGTCCAGCGCGTACCGGCGACCGAGGCCCAGGGACGCATCCACACCTCCGCGGTCACGGTCGCGATCCTGCCGGAGCTCGACGAAATCGAGAAAGTCGAGATCAATCCGGCCGATCTGCGTATCGACACCTACCGCTCCTCCGGCGCCGGTGGCCAGCACGTGAACAAGACCGACTCGGCGATACGCATCACGCATATTCCGAGCGGCATCGTCGTGGAATGCCAGGACGAACGCTCACAGCACAAGAATCGCTCGCGCGCGATGTCGCTGCTGGCCGCGCGGCTGCTGGCCGCCGAGCAGGCAAAGCAGCTGGCCGCGCAGGCGCAGTCACGCAAGCTCCAGGTTGGCAGCGGCGATCGCTCCGAGCGCATCCGCACCTACAATTTTCCGCAGGGCCGCGTCACCGACCACCGCATCAATCTGACGCTGTACCGCCTGGGCGACATCATGCAGGGGCAGATCGATGAGCTGCTGCAGGGCCTGCAGCAGGAATATCAGGCGGAACTGCTGGCGGCGGAATGAAGCGTCAGCGCCAGAGCGCTGAAGAATACGCAGCCAATCGCCCCAATGCCCACGGTTACGGCGGCCACGATCGCCTGCACCGCCGGACCCTGGCCGACCAGCAGAGCCGCCAGGATGCTCAGCACCGCGGCGGCGGCCAGCGAGCAAATCAATACGACCAGCACCGCGATCACGATCGTCGCGAGCACCTTCCACCAGCGAGGCAGGACCAGCTGCACGCAGCGCACGAGCGCGGCGTAGGGATTGCGATCCTCGAACAGCAGCACCGGCAGTAACACCAGGTAGCAGACCAGCAGGAATATCCCGGGCAAAATCAGCAACGTGAAGCCGAGGAACAGGCTCAGTTGCGCCAGGATCCAACCCAGCAGGATGACCGGCAGGCGGCGCGCGGCGGCGGCCAGCTCGGTGGCGGAATCGACCGCGGCGCCACCGGCAAGGGCACGCTGTCGCAACATCATGGCGCTTGCAATAAACAGCGTCACGGCCCCAGCAATGAACGCGAGCACCCAATACCTCGTGTCCGCCGGCATACCGTGCTCCAGCGTGTGGCCGCTCGCAACCCAGTAGAAATTCGGGATCTCGAGGCACAGCACCCCGACCATCGCGAATGGCAGGCACTTGAGCAGGGTCGCCCGAAACAGGATTGTCGCCGCCTCCAGCAGCTTGCTGACGCTGGCGTCGGGCCGAGGCGGCATCGATGCAGTCATAATATCTCCACCATGGCGGAATCCGGCAATGTACCAGACCACGCGGACCGCGCAGGCGGCACAGATCACGCGGACGACGTAGCCCCCGCGGACCACGTAACCCCCGCGGACCACGTA
>Ga0181538_10006590_pt1 | contig 9999 bp, 7 predicted proteins | sample PEATcosm2014_Bin_40_FD_119773 | JGI IMG/M metagenome (GOLD analysis project Ga0181538, IMG submission 119773) | Peatland microbial communities from MTU Mesocosm Facility, Houghton, MI, USA - PEATcosm2014_Bin23_30_metaG | ecosystem: Environmental > Terrestrial > Soil > Wetlands > Peat | place...
GACGGCAGTTCGCAATAGGCCACGTCCACGTTGCGGCTGCGCAGCGCGCGCACGATCTCCTGCGATTGATAGCTCGGATACAGCCAGTCCGAGCTGAAGCTGATCACCAGGAACCGCGCCCGGGCGCGCTCGAACGCGGCCGCCAGCGAGCCGTTGCCGTTCGACAGATCGAAATAGTCCATCGCCTTGGTGATGTAGAGATATGAGTTCGCGTCGAACCGGTTGACGAACTCGTGGCCGCGGTAGCGCAGGTAGCTCTCCACCTCGAAATCCACGTCGAAATCGTAGCCGAAGCTGTTCTTGCCGCGCAGCCGCCGCCCGAACTTCTCGCGCATCGAGTCGTCGCTCATGTAGGTGATGTGACCCACCATGCGCGCCACCGCCAGCCCCCGCGCGGGCGGCTTGGCGCCGTAATAATTGCCCTCGCTCCAGTCCGGATCGGCGATGATCGCCTGCCGGCCCACTTCGTTGAACGCGATCTGCTGCGCGCTGTGGCGCGCCGTGGCCGCGATCGGAATCGTCGACACCACCGCCTCGGGATACGACACCGCCCATTCCAGAGCCTGCATCCCGCCCATCGACCCGCCCGAAAGGCTGAGCAGCCGCGGGATGCCCAGGTGATCGATCAGCATCTTCTGCAGCCGCACCATGTCGCGAATCGTGATGACGGGGAATGACATGGCATACGGACAGCCCGTGGCCGGGTTGATGGACGCGGGTCCCGTGCTGCCCCGGCATCCGCCCAGCACGTTCGAACAGATCACGAAATACTTGTTGGTGTCGAACGCCTTGCCCGGCCCGATCATGTTGTCCCACCAACCCGGCTTGCCGGTCTCCGGACTGACCCCGGCGGCATGCGCGTCGCCGGAGAAGGCGTGCAGGATCAGGATGGCGTTGCTCTTGGGCGCGTTCAGCTCGCCGTAAGTTTCGTAAGCCACCTCTACAGGCGCAAGCGTGGCGCCGCCATCGAGCGAAATCGAGTCAAACCGGACGACATGGGCCTCCACGATCATGGCGGGGAACCTTCATCATAGCGCGCCGGTGGAGCAACCGCTTTCGCCTGCGTCGTGGCGCACGCTTCAGCGTGCTGTGGTGAGCTTCAGCTCGCCACCTTTGCATGGGTTTTATCGGCGTTCATCGGCGTTCATCGGCGGCCAGATATGTTTTTTTTGTCCGGCCCAACGCGCATCATCAAAAACAAACATGGGCCGCCGATGAACGCCGATGAACGCCGATAAAACTAAGCATGCTGCAACCCGCCAGCATCGACTCGTTCTGCGGTAACCTTTCTTTTCCGCGCACCCCACCACGCCGTCACTTCGGCCATCAGCATTTACCTGAGGAGAACAGAATTGTAAGCGCCCGGGCAGAGCATGCCGCGAACCTCGACCTTTGAGACCGGTCATAAGTTTCGAGAATAAATCCCCCAACCGCATCCCCCACCAGCCAAACCACTTACTAACCCACCATCCCTCTTGGCACGGCCGTTCCCCATTACGCGCACTCTATCATTGAATCGGGAAGGCCGCCGTGCGCCTCAACGCCCTCACCTACGGCTTGCGCGCCCGCAGCACTCTCATCGCCGGCGAAGACCCCGAGGAATACAAGCGGCTCTGGGCCGCGCTCGAAGCCGAGGCGGCGAACTTCAGTTCGCCGAAGGGCGGGGCTCAAGCCCTGGCTCAAGCCCCGTGCAGGTTAAAGCCCGCCCTCAATTGCCCTCACCGAATGTAGAAACTCGAGAGCGCGCTTCGCGCGCCCTGCTATCCTGAATAAGCGCCATGGACGCACCCGTTCAATCTCAAACGGCCACCGTCGTCATCCCGCCGGCCTCCTCCCACTCCCCTTCGTCCAGCCCCGATGAAGGCCGCTTCGTCCCCGGCACCCTCGTCGCCGGACGCTACCGCATTATCTCCCTGCTCGGCCGCGGCGGCATGGGCGAAGTCTACCGCGCCACCGACCTGACGCTCTCCCAACCCGTCGCTCTTAAATTCCTGCCCGAGTCTGGCCCCGACCACCAGCGCGCCCTCGAACGCTTCCATGGCGAAGTCCGCATCGCCCGCCAGGTCTCGCACCCCAACGTCTGCCGCGTCTACGATGTCGGCGAAGCGGACGGCATGGCGTACATCTCCATGGAGTACGTGGATGGTGAGGACCTCGCCTCACTGCTCCAGCGCATCGGGCGCCTGCCCGCCGACAAGGCCCTCGAGATCGCCCGCAAGATCTGCGCCGGTGTGGCCGCGGCGCACGATAAGGGCGTCATCCATCGCGACCTGAAGCCCGCCAACATCATGCTCGACCGGCGCGGCAACGTCGTCGTCATGGACTTCGGCTTGGCCGCCGTCGCCGACGAGCTGCGCGGCTCGGAAGCCCGTAGCGGCACGCCTGCCTACATGGCGCCCGAGCAGTTGCGCGGCGAACAGGTCACTGTCAAGAGCGATATTTACGCGCTCGGCATGTTGCTCTACGAAATCTTCACCGGCAAGCGCGCCTACGAAGCCGCCAGTATGGCTGAGCTGATCCGGATGGAGGAGAGCGTCCAGATTACCAGCATGTCCTCGATTGCGGCCGAGATCGACCCCGCCGTCGAGAAAGCCATTCGCCGTTGCCTGGAACCCGATCCCGCCAGGCGCCCCGCAAGTGCGCTGATAGTGGCTGCGGCGCTGCCGGGCGGCGATCCTCTCGCCGCGGCCTTGGCGGCCGGTGAGACGCCCTCTCCCGACTTGGTGGCCGCATCCGGAAAGACCGAAGGGCTGCCGCTGGGCAAATCCGTGCCATTGGCCTTGGGCTTGGCCATCCTGATTATCGCCGTGCCGTTCGCCCGCACGAATGTCGAATTGCACGGCCTGGTGCCCTTCGAGCTTTCGCCGGATGCCTTGGCAGCCAAGGCTCACGAGTACGCCGCGGCATTCGGTTATACCGCGCTGCCCGCCGACAAGAAATACAACTTGCACTGGGACTGGGACGCGATTGTCGATTCGCAGAAGCACGTCAAGACCGCAGACCAGGCCCGCCACTGGTTTCAAGCGGAGTCGCCGCTAAGCCTCGGCTATCGCGAGAGTCCGCTCCCGCTCGTCGCGCTGCCGGATGGCGACGTCACGGAAGCGCGCCCAGCGCCCATCGTCCCGGGCATGATCGAAGCGTGGGTCAATAGCAAAGGGGATCTGCGGTTCTTCCATGCCGTTCCGCCGGAGGTGGAACTCCCCACCCCGGGGCGCCAGGTCGACGCGCAAGCGATCTCCCGTGCCATCGGCTTCGATATCTCCCAATGGCCGGAGACCACACCCAAATTCACGCCGGTGTATGCGTGCGACTGGCAGAAGGCATGGAAAGGACAGCACCCCACGCTGCATACGGATATCACCGTCGAAGCCGCGGCGTGGCGCGGACAGATCACGGACTTGCAGGTGCTCTGGCCCTGGTCGAAGCCCTGGCACGAGCCGGAGTCGTACGCTCGCGACTGGAAAGAATCGGCGCGGACGGTGGTGGTGAGAGTCATCTACGGATTGGTGTTCCTGTTCTCCGCATTCATGGCGGCGCGCAACCTGCGCGCCGGCCGTGGCGATCGCCGCGGCGCCTGGCGCCTGTCGGTGGCGTACTTCGTCCTGATGAGCGCTGCCTGGGTGTGCTCGGCGCACTGGGTGGCCGACTTATCGATGACCGACATCTTCATCGTCAACGCCACGGACTGGTTCACGTCGGCGGCCCTCATCTGGCTGCTCTACATCGCGCTCGAGCCGGCCGTGCGCGCGCGCTGGCCGCATGCCATCTTGACCTGGAGCCGCGTGCTGGCCGGCCGCTGGCAGGACGCCCAGGTGGCCGCAAACGTCCTTTATGGCGCACTGGTCGGTCTGACAATCGTCGCTTTCTTTCTCATTGCCCAGTGGTTCCAGGCTTCCCGAGGATCTATAGGCGCCGCAACCGGCGAGGGTGTTGGCGTCAGCGCCCGCCACTGGATAGCCGACGTTCTGGGCAAGGGCTATAACGCCATGGAGTTCGGGCTGGTCGTGGTATTTGCGATTTTCTGCCTCCGTGCGGTTTTCCGAAAAGATTGGATCGCTTCCGCGACGGCTGCGGTGCTCTTCACTCTCGCGGAAGGCCAGGTCTGGCGGGGCGATATCCTGAATTTCGTGTTTTTTCTGGTAATCTTCACCCTGCTGATTTTCGTCCTGCTTCGCCTGGGCCTGGTGTCCACCATGGTGGCGATTTTTTTCGCCAACGTCTTGCTGCGGACACCCAGCGCGCAGGGGCTGACCAAACCATACGGGTCGGCCGTCGTGCTCTATCCCGCGCTGGCGCTGGCCATCGTCGTCTGGGCCTTCTGGCGCACCAGTAGGACAGGCCTCCTGGCCTGTCTGCTTGCCATCTCTTGCTTAATCCTGCCAACCCCCGCCGCCGCGCAAAATCGCCAGCTAATCTGGAGTGACGAATTCAACGGCGCGCCGGGATCGCGGCCCGATCCGGCGAAATGGGTGTACGATCTCGGCGGCAATGGCTGGGGCAATCAGGAACTGGAAGTCTACACTGACAGCCGCGACAATTCCTATCTGGATGGGAAGGGCCACCTGGTGATTCAAACGCTCCAGCCCACGCCGGGCAAGTTCACCTCCGCCCGGCTGAAGACGCAAGGCAAGTTCGCCTTTGAGTATGGACGCGTAGAGGCCCGCATCCGGATTCCCTACGGACAGGGCATCTGGCCGGCCTTCTGGATGGTCGGCGCCGACATCCAGGACAAGGGATGGCCAGCCTGCGGCGAGATCGACATCATGGAGAACATCGGCCGCGAACCGGATACCGTACATGGCACCGTCCACGGTCCGGGCTACTCGGGCGACCACGCTATCGGCAAACCCTTCCAGCTTGCGGCCGGGCGCTTCGCCGACGATTATCATATCTACGCCGTCGACTGGACGCCCGCGCGCATCGACTTCCTGGTGGATGGCCAGACCTACCACACCGTCACACCCGCCTCGCTGCCGGCCGGGGCCAAATGGGTGTACGGCCATCCCTTCTTCCTGGTCCTCAACGTGGCGGTCGGGGGTAGTTGGCCGCACAATCCGGACCAGACCAGCGTGTTTCCGCAAACCATGCTCGTGGATTACGTGCGCATCTATCGCCGCTAGTGGGGTAGACACTTTGGAGGGCGGGCTTTAGCCGGCGCGGGGCTTTAGCCGGGCTTTAGCCCCGCTCCCGCCCCTGGACTATATCAGCAAGGCGACGGTCCCATGAAACCTTCCGCCTTACCACAAAGCGCGCGAGTAATTGTCACGAATCCTCACGTCTTTCGTGACCAGCCCGGCGCCGGCGGCCTTGGCGTTCGCCACGATCAGCCGGTCGAACGGATCGCGCGTCCAACCCTCGCTCAGGGCATGGTCTACGATAGTCCGAAAGGGCAAATCGCAAACGCGCAGGCCGATGTCGGCCGCCACAGCGGATATCAACTTCGACGCGGTAGGCTTCAGCCTGCCAATTTCATGAAGGAGCTCCAGTTCCAGGACAGAGGCCGCGGAGGCCAGCACGTCGTTGCGATCGATGGCCTTGCGCGCTGCCGCTCCGAGCCTGTTCACCTCGCCGAGGTAAAGGTGGACGAGAACGTGCGTATCCAGGTAGATCACTTCAGTTCCGTCCATTCGCTGGACCAATCCATGCCAATGATATCGTCCGGATCGCCCACGAATCCGGACCGCTTCTTTAGCCGGGCTAGTTTGCTCGGCGGCTTCTCCGGAACGATCCGGAGCACGACTCCTTTGCGCACCACCTCCACCGGCACTCCGGTTTCGATGGCCTCATCCAGGATTCTGTAAACGTTCTCTCGCAGCTTCGAAGCCGTGACGCGCATAGGATCCTCCACGCGGCCATCATATCACACGTACGAGCCGCCCGATACGTACGTACGTTTCTATCGCCCCGCGCCTGCATTATAGTGGAGAGGCGGCGGCTTTATGGAAAGGACGGACCTCCTCGCGCGCCAATCCGCATCGCGGCTCCGCTGGTACGTGTGCGGACTGCTGTTCTTCGCCACCACCATCAACTACGTCGATCGCCAGGTGCTCGGGCTGCTCAAGCCGTCGCTCGAAAAGGAACTCGGCTGGAGCGAAGCGGACTACGGCCGGATCGTTTCCGCGTTCCTGCTGGCCTATGCGCTGATGATGCCATTCGCCGGCCGCTTCATCGATTGGGCGGGCACGCGCCTGGGCTATGCGGTGGCCGTGGCGGCGTGGAGCCTGGCGGCCATGGCGCACGCGCTGGCGCGCAGTGCCGTGGGCTTCGGCGTCGCGCGCTTCGCCCTCGGGCTGAGCGAGTCCGCGAACTTTCCAGCCGCCATCCGCACCGTGGCGGATTGGTTCCCGCAGCGCGAGCGCGCTCTCGCCACCGGCATCTTCAACAGCGGCGCGAATATCGGCGCTATCCTCGCTCCGCTGGCGGTCCCTTATCTGGCGCTGCACTACGGCTGGCGCTCGGCGTTCATCGTAACCGGCGCGGCCGGCCTGGTGTGGGTGCTGCTCTGGTGGTGGTTCCTGCGCTCGCCGCAGCGGCAGGCGCCGCTGCCTTCGCCCGAAGAAGACCTCGCCCGCCCGCCGCTTTCGAGCCTGCTCCGCAGCCGTTCGGCTTGGGCGTTTATCCTGGGCAAGTTCCTTACCGATCCCGCCTGGTGGTTCTACCTGTTCTGGCTGCCTGGATTCTTGAACCGCGTATATGGTTTGGATCTCGCCCACCTGGGGCTCCCGATCATCGTCGTCTATCAGGCCTCCACGGTGGGATCGATCGGCGGCGGCTGGATCTCCGCCGCTCTTTTGAAGCGCGGCTGGACGCCCAACCGCGCTCGCGAAGCGGCCATGCTCATCTGCGCGGTGGCGGTCACCTCGGTGATCTTTGTGGGCACGGCGCACGCCAACATGTGGCTGGCGGTGGCGTTGGTCAGCGTGGCTGCCGCCGCGCATCAGGGCTGGTCGGCGAATCTGTATACGCTAGCTTCCGACTTATTCCCGCGCGCCGCCGTGGGATCGGTCGTAGGCCTGGGGGGCCTTGGCGGAGCCGTGGGCGGCATGCTGGTGGCGCCCCTGGTCGGTTACTGGCTCGATTGGTCGCACGGAGCCTACGCTCCGCTCTTCGTGATCGCCGGATCGGTCTACCTGGTGGCCTTTGCGGTAATCCACTGGCTGGTGCCAGCGTAGGACAGGACTCCTGGCCTGTCCCACTAATCCCCCAGGCCCAGATACTCCCGCGCATTCCGATAGCAGATATTCCGAATCATCGGACCCACTAACTCATCGCTGTCCGGAATCAACCCGTTCTCCATATCTCCGCCGATCAAGTTACAAAGCACGCGCCGGAAGTACTCATGCCGCGGATAAGACATGAAGGAGCGCGAGTCGGTGATCATTCCAATAAACCGCGACAGCAAGCCTGTATTGGACAAAGCATTCAGTTGCCATTCCATGCCTTCCTTCTGATCCAGAAACCACCAGCCGCTGCCGAACTGTATCTTGCCGGCAATCTTGCCGTCCTGAAAGTTGCCGATCATGGTGGCAAAGGCATAATCGTCCACGGGATTGACGTTATAGATAATCGTCTTGGGCAACGCGCCTTCTATCTCCAGGCGGTCGAGATATGCGCCGAGCGCGGCCACTTGCGGCCAATCGCCGATCGAGTCGAAGCCGGTGTCCGGACCGGTCTCTCGCAGCCGCCGTGTGTTGGCGCTGCGATAGGCGCCCAGATGCAGTTGCTTGGTCCAGCCTTTCTCCGCGTCAAGCTGCCCGAACAACAGCATCATGTAGGATGCGAACTGCGCGTGCTCCGCCGGGCCGGCAGCCTGCCCGCTGCGCGCGCGATCGAATATCGCGGCCGCCGCCGTGTCGGAACAGAAATCCGCGTAGCATTGGTTCAACCCGTGGTCGGAGAGCCGCGCGCCCAGCACGTGAAAGTCGTCGTGACGCCGCCGCAGCGCATCGGTGAAATCTTGCAGGCAGCCGATATCCAAATCGCTGGCCTCCGCCAGCCGCTCCACCCATGGGTTGAAGACCTCCGGCAAGTGGACGTTCAACGCCTTATCCGGACGAAATGCCGGATAGACCCGCGTCGTCAAGCTAGACGCCCGAATCGCCCGATGCCAGGCAAGATCTTCGGCCGGATCGTCGGTAGTACACAAGTGAGTCACATGAAACCGGCCCAGGATACCGTGCGCGCACAACTCCGGCGTGGCCAGTAGCGCGTTCGCCCGCTCCCAAACACGCGGCGCACTCTGCTCGTCGAGCAGTTCATCGATGCCGAAGTAGCGCTTCAGTTCGAGGTGCGTCCAATGATACAGCGGATTTCGCAGCGTGTGCGGCACCGTGCCGGCCCACGCCTGGAACTTCTCGTACGGGCTGGCGTCGCCCGTGCAATAACGCTCGCCGATGCCGTTGGCCCGCATGGCGCGCCACTTGTAGTGATCGCCCTCCAGCCAGATCTCGGTCAGATCCAGGAACTGCCGGTTTCGGGCGATGTCCTTTGGCGGAAGATGGCAATGATAATCGAGGATCGGTTCGCCTTCGGCGAAAGTGTGATAGAGGTGTTTCGCTGTCCGATTGTTGAGCAGGAAATCTTCGGTGATAAAGGCCACGATGCCACAAGCATACTCCATCGCCGTGGCCAGAGGGCGGGCAATCTTGCCCGCAGCCGGCTTTCAGCCGGCTCGTTCCCGTTTGGTGTATAACCGCACCAATGCAAAGGGTAATTGGGATTCTGCTGTTTCTAGCTTCGGCGGCGTGGGGCTCCGATCGACTCCCCGACCGCATCCGGGATGCGGCTTCGAAGACGCTGGCGCTGATTCAGTCCACTCAGAAGGACTGGTTCACCAGGCAAAGCGCAATTCATGCCATCAGCAGCTTCTGCCGGCCATCGCCGTGCGGGCGGCGCGCGAACATGGCATTCCATTGAATGACGGCGCCGCGCGCACTCACGTCGCGCGCACCTTCGCCTTCCTGTCTGGCCTCGACAAAGCCGTTCAGTACAACGAGATCATCGACCCGACCCTGGACGACGGCTATCAGTTGGTGGCGGCTCACGCGGCGGGAGTTACCCCCAACCTTACAACCGCTGTTTACGCGCGGCACATTGCCCTGCGGCAGCAACCCGATGGGCACTGGATAACGGGGGACGCCCGGCCGCCGCAATCGTACAGTAGCGTGACGGCTACCGCCATCGCGTTGCGCGTCATTCAGCTTTACAGCCACCCCGTGGCGCGCCTGTTGCTCGACCGCGGAGCAAAAATGGATGCCGTGGACTCCAGGGGAATGACGGCCCTGCTCTACGCCGCTTCCGCTGATTTCGGCAATTCCTCAAAGGTGGATCTGTTGCTGAAAATGGGCGCAAACCCCGCGGCGCGGACCAAGGAAGGTCTCACCGCGTCAGACCTGGCGCGCAAGTACGGCCACAGCTATCTCGCCGCGAGTTTTGTGTCATCATCCTTAAGATGAGACCGATTATCGGCTTGCTGCTGTTGGCTGCCTCCGCGCTGGCCAATGACCTCGACACGCTCGTAAAGATCGACACCGGATGGGTCTCCGGCAGCGGGATCGGCGTACGTGTTTATAAGGGCATTCCCTATGCGGCCCCTCCGGTGGGCCAGCTCCGCTGGAAGCCGCCGCAGCCTGCCAAGCCCTGGAAGGGGATTCTGGTGGCCAAGAGCTTTCCCGCCAACTGTCCACAGATGATGCTCCTGCCAGGCAGGCAAAGCGAAGACTGCCTCGGCCTCAACGTCTGGACACCCGCTCGCTCGGCCGCCGCCAGGCTGCCCGTCATGGTTTGGATTTATGGCGGCGGTTTTCAGATCGGCGCCACCTCTCAAAGCGCCTACGACGGCGAAGCGCTCGCCTCGCAAGGCGTAGTCTTGGTGAGCATCAATTACCGGTTGGGAATCCTCGGATTTCTGGCGCACCCCGCGCTCAACCAGGAATCGCCGCAAGGCGTATCCGGCAATTATGCCCTGCTCGACATGGTGGCCGCGCTCCAATGGGTGCA
>Ga0181538_10006592_pt1 | contig 9996 bp, 3 predicted proteins | sample PEATcosm2014_Bin_40_FD_119773 | JGI IMG/M metagenome (GOLD analysis project Ga0181538, IMG submission 119773) | Peatland microbial communities from MTU Mesocosm Facility, Houghton, MI, USA - PEATcosm2014_Bin23_30_metaG | ecosystem: Environmental > Terrestrial > Soil > Wetlands > Peat | place...
GAAGGGGATAATTGCGTTCATTTTTCAACCCCTATCTGATGAAAACCCCTTTTTCGCAGCAACAATCTGCGCCTGCACGACCAGAAATCTGCGTAAGTCGTTGGAGGCGAGGGTCGGAATCGGTCGTCTAAAGCATCGTTTCAGTCAAATATTGCCAAGTTTTTCAGGCTAATCAAGCACTACTCTGCCACTACCCTACCCCAGCACCTCCACTACTCCTTTGCTGACGTTTTTGCTGACAGTGCCTGCGGACTTTTTTGTAGGTAGTCGCTCCTGGAAAGTGTGTCTTTGCTTGATGGGCCTGAAGAATGCCGAGGAAGAGTTTGAAATATTTCGCCCGGAAAATTGAATTGGGGTTGGGAAATCCGGTCGAAAGGAACAATGCAACCGAGCTCCGGTCGAAAACTTGTCCAAAGCTCGTCCAGCGAGCGGCCAATGTTATTCGTATCGGAGCCCGCGTTGTTGACGAGCGCATCAATACGGCCAAATCGCTGTTGCGCCTTCGTCAACCTGAATCTGCCTTGGAACCTTCTTCCAACATTTTTTCCCATTCCAAACGGTAATGACCGGGTTCGCTTATCTGTACCACTCTATGAGTTAGTCCGGGGTAGTAATTTGCGGCCTGACTCAACAAGCATGCTTCATGCTTACGGCAGCGGCGGGCCGATTTTGATGCGATAGAACTGCGCTGGCGACGTGTACACATTGGTGTCCGTCCATTGGAAGGAGGTCGTCGGCGGCGAGTTGGTGATAAAGAGCGTGCTCCAGTTCACCAGGTTCGAGGATGCCTGCACCGAGTAATCGGGCCCAAGAATGCTGTTCGTCACCTGTAGGGTGAGTTGGCTGTTGTTCCAGCCGACCGACGACACCGTCGGCAACGCCAGAGGATTGACCGTGATCGTGAAGCTCTGCGTGGCGCTCAGGCTGGGTGAGCCGCTTGACACTTCCATGGTTATCGGATTGGTGGTGTTGGCGTTGGTCACTTGGGGCCGCCAACCGAAGGCGGCGCTGGTGCTGTTGAGTTGAGTGAGCGTGGCATTGGCTGGCGCGTTGAGCAAGTTGAAGGTCAGTGTCAGCGGCGGGAAGTCAGTGTCGGTGGCACCGGCGGTGAACGCAACAGTCTGGCCCACATTAACAGTCTGGTTGGTGATGGGCGCAAGCGTCGGCGGGAAGTTGGTCGGAAGGAAACTCGCGCTGACGTTGTCCAACACGGAGGTGCACAACACCGCATTGTTATGCGCGCACACAGCCAGGCCGATATAGGCGCCGACGGCCATGTTGATGTTGGTTGGCGTTCCAATCTGGGTCCAGGAATTGCCATCGGGTGACCAATAGGCCGTGAAGGTGTTGTTGGTGCGCGTCAGCCGCACCCAGTTTGGCGCAGTCCCGCTGACCACACTGGAGGCCGCACTGGTCCCGGTGCCGTTCCGCCAAATGAACTCGATTCCAGCGCTCGGCTCAACATCGGCCATCGCATGAGAGGAATTTGCGGCGAGCGATTGACGGATCATCACGGCGCCCTTGGCGTTGCTGGAAGTATCGTGCACGCTAACAACCCGGGCGCGAACGTCGCAGTTAGTGCTGATCGGAACATAGACATAGACAAACTGGAATGCGTCGGCCGTGCCCCAGATGTCGGCACCGGAACCGGAGATGGTGAATAGGCCGCCACAGTATGAAGCGCTGCCCGGAAGGCCGACGGAGCCGACATCCGCGTTGGTGAACTGGGATGGCAGCATGCCCGGCAACGTAGCGCTGGCCTCGGTCGAGGGCAGGCTCTCGTTGTCGGCATTGGTGATCGTGACCACATAAAAATAAGGCTGGCAGGTTGCTGCGCTGGAGTCGGTGTAATTGTTGGTGGCAATTGACGAGGCGATGGTGACATAGGGACCCCCGGTCACTGTGGAACGCTTCACGTTGTAGTTGGCGCCAGGCGAGCCGTTCCAATTCAACACAATTTGGCCGTTGGTCGCGGTCGCCGTAAGGCCGGTGACAATGGCTGATGGAGTGGCTTTGACTTCCGTCGAATTGACGCTGCTGGCGCCGTTTCCATTGGCAGTGACCACATAATAATATGAGGTTAAGTTGGTGACGTTGTTGTCGGTATAACCCAAATTGACACCCCCGATGTTCCCGGCAATGAGCGTGTAGGGACCACCGCTGGTCGTCGCTCGCCACAGATTATATGTGGTCGCGCCCGGGACGATGTCCCAACTGACTGTCACCAGCGCGTTCCCTCCGACCGCCACCACGCCGGTGGGGGCAGCGGGAGCCGGCAGGGTGGCCGCTTCCGTGATGGTGATATTGGCTGAGGTCAAACCGGTTGCAATCGCCGTCAGGGTGATGGAACCGGGCTGGTTGGTGGATTGGACGATGACCTCGGCCAGTCCATTGAACACCATGCGCTGATTGGCTTTGTCAGCTTCGTGCGAACTGGGATTGCCGTTGCCCACGCCGATGATGGCGCCGCCGCTGATCGTGAAGGTCACGTTATTGCTCGCGGTGGGCACCACGAGACCCTGGGAATCCAGGATGGCCACGGTCACCACGGACACGTCGCAGCCATCGGCCAGAATGGTGCTGCGATCTGGCAGCAGGGCGATCTGGGCAGCGGGTCCGGTAGTTGTGATCGTGTTGGTCAGCACGGCCACACCGTTGTTGTAGCCGATGGCCTGGAGTGTTCCCGCTGCATAAGGCACGTTGTCCCATTCGACGTGTCCTTGAACATTGAGGGCTTGCTGTCCCACACTGACGCCATTGGTGAACAAGGCAACCGTCTGGCAATTGCCATAGGCCCAGACGTTGATCAGTTGTCCCGGTGTCCAGTTCCAGTGCGGGAAAAGATGCAACACGGGTTTGAGCGTCCAGTTGGCTTGATAATAGTAGAACAAGTCCTTCGGGAAACCGCACGCGTCCATGCTGCCGAAGTGCGAGTTGATGCACGGCCAGTTGTAAGGCGTCGGCTCACCGCGATAATCGAATCCCGTCCAATCGAATCCTCCGGAAGCCCACGGACGGGCGTAATAGATTTGCCACCAAGTTTCTGCCGTCTCACCCCAAGTGACCGGGTTGGGCAGACCAGTCGTCGTAATAATATCGTAGGAGGCAACGTAGCAGTTCACCGTTTCATTGGAATAGATGCCGCGTGTCGTGACGGTGCTGCCCACTTCCGTGCCGATGATGGGCGAGTTGGGGTTGCCGGGGTGGTAGGAGTCAAGAGCGCCGGGGATGTTGTAGTTGAGACCCTGCACGTCAAGCACGGCTGAGAAGCCGACTCCACCCAGTGAACCATTATTTATGGCCGCAGTGCATAGCCGCGTTGAATCGAGCGAATGGACAAGTTTTTGCATGGTGGCCATGACGACTTGGCCGGTGGGACTGGTTTGCATGTCCCATTCCTCATTCGCCAGCGACCAAGCGAAGGCACTCGGATGATTCCGGTCCCGCATGACATCGTTATACAACTCAAACAACGGTTCCACATTGGTCCCAAGGCGGCGGTTTTCATCCAGCACCAACATGCCCAACTGGTCGCACGCGTCCAGCAACTCCGGTGTCGGAGCATTGTGTGACGTGCGAATGGCATTGCACCCCATCTCCTTCAGCTTTTCGATCCGGAAATCCTGCAGACGGTCGGGCAACGCCGAACCTACGCCTGCGTGGTCCTGATGGTTGCACATTCCTTGAATTTCCACGTGCTGGCCGTTGATGAAAACGCCGTTGGTCGGATCAAATCTTACCATCCGCACGCCAAAAAATGTGTTGTAAACGTCTGCCGCGACATTCTGATTGGTAACCGTGGAAACCAGATTGTAAAGATACGGCGTTTGCAGCGACCACAAATTGGCCGGCATCGTCACGGTCTGTGTCACCACCAGATCGTTGCCGGCCGGCACACTGATGGCCGACGTGATGCCCGTGACCGCGTTGCTGCCGGCATCCAGTATCGTTGAAGTCAGACTGCCACTCGCCACGGTTCCGCTCTGATTGGTCACATCGGTTTGCACAATTATGGTGGCATTGGAGCCGACCAGACTGGTGGTCGCCACATACGTTCCCCAATGCGCGACATGAACCGGATTGGCTGAGACCAGCCAAACGTGGCGATAGATACCAGCACCCTCGTAAAACCAGCCTTCAAAACGATCCGCATCCACCCGCACCACCAACACATTGGTGCCTCCTGGGTTGGCATAAGAAGTGATGTCAAAAGAGAAGCTGTCGTAACCGCTGACATTGCGGCCCAGAATGTGGCCGTTCAACCAGACCAGGCAATTGCGGTAAACACCATCAAATTCCAGCCAGATTGACTGGCCGGAATAGTTTGCAGGCATTGTGAACGTGTGACGATACCAGCCCACATTGTTGGTCGTGAAACTGGAATTGCCCACCGGCTTGTAGCCATGCCCTTCATCACCGCTTTGGTTAAAAGGCAATTCCACCACCCAATCGTGCGGCAGGTTGAGCAAGCGCCAGCCACTGTCATCGTAATTGGTTTGAACGAAAGAGACATTCTCCCCTGCGTGGGTCGCGACCGGGTCGGGCCGGTTGGTCTCCAAGTAGGTTTCTGAACCCGGTCCGGCAAACTCATCGTTATCAAGTTTGGCCAGATCGGCGATTTCAAGATACACTGTCACGTTAGTCGTCACATCCACGGGATCGCCCAACTGGAAGTGCCAGCCGGAATCAATCAAGATCCGGTCGCGGGCGGACGCAGTGGTAAGGGAAACACCGGCTAACAGTCCAAGAATGCTCAGATACTTAATAAATTTGAAAGATTTGCCGAAGAGCCAGATACCCGGGGATATTCGTTGCATAGAATTTACTTTTGTCATTCGATAACATTGTTTTTTTCAGAACACTTTCGTGAATCAATCCATTTATCTCACGGCAGCTCGAGCCGGCAGCAGGTTTGCACCGGATAAAACGATTGTCAGACCGGACGCCAGCAACAATAGTAGAGATGATTTCACAAGTGTTTCACCAAACGGGCTAATTCCACACAGCCTTATCTTCCAGCCCCTTTTTTGCCGGGTTTCGAAATCATTCCCGGCACGAAGTGCTATTTACTCGCAAGAGTTACTGCGTTTTGCCACGAAACCAAGCGAACTGACAACTGGTTGGAACCCAGAATCAGGGCATCGGAGCCGGTGTGGAATTCGCATTCCAGTAATAAAGCCAAAGATTAGGCAGCGTGCAGGGTTCCGCATGGCCATCGGCGAGGCCGACATCCACCCCGCCAGGTAACTGTTGATTTTTTGTTGTCATCACAATTGTGGTGGATCCCACCGGGGATCTCCCCCAATGGCGGCAGATAAGGGCGCGGGGCATTCCTTGCTGAGGACTAGGACCACCAGGGTTCGCATCGCCGTTTTCATCATATACATCACATGCCGCCATCTTATCCGGCGTTCCACCTTGATACGGAAACATATCGGGCCACAGAGCGTCCACAAATGCAGGGGTCTCTGAAGGGTGACGAATTGCTGCATCACTCGTAAAGAAATTCTGCACGTCGCTTGGACTTATGAACCCACTCATCGCGGAGCTGTATTGATAAAGCCATCCGTTCATGGCATAACTGCCATTTGTGCCTACAAGAGTTCCTGTTCCATCTGGATTCGAATAAACATTCCAAAACCAGGCATTTCCGGCAGTGCCTAGATCATTATTGCCGACCGTTTCCGGTTGGCGATAGTCCGTGGCCAAAGGGCAAAGGCGGATGGCTGCCGAACCTTGTGATTGACCGAGCGTTGCCAGCCATATCTGGCTGGCGGTGCCACCCCACCCAACATTGCCATAGTCCTGTTGATACGTGATCAGCCCAGTCGTCAGCTGTTTAAGATTATTAAAGCATTGGGTCCGTTGTGCTCTTAATTTTGCACTGGCCAATGCCGGCAGCAGCATCGCCGCCAGAATGGCGATGATGGCAATCACCACAAGCAATTCTATCAACGTGAAACCGGAGTGAATCTTCACCCGCCAACCGTTGCATCCAGTGGTTGTTTTCTGCTTCATAATTGGCAGGGCCATTTTCAATAACATACTCTATTTTATAATGTAAATTGTTTCGAATTTTAGTTTGAGATTTATCGTAAGCACTTGGACTGCGACCATTCCTACAGTTCAGCCTGAACTAATCCAATCCAACCAAACCATGACCCTTTTGTTTTCAGAATGTAAAAAGCAACAGGGTGCCGCTGTCACTGACACCCTGCTTTTGTTGTATATAATCATTCAAGTTTAACCATGATTCTTTACGGAACCTGGACGCGGAAGAACATATGCGGACTGGTAGGCGCTATCGTGAGAGGCGCCGTGGCGGTATTCGTCGTCCATGGACCGGCAACGTTGGTCGCTTGCTCGAGCGTTCCGATAGGCCAGTTCAGCAGCAGGTTCGAGCCGGACCACTGGATGGTAGGCGACGGCGGTCCCGCCAAGGTGCGAACAATCACAGAGGAGATGTAACCACCACCGCCAGCCTGACCTATACTAATGACTTGAGTCGTGGCCGTGGCGATGAAGGTTCCCACCATATAGACATTGTCTCCAAACATGAATGAGGCTGAAACATCAGCGCCATCAGTCGGAATCGAAAAGTTCCCTTGACGAGACGGTCCGGCCAAATCATTTATCCCGAATATCTGCACTGTATAGAGCTGGCCCGCAGTCAGGTTATTCAGTGTGATGGATGCCCCGCTGTAAATCTCGTCACCAGTATTAAGAACCAGATCGAGATTCGGGTCGCCTGTGCTTGGCCCATTGTACTGCGCGGTCAACCCAGCGGTAACATCAACGAGGGTAGCCGAAACACTCGTATTGTCAAAACTGAATATGGTAGCGCCATTCGTCACCGTTACGATGACACCACCATTGACGGAAGCGCCATTGAATAATTCGGCTTCAAAATATGTGCCGTACGGACTCAGAATTTGAGCTGCGGTCAGGCCGTTGATGACCACTGGGGCCGACCAATGAATCACGGCATTGGTTGACGGCAATATTATCAACTGAACCCAGGCGCTGTTGGTGGGAGTAGATCCCGACAAGCTGTTAGAAGCCTGCAGGCTGTAATATCCGCTGTTGCTCACCTGCGGATTGGGCAGCGTGTAGGTGGCGCTGGTCGCGCCAGGGATGTTCACCGCGCCGGTGCCATTTGATTGGGTATTGAATTGCCACCGATATATGACTGGCTGGGTGCCGGTGAAAGACGCGTTAAAGTTCAAGGTGTTGTTGTTGCCGGCCTCATTGGTTACGACGGTTGCGCCAAACAGAGGGGCATCGTTGGGGTAAATCGTAGCGGCGTTCACAGGGATTGGCGCCGAATCTACGACCGTCAACGTTGCCTCTGGCCCATTGGGCACCCCGCTGGTGGTTGAGCCAGCCCCATCCGTCACGATCACCCTGTAATCCTTGTGGTTGGCGGCAGTGGTCACATTGGCGATTGACAGAGTGGGTGTGGTCACTCCGGAGTATTTACCGCCATTTGACAGGTTACCCCAAGTCCCGCCGCCACCAGCACCAGCAGCATTGGTCTGCCATTGATAAGTCAGACCGGAGGTCACACCGTTGCTGTTCGCTGCCACACTGAACGTTGCAGTGGTTCCGGTGTAATTTGTCACACCGGACGGAGGCGAGCTGATCACGGGGAAAACGCTGGGCGGTATCGCACCCAAGACGGTATAATTGTTGAACTCAAGGGTGTAACCTCCGGAACGGGTGGTCACCAAACCGATACCCGTGATATAGCCGGTCAAATTATTGGTGGCTGCTGACCCGATGACGGGAATAAACGTCACAGAATCGCTTCCAGTGCCACTAACGGTCAAATTATTCCAGGCATTGGAGGTAGGATTGAATTTGTAGGAATTAGTGACAAACGTAGCAATGGTGCAAGGTATCGCGTTGGTTGACACATACCAGTTGCCGAAATTCATCTGCACGCAAATGAAGCCATTCGGCACACCACCGCCAAATTCTCTCATACCCACGTTGAAGCTAACATTCTGCGCGACGGCCAGATTAATGCCGGGGAAAGCCATGCGATTAGTGATTGCTGGATGAGCGCCTGCCGGATAGGGTCCCCCGGTTATGGTTGAAACGGTGCCGTAAAAAGCCTCGGGGTTGTCAGCCGGTGAATTATAGGAATAGATGGCTTCTAAGGGGTACGTGATATTATGGTTGTTTGAGAAAATGCGGTTGGCATAGCCTATGGTTATATCGTTCATCCATCCGATTTCGTTTACTGATACGTTGCCGGCGTACAGGTTCACGGGGTTGGTGTCAGCTTGCCAGTTCATATGTGGAACAGTCATATTGTCAAAATAAATTATTGCTGCCACGGTCAAATTGGCCGCCGGCGTGTTGGTCACCGAGCCGTATCCGTTGGACACCACCACAACGATATCCATGTTTTGGTTGGTCGTCACACCGGTGATTGACAAATTGGTCGAGTTGACACCGGAGAATTGTCCGGCATTCAAAAGGTTGGTGTAAATGCCGCTGCCCGGCACCCCGCCCTGCCATTGATAGCTGGTAGCGTTAACCGCGGCCACACTAAATGTAACACTGCTTTCCGGAGGTGCGGTCTGGCTGACCGGGTTATTTATAATGATGGGCAGATTGTTGGCTGGCAACACCATCAGGTCGAAATCGTCATACGCCGCAAAGACGTTTGAGGTGATTGTTCCCCCCACCTCCCCAGTATCTATGACACAGCCGGGATACTTGCCGGCGTCCGCAGCGGTGGCTGTATAGGTAAGCGAGTATTGTGTCCAACCAGAAGGAATTCCATTGCTCGTAACTAGAACTTCGGCGCAGGATGTAAAAGGGTCAAACACGCCGGATGCACCGCTGTCGGGTGCAGTCAAGATGCCAACCATTTGCTCTGGATCGGTCGCGTTGGTACCATAAGGATCGCTGGCTGTGGTGCCCAACGCCCACCAAGTGAGGATAACCAGATCGCCAGCTGCAAGTGGTATCGTATTGGTGCCGATGGAATAGGCTCCATTATCGCCGACCATCTCAAACATCCGATAGGTGCCAGTATGCGCTCCGGTGGGCTCAATACCGGTGTTGACATAATTTACGCCGTCATCGGCCCAATAGCTGACATCTGCGAAACCATTGGTGAATTTCCCAAGTTGATCAAGCTCAAAACCGGGGTTGCCCAAGACGTTGGTGTATAATTGTGCCTGTGCAACGCTGGACACCATGGCGAGCGCCAAGCACGTTAATGCAATTCTTATCAGTTTGATTTGTTTCATAGGTTTTGAGTTCAGTTGGAAGAGTTTTTTGGGTTATAAAATTAGAACAGAAATGATTCTCTACAGTGGCGTGAAATTCATGCGGTTAGAGGTTTGGTGAATGCACGAGCATTTTGTCATACTTCAATCAAATGAGCACTCACTGGCGCACCATTGTGCGCATATTCTTATTTCGCTGGTCATTATTTGAAATGATGACTAAACTTACCGGCATTGCATAGCCTGACAAATGTCAGGCCGTATTGTTTGGCGTCACATTTTTGATGCAATGTTCGTGGACCAATGATTATCAGTTAATCTTAAATATGTATCATATTTAATAAAATATGCATTGTGGCATCAATTGTTGAAATTGAAAGCGTTCAGAACCGGCAGGATGTGGCTACTAAAGGCAAACAATGTTGTGTTGTTCACGACATTCGGCATCCCCGTTTGCCGGCGCCGGGTTGATGCCAGTAAAAGTTGCCGCTCCTGCTGGCCTGATTTACGATTGGTGCCCGTCGCATTCGGCTGGGGGGAAATTGGACGAACGTGGCCGTGACGCCGGAATTGCTGGCATTAATTAAACTAGATTTCAGCGATGTGAGAAAGCTCGGCGGTTCGGTTAGGTGTGCCACATGTCCCCTTGTCCGGGACGCTATTTTATGAAAGCCCGGACACGAGCGGCTTGGCGTCAAGTCCGGCAACAATTCGAGTCAGTTCGGGGGTATAGCCTGGAGAAATCGGAGCC
>Ga0181538_10006599_pt1 | contig 9987 bp, 7 predicted proteins | sample PEATcosm2014_Bin_40_FD_119773 | JGI IMG/M metagenome (GOLD analysis project Ga0181538, IMG submission 119773) | Peatland microbial communities from MTU Mesocosm Facility, Houghton, MI, USA - PEATcosm2014_Bin23_30_metaG | ecosystem: Environmental > Terrestrial > Soil > Wetlands > Peat | place...
CAGTTGCCCGTCAGCCGCAGCAACGTCTCCGTCAGGCCTTCGAGAGCGGAACTCGTGAATAGATATCGATATCCGTAGGCAATCGACTCGAGCTGGCGCGAAATGGCCGCGTTGACTTCCGGATGCGCGTGTCCGAGGCTGAACACCGCGGGCCCGCCCGAACCGTCGAGGTAGCGCTTTCCGGCCTCATCGTAAACGTAAGATCCCGCGCCTCGGGCTATGCGCGGCAAATCGTGGATTCCAAATCCGCTGCCTCGGACTTTTGCCATGCGCGTACCAAACTCCCTCGCCGCTCACCGGCCCCGAAGTGTAACGTGATATGAAGGATTTAATGATTTTCAGTACGCTGCACCCCGCCCGCCTCATCCTGCCGCTGTGGATCGCATGGCTGGTATCGTGGCTGGCGGCAGGCCTTTGGAGCAATCGAACCGAGAGTCGACCGGCGATCGGTTCTGAAATCCGCTACCGCATCCCCATGCTCATCGGTGTGCTGTTGATGTTCGCGCCGGTGCGCGAGGAGGGACCGCTGCGCTTGTGGCACATGGGCCCGACGGGCGCGTGGCTGTGCGTCACCGCGGTGGCGTCGGGGATCGGCTTCGCATGGTGGGCGCGCGTGCATCTGGGCCGGCTGTGGTCGGGGCGGATTACGCGCAAAACGGATCATCGTGTGGTGGATTCCGGTCCATACGCCATCGTGCGGCATCCGATCTACTGCGGCTTGCTGCTCTCGCTGATCGGCAGCGCGCTCGCCGAGGGGACCGCGCCCGCGATCGGCGGATTCTTCTCGCTGCTGCTCGGCATGTGGATGAAAGCCCGGCAGGAGGAGCACTGGCTCGCGCAGCAACTCGACGCGGGTGCGTACGCCGACTATTGCAGGCGCGTCCCGATGCTGGTGCCGTTCTTGGGCCATAAATGACATTTGATAACGATTGCAAGTGATTATTTTTATTAAATATTAAATACTCCCGCGCGCTGTCTACCCGCCTCCCGTCGCCTGCGCGATCGCCGGCCGCTGAGCGCTGGTCGCTGACATCATTCAAGATTATGCTCACAGCAGGGCGGCGCAACATTCACAGGAGCTACCCCATGGCAACCGACAGAACCGACATCGAACGCATACAGGCGGCGGTCGCCACCTCTTTGCGTGAGCACTGGCGCCTGTTTCTGACCGAGGGAATCGTGCTTCTCATTCTGGGCCTCGGCGCCATCCTGCTGCCGCCGCTGGCCACTCTCGCGGTGGCAGTCATTGTCGGATGGGCGCTGCTGCTGAGCGGCGTTGCCGGTTTGGTCAGCACCTTGCGTATGCGCAGCGCGCCCGGATTCGGGTGGTCGCTGTTCTCGGCCGTGCTTGGCATCGCGGCCGGCTGCGTGCTGCTGCGCTGGCCGTTGTCGGGGGCTTTCTCGCTCACCGTGATCTTGACCGTGTTTCTGCTGTTCGAAGGAATCGCATCGATCATGTTGGCGCTGAGCCACCGTCACGGCTTCTCGGCGCGTTGGGGCCTCATGCTGGTGAGCGGCATCGTCGATCTGGTGCTCGCCAGCATCATCTTCCTGGGCCTTCCCGGCACGGCGGCCTGGGCCATCGGACTGCTGGTGGGCATCAACTTGGTGTTCGGCGGCAGCGCGCTCATCTCCATGGCCTTGCATGCCCGAAACTCGGCGCCACCCGCTCCCTCCCCGCCCAGCGCCGCGGCGCCGCCTTAGTCAATTCGCTGCGATCGCCGTCAGCCAATCGCGCAGCAGCTGCACCTCGCGGCGCGTGCGCTGCGGCCGCTCGGGGGTGACCACGAAATAGGAATTCTCGTCGGCAAAATCCCGATCGATCGCGACCACGAGCCGCCCGGTCGCCAGGTACGGCGTGAGAAAGATGCGGTGCGCCAGTGCGCAGCCGGCGCCGTTCGCCGCGAGTTCGAGCGCCGCGATCGTCGTGTCGACCGTGGGACCGACGCGGGTCGCGACATCCGCGACCTGCAGCGCTTGGCGGACCTGCAGCCAATGATTCTCGTGGCCCATGATGTGAATCAGATGCTTCGGCACCAGGCCTGCCGCCTCGCCGCTCGATCGGGTGCTTTCGAGCAGTGCCGGACTGCATACCGCGACGATGCTCTGGTTCAACAGGCGCTCTGCGCGATATCCGCGCCACTGCCCGGTTCCGTAGCGAATCTCAAGATCAGTGGCCTCGCTCGGAACGGGGTCGTCCCAGATCACCGATGACAAACGCACATCGATTCCCGGATAGGCATCGGTGAATGCGGGAAGCCGCGGCGCCAGCCAAAGCGATGCCAGGGACACCGGTGCGTGGACGGTGATCTGTCCGCGTTCGGATCCGCCGAACAGGCCCACCGTGGAATCGGCCAGCTCTTCGAACGCCTTGCGCACGGGGGGCAGGTAGGCCACACCCATCGAGGTGAGCCTGACGCCGCGCGGCAACCGCTCGAATAGCGCAAAGCCGAGATGCGCCTCGAGCGCGCGAATCTGATAGCTGATCGCGCCCGAAGTGAGATTGAGTTCGGCCGCGGCCGCCGCGAAGCTCGAGGTGCGGGCGGCCGCTTCGAAGGCGCGCAGCCAGGTCAAGGTCGGCAGGCCGACCACCGGTCGGATTTTGCTCAAGGACTCCCTCCCCCAAAAATTTGTAGGCAAATGTACCAAAATACTCGGTTGCCTGGCCACGAGGGATCAATTTATTGTGGCCAATGCCCTCCTGACCACAATCCAAATGGGTATTCATGAAAACAACTGCACGCGTCGTCGTCGTCGGCGGCGGGATGATGGGCGCAAGCCTGTTGTATCACCTGGCCCTCGAGGGCTGCACCGACACGGTCCTGGTGGAAAAGAACGAACTCACCTCGGGCTCCACCTGGCATGCGGCCGGCCAGTGCCCGAGCATCACCGGCAGCTACAACCTGGCGAAAATCCATGCCTACAGCAACCAGCTGTATCCGCGCCTGGAAGCGCTGACGGGCCAGTACGTCAGCTGGCACGCCTGCGGCGGCCTGCGCCTCGCCAACCATGCGCACGAACTCGACTGGTTCAAGTACATCTTGGGCTACTCGAAGAGCATCGGTTTCAGCATGGATATCGTCGGTCTCGAGCAGATCCGTCGGCTGAATCCCTTCCTGACCACGAAGAATGTGATCGCCGCCGCCTGGACGCGCGATGACGGACACGGCGACCCGTCGGGATTGTGCCAAGCGCTCGCCAAGGCCGCGCGCGACCTGGGCGCCACGGTGGTTCGGCACAACCGCGTCCTCGACATCCGCCGGCGCCCCGGCGGCGAGTGGGAGGTGATCACCGAGAAGGGCACGATCGTCGCGGAGATGGTGGTCAACGCGGCCGGCTGCTACGCGCGCGAGGTGGCCGCCATGGTTGGCGCCGATGCGCCCATCACCAACATGCAGCACCACTACGTCGTGACGCACCCGATCCAGGCCTTCATGGATCGCAGCGAAGAGATTCCGGTGATGCGCGATTCGTACGTCTCCGGATATTTCCGCCAGGAGCAGAAGTCCGGATTGATGGGCATCTACGAGAGCACGGGCCTCACCGAGGCGTGGGCGCCGCGCGGCCATCCCGAGTGGGAATCCTACAACGAGCTGTTCCCCGACGACCTGGATCGCATTGCGCCCTGGCTCGAGCGCGCGATCGAGCGCATGCCGATTTTCGGCGAAGTGGGTATTCGCCGCATCATCAACGGCGCCATTCCGCACACGCCGGATGGAGCTCCGCTGCTAGGTCCGGCCGCGGGACTCAAGAACTTTTGGATGTGCTGCGGCACCTCCTTCGGAATTGCGCAAGGCGGCGGCTGCGGCAAGTACCTCGCCCAATGGATGCTGCACGGCGATGCCGAAATCAACATGACGGAATTCGACCCGCGCCGCTTCGGCCCGTTCGCCGACCAAAGCTATGTGCGCGACAAGGTGTTTCTGGACTATCGGCTGACCTTCACGACGCGCCGGCCGGGCGAGGAGGAGATGGCCGGACGGCCGCGCAAGCGGAGTCCGCTGCACGGCAGGCTCAAAGCGCAGGGCTGCGTGCACACCGAGACCTTCGGCTGGGAGCGGCCGAAATGGTTCTCGCTGGACGGCCGCGAAGAGGACTACAGCTACCGGAGGAACAACGTGTTCGAGGTGGTGCGCGAGGAGGTCGCGGCGGTGCACGAGCGCGTCGGCATTCTCGATTTGACGGGCTTTGCCAAGTACGACGTCAGCGGACCGGATGCCGAGGCGTTTCTGAACCGCGTTTGCGCGAACCAGATGCCGCGCAGGCCGGGCGGCATCGCGCTCACGCACATGCTGTCCCCGGGCGGGCGCATTCTCGGGGAAATGACGGTGAGCCGGCTCGCCGGTGAGCGCTTCTACGCGCTGTCCGCCGCGGCCGCCGAGCTGCGCGATCAGGACCTGCTGCGCCAGAGTGTGCGTCCGGGCGAGGCGGTCCGCGTCGAGAACGTGACCGAACAGCGCGGCGTTCTCGTGCTGAGCGGGCCGCGCTCGCGCGAGCTGCTCGGCGGGCTCACCGATGCGCCGCTCGGCAACGCGGAGTTTCGCTGGTTGAGCGCCCGCGAAATCACTGTGGCCGGGCGCCCGGTCCGCGCGCTGCGGGTGAGCTATGTGGGCGAATTGGGCTGGGAGCTGCACGCCCCCGTCGATGCGCTGCCGGCTCTGTACGATGCCCTCTGGGAGCGCGGGCGGGCCTATGGGATCGCCAACTACGGGCTGTATGCGGTCAACAGCATGCGCATCGAGAAGGGCTACAAGGCCTGGTCGACCGAGCTCACCAATGAATTGAACATGCTGGAAGCGGATATGGCGCGCTTCTTCAATGCGGATCGAAGCGGCTTCGTCGGCAGGGACGCAACGCTCGCGCAGCCGCCGCGCCCCTTGAGGATCGTCTATCTGCAGGTCGATGCGGCCGACACGGATGCGCGCGGCGGCGAGCCGGTGCTCGCCGCGGATCGCTGCATCGGCATCGCCACTTCCGGAAGCTACGGTCACCGCGTTCACAAGAGTCTCGCGTTCGCCTGCATCGAGCTCGCGTTCGCTGCGCCCGGCAGCACGTTCGACGTGCTCATCCAAGGCGAGCGCCGGCGCGCCCAGGTGCTCGGTGCCGCGGCATTCGACCCCGACAATACGCGGATGAGAGTTTAGCGATGGCCATCGATCTTCCGAGCCGCGCGCGCGTGGTCATCGTCGGCGGCGGCGTCATCGGCTGCTCCGTGGCCTACCATCTGGCCAAGCTCGGCTGGAGCGACATCGTGCTGCTCGAGCGCAAGCAGCTCACCAGCGGCACCACCTGGCACGCGGCGGGCCTGGTCGGGCAGCTGCGCCAGAGCATCAACATGACCCAGCTGGCGCGCTACACGGGCGATCTGTATCGGGGCCTGGAGGCCGAGACCGGCCAAGCGACCGGTTACCGGCAGTGCGGCTCCATCTCGCTGGCGACGACCGCCGGCCGCATGGAGGAGCTGAAGCGCAACGCCTCCATGGCGAAGGTATTCGGCCTGCCGGTGAATGTCGTTGGTCGAAGCGAGATTCGCTCGCTCTACCCGCTCGCCCATCTCGACGACGTCATCGGCGGCATTCACATCCCGAGCGACGGCTATGCCAACGCGGTCGATATCACGCAGGCGCTCGCCAAAGGCGCCCGCAGTGCGGGCGCGCGCATCTTCCAAGACGTCAAGGTCACCGCCATTCACAACGACGGGCGGCGCGTGAGCGGCGTGCAGACCGCGCACGGGCGGCTCGATGCGGACTACGTCGTGCTGTGCGGCGGCATGTGGACGCGAAACCTCGCCGCGAGCGCCGGAGTGACCGTGCCGCTGCACGCCTGCGAGCATTACTACGTGCTGTTCAAGGATGTGCCGGGGCTGTCGCCGGACCTGCCCGTGCTGCGCGACTACGATCACTGCAGCTACTTCAAGTACGATGCCGGCAAATTATTGGTCGGTGCGTTCGAGCCCCACGCCCGCCCGTGGGGGGCGGACGGGATACCCGAGGATTTCGAATTCGGTGAGATCGCCGGCGACTTCAGCCACTTCGAGCCCGTGCTGCTCGATGCGATGCGCCGCATTCCCGCTCTCGAACAGGCCGGCATCCAAAAATTCTTTTGCGGCCCCGAAAGCTTCACTCCGGATGTGCGCTACCACCTGGGCGAGTCCACCGAGCTCGAGCGCCTGTTCGTCGCGGCCGGCCTCAATTCCATCGGGCTGCAGTCGGCGGGCGGCATCGGCAAGGTCGTCGCGGAGTGGATCCGCGACGGGCACCCGCCGGTCGATTTGTGGGAAGTCGATGTCCGGCGCAACATGCCGTTCCAGATCAACCGCAAGTATCTGCGCGAACGCGTCTCGGAAAGTCTGGGCTTGCTGTACGCCACGCACTGGCCCTTCCGTCAATACGAGACCGCGCGCGGAGCGCGCAAATCCGCGCTGCATGACCGGCTCGCCGCCGCAGGTGCATGCTTCGGGGAGGCCTTCGGCTGGGAGCGCGCCAACTGGTATGCCCCCGCGGGCACCGTGCCCGCCGGCACCGCGCCCGCTTATGCCTACAGCTACGGCCGGCAGAACTGGTTCGAGCACAGCGCTCGCGAACATCTCGCGGTGCGCGGCGCGGTCGGACTTTTCGATCAGTCATCCTTCGCCAAATTCCGACTGGAAGGCGCGGACGCGCAGCGTGTGCTCAATCGGATCTCGGCGAACGAGGTGAACGTCGCACCCGGAAAAATGGTGTACACGCAGTGGCTGAACGAGCGCGGCGGCATCGAGGCCGACCTCACGGTGACGCGCCTCACGGAGACGGCGTACTTGATCGTCGGCGGTGCGGAAACCGAGAGCAAGGATTTCAACTGGCTCAAGCGCCACATCGATCCCAGTGCGCATTGCGTATTGACCAACGTGACCTCCGGCATGGGCGTGCTGTCGCTGATGGGGCCACGCTCGCGTGAGCTGCTGCAATCGCTCACGCCCGACGATGTGTCGAACGAAGCGTTTCCCTTCGCGACCAGCCGCACGATCGAGCTGGGCTATGCGCTGGTGCGCGCCTCGCGCATCACCTATGTGGGGGAACTGGGCTGGGAGCTGTATGTCCCGACCGAATTCATGCAGGGCGTATACGATGAGCTGCTCGCCGCGGGTCCACGCCACGGTCTGGTGCATGCGGGCTATCACGCGCTGAATTCCCTGCGCATCGAAAAGGCCTATCGTCACTGGGGGCACGACATCACCGACGAGGATACTCCGTGGGAGGCGGGCCTCGGCTTTGCGGTCAAGCTCGACAAGCCGGGCGGATTCATCGGACGCGAGGCGCTCGCGCGCCAGCGGGATTCCGGAGTGCGCAAGCGCCTGGTGCAATTCAAGCTCAAATCGCCGCAGCCCCTGCTGTATCACAACGAGCCGATCTGGCGCGGCAGCTCGATCGTCGGCTTCGTTCGCTCCGGCATGTATGCGCATTCGCTCGGCGCCGCCGTCGGGCTGGGCTATGTGACCGTGCCGCCGGGGGGCGACGGCGCCCTCGGCGGCACACCCGGCGGCGCCGCCATCGATGCGGACGGCTACGAAATCGAAGTGGCCGGCATCCGGGAGCCCGCGACGGCCTCGTTGCGCCCGCTATACGATCCGAAGAACGAGCGGATCAAAGGCTGAGCGCGGTGGCGTGAAGGACCGGTCTGGCTCAAGGTTTTTGTCATCCGGCCGATGATAGCCGGATGGATTTGCCGCGTGATGCCTAGATGCCGTCATCTCCCACCGCTCAGCCGAGCCGAAGGCGGGGTATCGCCACCTCGTCCGATGACCCGTGGCGTGCGCCGACCATTGAATTTCTGACGCGCATCACAGACGAATTATCGCAGGGGCCCCTGAATCTGCCCTGCTTTCCGGACATCGTCCCGCGCGTACGCAAAGCGATCGGCGATCCGAAGAGCACCTCCGACGATATCGTCCGAATCGCCGGCACCGAGCCGCGGCTCGCGGCTCGTCTGCTGCAGACCGCCAACTCGGCGGTGTTCAACCCCGGCGGCCAGCCGCTGGCCAACCTGCGGCAGGCCGTCACCCGCCTCGGCCATCACCTGGTGCAATCCGTGACCATGGTTTTTGCAATTCAACAGATGAAGGCTGAAACCTCGTTGCGCCCGGTCGCCAAGCCGTTGAGTGACCTGTGGGAGAAAAGCATTGCGGTGGCCTCGATTTGTCAGGTGCTGGCCCAGCGGCTTCGCGTTCCCGTCGACAAGGTATTCCTGACCGGTCTGCTCCACGGCATCGGCTATTTTTACATCATGGTCCGGGCGGCCAGCGCGCCGGATGGAATCGCGTACGATCGCTTGCTCGCCGATTGCCTGGCCGAGTGGCAGCCGTCGATTGGTCGTGCCGTGCTGAAGAAGTGGGGCTTCGAGGCGGTGATGTGCGACGCCGTCGGCAGCCAAAATGAGCACGACCGCAAGTCCAAACGCGCGCCCGACATCACCGATGTCCTGATCGCCAGTGTCGCGCTCGCCGAGGCGTTGCTGGAACACGGCGGCGATCTTAAGCGCTGCGCGAACATCAATGCCTTCGCCAGCCTCGGGCTCAGTGCGCAGGAGTCGGGCGCCATCCTGAAGCACACCGAGCACACCCTCGGCTCGCTGCGCGACGCCTTGGGGTGCTGATCACCCGCCGACTTTCGGCTCATCCGGCGCGGATCGCTCGACGAATTCGATGGTTCGACCGTCCGGATCGAGCGCGTAGCACACCCGGGCTCGATCCCAGGAGGATCCCGGCTCGTTCAGGGTGACGGGCCTCGAACAATCCAGAGCCCCCGCGCTCAAGGCGCGCTCGCGTGTCGCATCCACATCTTCGACGGTGAACGCGATATGAGTGTGTCCCGCCTCGCATCGGCGCTGTACGAGGGTTGCGCATGCCGGACCCACGTACTGCAAAAGCTCGAGCATGCCCCCATCCGGGAGCGTCAGGTCCGCCGTATGAATGACCGCGCCGGAAACCCCTGTCAGGCTCTGCACCTCGGGGCCGGTGATCACCGCGCGCTCGCGAACGATGCAATCGAGCACGGTGCAGTAGAACCGAACGGAGCGCTCCAGATCCTGCACGGACAATCCGACGTGATCGAGGCTACTCACTGAGCGGACTCCTGCGCAGGGGCAGATCGCGCGCGAAGATCTCTTCGAGGGTCTCGCGTCGCTTGATGAGCGTACATTGGTCCTCGGTGACCAGCACCGTCGCGGGACGCGCCAGAGCGTTGAAGTTCGACGCCGCCGCCTCTTGGTATGCGCCGGTGTCGAGGAAGGCAATCACATCGCCGACCGCCACGGCCGGCGCATCGACGTCCCGGGCGAGAAGGTCGAAATTGCACGACTGACCCACCATCTCGACTTGCTCCACACCGGCGGCATCCGCGTGCGATGCGAACAGCGGCCGGAAATAGGCGTGCTCCATGTAAAGATCGGCGAGAAACATCTCGGTAGTATCGAGTTCAACCCACGTCCGCGGAACGGGCCGATGCTGCCTCTTCACGTGGCACACGCGGCTCAGATGAATTCCCGCGTCGGCCAACAGGCTCCGGCCCGGCTCGACCTGTAGTACCAGTCCGGCCGGATCGACGCCGCCGGCGTTGAGCGCGTGGCGCAGTGCGCCGGCCGTACTCTCTGCAAAGCGCTCGAGCGACGCCGCGGTCGCCCGCTCGGGGCTGGTGGGATCCCGCGGCGACGGAAAGCCGCCCCCAATGTCCAGCTCCAGCGGACGCCACGGCGCCCAGGCCTCTGCCAGCTCCGCAACCACCGATCCGAACGTTCGCGCCATCGTCGCCCACACGGCGGGGTCCGCGCTGTGCCGGCCGAGGTGAGTCATCAGGCCCGTGAGCCGCGTATTGGGATGCTGCAACACACGGCGGCCGACGCGCACGGCAACGCTCAGCTCAATGCCCGGCTTGTACAGGTTGGCGGCATCTCGAATCGTCATGTTCGGAAAGAAGTCGGAAGCGCCCGTGAGGTCGAGATAGTCCGGCCGCA
>Ga0181538_10006601_pt1 | contig 9984 bp, 6 predicted proteins | sample PEATcosm2014_Bin_40_FD_119773 | JGI IMG/M metagenome (GOLD analysis project Ga0181538, IMG submission 119773) | Peatland microbial communities from MTU Mesocosm Facility, Houghton, MI, USA - PEATcosm2014_Bin23_30_metaG | ecosystem: Environmental > Terrestrial > Soil > Wetlands > Peat | place...
CGCTGGCACCGAGCGCTTCCGCGCCGTAATGCAGGCCGAGGCCGCCGGTGAACAGGCCGTAGCCGTAGGCGACCTGGACGATGTCGCCGTTATGCACACCGCAGGCCGCGAGGCTGCGCAGCACGGCCCGCGTCCAGTCATTGAGGTCTTCCTGAGTGTAGGCCACGACGATGGGTTTGCCGGTGGTGCCGCTCGACGCGTGAAAACGCACGATCTCCGACATCGGGCTGGCGCAAAGGCCGAACGGATACGTGTCGCGCAGGTCCGTCTTGACTGTGAACGGCAGTTTGACGATGTCGTCCAGTGTCCGCAGGTCGGACGGCTTGAGTTTCTGTCCGTCCATGCGTTTGCGGAACAGGGGGACATGGTCGAACGCACGCTGGACCATGTCTTTCAGGCGGGTGAATTGCACGTCGCGCAACTGGGCGGGCGGCAGAAAATCCACCGCGCTGGCCGGGTGCATGGGAGGAATTTCGCGGTTCTTGCTCATATTCATTTCCAAAATAAACGAGGGTTGAAATCTGGAATCAGGAAAACATCGAATGTTGAACATCGAACGCCGAACGCCGAACCGAATAGTGCCGGGTTCATTCGATGTTGGACGTTGAATGTGGAATGTTGAATGTTCATTGCTTCTGACTTTGGCTGGCGCGGCCGGCGAGGAACGCCTGGCGGTTGGCGTCGAAAAATTCCGCGGGAAAACCTTCGCGCAGGGCTTCCAGCCAGCCGGATTCCGGCAGCGGCAGATGCACGCTCAACGCGCCGAGCAGCGCCACGTTCAGGGTTTTCTTGTTCGGCAGCTTGCCGGCATTGACCGCGTCGGGCGTGATCAACATGCCGTCGGGTTTGAGATAATGTTTTTGTGGGTCCACCTGCGTCGGTTCGAGCACGAGCAGATAATCCGCCTCGCCCGGCGGCACCATGGGGCTGAGCACGATCTGGCCAAAACGCACGTCGCTGGTGACCGACCCGCCGCGCTGGCTCATGCCCTTGATCTCGCTTTTCTTCACGTCGAAGCCGGCGCGCAACGCCACGTCGGCGAGAATGTCCGACGCCTTGAGCACGCCCTGGCCGCCGAGCCCGGCCACCACCACATTGATCAGCCGGCCGCGCATGGTCCCTCCTTCTCGTCGCATTCGCATTGTTCCTGGTCGCGTTGTTCCAATTCGCGCAATCGTTTCACAATCAGGATGCACGGCCGCCGGGCGATGATGACGCACAATTCCCGGCTCGCGAGGCATTCGTCCAAAATGCGCTCAAAATCATTCGAACCGACGCGCGGTTCGAGCACGTGGACGCGTTTCACGCCGAGCGAACGGGCCAGGTCTTCGATTACAAGTTTGTTGGTCGGCTCGTGGTTGAGCTTCCGACCGGTCCCGGGATGTTCCTGATGGCCGGTCATGGCCGTGGTGGCGTTGTCCAGGATGATGAGCACGTGTCCGTCCGGCGGCGGATTATAGACCATCTCCACCAGCCCGCTGATGCCGCTGTGGACGAATGTGCTGTCACCAATGACACTGACCACGCGCCGCGCCTGTTCCGGCGGCAACACATGACGCAAACCCAGGCCCACGCCGAGGCTCGCGCCCATGCAAACGCAGGAATCCATGGCCTCAAAGGGTTTCAACACGCCCAGCGTGTAGCAGCCGATGTCGCCCGCCACGATGCAATCGCGCCGGCGCAAGGCCTCGAACACCAGGCGATACTGGCAGGCGTCGCACAGTTGCGGCGGCTTGCCCGCCGCCTGCGCCAGTTCGGGAGTGACATCGTTATTGAGAATCCGCCGCACGCGCGGCACGCTGAGTTCGCCAAAGCGATACATCTCCGCCTTGCCTTCAACCTTGATTCCCGCCGCACGGATGGCCTCCACGAGATACGGATCGCCCTCCTCGATGACGAGGCACCGTTTCACGCTTTTAACAAACGCGGCGATCTTTTTCATCGGCAGCGGATGGGTGAAACCGAGCTTGAGCACGCTCGCTTCCGGCGCGGCTTCGCGGGCGTGCATGAAGGAAATGCCCGAGGTGATGATGCCCAGTTTTTTGTCGCCAGTCACAACGCGGTTGAGGGAACAGGTTTCATTCCATTCCGCGATTTCGGCCAGCTTCTGCCGCAGCCGTTTGTGCGCGGGCCGGGCGTTGGCCGGAATCATCACGCGCGCACGGATGTCGCGCTCGAATGTCGGTGTCTTCGGCTTTCCATCGGAACCGTGCGGCTGCATGACGGTGTAACTGTGGCAAACCCGCGTGGTGGCGCGGAGAATCACCGGCAACTTCCAACGTTCGGAAATTTCAAACGCGGCCAGCAGAAAATCGTAGGCTTCCTGCGAATCGGACGGTTCGAGCATTGGCACGCTGGCGGCGACGGCATAACGACGGTTGTCCTGCTCGTTCTGGCTCGAGGCCATGCCAGGATCGTCCGCGGAAATGACGACCAGTCCCCCGCTCACGCCGGTGTAGGCCACGGTGAACAGCGGGTCGGCGGCAACGTTGAGTCCAACATGTTTCATGGTGGCCAGGGCGCGGGCGCCGGCAAAAGCGGCGCCGATGGCGACTTCCAGGGCGACCTTTTCGTTGGGCGACCACTGGCCGCGTCCGCCCAGTTCGGAGAAACGTTCCAGGATTTCGGTGGAGGGCGTGCCGGGGTAACCGGCGCCGAGGGCCACGCCGGCATCACGCGCGGCCAGCGCAATGGCTTCGTTGCCGCTCAAGAGTTGTCGTTTGGTTGCAGGCATGTAATTCGCAGTGGCTCAAGATTTAGCTGAGTGCAGCAAAAAGCACCGGTAATGACAAGTGCGGTTTTTCGGGTGTCATGGCCGGACTGAAGTCTGGCGCTCAAAACCCGATTTTTGCGCAATTATGACAATCTTTTTTCTTGGAATTAAGGACTGGAATTTTTTTTATTAAATCACCTGTTTTCTGTAAAAACAGGCTTGTGCAGGCTGGACACGCCGGGAATTGTTTCTAATTCTAATCCGAATTCCGCGAACTGAATGTCCGCAATTGCAACCGGCGCGTCGCCGGGATTCAGGAACAGTCGCGGAAGCGAAAATCAAAATCAAGTCTTCAGTCGTTAATCAGACCAGAGATTCGAATCTTATGTTGAACACCAAATTGAAACTGACGTTGGGTCTTGCCGCGCTGGCTGCGGCGACCGCCCTGGCTCAAACTCCAACCGCCGAGACCGCCACGGTAACTTCGGCCGTGCCCGCCACGGCAACTTCGCCGGCTCCGCCGCCGATTACTTTCGACCAATGGGCGAAAGAGGTGAAGAACCTCACGGTGCCATTAACTTGGGGCGCCGATATTCGCATCCGCAACGAGTATTTCAACAATGGGCTTAGCCTGACCTCTGATCCACTAAAGCCTCCATTTCCACCTTCAGTGCCTCCAAATACTATCCCGCAGAGTCCGTTTGCTCCCCAGCATTCCCAGGACTATTTTCGCTACCGCGGCCGGGTTTGGGTCAGCCTCCTGCCGACCAACGACGTCACTATAAACCTGCGTCTGGCGGCGGAACCGCGGCAGTTCATGGAACCCTCGACCATGGACACCTACTACGAGCACTCGGGCATGCAGTGGCGCTACGGAATTATTGACACCTTCAACGCACAGTGGAAGAAACCGTTGGACCTGCCCGCCACCGTGACGGTTGGCCGCCAGGATATTTTCCTGGGTGACGGCTTTCTGGTGGGAGACGGCACGCCCGAGGATGGGTCATTCACATCTTTCTTTGATTCGGCCCGCATCACCGTCAATCTGGAAAATCTGAAAACCACCATTGATGCCATCGGCCTGGCGCAGTGCGCCCGACCGGACGCCTGGATGCCTACCCTCGGTCCCTCCACCAGCCTGGGCGGCGATCCAGAATCGTTGCTCCTGACCGATCAAAACGAAAAAGGCTGCATCCTGTGGATTGCCAACAAGAGTTTGCCGGCAGCGAACGTGGACGGTTACTTTATTTACAAAAATGATTCCCGGCTCGACAGTGGTCCGCCAGCAAGCTTCGGAGACAACGCGGATATCTTCACAGTCGGCGGCCGCGTCACGGGATTGGTGCAGGACCATTGGAAATACTCGGCCGAAGGCGCCTATCAGTTCGGCCAGAAGCAGGATCCGGAACTCAACGGGCAGACGCCTGCCCCCAACCCGCTGCTCGCCCCATCGGCCCAGACCAAAGGGTATCGCAACATCGACGCCTTTGCCGTGAACAGCAAGCTCACCTATCTTTTCAAAGACAAGTTGAATGACCAGTTGAGCCTGGCCTTCGAATATATTACCGGCGATGATCCGAAGACAAAGAACGACGAGATGTTTGACGTGTTGTGGGGCCGGTGGCCGCAATGGAGCGAGATGTACAATGTTTACGGCAATGTGCAGGAATCGCGCGTGGGCCAAATCGCCAATGTCATCCGCTTCGGTCCGACCTGGAGCGTGGACCCGATCAAAGACATGAATTTCAGCCTCACCTATAACGCGCTGTTTGCGGTTCAGGACGTGCCGACACGGGATTTGGACGAAACCCTCCTCCCAGCCCTTGCCGGCGGGCTGACAACGTTGGGTCCGTATAGTGGCGCGGGGGACTTTCGCGGTCATTACCTGCAGGCCGTTCTGAAATATAAATTCAACTCGCACGTCAGCGGACATCTCTGGAGCGAGTTCCTCTTCCCGGGCGACTTCTACGCCGGCAACCAGGTGGAGAATTTTCTCCGCGCCGAAATAATGTTCACGTTCTAGACCTGCGCAATGACCCGGCGACTGCGGGCGCGGCTGGTTCCTCCGGCGCGTCCGCAGCGCCGTTAAGACCGCGATGTATGGGGATCAATCCATCAAGACCGTGAGCCGTGCGGAACTCGGGCGATTGCATCTTCGGCGGTTGCAGGACACCGTCCGGGACGTGGCCCTGCTCGTTGGCTATGGCCCCCCGCTTCCGTGCGATCGAGCACAGGTGGTTATATTCACATAAGAAAAGGTTCCCCACCCAGAGGAACCCCATGCGCTTTGGTTTAACGACCTTCCTATTAAGTAATTCGCTTAACTTTAAGAATCCACTTAAAATCTCCAAGTCAAGTCCAGTTGCAAGATGTGATAATTTTTAATCGGATTGATGCCCGGAATATCCAGATTATTGCCGCCCGTACCAAGGTTGTCCTGGATCTGATTGGCATAGCCGGCGCGAATGGTGCCAATGATGGCATCGGTGAAGCTATAGGCAAATGCCGAGTAAAAGCCCTGCAGATTGGCCCGGCCCTCGAAGAAGTCGGAGTCAATCAGATTCACATCCAGGGCATATTGTTCGATATGCTGCCAGTAGAAGCGGGCTTCCCAGGTGTTTTTCTTCGAGGTCGAACCATAGACCAATCCTTGGGTCGGCCCATAGACCGGCCCTGCGCTGCCTATGCCAATGCCAACTTGGTAAGCCTTGACTTGATCCGTCTCGGGACCATTCACCCCATGGAATGCCCCGAGACCGCCGGCGTTCCAAGCGGCACGCGCGCGATCAGCCCCATCAAGATTGTAGGCAAAATCGCCAAAAATCCGTCCTTGCAAGGTTCCCGACGGGGTTTTCCAGATTTTGAAATCGAACTCGGCGGGAATTTCCAATATCAGGAGGTCATTGATGCCATTCTGGTTATATTGTGGTGAAGGGCTGGCGGCTGTGCCATAATTTACGTTCACTCCGTCAGACCCTTGGCCGGTATAAGGTTCATTCAGGCCGTTGGGGTTGCCTCCGTTAGTGCTGCCGACACCAGTGTAGGTATAAAGTATGGGCGCAACCTTGAATGACATGTCCTTGCCGATTCTCACATTGGCGCCCGCCTGCCAGGTCAGTAAGAACGTGTCACTGGAAGGAACCTCTGTGGCTTGACTCGGATCCTGATAGTCCCATTGCCCGAAATCCACGAACAAATCCACGTTATCAATTGTATATTTAAATTTTTCAAACGCGCCCTCCGGATTAATGTCCGAATCCCAGACCATGGGCGTGGTATAAAGCGGCATGGGCATCCGACCCACGGTCATTTCATACCAGTCGGTCGGATGCCAGCCGAGGTAGGCCTGCCCAATGTAAATGCTGCTCTGACTTTTGTCCGAGGGAGACACCGAGCCGCTGGTGGTATTATTGCCGAAAGTGGACCAGGGCGAACGTGGATTGCTGGACGTCTCCAATCGGATTCCATAATTAAAGTCATCCACCAAGTCGCCCCGCATGCCAATGCGGAGAGCATAACGGAATCGCTCACGATCATAAGTACTGCCGTTATATCCGGTGACAAGCGGGCCGGGATTATCCACTCCACGATATTCGTAACGAAACCGCAAGTCCCCGAAAAGTTGCATGCTCTTGATGGCATCGGACATCTTCCATTTCGAAATTGGCGGGTTGTTCACCGTGTTGGTTTCTCGCGCTGCGGTTTCGGCCTCAATTTTTTTTGCCTCCTCTGCGGTCAGAATGCCTTTTTCGATGAGCGTGTCCACCAGCGGGTTTCCCGACGACGCCGGCGGCTGTGACGTTGGCGTCGTTTGCGCTCGGGCATTAAGAGTGAGTACAACCAATATTCCTGTCACAATTGTCGTTGCTTTTCCGAATTTTATTTTTTTCATAAATGAATTCCGATTCAAGACTGCGGCAATCTGGTGGATTGATGTTACAAACATAATTCGGACTTGTTACAATTTTGTGACAAATCCCAGCGGCAGGCCGGGATGTGGCTTCACTTGCCGGCAAGAGGAAAGAGGAAAAATACCGCCGGAAAATCTCAATGCAGCATGTCAGCGCCCCTGTCCAACCGACCTGCCGCATCTTTCAAACCGGGATTAACAGGCGGTCAACGCAATGCGCCGATCTGGTAATTTAGATTGGCCTCCTGAATCAGAACGTCGTAGCGGGCGTTGGTGTTCGCAATTTGTGCAGAGGTCAGGCTCAACTGGGCCTGACTTAATTCGACAATTGAACTGATGCCCGTTTTATAGCGCGCCTCGGCCAAATCGTAAGCCTCGGCGGCGTGCTTGACCAATTGTTCGGTGGTCCGAAGCTGTTCCAGCGAGTTGTTGACGTTCAGCCACGCGATGCGCACGTCCCGGATCACGTTGTCCTCCGCCGTGCGCAGCATTTCCGCGTCGGCCTGCGCCTTCAGTTCGGCCTCATGCTGACGTGCGGTGTAGAGACCGCCCGCAAACAATGACAGACTGATTTGAACTCCACCGGCGACGTAGTTGTCGGGCAGCCGGTCGTCGTGTGTCGGTGAATCACCGGCCACGCCGATGGCCGAAACCGTTGGTAATCGTGCGTCTCTTTCCGACCGTGCAAACCGCAGCGCCGCATCCCGCTGGTTCTGGAGGCTTAACAGTTCTGGTCGCCGGGCCAATGCCGTTTGTATCAATTGCGAAACATCGTTCGTGACGGCGTCCATAGGCAATGATTGTTCGACCAGTTGGAACTGGTGGAATTCGTGGTAGCCGAGCGCCGTCGAGAGGGATGCCATCGCTGCGTCGGCATCGTTTTGCGTTTTTTGCAGCAGCAACCGGCCTTGTTCAAGCGCGACCTGCGCAAAGCTGACATCCAGTTCGGACCGCAATTTGTTCGTGGCCAGGGCAGTGACCTGGTCGAGCAACAATTGCCGCGTGTCTAACGTTTGCTGGGCAACCTTTAGCACTGCCTGAGCCTGCAATGCACCAAAATAGCCGGTGTCCACCTGCAACCAAACCTGCTCGCGCGTGACGTTGGCGTTCTGGTTCTCGGCCTGCGCCTGGAATCTGGAGCTGGCCGTGAGATTGGCGGTATAGCCGAAATCAGTGATGAGCTGGTTTATTGCCAAGCCCCCGGCGGTACGATCGAAGACGCTTGGGTTATTCAACCCACCCGCCATGATGCGTGTGTTATCGGAACCCGCGCCAACGGCGTTGGCATAGAGATTAGCGGTCGGGAAATAGCCGGCACGGGTCTCCTTGATGACCTCTTCCGCCGCGCGCGCCCGATAATTCGCCGCGGCAATCTGCGGATGATTGCGTAGCGCCACTGCCTGCGCCTCGGCCAAAGATAGTATCGGCGCATTGGTGGTTCCGTCCGCAAACATTTTACCGCCGAAAATAACGCAAATGGTCAGAGCCAAAATAATTCGTTTCATTTGGATATGTTTTATTGCGAAATCGGTTTCGATACATCCGTTGAATCTTTTACCGCCGCTTCTTTCCTTCGGTAAAGAATAAAATACGCCGCTGGCACGATGAACACGGTCAGCACGACGGAAACGGCAAGGCCGCCGATGATGGCGCGGGCCAGCGGCGCGTATGCTTCGCTGCCCGTGCCCAGTTTCATCGCCATGGGAATCAAACCCATGAGCGTGGCGAGCGAAGTCATCAGCACCGGACGCAAGCGCACGCGGCAGGCGAGCGAAACGGCTTCGCGCAAAGGATGGCCCTCCTCGCGCAGCCGCCGGGTAAATTCGACGATGAGGATGCCGTTCGACACCACGATGCCGACCATCATCACCACGCCCATCAGCGACATGACATTGAGGGTGGTGCCGGTGGCAAACAACAGGATCAGCACGCCGGTCAGGCCCGTCGGCACGGCCAGCAAAATTATCAACGGATCGAGAAACGATTTGAACTGTGCGACCAAAATCAAATAAACCAGCACGGTCGCCAGAATCAAGCCGAGGCCGAAACTGCGGAACGAGACCTGCATGGCGTGCGCCGAGCCGCGCACCACGATGCGGACGTTGGACGGAAGTTTCAGGTGATCCACAATTTTCTGGACACCCTTCAAAACCCGGCCGAGGTCTTCGCCCATCGGGGCGACATAGACATCCATTTCCCGCCACAGTTGATAATGGTCCACCTCGGTCGGCGAGTCGCGGCGGCTGATGCGGCTGACGTTGTCGAGCCTCGTTGGCAACGATGAATTCGCGCCGCGCAGCGGAATGGACATCAGGTCGGCGAAACTCTTTACGAAATGTTCGGGATACTGGACGGTGAGGAAGTAATCATTGCCACTCCGGGGATCCACCCAATAGCTCGGCGCAATCATCTGGTCGGACGTCAGCGCGGTGATGACGTCACCAACAACCTCCTTTTCATTCAAGCCCAGTTCGGACGTGCGCAGCCGGTCAATGTCCAGGTGCAATGCCGGATAATCAATGTCCTGCGGCACGAGCACGTCGCTGACATCCGGCAGCGCCCGGGCTTTTTGGGCGATGTCCACCGCGATTTGGTGGGTGGTTTCCATGTCATTGCCGATGACTTGAATGTCCAGCGGTGCGGGCAAGCCCAGATTCAAAATCGCGTCCACAAGTCCACCCGTCTGGAAATAGACGGCGACCTGCGGCAATTCCTTTTTCAGCCGGGCGCGCACCAGATCCATGTATTGAAAGCTGCTCAACTGATGACCGGCATTGAGTCCCACCTGGACAAACGCCGTGTGCGGGCCGGAATTGGGCGTGTAAATCGAGGAGAAACCCGCCGTGACCCCGATGTTCGAGACGATGATTTTCAAATCCTTCGGCGATACAACTTCATGGACAATCTCTTCGACCTGCTGCACCAACTGGTCGGTCAGTTCAATGCGCGTGCCGGTGGAAGCCTTAAGGTTGATGACAAACTGGCCGGGATCGGTGCGCGGGAAATACGCTTCGCCGACGAACGGATACAAGGCGAGGCTCAAAATGAAAATGCCCATGATGCCGAGCACCGTCGCCAGCGGACGAATCAACGCCAGGTTCAACCAGCCTTCGTAACGGTCGAGCATCTGCGTGAACTTCTGATTGAACCAGCGGTTGAAACGCGCGCTCCAGCCCTTGCGAGCCGCAGTTGCACTTTCATGACCGTGCTGATCCTTGATGAGCTTGGCGCAGAACAGCGGCACCACCGTCATCGCCACCAGATACGAGGCAAACAACGAAAGAATCACCGCCAGCGCCAGCGCCGTGAATAGAAATTTGCTCACGCCGTAAAGAAAGGTGACGGGGAAGAAAACGATCAC
>Ga0181538_10006602_pt1 | contig 9984 bp, 9 predicted proteins | sample PEATcosm2014_Bin_40_FD_119773 | JGI IMG/M metagenome (GOLD analysis project Ga0181538, IMG submission 119773) | Peatland microbial communities from MTU Mesocosm Facility, Houghton, MI, USA - PEATcosm2014_Bin23_30_metaG | ecosystem: Environmental > Terrestrial > Soil > Wetlands > Peat | place...
ATTGGTCCCGGTCAAAGCAATTTGACTCGTGAGGCCGGCCACCTGGTTGGTCAAATCCATCACGCGCTGACCTAAAGTTTGTAAAATTTGATTTTGCGATTGCACCTCCGTGACCCGCCAGTTCAGGTTGGTGATTTGTTCCGCGTCGCAAGCAATGGTGGATTCAGCCTCCGTCAACAGGTTTGAAAGCGTCAACGACGCAGACTGGTAAACGTCGAGGCGGTTGGATAATGTGAGCATCATTCCTTTGCAAAAGGCGATTTGTATCTGCGCCGAGTCCAGCCGGTTCGAAAAATCGGCAATCGTACCGGCATCATTTTCATGTTGTGCATTATCACCCCGTTTCATCATGACCAGAGATATGACCGACACGGTGCAGGCCAGGACGAGGGCGACAGGTAAATAGTGTTTCATACGGCGAGCGGCGCAATCAAATGAAATTCGCGTCCATTCATCGCTGGAAACTTCGCAAAGGTAAAACCGATTGGACAGAATGGATTTGTTACGATTCCGTTACATCCGGATAAAACGCTGATTGCGCGGATTCACACGAATCGAATTGATGATAATTCGCAGCCACGATTCGCGAAAGTGATCAATTAGGTTTGGGCATCCACCTTGTGTCGGGCCTGGGAAGCCAAATTCGCGTCAACGTCATGATATTTTCTCCTTCCGGCGCATCCCGAAAAATTCATTCCCGATTGACAGGGGCAATGGATGATTACACCCCGACAACCCCGTAAATAACACGGGGCGGAATCCGCCAGCAACTCCCGCCGTCGCTCCCATCTTCGGTTCACTCGGACGCGGCAAGTTGCTTTGGCGCGAAGAGTTGCCGGGACAAGTCGCCGCGATTAGGGCTTGGTTGCCGGCACCTGTCGCAAGGTGGGCTTCGAGATGATTACGTCTCCGCCGTCAGGCACGACGTCGAACATGACGTATTTTTTTGAGGCAACGTCCACGATCTGCGCGCTTACCGGCTGGTGATTCTGTGAAACAACGGCGTCCGGCCAATTCGCGGGCAGCGGCCGGCGCAGCGTGATGGGATAGTTGTAAATGGAGCGGTCGAGATTATCGGTCACCTGAAGGGTAATGGTGTCGTCCTGGCTGGAGGTCTCCCTGACTGAGGCGGCATTGCGCTCAAGGATGTAACGGGCGACATTGCCGAATGTTTCCACCCAGAATTTATCCCGGTTGGCACTCATATAATCAATGCTTCCCTGCAGTGCCGCCGTCGAGACCGGTGAATAGCCGCCGTCATTGTCGATGCCATGAATCAGGAATACACACCATCCGTTTGCGGTAACGGCGTCATTGGCTTTGCTGTTAAAATCCTGCGTTGTCCGCACCGAGCCCTGTGAACCGCAAACGAACGAGCTGATGTTCATGAAGTTCGCGGGAGTGGCCGGCACAACCTGGCCCGAGCAGGTCCGCGCGGCAATGTACTATTGCGAAGTGATTGCTTCGTTGGCTTCCACGCAATAAGGATAAGCCAGGGTAAGGCATTTCTGGCCGGAGACATTCGCATTGATGGCGGCCAGGGAATCCCTCAGTTCGTTGGTTTGCTGCGAATCCGGCAATTGCCCGAGGTTGGGATGCGTCAGGGTATGGCTGGCAATTTCGTGTCCCTTGGCGGCGGCGCTTTGGAGCTTTGACCATCCGGGAAACATGCCGCTCGTGGCGCCGACAACGGAAAACAGCGTCAATTTGAAACCCCTGGCATCGAACATCGGTATGGCCACGGCAAATTGATTGGAGCAACCGTCATCAAATGTATAGGAAATCGCCGCCGGCCGGAATCCCCGCCAGGTTCCAATCTCGTACGGAGCGGCTACCGAACCGGCCAAGCTGACTGAAGTGGTTAAGGCCATAATGGGAAAAAAGACAACGGCTGTTTTCATAAATGCATCGTCCCGTTCGGCAAAAATTGCCATTGGAAACGCGGAAACACAACCCACGATATCGAAAACGCGTCAGTTCCCATGAATGCATAATTCCGGCATTGGCGCAGAGGCCGGCCATCGCGTCTCGGCGAGTCCATCACGAACGGCGCTTACGGTGCCATGATGAACGCCATCCGCCACGACGAGTTGCCGGGTTTTTATTTCATGTACCACAGAACGAAACTAAAGCTGGAAGCCGCTTTCACTGATGAAGTTCCCCCGTTTGCGTCTGTTGGTCTTTTAAGCTTCGCCAGTAACTTCAAGTCCTTCCGCCTTCACCGTGTTTCGGCGCGACAAGGCGCGATGCTGAATTATTGTTCCACCTCGGTTGGGGCGAACGGCGATTGCCGTGAAATCCATTTTTAACGCAAAGTCGCAGGGAGAGGCTTGTTTTTCACCGGATTTAGGGCGATAGTCCGGTCATGGAAATTGTCTTCACTGTGACACAGGAAAGCGACGGCGGCTATGTGGCCGAGTGTCTCTCGCACGACATTTTCACCCAGGGCAACACGTGGGAAGAGTTGCGCGCCAACGTGCGCGAGGCGGTGTTCGCTTATTTTTTCGACCAGCCCAAGCCCGCGGCGGTGCGGCTGCATCTGGTGCGGGATGAACTTCTGGCCGGGGCATGAAACTCCCGCGCGATCTGAGCGGCGCGGAGTAAATCAAGCTGCTCTGCAAACATCACGGCTACCGCCGGGTCAATCAGGAAGGCAGCCATGTGATTCTGGAAACGGATTCCCCGCGTCATCACCGGCTGGCGGTTCCCGACCACAACCCGTTGCGCATCGGTACTCTCAACGCCATCCTGCGGACTGTGGCCGAAGTTAAAGGCCTGAAAAGGGAAGACATCCTCAATCCGCATTAGCAGTTCTCCCTGTTTCCGCGCCTCTGCGTTTGAAATCCGCGAACGCCAGCCGACCCCGCCCAGGTTCGGGCCCGTTACACCCCGCTCAAACCCTTCCGGGAAATCAAAACCGCGCAACGCGGCTGGACGTTGGACGTGTTGAACGCCACCGTAGGCTGGTGGAAAGTAGGAGACGAGGCCTGCCGGGGCGTAGCTTCGGAGCGAAGACCGGGGACGCGTCTCTAGCTGAAAAGCCGGGGACGGATCAGAGACTCCTCACGTCGTCTCCTACGGGAGAATTTACGGCCGCCGACGCCTACATCTTCGAGCGCGAACTGGAAAAACGCCATCCCGATAACCCCGTAAATAAAAAATACGGGGCTGAAATCCGGCAGCAACTCCAAGTCCTTCCGTCTCCGCTCGGCTTCGACGCGACAAGCTGCGATGCGGGATTATTGCTTCACCCCGATCGTGGCGAATGGCGATTGCCGCAAACCTCAACTCCTCGTCGCGTCGAAGTCGTGACGAAGACGGATCAGTCCTCAACCCTCAACCAATTTGCCACGAACCCGCTCCTTGACGCCACCAGCCACGATTTCTAGTCTGTCCCGGGCAGATTTTCGATGATATGAAAGCGCTTTTAACCGCCCTCCTTGCTCTGCACGTTCTCGCTGGCAGCGCCATGGCCCAGGACAAATCCGTTCCTTATGGAGCCAACCCGGCCGTCGGGAAATATTACGACATCCGCGGCTTCAAGATGTATTGCGAGATTTATGGCAATGGCAAACCGCTGCTGATGATCCACGGCAACAATGGCAGCATCAAAAGCTTCGAGCACAACATCCCGTATTTCGCCGCAAAATATAAGGTGATTGTCGCCGACAGCCGGGCCCAGGGAAATTCAAAGGACAACGGTGAAACCCTTACCTTCGAAATGATGGCCGACGACTACGCGGCCTTGCTCGATACTCTCCACATCCCTTCGGCGTATGTCATCGGATGGAGCGATGGCGGAATCAACGCGCTGCTGTTAGCGATGCGTCATCCCGGGAAGGTCATCAAGCTGGCCGCGACGGGTGCGAACCTGCGGCCCGATAGTGATGTCTTTGCGCCTGGAATCTGGGAGGAGGCCAGGAAGCACTATGAGGCGCATAAAGACCAAACCCGGAATACCGAGAAGGAAAAAAACGACTGGAAGCTGTTCCTGCTCGATTGGAATCAGCCCAACATTCCGTTGTCGGCGCTCCATTCCATCCGCTGTCCCTCGCTCATTATCTGTGGCGATCACGACCTGATCTCCATCGAACACACGGTCCAGATTTTCCAGAACATCCCGCAGGCGGCGCTCTGGGTCGTCCCCGGTTCCGGGCACGCGACGCTGATCGATCACCACGACGACTTCAATAAATGCGTGGATGACTTCTTCTCCCGGCCGTTCCGTGCCGGGAAATGACACGGCCGCGTTGGTTATCCGGTTCAGCGTCAAGGCACGGAACTGAACGTTGGACGTGTTGAACATCGTGAGGCGCTTTTGCGAGGCAGGGACGCCTCGCCGCTGTTCAGTTGTCAAGAGATGGGTAACAGTGTTTCAGGACATGGGTAACACTTCGACCGAGAGGTGTCCGGGGTCATCGCGTTGAAACCGCTCCACCGGAGCGGAATCTTTGCAGCCTCCGAACCCCAAAGATTTCAGTCGGTTCACGCCTCCGCTTTTTCCTGAGTGGAGCGCTTGGGGCCGGTAATGACAAGGACCAGTCCGATCCAAAGCAGCAGGGCCAGCGTGAGCGCTGGAATGAGCCACACCGGAAACAGGCGGGACATTTCGGCGGGGTCAATTCCCTCCAGACAGGCCGTCCACGCCTCGAGGCGGCAATTCAATATCAACAGGATCATTCCCCAAACCACGGCCAGATGCCCTACTACGGAGTGCACCACGGTCACTCCCGTTTTGCGGCGAACCTGGAAGAAATGCGAGCCACCGAGGGCGACCATCGTGGCCGTGATGATGGCGGTGGAGACCACGTCATGCGCCCGCCACGCGAGATCAATCAGCCACCCAAAACACGCCAGGTACAAGCCCACGATCACAACAAGGTTACGACCGGCGGTCAGCGGTTTCCGGACCGGTGGCGGTGATTCGGCGGCTGCCCCGGGCTGTCGGCGGATGGCGAGGATTCGCCGGAACATCACAATGCACAACGTGGCGACGACTATGGCATAAAACCACCAAAAACCCGCCAGCACGGCAAAAAGCGTGCGGTCGTTCCACGCCCAATGCCGGCCCAAAGCCCGCAGGCCAAGTTGCCCGCCAATGCACCAGGCCAGCACAAAAACCCACAGACTGATGAACGCAATCTTCTTGAGCCGGCGTTCGGCAGCCGTAGGCGCGGCCCGGAAAATCATCCAATGGGCCAGCATGCCGCCCAGGATTCCAATAATCGGCGCCAGCCATGCCCCCCAAAAACCCCATTTAGCCGCGGCCGCACCCTTGCCAGCCAAGCCGACCCCGGCCGCGGCGGCCGGGGCAATGGGCAAGGCCGCGAGTACCGCACCCGAAAATGCCTGGCTTGGCGCCGTCCGGCGCAGCGCACTTTCCACAAACACTTGAACTTCCTCCTGCAACAGTTTGCGTCCACGTGACAGCCGTTGCTTGACGGCGTCCTCGGACAATTCCAATTGCGCGGCCACCGTCTCGATGGATTCATGTTCGCGGTAGAACAGAATGAGCGGTTCGCGGTAAAGCTCTGGAATTTTTTCCAGCGAGCGCCACAAAATCGCTTCCTCCTCCCGGCTGATGGTTTGTTCGGATGGCAGCGCTTCCCTGGCCGGCGAGTCCTGGATGGTTTCCAGTGTCTCGGCCAGATGCACGGGTTCGCGCCCTTCCCGCCGCAGGGTCTTGTGGATGCGATTGTGGACGATGCCGCACAGCCAGGCGCGGAGTTTGGCCGGTTCGCGCAGGAGGCGGAGATGTTTCCACGCAGTGATAAAGGTTTCCTGGGCCACGTCCTCGCTTTGGCCAAGATGGCCGATGCGGCTGTAGGCGAGCGAACAAATTAATATCTGATAGCGCGACACAATCCGGTTGAAGGCGTCGCGGTCGCCATCCAGGGTGCGTGAGACCAGTTCCGCATCGCTGTATTCCGTTGCTGCCATGGTTTCATTTGTCATCATACTGCCAAAGATGTCCCCCGCGAAGCCAAAGAGGTGACAAAAAACTTCGTTTGGTTTCAAGGGTTCGTCCCTTCCTGACGCGCCGGTGTCGTCACGAAATCCCGGGGGAAGGCGATCTTTACTGCCCCAACTCCGATAAATCGCAAGCAGCCCGCCACGTCGGCCGCACTTGAGCCGTTTGGGATTTGAGCCGCTTGGGAAGCGGCGAAAAGGATTTACCAGCGGCAAAGGCCGTGAGGCCGACTGAGCGGGAGCGATGAAGCCCAACGGCGAAAGGAATTCAACCGAAGGCGAAGGCCCGTGAGGGCCGGGCGAGCGGGCGCGAGCGCTTCCAAATCCGCCAGCAATTTCAGGAACTGCGCGACCGCAATCTACTTTTGCACATCGGGCGCAATTGCCGGCGGATAGACTCCAAATAGCGGCTTCACGGATTCTCGGACCAGCACAAGGATGGTGAACACACCGAGCACGGTTCCGAACGGCATGAACAGGCATTCGATGCCCGCCATCACGAGGCAGAATTGGTAATGCTTGCGCCGCGCCAGGAAACGTCCTGTCGTCAGGATCAGCGCCGCAAGAATCCAGCCAAGGGTGATGAACGTGACGGCCAGGATTACAAAAATCCAGCCGATGATAGCCGGCGGCGGTTCGCCATTGCCGGTGACGTGGTGGGAGGCGAAGATGAATACCAACCCAAGAACCAGGTGAATGATTGGAAAACACGCAAACAAGCCGGCCAGTCCTGCCACCACGTAGTGGAATATTGAAAGCAACTGAAGATGTTCTTCATCCCGCTTCATATTTGCTGTCCTTCCGGCAGTGAACAGCCCGAGGCTGACCCGCACACCGGTCCCTGTCAAACCGGAATTCGCTTCCCCCGCCCGCCACGCGATGTCGCGACAGCGGTTCGCCGCTGCAAGTCGCCCGTGGCGAACAGCGATTGCCGTAATTGGTATGGTCGTAGGGACAGCTCGCTGAGCCGTCCGCTCCTTCGGGCCTCTCGGCGAGATGCCCCTGCCAATCATAGCTGCGGAGCGCCGCAACCCTGTCGTTGATTCATATGGGTAAAACACCCCCTACCACCCGCGCGGTTGGCCGGGCTATCGTAAGAGCATGGCCAAGAGCCAAAAATCTGCGAACGGGGTTCGGCCCAGTGAGTCCTCGGGAAAAATCGCCAAGTTAATGGCCGTCATCAAAAGCCGGATCCCCTCCGGTTATGAGGATGAAACTGGTTTTAATTACGGAACAGAACCCATTTCATCACCCCTTGAACGACCATCGAAAGACCGAACTACCCCATTACTGCCGTGATTTGGTCTGGTGGCAGGGTGGTCACTTGCCCCGACATCGAATGTCGGGGTGTCTGCGCCACCTTCAATGATTGGCTGCGGAGCATCACACCCCGGCTGTTGAATTCACGTCGTCCGTCTTCTCCCGCATTGCGGGATTCGCCGCGACAAGAGCGCGGGGTCTGGTGTTTGCCGTGAGTTGGTTTAGTGTTCCGGCGCTGAAATAATTCTCCATTGAACATTTTTTACGAACCCTCTTTCAAATGAGTTATGCCAGCGGACCAGAAACAAGGGCGTCGGCCACATGTTCTGGCAATCCTTGTCGCTTGCGGTTTGATCACCGGTTGCGACAACAAAGCGGGCCAGCTTTACAGTCCGCCGATGCGGGGTGACCCGGCGCAGCCACCGGCCGTGCGTATCATCGTGCCGGCGGAGGGCGCGAAATTTCATGCGCACAAGGACATTCGCCTGCTGGCCCTCGCCACACCTTACGGAACCAGCCTGGGACCGGATGGCGAAGCGGCCAAACATTATGCCGACGCGAATAAATGGAATTTTATGCAAGACCCGCGGGACACGGTTTCGGTCGAATTCCTTGCCGGCACGAACTGTCTCGGTTCGAGGGCGAGCGGCATGGTTTCGGCGAGCATGAGGTCCCGGCAAGGGGAAGCCGTGCCGATGATTGTGGGCCTGGTGGGGTATCCGGCGGTAGAGTTGATATGGCGCAACGCGCCGGCCGGCAGCTACACGTTGACGGCCCAGGCGACCAACGAAAAAGGCCTTGCCACTGCTTCAAGACCCGTGACCATCACTATCCTGCCGTAAAACCGGGCGTGTTCCGCCTGACGCAGGCAGCGCCAAGGGCTGTGCTGTTCGATCGTTGACTGTCACTTCGTTTTCTTCGTTTGCTACCGATGGTCTTTATTATTTGGCGTTTGCCGTTATCAAGAGAGTAAGGACGGGGTGAAATGCCAGATACCGTCGGAGGAGACACCGCATTGAAAAATACGGCATTGGATTGATGCTTTGCGCGTGTTTGTGTTGTGATGTACAGTCTGGCATCGTGAGTTTTTTTAATTTTAAGCGCCCGTTCGTAAAGATGGGCAAGACCGCCCGCTTGAATTGTCTGCGCAGCGGTGGTTTTTGTCTCCTGCTCGCCTGGTCCAGTCTCACTGGCCTGGCCAGCAATGACATGCTCATTTATTCGGGTTATACCAATGTCCTTTACGGCACGATGAACTACAACAATGGATGGCAAAATTGGGGCTGGGTGCCGAATTATGTCACTAACAATCCCGGCTTTAACGGCACCAATTCCATTGTGTTCGCCGCCAGCAGTACTTATCAGGCGTTGTACCTGGAACATGATCCGATTGATACGACTATATATACCAATCTGACGCTCTGGTTGAACGGCGGTTCCGGGGGTGGACAAGCAGTTGGTGTCCAGGCTGAACAAGGTTCAGCCGGGGGAACCCGGATATTTGTGACGGCCCCAACCAATAGCTGGCAACAATTCACTTTCTCCCTGGCTTCACTGGGTGTGGCCAATATAACCAATCTGAACGGTTTCCAAATTTGGAATAGTGGTACCTTGCAGTCCAATTTTTATATTGGTGGCATCACGCTGGTAGCGGCCTCCACGCCCGCCATCGTTCATGTCAGCGTCATCGCCACGAACCCGCTGCGTACGGTGGACCCGCGGGTGTTCGGCATCAATACCGCGGTCTGGGACGGCAATTTTGACACTCCGCAGACGGCGGGTTTGCTTCAGGAAATGGGTGCCACCATTTTGCGTTTTCCGGGCGGTTCACTTTCAGACCAATATAACTGGTCAACTGACAAGTCATTGACGAATACCTGGCAATGGGGAACGAGCCTGGGCAATTTCATCCACGTGATTACCAACCTGAACGGGCAATCGATGATCACGGTGAACTATGGCACAGGCTCCACGAATGAAGCGGCGGCCTGGGTGGCGTATGTCAACGCCACGACGGCAAACACGCGGTCTTTGGGCTATGATGCCACGGGCACCTTTTGGCATCTGGTGAGTTATTGGGCCGCCTTGCGTGGCTCCGCGCCGCTCGCAACGGATGACGGCAAAAACTTCCTGCGCATCTCCCGCTCGGCCCCGCTGGGTTTCAAGTATTGGGAGGTTGGCAACGAGGTTTTTGGCAGTTGGGAAGAAGACATCAATACCAATCTGGCGTATTTCGGTCAGGAAGTTGCGAACGATCCGTGGACCTATGCGATGCGGTTCAAGGACTACTATAACGCGATGAAGGCAGTGGATCCGACAATCAAAATTGGCGCCGTTGCCTTGCCGGATGAGGTTTCCTATGCCAACAACACGAACCATCCGGCGGTCAATCCGGTCACCGGCACGACGAACAATGGTTGGACGGCGGTCATGCTCAACACGATGCGGACCAACGGCGTGACGCCGGATTTTTTGATTGAACACAACTACGCGCCCGGCGATGGCGATACCTATAATCTGCTTTGGACCAAATCGTGGGTGAGCGATGCGGTCAGCTTGCGCCGGATATTGAATGACTATCTCGGCAGCGCCGTGGCCACCAACATTGAACTTGTGGATACCGAGTTTGGGCCGGAAGCCGACAAACAGTGGATCAGCCTGGTGGGCGGGTTGTTCGCGGCCGACGCCATCGGGCAAGTCCTGCAGACGGAATTCAACGCGCTCTTCTGGTGGGACCTGCGCAATGGCCAGGCG
>Ga0181538_10006604_pt1 | contig 9983 bp, 7 predicted proteins | sample PEATcosm2014_Bin_40_FD_119773 | JGI IMG/M metagenome (GOLD analysis project Ga0181538, IMG submission 119773) | Peatland microbial communities from MTU Mesocosm Facility, Houghton, MI, USA - PEATcosm2014_Bin23_30_metaG | ecosystem: Environmental > Terrestrial > Soil > Wetlands > Peat | place...
CCCGCTGTCTCCGCGATTGGCCCGACGAGCCCGATTTCCTGGCGCGCTGGAACGAACTGCTCGCCCGCAATCCGTGGGCCACCGTCTTTCTCGGTCCCGCCTGGCAATCCGCCGTCGTCAACGAATTCGTCCCCGCAGGCCAGTTCCGGCTCATCACCGTATCCCGCCAACGGCAGCTCCTGGCCGTTCTTCCGCTGGGCCTGAATACCTCCTCCATGCTCGAAACGCCGGGGAGTTGGGTCACCGACTATCTCGATCCGCTGATCGATTCCGAGGCCGCCGCCGAATGTTGGGAGATCATCCTCCGCTTGCTCGATGAATTGTGGGATTGGTCCATGGGCGGCGTTTTGCTTCATCAGGTGCGTGCCGATTCGCCGCTTCGGCAGATTCTTCCGGGCCTGTCGCCCCAATTCGGATTCGAATACAAGGAAACTCTCGACGTCAAGGCGCCGTACATCATGCTGCCCAAATCCTGGGACGACTATCTCGCCTCGCTCGACGGCCACGAACGAAAGGAAATCAAGCGCAAAATCCGCAATGCCCAGACCAAGGCGAACCTTCAATGGCTCACGATCCAGCGCGAGGAGGAATTGGTTCCCGCCCTGGATCGCGCTCTGGCAGCCATGTGCCAGGCTGAATCCGACAAGGCCGACTTCACCGATGAAGTCCTGGTCGGATTCCTGCGCCGGCTGTGCCCCATCCTGGCCCGGCAGGGCGACTTCTTTCTCGACGAACTGTGGCTGGATGGCAAGCCATCCGCCTGGCTGCTGCGCCTGCGCAGCAACCGCGGCCCGATGATCTACAACACCACCTACGAATTCGCCCAACGCCAATGGAGTCCCGGCATCGTCGGTTTCAGCCTGGCGATTCGAGACGCCATCGCCGCCGGGGCCCCGGTGTTCAACCTTCTCCGCGGCGCCGAGGAATACAAGGCGCGGCTGGGCGCCAAGGACCTGGATCTGTTCCGCGTTACATTGACGCCAAGCTAAACTCCCGCCGATTTCATCCATTGCCGAACCCCTGGCAAGCAGTTACTTTTACCCCGGTTAAATTGGGTATATGACGAGGTTATCAGACTGTTCGGCCCCCAAAATTGGCCGAACGGCGCGTCTTGGTGTATATCCTTACAGGGGCGTCAAGCCCAGGCGAATCAGGTAGGATTCGCCTCAAAGATAGACTCGTGGGGTCATCTGCTCTAAGCGGCCGCCTTCACCAGGAAGGTTCACGCAGCCGCACCGTAGGCGAAGCCTGACCAAAGGCGCAGCCCGCGGAGGGATTGAAGGATTTTGACAACCTGAGGTTCGACGACCGCTATGCTCGAGCGGACGCTTCACATTTCGCCGGAGCCATCCTCGCCGGAGGATCGCTTCGACCGGTTCCGCCTCATCGGATGGTGGGACCAGGCCAAACTCTCCAACGCCAAGGTGTTGGTGGTCGGCGCCGGCGCGCTCGGCAACGAGATCGTCAAAAACCTCGCACTGCTTGGAATCGGAAATATCCTGATCGCCGACATGGACCGCGTGGAGAACTCGAATCTCTCCCGGTCCGTTCTCTATCGCGAATCCGACAATGGCCGGTTCAAGGCCGACGTCGCCGCCGAGGCCGCCAAGGCGATCTATCCGGAAATTCGCGTTCACGCGTTCAATGGAAACGTGGTTCACGACCTGGGCATGGGCGCCTTCCGCTGGGCCGACGTGATCATCGCCGGCCTCGACAACCGCGAGGCGCGGCTCACGATCAACCGCCATTGCCACAAAATCAACCGTCCCTGGATCGACGGCGCCATCGAGGCCATCTCCGGAACGGCGCGGGTTTTCCTCCCCGGCGACGGACCGTGCTACGAATGCACCATGTCCCAGACCGATTGGAAGCTCCTTCAGGCCCGGCGGTCGTGCAATCTTCTCAGCCGCTCCGAGATGGAGCAGGGAAAAACGCCTACGACGCCCACCATCGCCTCGATCATCGCCGCCGTCCAGTGCCAGGAAGCCGTCAAGCTGCTTCACGGATTGCCCACCATCGCCGGGCACGGCTGGGTCTTCCAGGGTTTGTCCGCCGATTCCTATCTCGTCGATTATCAGCGCAAGGACGATTGCCTCAGCCACGAAACCCTGGGCCAGATTCATTCGCTGGACGCCGGCGTGGACGACATGCCCATCGGGGATTTGCTTTGCGAAGCCCGGCGTTTGGTGCCGGGGGCGCGACTGGAACTTTGCCGCGACGTGTTGCAATCCCTGGATTGCCCGCGTTGCGGCCAATCGGAAGAGTTGTTTGTTTCGCTCGGAAAAGTGCGTGCGGAAAAGGCGTTTTGCCCCAATTGCCCCGGCGTTCGCCGGGCCGTCAAAACCTTTTTCCAGATCGCGGACGAGCCAGGATTGCTGGATAAGACGTTGGGCCAGATCGGCGTGCCGCCGCTGGACCTCATCATTGCCCGCAACGGCGCCCAAGCCGTCGGGCTGGAATTGGCCGCCGACCGGCAACGGGTCCTCGGGCCGCTTTGTTTAGAAACGGAGGCTTTGTCATGGGAGTAATGCAAACCGTCGAAAGCGAAAGCGATCTCTCCGGTGGGGTTGATTTTGCACGCTTGCCGCGCCGCGAGCTGATCAAGCTCGGCGGCCCGCGCACCGCGTCGTTTCAGGTGGTCATCCGCCAATCGGCGCTCAACCGGATTCACCTCCACGGAGATTCCTCGCCCCGCGCCGAGGTCTGCGGCATCCTGGTCGGCGACGTCTACCGCGACGACACCGGCCCGTTCCTGCTGGTCGAGCACGTCATCGAGGGCCAGTCGGCCGCCAGCAGCGCCGGTCAGGTCACCTTCACCGCCGACACCTGGCAGCACATTCAGGTTCTCATGGACAAGCGGTACCCCGATCTGCGCATCGTCGGTTGGTATCACACCCATCCCGGGCACGGGGTTTTCCTGTCGGAGATGGACGTCTTCGTGCACGAGAGCTTTTTCGGGCTGCCCTGGCAGGCCGCGCTGGTGTACGATCCGCGCAGCGGCGAAGAGGGAATCTTCAACGCTCGCCACGGCCGCCCCGAACGTCTGGACCCCATTATCGAGGCGGACGAGCCGGCCACGGCGGCGGCGCCGTCGCCCGTTCTGTCTCCCGCGACGGCCGAGTCGCTGGCGCCGGAATCCCCGCTGCCTCGAACTCCCGCCATGTACACCCGAAAACCGCGCCGCAGGACCATCCCCATCGGCCGGTGCGTCCTGGGAGTCATCGGCATCGCGTTGTTCGTCATTATGGGCGGTTTGCTGGGTTTGCTGATCCGCATGCAGCATATCCAAATCCCCTACTGGATTCAGAACATGGCGCACAAATGAGGCTTGCTGTCCCAAAGGGCTGGCGCTAGCGTAAAATCAGCCGTCAAAAGGGCCGTCGGGATCGAGGGCCATGCAGGGCGGTCTTTTTTGGCAATCGCATGGCGAGCCTCGTCATCCATTCCGAAGAACCCATTCAGGCGGCCGCGTTTTCCAAGCGCGTCCTGATCGGGAGGAAGCCGTTCAATGGCGTGCAGTTCGGCCAGCGCATCGTCTCGCGCATTCACGCCTGGATAGACAAGGACGGCGATTCGTTCTACATCCGCGACGCCCGCAGCCGCGGCGGAACTTTCCTCAATGGAAAGCGCGCCGAAGGCAAAATCATCCTCCAGGACGGCGACGAGATTCAAATCGGCACGTCGAAAATGACCTTTCACGAAACCGACGCCATCCCCGATCGCGCGGTCACCTTTCACATCGCCGACAACGGCACCAATCCCGAGTTCGAGGATCCCGGGATCCTCATCGCCTGCGCCGCGTGCGGCGCGCCGATGTGGGTGCCGGCCGGCATGGCCGGCGCGTTCGGCCGGTGCGCCATCTGCGGCGGGGACATCTCCGTTCCGGGCGAACCGGCATCCGGCATTCGCCGGCCGCTGACGCCCAACGATTCCATCGTCGATATGCCCGCGATTTCACAGCCCGTCGAGCTGGGAGATTTCGCCCGGCCGTTCGATCCGCTGGCGGCGGATTTCCCGCAGCCCCGGCCCGCCGCCTCCGCCGCAAGGACCTGCGCCGTATGCCAAAGCCCCATCCTCCCCGAAGACGCCAGCACCCAATGCTCCAGTTGCTCCCAGCTCTATCACACCGAATGCTGGCGCGAAAATCACGGCTGCGCCGCCTACGGCTGCCCGCAAGTCGGAGTGCTGGACGTCCCGGCAACGCCCCCGGTCCCGGACCTGGCGATCGCCGCCAAATCCGAATCCCCGCCCAACCCTGAAAACCAACCGCGGCCGTTCCCCTGGGATTTTGCCCTCCTCGGCGGCAGCGTCCTGGGCAGCATCTTCGGAGCGTTCACCTTCGGACTGCCCGCCCTCGTGGTGGGGGCCCTGTCCGTCATCTATGCCATGCGAAGCCGCGATGGAAACCACCGTGTGGCAACCCTGTCCGCCGTCATTTGCCTCTTCGGCGTCGCCGGCGGCGTCATCACCAGCAGCTTCCTCTTCAACGTTTCGCTCTGGAGGAGCCGATGATCCGCTTCGCTTGCCCAGGCTGCGGGCGGGAATTCAACGTTCCCAACCATTACGCGGGAAAACACGCGGTCTGCAAAACCTGCGATCATGCCGTCGTCGTGCCCCAGTCCAGTGACTTGCCCCCCATCCGGAACCCCGCGCCATCCTCCGCCAAACTCCCCGTCCGCATGCGCCGCCTCATCGCCGATCTTCGCCAGATGAACGAGGCCTTCGGCAATGGATCCATCCTGCGCGTGCTGGAGGTGGCCGGCGATCCGGCGGAGATTTACAAAATCGAATTCAACGTTCGCGGCATAGAAACCCTGAAATCCAAACGGCCGGTTTTTCGCGACCGCCACGTCGCCGAAATCCGCCTCACCAGCGGCTATCCGCGCCTCGCCCCCGCATGCCGCATGCTCACCCCCATCTTCCATCCCAACATCGACGAATCGGCGATTTGCGTGGGCGATCACTGGGTGGCCGGCGAACGCCTGATCGACTTGGTCGTGCGGATCGGACAGATGATCGCCTATCAGGAGTACAACATTAAAAGCCCGCTGAACGGCGAGGCGGCGATGTGGGCGGATTTGCATCCCGAGGCGCTGCCGGTCGACCCCCGCGATCTGTTCCAATAGTGGCATGGGCGATCCCGCCCATGCCACGATATGCCGCTCACGCCGCCTGGGTTGCCGCCAAGCGGCCGGATATCCACGCGGTCGCGGTCTCGACGTTGCACGGCGGCGAGAACAGATATCCCTGCCCTTCGTCGCATTGCACCGATTGCAACATCGCGGCCTCTTCCATCGTCTCGATGCCTTCGGCCACCGCGCGCATCTGCAGATTGTGGGCCAGGTCCACGATCCCCTTCAGCACGGCGACCGCGTCCCGGTACGAGCCCTGGCCGCTGACAAACGACCGGTCGATTTTCAGCACGTCCAGCGGATAGTCCCGCAGGCAAGTCAACGATGAATACCCCGTCCCAAAGTCGTCCATCGCAAGATGCACGCCCATTTCCTTGAGCCGCGGCAGCATCACCCGCGCCGATTCCTCGTTCCAAATGGCGCTTTCGGTCAGTTCCAGTTGCAGGCTCTGCGCCTCCAGCCCCGTTTCGCGCAGAGTCTGTGAGACGTGCGACATCAATTCGCGGTCGGCAAACTGACGCCGCGAAAGATTGATGCTCATCGTCAGCGGCAGCGCGGCGAAGGCGCGCCGCCATTCGGCCAGTTGCCGGCAGGCTTCGGCGATGATCCATCGGCCGATCGGCACGATCAATCCCGTCTCCTCCGCGACGGGCACGAAATCTTCCGGGCGGATCAGTTCCGGGCCGTATTGCCAGCGCAGCAGCGCTTCAAATCCCGTGAGCTTGAGGTTCTGGAGCGAAACAATCGGCTGATACTCGAGCACCAATTGCCCGCGCTCGATGGCATGGCGAAGGTCGTTCTCCCGTTGCATCCGATTCGTCACCGAAGCGTGCATCGCCGGATCGAAGACCGCGAAGCGGTTTCCCCCCGCGGCCTTGGCGCGATACATGGCAACGTCGGCGTCGCGCAGCAATTGGGCCGCCGATGCCGCGTTGCCCGATTCCGCGACCACGCCCATGCTGGCCGTGACCACGATTTCCTGGCCGTTGAGCGGCAGCGGCTTGGCCAGTTCCGTCAGGAGCCGCCTCGCCACGCCGGCCGCGTCGGCGGGCGCCCGCAGGTTCTCCAGCACCACCGTGAATTCATCCCCGCCAAGACGCGCCACCGTTTCCAGGTCGTCCTCCGCCCGGCCCACCGTGTCCCCGCCCCGCACGCTTTGCGTCAAGCGCTGCGACACCGCCACCAGCAACTTGTCGCCGACCGAGTGATCCATGCTGTCGTTGATCACCTTGAACCGGTCCAGATCCAAATACATCACCGCGAAATGGTAGTCGCCCCGAGACCGCGAGCGGGCGATGCACTGCTCGATGCGATCCATGAGCAGCACCCGATTCGGCAGCCCCGTCAACGCATCGTGCAGCGCGGCCTGCACCAGCCGCCGCTGCGCTTGCCGCAACTCGATCTGGTTGATCACCTGTCTGGCGAGCACGTGAAGCGCCTCGGCCTGCCGCGTTGAAAGCGGACGCGCCACCGTGTCCATCACGCACAACGCGCCGATGGCCTGGCCGTCGGTCGTCACCAGCGGCGCCCCCGCGTAGAACCGAACGTGCGGAGCGTTCAGGACCAGCGGGTTGTCGTGAAATCTCTCGTCCTTCAAAGCGTCCGGAACCACCAGCAGATCGGGCTGCAAGATCGCGTGCGCACAAAACGCCACCTCCCGCGGCGTCTGGCGAACCCCCAACCCCACCTGCGATTTGAACCACTGCCGGTGTTCGTCGACCAGGCTGATCGCCGACATCGGCGCCTCGCATACCCGCGACGCCAAAAGCACCAGGTCGTCAAACGCGATTTCCGGCGCCGTGTCCAGCGCCTCGCAACGACGCAACGCCGCCAGACGCTCGGATTCATTCACTGGCACGATGGCTGGGATCATTCGCCTTCCCTGAAATCAACGCCGGTTTCCACGTTTGCGGCAACCTACAAAGTCCGCCACACCACTACACTTCGACAGTAAACGCAGACTACTTTGTCCGAAACGCGGCCCTGGCCTTATCGGGCGTGAATCAAGGCAAACCGCTCTGAAAAAGGGTTGGATTCCTCACCGATCAGTTCATCCAGTCCTTGGCGGCCAGCATCGTCCAGGCCCCGAACGCCAACAGGCTGATCAGGAGCGTCAGATACAAACGGCGCATGAACCGGTCGAAATCCGCCGTTCGCCGGGAATCGCGGCTGAGGAATTCCAGGAACCGGATGCGCTTGGCGATGCTGCCGTGGCACCAGCTTCGCGCGGCGATGGGAATGTTGTTCACCGCCGCCACGCGCTCCAGCGCCGAACAGAAAACCGCGGCGCCGTGCCGGCCCACGTGGTCCGGCGAACCGAAGAGGATGCGATCCTTAATATCGAGGGTCGTATCCACTTGAGTTTCGCCTTCAGTTTCGCCCTGGATCGTCCGAGCGGCGAAAACGTCGGCCTGTCTCTCGAATTTGCGGCTCACGAAGCCGAAGACCAGCGCGAACAACCCGAGCGCCGCCCCCAGCGTCAGCGCCATCTGCACCGATTCCGCCAGCCAGGCGTGCCCCGCATGCCCCGAGCCCAGCGCGTCCGCCAGCATCTGCCCCGGCCCGGCCATCACCAGCATCATCGTCGCCATCGCCGCCATCAGCCATGGAAGATGCCGGTGCGTCACGTGCCCGATCTCGTGTGCGAAGATGGCCTCGATCTGCTCATCGTGCATCGTTTCCAGAAGCAGATCGCTCAGAAGGACGTAGCGGAAACGAGATACAAAACCCATGACCGCCGCGTTGCCCATCTGGTTTTGCGTCTTCCACAGCAGCACGCCGCGAATCCCCACCCCGTGCCGCCGCGCCGTCTCCACCAGCCGCCGGCGCAACGGGCAATCCGGCATCGGCTCCGTCTGCAAGACCCGGCGCAGAATCTCCGGACTGAAAACCAGGAAAATCGCCAACGCCGGCAGCGTGATTAACGCCTCGCCCACGTCCTGCCGGTTGGCCAATATCGGAATCCGACGAAAGATCGGCGGCAAAACCATCGACAGCCCATCGTGCAAAATCAGCAGCAGCAGCGCCGGCGCGATTGTGAACAAAAGCTGTAATCGAAGGTTCACAAAAAAATAGTCTCGAAAGGACGGCGGCGGCTGCAACGGCAGGTTCTCGTTGAGTTGAATCAGGATATTCTGCTCGCGCAGCGCCCTTTCCGCCGGGAACTGCGCCCACCACAACCCCATCCACGCCAAAAACGACGGCAGGCATCCCAACACCAGGCCGGGTGAGTCCAGCCCCAATCGTCCGACAGCCGTCCGATCCAGGGCGCCGCAAATCAACGCCTTCCATCCCAGCGCGAAAACCCCCGCCGCCAGCCAAAGCGGAATCATGATCCGGCTGGCATAGATCACCGCGTTGAACGTCCGCAGCCGCCGCTGAACGTGGTTCAAATGCGCCGAGCGCGCCACATATCGGCTCCAGACCGCCAGCACCGCGATCACGGCGACGTGGACGGCCAGAAAAATCGCGCACCCCACCCACGGATTGATCCCGTCCGCGGCGGGAAGCGCGGGACTGGACAACCAGATCACAAAGATAACCAGAGGCAAGAAACGCGACATCTTCTCTCTCGATCAAACTATCGGAGTTCTTTGGGGTTGTCGAGAAATTTTAGGCCCGCGCCCAAAACCGGGGGATGGCCGTCCCCCGGCTTCCTATTCATCCTGCATCGCCCCGGCAGTCTGTTCCACCCGGACGTAATCCCGCACCGTCGCGGCACAAACCGCCCCCAGAACGATCAGCGCCGGCGCGAGCCTCGCCGCCAGCCGCCATGCCGGCCGTTGCCGCCGCAAAACGGCGATCTCCCCGATGAACGCCAGCAGCGGCGATGCAATCAACAGCCCAATCCAAAGCTGTTGCCGCCCCGTCAACGCATCGTCCGTATAAAAATAGCCGTGGACGAGGATCAGTTGCAAAATCAGCGCGATGGTTTGGCCAAACCCGCGTGAAAAGGATATTCGCGAGCTGCATGCTCCCAGCACGGCGCCGGCGATGCACATCACCGCCAGCGCTCCGGCCAATGCTCCGGAGGTTATGATGTGCCACCCCAAGGTCAGAACTATCGCGCTCGCCGCCGACATCGCACCCAGTAGCAGGGGAACCGTCACCCCCGGCCAGCGCTGGGCCATCCCTTCAATCGCCAGCCACCAGATCAGCGTGAGCAGCGTCGAAACGTCGATCCACGTCTCCATGGCGGAGGGGGAGATCAGATTCGGCACCTGCCGGACGAGCAGCAGCCGAACCGCCAGCCGCCACAGAATCACCAGCACCACGATCCGCAACCAGAACGGCGGTCGAAACAGCGCATCCGCCTTTGTCAAAATTCCCACGGCCAGCGCGAAGTAGAACAGCAGGTAAAGGACGTTGGCGTTCGGCGGCCAGCCGATCTTCGGCTCCAGGTTCCAATAAGCGATGCCGAACCCAACGGCCACCAGAGGCCCAAAAACCCAGCGCGCATCGGCAAACAGCCGCCACGCCAGGGCCGCGACCAGTCCCACCAGCGCCGCCGGCAGAAACAGGCCGCAGACCATTTGCATCGGAGTAGACGGCATGTCCGGTTCGCGTTATTGCTGGACCGCTTCAATCGCCACGATGATGTGAACCTCGTTGCCGATCATCGGTTCGGGATGGATCACCATTCCGTAATCGCGGCGATCGATCTTGAAATCCGCCCGGAATCCCGTGCGCGTCTTGCCCATCATCGTGGCCGTGCCCGTGATCTCGATCGGCACCGTGATCGACTTGGTCACTCCGCGCACCGTCAGGTCGCCGGTGACCGCCATCGTCTGATCTCCCGTTTTCGTCACGCTCGTGCTCTTGAACGTCATCGTCGGGAACTGCTTGACGTCG
>Ga0181538_10006606_pt1 | contig 9982 bp, 10 predicted proteins | sample PEATcosm2014_Bin_40_FD_119773 | JGI IMG/M metagenome (GOLD analysis project Ga0181538, IMG submission 119773) | Peatland microbial communities from MTU Mesocosm Facility, Houghton, MI, USA - PEATcosm2014_Bin23_30_metaG | ecosystem: Environmental > Terrestrial > Soil > Wetlands > Peat | place...
GGAGGTAATGGTAAACTGCTTCAAGTTGGTGGGGCAGTGGGTCAACCCGCGAAATGGACAAACCGAAATAGGGATCGAATTCATAGGCAATTCCCAGCGCGTAAGCTTGCAGACCCAAGCGAAGAAGTTCGCCGTCGCCGTCAAATGATTTGGTGGACTGGAAAATCGTGAGCGAGGAAATCTGTTGTGCTGTTATGGTGACTCTACGGAATCGATCCGTCTGCACGCCAACGAGACCGAGAACCCAAGTGTCTTTATCATTGGCCTGGACAGTCTCCACGCGCATCGGCTCGTTGAAAAGCGGGCCGGTGACGATTTGGCCTGATTGAATTCTGGCCGGGCAAGAGGAAGTGGACGGCTCGGCAGCGTTCTCCAACGGCTTCCCGGCATTGCTGCTGGCAGCATCTTTCTCCGTTGGGTGGACCCTTTGCATAGTTTTAAGCAATCGTAGGCCAATTGGTTACAGAGGCAACGCAAAAGAACTGTCCACACGGTGTCCAGTCGGCCAATTTCGTTGGCCCGAACGCGTGGGCCATTACCAGTTCGGGTTTTCGGCTGAATCCGCCGCCCGCCAGAGGTAGCGGGCGGCAAGGGTGCGGTGCGGTGCCCATCGGGAGCCGTGCTTCGCCAATTGTTCCGGCGTTGGCATCTTGCGCTTTCGGTATGCCACCTGAAAGCCCCGGCGGACCCCAAGGTCGTGAACGGGAAGGACATCCGGGCGGCCAAGATTGAAAATGAGGAACATCTCCACGGTCCAGCGGCCAATGCCCTTGATCTCGGTCAATCTGGCAACGATCTCCTCATCATTGAGGGAATCGCAGTCCTCCACGCTGGGTATCAGGCCGGCGGTGCAACGCTGGGCCAAATCAATGATGTATGCCGCCTTGGGGCGGGACAGGCCCGCCGTTCGCAAGCGGTCAACGGTTGCCTTTGCAACCTGGCCGTGGGCGGGAAAATCCTCGTCCGGGAAAAGCCCCTTGAACCGCTCAAGGATTGTCCCGGCGGCGGTGCTGTTCAACTGCTGGTGAATGATGGCGTGGGCGAGCGACTGAAAAGGCGCGAGCCGGCGCGGGCGCGTTTGGATGCGGCCGACTTTTTCGATCAATGCCGACATCACCGGGTCGGAACTCAAATGGGCGATGGCGCGTTTGCTCATGGGCGGTCATTTTATACGGGCTTTGCGTCGAGGCGAGCGGTTTGTGCTGTTGAACCGATGCTGACCATTTCGAGGATTTGCTCGAAATGGTTGGGGCTTGAATGTGCCCCCCTCGCGGGAGTAATTCAGTCCTGGCCTGGCTTGGTGGGCTGATTCTCCGGCTCAACCAGCCGGTAACTCGTATTCCGGCCACCGCCCTCCTCTTGAATGAGGATGCCCCGCTCAAGCAGGATTCTTATATCCCTCAACGCCGTATCGCCGGAACACTTGGCGAGTTTGGCGTATTTTGACGTGGAGAGCTTTCCTTCAAAGCCATCCAGCAGCCGGTTGATCACCGTGCGCTGTCTTTCATTGACTGGCGACTGGCTGTTGATGCGTTCCCATGTTTTCGCTTTTCGGAGAACGCCGGCCAGTCCTTCCTCAGCGCCCGCAACGGCACGTCCCAGACAACCCAGGAACCATTCCAGCCACGCGGTAATGTCCGTCCCAGCCTTCTGGCTGCGCTCCAATTCGAGGTAATACTGCTTTTTCTCGGCTTCGATCTGCGCGGACATGCTGTAGAACCGTTCCTTGACGCCTTCGGCCCGCGCCAGTGCCATGTCGGCGATGGCGCGGCTGATGCGCCCGTTGCCGTCTTCAAACGGATGGATGGTGACGAACCAAAAATGGGCGATGCCGGCCTTCAGCACCGGGTCAATCCCGTTCGCTGCCTCAAACCAGTCGAGGAAGACTGCCACCTCATGTTTAAGCCGATCCGCCGATGGCGCTTCAAAATGAACCTTCTCGCGGCCAATCGGGCCGGACACAACCTGCATCGGCCCGATGCTGGCCGGTCGCCACGCGCCAACCTTGATTCGCCGCATACCGCTTCGTCCCGTGGGGAACAATGAGGCGTGCCAGCCAAACAACCTTTCAGCGGTCAGAGGCTGGGCGTATTTTTGGGTGGCATCCAGCATCATCTCCACCACGCCTTCCACGTCGCGGCTGGCCTGCACGCTGCGGCCAAAATCAAGACCCAGCCGCCGGGCGATGGAAGACCGGACCTGATCGGTATCCAGATGTGCCCCCTCAATCGCGCTCGATTTGATGACATCGGAAGTCAGGGTGGTCAGGGTGGCTTCGGCGCGAAGTCGAAAGCCGATGCCTTCCATGCGTCCAAGAAGACGCCCTTGGCGGTGGCGGACATCCGCCAGCAGGGGCAGCAGCCTGGCGTCATCCCACCTTAAGTTCGGCCAGTCCGGGTTTTCGTGGATGTAGCTCATGGTTTTATTCTCCGCTTGGGTTGCGGTGATTGCAACAACTATTCACCGCAAATAATGCGGCGAATGATGCCCTTATTCACCGCATTTCTTGAATTGTGCCTTTGTATCCCTTTGTATCCCGCTCCAGGCCGCCGCCTCACCGTCCAAACCGGTTATCCTGAGAACGAATCAGGTGCCGTTGTTGTATCCCGTTTTGTATCCCGCGCCTCTGAAAAAGGGGCCAAAAAGGGCCAAAACAGTCCTTTGTGTCAAGAATCTGAGTAATTGTAAGTCATTGCAGTCCAAGCACTTTCAAATGAGTCCAAGATTCCTGGCATGATTTCGAGTCAGGTGCCTTCAACCACTCAGCCACCCTTCCGCACGTTGATTATCAATGACTTATGACTCATTAAACGAAAAAGACTGGCAATTTAGCACGCCATTTTCAGACGGGCCGCATGACCAAGAGCGAAGGCCAGTCAGATTGAGCGAAAAAAAGCCATGTCTTCATCGTCATGTTCCATCGGGCGACATTTACGCACGATTCCAAGCTCCGGGCAAGCGGATTCAAAAAGATCATTCTTGGGATTGGTCAGACGTTGGAGGCGCATGGCCGGACGACCGCGGAGCGGCGGCTGATCCTCAAAGTCGCAAGGGGACGCGGCATCCGTGGAAGAAGCTGAATGCTTCCGGGCTGCCTGGCTATTGCTTCTTTGAGCGCGGGCGCGGCTTGAGCGACGGCCAGGCAACGGCGCCGTAAGCGACAACCGTGACCGTCATCGAAATCCAAAACAGCACCAATGGAATGTCCACAAACTCTGTGTTCACACCCCTATTCTGCCACATTGTCACAGATTTGCAACCAAATTGTCACACAATCGTCACATTTCGCAAATCGCCTCCGCCCCGCAGCCGCCTTCCCATCCGCCACGGTTCACCCCTTCAAGATGTGCAGGAACTGCTTCATAGCCGGGGAAAGCACCTTGGTCTTCTTGTAGATGGCCGCCAGAGGACGGTAGAGTTCCACCCCTTCAATCCTGAGTTCCGCCAGCGTTTGCTTGGCCACTTCCTGCGCGACGGTCGCCTGGGGCACGATGGAGATGCCCGCCTCGATTTCCACTGCGCGCTTGACAGTTTCAATATTGTCGAATTCCATCACCGTCTCCACCGCCACGCCGTTCTCCCTGAAAATCTTGTCAATGGCTTTGCGGGTGGGAATGTCGGGTTCGAAGCCGATGAATTTCTGCCCGGCCAATTGCGATAATTTGACCGATTTGCTTCTGGCCAGCGGATGTTGCGGATGGCAGATGACCACGAGCGCGTCCTTGCGCAACTGGACCAGCTCCAGTTTCGGGTCCTTGACCGGATAGGCCACCAGCCCCAGGTCCACCACGTTGCTCAACACATCGTCGTAAACCTGGTTGGCCCGGCGGTATTCGACATGGACATTGACGGTGGCAAAGAGCTTGAGAAATTTCTTCAGGTACGGCGGCAGGTCGTGCAGGCCGATGCTGTAAATCGTCGCCACGCGGATGGTGCCGGAAATGATGTCCTTGATCTCCTGCAGCCGGTTCTCCATCGAGTCGTAACTTTGGATGATTTGCTTGCTGTATTCGTACAGCACCTGGCCCTCGCGGGTGAGGCGGAACTTCTTCTTGCTCCGCTCGATGAGCAGCGATTTGAATTGGCGCTCCAGCGAACTGATCTGCTGGCTGACGGCGGATTGCGTCACGTTGTTGACTTGGGCCGCTTTGGTGAAACTTTCCGTTTCCGCCAAATCACAAAATACTTTCAGGCTTTCGATTTGCATTAGGCCATTGAACTCAAAAGTGAAGATAATGTCAACTAATTATGCGCCTTATTTTACGCGCCTTTGCCCCCGCCAGGGTCTCGTGGCGCAGGTTTCCAAACCTGCTGTGTCGCCAGCTTCCAAGCCGGCCCCGCCCAATTGCCGCGAGCAGGTTTGGAAACTTGCGCCACGGCAGACTTGGAAGTCTGCGGCACGCTAAACCGATGCCGGTGCGGGCGGGCCGTCCGCCGCCTCGGCCAGGGCGCTCTTGACGGCGCGGAGCAGGTCCTGGCTGGTGAAGGGCTTTTGCAGGTAGGGATCCTCCTCCTCCGCCGGGCTGGACCGGACGTAGCCGCTGCACCACAAAATCCGCGCGCGCGGGGCGATCTTGCGGATCTGATCCGTCAATTCCCGGCCGCTCATGTTGGGCATCACCAGGTCCACCAGCACCAGGTCAATGGAGTCCTTCCAGTGCGCGAACAGGTCCAGCGCCTTGGCCCCGCTGTTGGCCGTCAGCACCGTGTAGCCGAAGGAGGAGAGCACCATCTGCCCCATTGTCAACAATAAATCCTCGTCGTCCACCATCAGAATCGTCTGGCCCCCGCGCAATTCCGCCAGCGTCAGCGGCGTCTCCCTCACGATCTTGTCGTTGGCCGGCAGGTAAATCCGCACGGTCGCCCCCGCTCCGGGCGGGCTGGAAACGGCCACGCCGCCACCGTGGTTGGTGACGATGCCATAGACCCAGGCCAGCCCCAGGCCGCGATGGGGGCTGCCCTTGGTGGTGAAAAACGGCTCGAACACATGCGGCTTCACCTCCTCCGCTATCCCCGGCCCGTTGTCCGAAACCTCCACGCAGACATAATTGCCCGGACTCAATTTTGCCGCGCCTTCCTCCCTCGGCTGCGTCAATTCCAGGTTGCGCGTCTCCACCGTGACCTGGCCGTCGGCCGGGATGGCTTCCACCGCGTTTTCCAGGATTCTCACTAGAGCCTGCTGCATTTTGGCTTCGTCGAAATTGGCCGTGAAAAGTCTCCGTTCCAAGTGCCGTGAAATGGTGACCGGGTGGTCCAGGGAATTTTGCAACGCTTCCACCGTCCGCTCCAGCAAGGTGTTGAGGTTGCCGGCGGTTTGCGCCCGCGCGTCCTTTTCCTGGCGGCTGAACGAAGCCAGGTCGGCGGCCACCTCGGCCGCTTTGTCCGCCGATTTCTCGATCTCGACCAGCGAGCCGCGCCACGGGTGGTCCGCCGGCGCCTTGCTCAAGAGCAGCGAGGCGTGGCCCAGGATGCTCGTCAGCGCGTTGTTGAAATCCAGCGCCACCGACCGGGCCAGTTGCAACGCGCAATCCAGCTTCTGCCGCTGGACAAATCGGGCCTCCATCGCCGCCGGAATGACCCCGCCACCCGGCCCGCCCGCCGCCGGCGCTGCCTCTTCCGGCGCAGGCTCCTTGAGCAATTGCAGCAGGCATATTTCGTCCGGCTCCAGGCAAGTCACCTGCGCCAGAAAGTTCGCCGGAAGCCCGCTCTTGAGCCGGAACTTCAGCCGCGGCAGCGTCTCCGGCGCGGGCAATCCCAGAAATTCCTCCAGCGACTCCCGGTTCTCCGGCGACCAGATCATTCCGAGCTTGAAGTCCGGCTTTTCGATATTGGAGCCGAACGCCCGCGCCGCCGCGCGGTTGGCCCGGACCACCTGGCCGTTCTTGCGCAGCAGAAGCGCCGGCCATTCCGCCTCCTGCAACAAAAAGTCCCCTTCCCGCTGTAGCGGCGCTCTATGAGCGCCGCTGACTTCCCGATGGGGCGAAGCTGAGCCGCCTTCCGCTGTAGGCGCCGCTCCTGCCGCAACTGAGCCGCCTTCCGCGTTATGGCAGGGCGAAGCTCCCGCTGAGCCGCCCTCCTTGAAAAATTGCAACAAAACCCATTTCGTTTGCGCGGCCGGACAGATTCGCGCGTGAAAAGAAATGACCGTGCCGCTTTCCGCGCGCAACTTCACCGGCGCCGCTTCGCCCTGCGCCGGCTCCGCCAGCCATTTTTCCAATGGCGCCGCGTTTTCCGCCGCCCAGATCACCCCCAAAAGCGCGCCCTTCCGGGAAGCCGCCCCGAAAACCCGCGCCGCGGCGGGATTGGATCGAACGATTGCGCCCGCCTTGTCCACCACCAGCGCCGGCCAATCGGCATTGGTCAAGGCGAACGGCACCTCCATCGCGTCGAGAAGCGCCGTGGACTGCGCGGCGGCGGGTTCCTTTGCGCGCGTCCCGGCGGCGGTTTCAGGCGGGCCGGGGGCCGGGCCGCCGAACAACTGCAAGACGAAATAATTCCGCCCATCGCGGGAGAGCTTCGTCACGCGGGACACAAAGCGCGTTTTCTGTCCGCCGGCGCAGGTGAGCTTCATTTCGCCCGGCTTGCCCGCGGCCTCCTGGTCGGCCAGAAACCGGTCCAGCTTGACGCCGTTGAGGCCGTTGCCGTCATCCAGCAGCGCGGACAAGGAAGCGACCCCTTGGACAGCCGTTCCAAAAAGCTGGCAAGCCGCGCGATTGGCCCGGCAAATCGCGCCGCTTTCCTCCAACAGCAATGCCGGCCATCCCGCTTTTTCCAGGACAAAGTCGGTCTGTCGTCTCATCAGCCCCAACGAATACCCTTTTTTCCCCCTTCCCTCAATTAAAATTGATCGCCCTTGGGTGACGGGGGTGCATTTCACTTTCTTGGGTTCCCCTCTTAATCCTAATCTTAATCTCTTCTTCCCTTCACGATGGAGATTGAGAATAACACGATTAGCCTTGATGACCCTGGATTTTACCCGGTTTGACCAAACACGCTAGGGCAATTGCGGTTTGCGGATTGCGGACCCGCCTTCGCCTTGCGGCTGCGGCGCGACAAGTGCAAGCAAAATGAACCAAACTATGGGTGACCTTTCTGTCACGTATCCACCAGTGTGATGACGAGGCTTTTCCCCAAGACGTTTGCCACGCGCTCGATAGTGGAAAGGCTCACGGCTTCGGCATGATTTTCCAGCCGCGAGATGGCGGGCTTTTTCCTTTTGGTGCGTTGGGCCAGGTCTCCTTGCGTGATGCCCGCCTGCTCGCGGGCTTGCCGCAGGAGAACGCCCGCCTTGAATTCCTGGTAGCCGCTCTCAAAATTTTCAGCGAACTTCTTGTCGTTGCGTTTACGCCGGCTGACGTATCTGTCGAGGTCGTCTTTCATCGCTTTGTTTTCCGGGTCAGGTAATCGCGCTTCCGTTGTCCGGCAAGTGCCATTTCCCGGCTGGGTGTTTTCTTTGTCTTCTTCGCAAATCCGTTGGTCAAAATAATCAAGTTGTCCGCGTCCCAGAAGCCCGCCAGCCGAAACAATTGAATTTCGCCCATCCCCTTGATGTTAACGCACTTGTCAACACGCCGTCAAGGCTGGCGCTCGCTACGAACTTCTGCTTCGCGATGGATTCCCCATTATTTCAGAAGGCCCAGTTCGGTCGCGGCGGCTTTCTCTTCCTTCAATTCGTCCACGCTGGCCATGATCCTGGCGCGGCTGTAATCATTGAGATCCAGCCCCGGCACTATTTGCAGCGCGTCGCCATCGCTGCGGACGGGGAAGGAACAGATCAGGCCCTTTTCGATCCCGTAGCTGCCGTCCGAACAAACACAGACGCTGTGCCAGTCCCAGGCCGGCGAGGGACTAATGAAGGATTTGATGGTGTCAATGGCGGCGTTGGCCCCACTGGCCGCGCTGCTGAATTTGCGCGCGTTTAACACGGCGGTGCCGCGCTGCGCCACGGTGCCGACAAATGCCGTCCGGAGCCAATTCTCGTCCTTGATGACATCGGTCACCATCTCGCCGTAAATTTTGGCGTGATAAAAATCCGGGAACATGGTCGGGCTGTGATTGCCCCAGACGGCCAGGTTGGAAACCGCGCCGACGCCGGCGCCCGACTTGATCGCCAGTTGCGCCTTGGCCCGGTTCTCGTCCAGCCGCGTCATCGCCATCCAGCGGTCCCGCGGGATTTCCGGCGCGCTGTTCATGCCGATCAGGCAGTTGGTGTTGCAAGGATTGCCCACGACGAGGATGCGCACATCCGTGGCCGCGTTCTCCTGCAAAGCACGGCCCTGCACGGTGAATATCTTCCCGTTGATGGCCAGCAAGTCCTTCCGTTCCATCCCCGGCTTGCGCGGCACACTGCCGATCAGCAACGCCCAGTTGACCCCCCGGAATCCCTCCGCCGGATCGGCCGTCGCCGTCACCTTCTGCAGCACGGGCGAATCGCAATCCTCCAATTCCAGGACCACCCCGTACAGGACCGGCACCGCCGGCTCAATATCAATCAAGTGCAGGACCATCGGTTGGTCCCTGCCAAAAACTTCGCCTGATGCGAGCCGGAAGAGAATGGCATAGCCGATGGCCCCGGCCGCGCCGGTGACCGCCACATGGATGGGATTCTTTTGATTCATCTGCGTTCAAAGTGTTTAATGCGCGGCATCTGTGACACTTAAGCTGCCAAACGAAAAGCCCTGTTTTGCCCCAACGCCTTATTTATTATTCCCGCCCAGCAGAGCCTTGAGTTCGCGCCTTTCGGAGTCCGAAAGGCTCCGGCCTTCCAGGTAATGGGCGAACATCGGCACAATTGCGCCGTCAAACACCCTGTCCAGAAACGTCTGGCACTCCGCCCGGACGCAATCGTCCTGTTTGGCAAGGGGCCGGTAAAGGTAGGCGCGGCCTTGCCGCTGGGAACGGAGCGCGCGCTTCTTGACCAGGCGCGCCAGCAGCGTGCGGATGGTTTTGGGATGCCATACCCGCACGGCGGAGAGCCTGGCAATGACCTCGCGGGCCGGAAGCGGGGATTCGGCCCAAATCACTTTCATGATCTGCCACTCTGCAGGAGAGATTCGTGGATTCTTTTTCATTAGTTTTCTTTCAACTGTTTAAAACTACGAGACCGCAACTGCTCTGGGTTGTAAGTTAAGCCTCAAAACCCTATCATGCAAATTAAAAATGCACATAATTATCAATGCTATTCCAGTGTTCTGCGCCAGCCGTTATACGCCGTAATGCGCCAGGGTCAAGCGTTTTTTTCACTTTTTTTGTTGTCTTTTTTGTGACGGCATTGAAAATTACGATTGTGGGCAGGCAGAGATCAGACTTGCCTATTTCCCATCACGGTGTATAATGCAACGTGATGCAAATGTTCAGCAAGAGGAATGTTGTTGCGGCGGCTCTCCTGGCGATGGCTTACGCGGCCTGCTCTCCGGGAGATCCCACCGCCAATGCCGGAAGTTCAACCCCCAGCCAAACCACCATGATCCCAGTGCGCTTTTTGGATGAAAAAGGACGGCCCGGCCCGCTGACCCCCACGCCCAGGGTCGTGAAAACGGACGCCGAGTGGAAGAAACAACTGACCACCAACGAGTATGCCATCGCGCGCGGCAAGGGCACCGAACCCGCCTTCTGCGGCGCTTTCTTCGACAATCACAAGCCGGGCGTTTATGAGTGCGTTTGTTGCGGGCTGCCGTTGTTCACCTCCGAGACCAAGTTCGATTCCGGCACCGGCTGGTCCAGTTTCTTCCAGCCCTTTGCGAAGGAAAACGTCGTCACCCATCCGGACAACAGCCTCGGCATGCAGCGCACGGAAGTCCTCTGCGCCCTCTGCGGCGCGCATCTGGGCCATGTTTTCCAGGATGGCCCGCGTCCGACCGGCCTTCGTTTCTGCATGAACTCCGCCTCGCTGGTTTTCAAGGAAAACAAAAACCTCAAGGACGCCACAACGAAATAAGCCTTCAGCGCATCATCTTGCCCAGCCACCGGCCCAATTGGCCGA
>Ga0181538_10006608_pt1 | contig 9978 bp, 11 predicted proteins | sample PEATcosm2014_Bin_40_FD_119773 | JGI IMG/M metagenome (GOLD analysis project Ga0181538, IMG submission 119773) | Peatland microbial communities from MTU Mesocosm Facility, Houghton, MI, USA - PEATcosm2014_Bin23_30_metaG | ecosystem: Environmental > Terrestrial > Soil > Wetlands > Peat | place...
GTCACCGCGTCCGCGAGCAGCGCGCCGCGCGGCCCCACCGTGACGGTGTTCGAGCGCGTGTCCGTCGCGAGCACGTACAGCGGCTCCGGCGCGGCGACGCCGAGGCCGTGGCGCTGGCCGACCGTGTAGACGTGCGCGCCCGCGTGCTCGCCCAGCACCGCCCCGTCGCGGTCCACGATCGGCCCTGGGCGCTCGGTCAGGCCGCCGTGGCGCTCCAGGAACTCGCCGTGACGCGTTCCCGCCAGGAAGCACAGGTCCTGCGAGTCGCGCCTGCGCGCCACCGCCAGCCCCGCGCGCTCGGCCAGCTCGCGCACCTGCGGCTTGTGCAGCTCGCCCAGCGGGAAGCGCAGCCGCGCGAGCGACTCCGGCGCGAGACCCGACAGCACGTAGCTCTGGTCCTTCGCCGCGTCCAGCGCCATCCGCAGCAGCGGCGCGGGCCCCTGGCGGGCGGGCGGGACATCGGCCGGCTGGCCGCCGGCGGGCGCGGCCGCGACGAGCGGCTCGTCGACGATGCGCGCGTAGTGGCCGGTGGCGAGCGTCTCCGACCCCAGGCGCCGCGCGAGCTCGAGCATCGCGTCCAGGCGCACGTTGCCGTTGCAGCGCACGCACGGGTTGGGCGTGAGGCCGGCGGCGTGGTCGGCGAGCCAGCCGTCGACGACGCCCGCGCGGAACTCCGCGCGCAGGTCGATCGACAGGTGCGCCATGCCGAGCTCGTGCGCGAGCTCGCGCGCGCCGCGCACCGCCTGCGCGGAGCAGCAGCTGAGATCGCCGTCGTTCTCGGGGTCGGACCACAGCTCGAGCGTCACCGCGACCGCCTCGCCGCCGCCGTCGCCGACGAGCAGCGCCGCCACGGCGCTGTCGACGCCGCCGCTCATCGCCACGAGCGTGCGCCCCGCGTCGGCCGCCAGGTTCGCGGCGACGCGCGCGGCGGCGCCGAGCGCGCGGTGCAGCGCGTCGGCCGCCAGCTCGGCGGCGTGGCGCTTGGCGACGCTCAGCCCGCCGAGCTCCTGCGCGATCTCCCGCGCGCCGACGCGCGCCGCGTCGAGCAGCCCTGCGCCGCGCACGAGGCTCACCGTGGCGCTGCCCGCGGCGAGCGTCGCGCCACAGCCGCTCGCGTCGAAGCCCGCGTCGGCGACGCGCCCGTCGGGGCTGTCCGGATCGAGCGCGATCGAGATGCGGATCAGATCGCCGCACGCAGCGCCGCCGGCCGCGCCGGTGAACGCGCCGTCGGGGCAGTGGCCGCGCCCGAGCGGCGACTGGAGATGGAAGATCAGCTGCTCCCCCTGCGGGGACGCATCGTCATCGGAGATGGATGCGGCGGTGGCGCTCACCCGAGCGAGTTTAGGGCTGGAGCCGGGCTGCGAGCCCGGCTCTACGAGTGCGCTGCTTCGTCGATCGACTGCTCGATCGAGAACGCGTCCTGCACACCCGTCAGCACGATCGCCTGTCCCTTCTTGTTGATCACGAACAGCGTCGGCGTCGCGTACACCTGCACGCCCCTGGTGACCGAGCCGTAGGAGGCGACCTGGCCGGCCAGCGCTTCCTGCACCGCGATCTGCGGGTGCGCGCCGCGCTCGGCCTGCGCGACCTGCTGCACGGCGCGGCGCATGGACATGTCTTCGACGCCCTTCGGGTTCCAGAACAGCAGCAGCACGACGTCGCCCTTCGCGAGCTCCGCTTCGACGGTCCGCTGACCGGCTGGCGTGGAGAGCGCCGCGCTGGAGCGCTTGTGCGCGGTGCCCGTGGACGTCTTGCTCGACGAGCGCGGCGTGGCCTTCGTGGTCGGCGCGGTTGTGGCGGCGGTCGAGTGCGTGTGCGTGGCAGCGGGCGCGCCTGCGCTCGCGCCGGACGCTGTCGTGGGTGACGACGCCGGGGCCGTGGAGGAGGAGCTGGGGGCTGCGTCGCCGGAGACCCCCACCGCGTGGTGGGCCCTGGAGACGTCGCGGGTGAGGCCTTCCAGGCCGGGAACGGGACCGTGGTAGACGTGGCCCGACGCGCCCTTCGGCTTGGCCTTGGCCGTCGCGGACGACGCGCTGCCGGCGGCGGTGGACGGCGTGGAGACGGCGGGCGTGGTGGCGGAGACGACCGGCGCGGCGCTGGAGCCGGTCGTGGTGCTCGAGCGCCCCTGCAGCGCGAACAGCCACACGCACGCGAACACGAGGAAGACCGCGACGACGATCTGGAATGGACGGGAAATCTGCGCCATCGCGTCATGCTTCGGCATCTGCAGCGCAGAAGTTGAACGGCGAAATGCGCCTTGGACGCTTTCGAGCGCCTTTCGAGCGCCCGCGCGCGAGGCGCTACAGGGCGTGGTGGGCGCGCAGCACGGCGTGCACGACGGTGTTCGTGGGCAGCTGCTGCTGGCCGCCGCCCTGCATGTCCTTGAGCGTGGCCTGCCCGTCGGCGAGGATCGCGACGTAGCGCGCGCGCAGCGCGTCCGCGTGGCCGAGCTGGCCTTTGAGCGAGCGTCCGCCGAGGTCCATCTGCGCGGAGAGCCCCGCCGAGCGCGCGTCGCTGAGCAGCGCGAACGCCTCCGCGCGCAGCGCCGGGCCGTCGCCGTCGAGCGCGACGAACAGCTCCAGCGGCGCCGGCGCCGGGGCGTGCGCGCCGCCGCTGCCGGCAGGGCCGGCCTCGCCGGCGAGCATGATCCGCTCGATCCCGGCGGCCCAGCCGACGCCGGCCGTCGGCGGCCCGCCGAGCTGCTCGACGAGGCCGTCGTAGCGCCCCCCGCCGGCGACGCCGCTCTGCGCGCCGAGCGCGTCGGAGGTGAACTCGAACAGCGTGCGCGTGTAGTAGTCGAGGCCGCGAACGAGCGTGGGGTCGAGCTCGTAGGCGACACCGGCGGCGTCCAGCAGCGCGCGCACGTGCGCGAAGTGCTCGGCGTCCTCGGCGCTGAGGTGCTCGCGCAGCAGCGGCGCGTCCCGCATCACGCGCCGCGTGCCCTCGTGCTGGGAGTCGAACGCGCGCAGCGGGTTCAGCTCGATCCTGCTCCTGACGTCCTCCGACAGGGAGGCTTCGTTGGCGCGCAGGTACGCCTGCAGCCGCTCGCGGTACTCGAGCCGGCTGGCGAGGCTGCCGAGGCTCGACAGGCGCAGCCTCAGATCGCGCACCTCCATGTCCGCGAGCAGCGTGGCGAGCAGCGCGATCGACTCGGCGTCGACGGCGGGATCGTCGGAGCCGATCGCCTCGGCGCCGACCTGCCAGAACTCGCGGTAGCGCCCCGCCTGTGCGCGCTCGTGGCGAAAGAAGCACGACAGGTACCACAGCTTCACCGGCTGGCGGCGCTTGTGCATGCCGTGCTCGACGTATGCCCGGCAGACGGGCGCGGTGCCCTCGGGCCGCAGCGTCAGCGAGCGCCCGGCCTGGTCCTCGAACGTGAACATCTCCTTGCGCACGATGTCGGTCGACTCGCCGACGCCGCGGGAGAACAGCTCGGTGGCCTCGAACACGGGCGTCTCGATCCGCTCGTAGCCGGCGCCCTCGAGGATCGAGCGGGCGCGCGCCTCGAGCGCCGTGCGGCGGGCGGCGTCCTCGCCGAGCACGTCGAAGGTGCCGCGCGGCGCTTTGATCCTGGCGTCGCTCAAGAGCTCAGGCTGCCGGCGAGTCGGCGGTGCGCGCGACGGGCACGCGCTGGCGCAGCTCGCTGAGGAACGGGTTGCCGTCGCGCTCGCGCCCGAGCGTGGTGACGCCCATGTGCCCGGGGTAGACGACCGTGTCGGCGGGATAGGCGCGCAGCAGGCTCTCGATCGAGCGCTCGAGCGTGGGCCAGTCCCCGCCGGGCAGGTCGACGCGACCGACGGACCCCTGGAAGAGCACGTCCCCGGACAGCAGCGCGGGGTGGGCGGGCGATCGGACCGCGTAGGTGACGTGGCCGGGGCTGTGGCCGGGGGTGAACAGCACGTCGAGCTCCATGCCGGCGAGGCTGAGGCGCTCGCCGCCCTTGACGAGGTGCTCGGGCTCGTGGCTCTCGAACGGCCCGAACCCCGGCGGCGTCCAGCTCGTGATGTCGGCGAGCAGCGGGCGCTCGATCTCGGGGCAGTACACGGGCGCGCCGGTCGCGCGCGCGACGGGCGCGACGGCGCCGATGTGGTCGAAGTGGCAGTGGGTGAGCAGGATCGCCTCGATCTGCACCCCGAGCGAGTCGATCGCCGCGAGCAGGCGCTCGGGCTCGTCGCCCGGGTCGACGATCACCGCGCGCGTCTGCTCGGCGTCGGCGCGCACGATGAAGCAGTTCTCCTGGACGGGGCCGACGGTGAACGCGCGGACGTCCGGGGCGCTCATCGCGACGGCGCCCTTCCGCCTCCGCCCTGCCTGGCCTTCTTGCGCTGGCGGCGGTCGTAGACGAGCTTGTCGGTGTAGTAGCTGACGACCGTGTACAGCCCGAGCACGATCGGGAACAGGCTGATCGCCTGGTTGGACTGGTGCAGCACGAGGATCACCACCAGCAGCAGGAAGATGGCGGCGAACATCGCCTTGGTGAACGCGCCCCGCCACGTCGGCGGGCGGTCGCGCTTGTCGAGCAGCTTTTCCTTCTCGCGCTCGCGCTCGCGCGGGTCGCCGCTCTTCTCGGCGGCGGTCGGCTTGCGCCCGGTGCGCCCGCGCGACTCGACGACGCCGGCGGCGTTGCCGCGGTGCTTGGTCTGGCGCTTGCGCCTTGTCTGAGCCATGACTCAGCAGCCTAGATGATCATCCAGTGCGTTCTCGATCAGGTGGCGCTCCGGATCGAAGCCCGGGATCGGGACATCGTTCGGAAAGCCTGTGAAGGCGGATGCCGGCGCGAGCCCGACGAGCTCGGCGCCGATGAGATCCGCGTGCGCGCGGACGGCGTCGACGATCCTCGCGAGGGGCAGCTCGAGCGGGCGCTCGACGTTCATCGACAGCTGCACGATGCCGCCGCCGAGCTCGAGCCCGAGCGCGCGTAGACCCGGAAGCCCGTCCCGGCCGCCGTCGCGGATCAGCGCGGCGATCGCGCGCGCATCCTCGACGCTCGCGGGCGGCGCGAGCTGCAGGTTGAACGCCACCAACGGCGGCCTGGCGGCGACGAGCGTGGCGCCCGCGCTCGGGTGCATCCGCGGCGCGCCGAAGTCGGGCGCCATGCGCTCCTCGCCGGCGGCCATGCGCGCGGCGAGCCCGGCGACGCCGCCGCGGCGCAGCTGCGCGCGCGTTCTGGCGGAGCCCGGGTCGGCGCCGGACAGCTCGCCGTAGACGAACACGGGCACGCCGAGCTCCTCGGCGATGCGGTCGCCGAGCACGAGCGCGGCCGCACACGCGGCGCCGCGATCGCGCGGGTCCAGATAGACGATCGGCGCGACGTCCAGCGCGCCGACGTGCGGGTGCACGCCCGCGCCCGCCGCGCCGTCCCCCGCGGGTCCCATCACGTCGATCCGCTCGACCGACGCGCGCGCGCCGCGCACGAGCGCGTCGACCAGCGCGCGGGGATGGCCGGCGAGCGTGAACACCGTGCGGTTGTGGTCGGGGTCGGAGTGGACGTCCAGCACGCGCACGCCGTCGGGCGTCGCGTCCGACGCGCCGCCGTCGGGTGCGGCGCCGCCCGGGCTGGCGTCAACCGGCGGGGCGCCGTTCGCGAACGCGGCGCCGATGGCGGCGATCGTGTCCGCGTCGCGCCCCTCTGACACGTTCGGCACCGCGAGCAGGATGGGTGGGGTCATCGCGGCACGAGGCTACTGTCGAGGGCTGTCGGGCGCGCTGCTGGCTAGACTCCAGCGTCATCCGGGCCGGAGTAGCTCAGCTGGTTAGAGCAGCGGAATCATAATCCGCGTGTCGGGGGTTCGAGTCCCTCCTCCGGCATACCCAACGCCCAGCTGTGAAGCCAGATCTGCGTCAATCTTGGGGTGCGAAGCTGCGCTTGATCCACGCTCGGTAAGCGTCGTAGAAGGCCGGGAAGTTGGCAGTCACGATGAGGGCGGACTCGTGCACCTGCTCGGCTGTGGCCGTCGCGTATTCGTGTACGAGCATGCGCCGCAGCTCGCGTAGTCGTTGCAGGCGGCGAGTCAGCTCGCCCGAGATCACGCCGGCATCCCGCAACGCGTCGAGATCTCGCCGCGCGTTGGTCTCATCGCGACGTCCACGAAGCTCGGCTAGCTCCAATCCGAACGCGGCAAGCTCGGCGACGTAGTTGTAGAGCTGATCGACGCCTCGCTCGACGGCCTTCACACGGTTGAGCTCGACCGGATCCTCCGACGCGTAGGCGGTGCGAAAGGCATCCAGCTCGAAGTCATCACCGAACTCCGCCATCGCTGTGCGCAGAGCGAGCAGGTGGCGGCGCACATCGCTCACGCGGTCGCGGATCTTGGCCTTCAACGCCCTCGCACGCTGAGGGTCGTTCGCCGCGAGCGGAGCCGGAACCGGCTTAGCCGCCGTCATGCAGCGTGATGATCGAGGTCGCGCTCGTCAATCGCCGCGATTGAGGATCGTTCAGCACTGTGGGCAAGACGCCGCCACTTCGGCGCGGTGTCTCCCAAGCCGGTCCAAAGATCGTCTCGATCGACGAGCACACGCCCGTGATCGATGACGTCGACCATGAGCACGGGCGAGCTTTGTGCCTCGGAGAGCCGCACGAGCTGCATGTCGCGACCGATACGTCGGGAAAGCCGCTCCGCCAGTTCCGCCAGCCGGCCCACGCCAGGATCGTGCAAGGCCACCAGCACGTCGACGTCTGAATGCTCGTCGTTGCTCCCAGTGGCGGTCGAGCCGAACAACACCGCAAGCCTGACGTTGGGCTCCGTTCGCAGCGCCGTGCGCAGCGCACGCAACAGTTCCCAGTGGCTACGCAGGTACGCCTCCTCCCGGAACGTGATCCGAAACCGACGGGGGCTGACGCGCTCCCCACGCACCAGGCCCTCGGACGCAGCACGCCGCAACGTACGCTCCGGGATCGAAAGTTCGGACGCAACCCGCATCAGAGACTCCATCGCGCGACCAACAGTAGCGCCGTACGGCCGATAATTCAAGCTCGTATGGCCGATAATTCGCGCCGGTATGGCCGATAACTGCAGGGAGCAGCGGAATCATAATCCCCCATACGGGGGTCTACCGCTTGCCTCGGGCCTCAAAAAAAGCCCCGCAAATCGAACCTTTTTAAGTGTACCAGGGGGTGCGGCGGGGCGCTCAGATTTCTCTACGGATTTCTCCAGAGGGCCGCTCCGGGGGCGCAAGAGGGCGAAAACGGCTCCGTTGCATGGCCGGGACGACTACGGGACCGCCCTCAAGGACTAGACTCCGCGCCTGTGAACCGTGCTACGGAGGCGACCGACACGGAGCAGCGCGAGCCACCGCCGTCGAGCGGCGGCAGGACTGGCCGGCGGCTGGCGGGCAGGCTTATTGACCTGACGGCGCGTAGGCCGCACGGGTGGATCGCGCGCAAGACCTATGGCGGCACGCAGGGAGCGCCGAAGGGGCACGAGGAGGTCTTCGATCGTGTTCTAGACGCGATCGGCGCTCTGGACGGGGAACGGTGCCTTGAGGTTGGCTGTGGCGGCGGCCGGTTGCTTGAGCGGGTCTTGGCAGCCGGTGCCCACGCGGCCGGCGTCGATCACAGCTCCGACATGCTGGACCTGACTTCCCAACGCAATCGCGGTGCCGTCGAAACGGGCGCGCTTGAACTCAAGCTCGGTGAGGCCGAGTCGCTTCCGTGGCCGGACGCCACTTTCAACGTCCTGCTCTCGGCTAACACGTTCTTTTTCATCGCGCAGCCCGAGCGTGCGCTTGCAGAGTTCCTGCGGGTGCTTGCGCCTGCTGGGCGAATGGTGATTGCGACTGTTCCCGGCCCGCTACCGGCGCCGTCACTGCGGAACTGGTGGGTGTACGTGTGGGGATCGCAAATGCACGTCTACGACGATGAGCAGATGCACGCGATAGTCGAGCACGCCGGGTTCAGTAGCGTCACGGTGACTAGCACGGGGAGCGAGGCGCAGCCGCTTCAACTCGTACAGGCTCGACGCTGACTCGGAGCGGTCTGCTGTGCTCGGAGGTCATTCAAGGACTGATCGGCGTGTGCTGTTCGTTGGCGACTCGCTTGTCGCTGGCGTCGGCGACCCGACCGGGCGCGGTTGGGTGGGTCGCGTCGTGGCCGCCTCGTTCGGGCTGGGCCTTCCACTGACTGCCTACAACCTCGGCGTCAGGGGCGAGACTTCCCAGGAGGTCGCCGCGCGCTGGCGAATAGAGGCGATTCCACGCCTCGCACCAGGGACCGCCCGAAGGGTTGTGTTCTCCTTCGGCGCCAACGACACTACGGTCGAGAATGGCCGGCTTCGCGTCGAATCCGAGCGCTCGTGTGCAGCGCTCTCCAAGATTCTGCAAGAGGCCGCGGTGGTCGGGCTGCCGGTGCTCATGGTCGGCCCGGCTCCAGTGGACGATCCCGAGCAAAACGAGCGCATCCGTAGCCTGTCGGGCGCCTTCGCCGACGTGTGCCGTGGGGCGGGCGCCGCGTTCGTGAGCGTGGTTGAGCCGCTGCTTGCCTCGCAGGTGTGGATGCACGAGGTCGCGGCGGGCGATGGCGCCCACCCGGCCACTGACGGCTACGAAATCCTGGCGGGTTGCGTGGTCGCCGCCGGATGGGTCGATTGGCTGCGCGGAGCGTAGGGGCGTCGCGTTGGCCGTGGCTGTGGAGCTCGTGATCTTCGACTGCGATGGCGTGCTTGTCGATAGCGAGGTCATCTCCAATCGGGTGCTCGCAGCGATGCTCACCGAGCAAGGTCTACCCACGACGTTGCCGCAGGCACGCCGTGAGTACCAAGGGCTGCTGCTGGCGGACGTGCTCGCTCGCGCCGAGGCGAAACTTGGCCGCTCTCTACCGTCGGGCTGGCTGGCGCGTTACGAGGCTGAGCGCGCGGTCGCCTTCCGCCACGAACTGCGGCCCGTTACCGGGGCGCTTGAGACGGTCGAATCCCTGCTCGCCGCCGGGCTGGCGGTGTGCGTAGCCTCGCAAGGCAAGCTGGAAAAGACGCGGCTCTCGCTCGTGTTGACCGGGCTGGATCATCTCTTTCCCGAGCACGTCCGCTTCTCCGCGTACACCGTCGCCAACGGCAAGCCGGCCCCGGACCTGTTCCTGCACGCGGCGGCGAGGATGGGAACGGAGCCCGCCCGCTGCGTGGTCGTGGAGGACACGCCTTCCGGGGTGCGGGCTGCTGTAGCCGCGGGGATGTGGGCTGTCGGCTACACCGCTGACAGCGACGAGCACGCGCTGGGAGAGGCCGGCGCAGAACCGCTGCGCTCACTCGCTGAACTACCCGGCCTGCTCGCCCCGCAAGGCTCCCGCCGGTCCTAGCGGATTCCGCCGCTGTTGGTCTGGATGAACTGGCGCTTGGCCTCGGTGTATGCCTCGCGGTCGTTGGCGAATCGGCCGGCGAGCCTGCGCTTGAGCGCGGCGTATTCACACGCGAGCGTGGGGTCTGCGCGCAGCCGGTCGCGGAAGCGCAGGTGACGGTCGAGCTCGTGCTGCTCATCGACAAGATGCAGGTGGTGGGTGCGGTGTGAGGCCGCCGGGTAGCAGAGCCAGCGACGGTGCGAGAGCGTCGCGTTATACGCGGGAGGGAACTGGTAGCCGGCGCGCTCGACCAACGCCACGATCGGCGCGTCGATGTCGGGCACGAGCGCCATCATGTCGATGACGGGCTTCGCGGCCATGCCGGGCACGGCGGTCGAGCCGATGTGGTGGATGTCAGCACCGCCGAGCAGGGGCGTGAGTCGCTTGCGCTCGGCCTCAAAGGACACCGGCCACGCAGGGTCATAGTCGATGATCTGCACCGGGGCGTTGGCTTCGCCAGCGCGCGCGAGGTCCGCCGCTGCGGCTGCTTGGCGGTCAGCGAGTGCCATCGCCGCCTTGTAGGGCGGCGAGCCGCGCCCGAACCTCGCTCGCATAGGAGGCGAGGGCGGGGTCGTGGACCTCGTTGCGGTCGTGGTAGGCGAAGTAACGCGGCGCAAGGCGCGAGCTGCCATGCCGCGTCGTCTTTTGCTCGA